>Ga0233440_1000849_pt1 | contig 31167 bp, 36 predicted proteins | sample SI_123_September_5_FD_182791 | JGI IMG/M metagenome (GOLD analysis project Ga0233440, IMG submission 182791) | Seawater microbial communities from Saanich Inlet, British Columbia, Canada - SI_123_September2016_120_MG | ecosystem: Environmental > Aquatic > Marine > Inlet | place: Canada: British... | reverse complement strand
AACTGGCTGACGGCAGTCAGTTCGCTGCGCAGCGCCTTGTTCAGGAATTCGATGACCTTTGGATCGCCCTTCATGTCGCACTCCATCGTGGAACCGTCGTTGGACGGTCAAATTCAATTTAGAAACGTTCTAAATGAGATTTTGGCCAAGCACAACCCCGGCTGGAGGGACCAGGGTGGGCTGGGGAAAACTTGAAGTTATGGAGGTACTTAGCAGGCGGCCTGGGCCACAAGGACCACCGGCGGCTGGTCTTCGTTCGCCGCTTCATGCTGGCTGTGGGGGCATCCAGAGCAGCAAGCCTTGGCGCAGGCGCCCAGCGCTTCGTCCATGATTTTCTTGATGGTTCGCGCGCAGCGGCCGCATTCGGCGCTGCAGCCCAGACAGCCATAGACCTGCCCAGCCGTGCGCGGAAAATCCGTAGGCCGGGTCACAACGTCACGCACGTCGTGGTCAGTCAGGACGTTGCAGGAACAAACAATCATGGATGCCTGGAGAACCTGTAAGGACTGTTGACCAACAGGTATTGGAGCAACGCCCCCGATGCAAAAGGAAAACAGCTACTTTTAAGCTATTCCAAACTGGCCGGACGGCTTCGCACGCAATCTGGAATCAATCTAAATTGGGGCCGCAGATGGACAGCATCAGCGATTGCCAACTGATGGCAAACCCGCAAATGCACGACGCGGCGGATTGGGTTAAACGTCAGCATCGGGAGAAATGGGAGCACGGCGTGGCGCATATCGGACCTGACGACCTCGGCACCATCTACGCGCCACCCTCCGAGCGCGTGATTGCGAAACAACTGCCACGCATCGACCGCCACGCCGCGAACTTCATCGGCATGTCGCCGTTCTGCGTGCTGGCGACCGCCGGCCCCGACGGCACCGTTGACGCCTCGCCGCGCGGCGGCAATCCCGGCTTCGTGCACATCGAGAACGAGACCCGCCTCCTGATGCCGGACCGTCCGGGCAACAACCGCATCGACAGCTTCCGCAACCTGCTGACCGGCTCGGGCTATGTACAGTTGATCTTCTTCGTGCCGGGCCTCGACGAAACATTGCGCGTCGGCGGCGAGGCAAAGCTCTCGGCCGATCCGGATCTGCTGGCCAGCATGATCGAGTTCGGCAAGCCGCCCCGCGCCGTGCTCGATATCGCTGTCCGCGAAGCCTATTTCCACTGCGGCAAGGCGCTGATGCGCTCCAGGCTGTGGTCGCCGGACTCCCGCGTCGCGCGCTCGGCGCAGCCGAGCATCAGCGAAGTCATTCACGAGCAGACCGGCCAGGGCACACCCGAAACCCAGGAACAGGTCGAAGCCCGCTTCGAGACGCAGCTTTGATCGCCCTGTCAGGCAACTGCGCCTGACGCGCGCAACGCCTCGACGTGTTTTCGGGGCGACACCTTGTGAACCCGCACAAAGTCCCGGCTGAACTGTGAGGGGCTTTCGTAGCCGACCTTGAATCCCGCCTCCGCTGCGGTAAGGCCTTCCATCACCATCAGCCTGCGCGCCTCCTGCAGGCGGATCAGGTTGCGGAATTGCAGCGGGCTCATCGACGTGATCGCGCGGAAGCGCTCGTGAAACGTAGACGCGCTCATGCCCGCAATGTCCGCAAGATCCTCCACCGTAAAGGCGTCTGCATAGGATTGCCGGATATAGCTCACCGCGCGGTGAATCTGGCTGAGACGGCTCTCACCATTGCCGATCTGGCGCAGGATAGCGCCGCGCGGCCCGGTCAACAGCCGGTGCAGGATCTCGCGCTCGATCAGCGGCGCGAGCACCGGCGCATCGTCTGGTGCATCGATCAACCTGAGAAGCCGCGTCGCCGCGTCAATCAGTTCCGGAGTGGCCACGCTGGTCCCCAGCGCCGCATTTTCGCGCGCCTCCGTGCACCCCAGCTGCCCCGCGATGAGATCGGCGAGCACCGCGCGGTCCAGCACGAGTTGCATGCACAGATACGGCGCATCCGGCTCTGCCTCCACCACCGCGCCGATCAGCGGCAGGTCCATGCCTACGACAAGGAAGCTGGAGCGGTCGTACGACAGCGCGGTGTTACCGATAGTCGCGTGTTTCCGGCCCTGCGCGACAAGGCAGAAGGACGGCTCATAAAGCGTCTGGACCGGCTCCGTCAGCGCCGAGGATCGGATAAGGAACACGCGCGCAAGCGGCGTGTCGAACACACCGTCGCCGGGCGCGTGACCTATGATTTGCGCGGCAAGATCATCGCAATCGAGCATATCCCATCATCCACGATCCTCGTCGCACAGCAAGCCTGCAGCGTCCGATCCGGAGGATCATGCAAGACATCCGGACTTCCGTTCTACCGCCCGGCCGCCACCTGGAGCGATCTTGGACCATCCCGGAGGCTGGCTTCGGGCGGAAGGACAGCGAAAATGTCAGGCATCAAGGACAAGGTCATCCTCATCACCGGCGCGAGCAGCGGCATCGGCGAGGCCGTCGCGCGCAAACTTGGCGCGGCTGGCGCCGGGCTGATGATCGGCGCACGCAGAACCGACCGGCTGCAAACGCTGGCGAGCGAAATCCGCGTCGGAGGCGGCACCGTAAATGTGCAAGCGCTCGATGTGACGGATCGCGCCAGCGTGAACGCATTTGTGGACGCGGCGATTGCCGCCTTCGGGCGGATCGACGTCATCATCAACAATGCCGGCATCATGCCACTGTCCCTGATGAATTCGCTGAAGGTCGACGAGTGGGACCGCATGATCGACGTCAACATCAAGGGTGTTCTTTACGGCGTCGCCGCCGTTCTGCCCGTCATGAACCGGCAGGGGTCAGGGCAGATCATCAACGTGTCTTCGATCGGCGGGCTTTCCGTGGTGCCGACCGCCGCGGTTTACTGCGCGACGAAATATGCCGTGCGTGCGATCTCCGACGGCCTGCGGCAGGAGAACGACAGAATCCGCGTCACCTGCGTTTACCCCGGCGTCGTGGAATCCGAACTGGCCGATACGATCACCGATCCGGTCGCCGCCGACGCCATGATCGCTTACCGAAAGATCGCCCTGAAGCCGGAGGCCATCGCCGCTGCGATCGCTCATGTCATTGCCCAGCCTGCCGATGTCGATACCAGCGAGATCGTCGTGCGTCCAACGGCGAGTGTGTAGACACGGAAAGAAGAGCATCATGAGACCGTCTCACGTTATCTTTCGACTGATTGCGGCTTGCACACTGCAGGCGATCATGGCGGCTTCAGCCGCTGCGCAAGCGCCCGGCGATCGTCTCGAACGCGGCGATGCGGTCATCCAAAACCTTAACAAGGGTCAGGCGCAGCCCGCCCTCGAGCGCATGCGGCAGGAGTTTCCCTTTCTTGCAACCGCGACCCAGAGCTATGCACTCGGCGAGGTGTGGTCGCGTCCGGGGCTCGACAGCCGGACGCGACAGCTCGCAGCGGTTGCGGCGCTCGCCGCCACGGGCGACATGGCTTTCCTGAAAATTCATGCGGGCTATGCGCTCAATCTGGGTGTGTCCGAGGACGAACTGAAGGAGATCGTCTACACCGTGACCGTTCTCGCCGGCTTTCCTCGTGCGATTGCCGCTTCGCAGACGCTGTCCGCGCTTTTCGCGGAGCGCCGAGCCGGACTGGAAAGCCGTCAATAACTGCGCGCGCATCGAAGTGTGCTAGGTGGTGCGTCGGCCTACAGATTGGATGATCTCATGAAAAAGCTGCTGCCGCTGGCGGAAAAAATCGCTGCGTCCTTGATCGCGCGAAAGGAAACTATCGCCGTCGCGGAGTCGTCCACTGGCGGATTGATTTCCGCGGCGCTGCTCGCGGTGCCCGGCGCATCGGCCTACTATCGCGGCGGCGGCGTGATCTACACGCCGCGTGCGCGGGCGGCATTGGTGAACATCACGAAGGAAGAGATGGAAGACATCGGCCTGCGCGGCGCGACCGAGCCCTATGCCGCCCTGCTCGCGAACCGCGCGCGCGAACTTCTCAACACGACATGGGGCCTGAGCGAGACCGGCGCCACCGGCCCCTCCGGCAATCGCTACGGCGATGCCGCGGGACATTCATGCATGGCGGTCGCGGGACCGCGAATGAGCGTGATCACGCTGGAAACCGGCAGCAGCGATCGCGTCGCCAACATGCGCGCGTTCTCGCTTCGCGCACTCGAATTGCTGGCGCAAACACTCGAATCCGCCGACTGAACGAAACTGCATCGCGCCCGCCGATGTGAATTATCCAGCATTTATCGGCGGATTCACCGATTGAGGTTCCGGAATTAACCACGGAACCGCTTCACCTTTGGTGAGCAAGTATTACACGCGGAAAAAAACCACTGATTTTGCGGAACAAATTCGGCCCCTAAACCTTAACAAGGCGTTGCCCCGCATTTTCTGGAATTGTTAACCCAATGGATCGCATTTTGGTCACATATGGCACGTACCCCGCGCCTATCATTCCACACACCGAAGTGAGAGAAATGCGAAAATTGCCAATCGCGATTGCATCTGTTGTTGCCACGTTGGCAATTTCCATCGGTGCACCGGTCTCCGCCCAGGACTTTACCGCGTCGGTGGGCACCGAAGTCGCCGCCCCGCAGAAAAAGGTTTCGATGTACCAGTCGGCGATGAGCGAAGTCGCCATCCTGCGCTATCGCACAGCGCTGAAGCTGAAGGCAGAGCAGGTGAAGTACTGGCCCGCCGTTGCCAGCGCGCTCCGCGTGCTCGCGCGCGAACCGCAGGTCAACGAAGCCGCCGTGCGCCGCTTCGCGCCGGCCGCGTCCGCCCTGTTCGCCCGCCTCGACGAAGACCAGAAGCGCACCGCGATGAGCCTTGTGCAGCAGGCCGGATTGCAGCAGTACGCTTCGCTGTTCTGATCACACGCCACGCGGACTTTCCGCGCGGCTCTCGAAAAATTCCACCGGCGCTTCGCACCTTGCGGGCGCCGTTCTTCGTTGCGCCGCGCCTAATCATGGCGGAAATCCGGCCCCGCCATTCAGTTCCCGTTCAAGGCCCATCTGCAACCATCGTCGTCGACATTCGTTGTCGATGACGATGAAAGGGGAAAGCTATGAAGAAGGTGCTTTCGGCGTTCCTTGCGGTCGCAACGATCGCTGGTTCACTGGTAACCGCGATGCCCGCCGCGCAGGCGCAATATTACCACGGTCATCATCACCACGGTCATGGTGGCGCCGGTGCCGCCATCGGCCTCGGCCTTCTCGGTGGCGCCATCGCCGGTGCGGCGATTGCCAACAGCGGCGGTTACTACGGTCCCGGCTACGGCTATTACGGCGCAGGCCCGGCCTATTACGGTGGCGGCTGCTACATGCAGCGCGAACGTTTCTGGGACGGCTACGGCTGGCGCGTCCGCCGTGTTCAGGTCTGCAACTGACACAACTCCCCGCCGGGGCGGCCATTTTTTAGCCGCCCCGGCTTGAAACAAGGAAGCGCTCCGAAGGGCGAAAACGCCCTTACGGGGCATTTTTTTGTGAAGGCCGGGTGCCAGAATCCGCTATATTCGCGCCGGGACATCCGCTGAATCGCCGGTGCGGGATGGCGCCGGACCTTTCAAACAGGGGCCAAATCGGGATATCTTAAGTTCCGTCATTGGATCCTTGCAGACCAATCGCCTTGCGCCAGGCTCTGGCGTGATCTGAGGAGAGATAAACATGAAGAAGGTTCTTTCGGCGTTCCTCGCGGTCGCAACGATCGCCGGCTCGCTTGCTACTGCGGTGCCCGCCGCCAAGGCCCACGACGGCGGTCGTGTGGCTGCCGGCGTGGGCCTCGGCCTTCTGGGCGGCGCCATTATTGGCGGCGCGATCGCCAACAGCCGTCCGGCATATGGCTACGGCTATGCTCCCGGCCCGGTGTACGTCGAAGAACCCGCCTGCCGCCTCGTGCGCGAGCGCTTCTGGGACGGCTACGGCTGGCGCGTCCGCCGCGTTCAAGTCTGCGATTGATCTGAATCTCTCACGGTTGTTTCGTGAGACATGAATTTCAAAACCCGGCCTCGTGGCCGGGTTTTTGTTTATCGGCCCGCGCTCATCGCGCGCAGGACGTCGGCGCTCGGCCAGCAATCGACCTTCAGCCCCGCTTTCTTCTGATAGGCGCCAAGCGCCGCACGGGTCTGCATGCCCGCCTTGCCATCGAGTTTCGAACTGTAGAGGCCGATCTGCGTCAGATGTTTCTGCATCGTCTCGACATCCGTGCTGCGCATTTGCGTCGAGGCTGACCACGGCGTCGCGAACGGCGGGCCATTCGCCATGCGGTCGGCGAGATGACCGACGAACAGCACGTAGAGATCGGAGAAATTGTATTCCTTGATAACGAAGTAATTCTTCGTGGTGAGGAACGCCGGCCCGTAGATTCCTTCCGGCTGCAGCAGCGACGCGCTCTGCGCCTGCTCGGCTGCGCTGAGACGCAAGCCCCGCACCGGGATGTATCCCTCGCGCGCCCATTGCGAGATCGGCTTGGTCACTTCGGGCACGCCCTGCGTGCAATCGGCGTTGCGCGGCGCCAGCACTTCATAGGCCCAGCGCAGACCCGGCTGCCAGCCCTTGTTCTTGAGCTGCTGAGCCGCGGACGCCAGCGCATCCGGCACGGAGGTCCAGATGTTGATATGGCCATCGCCGTCGAAATCGACGCCGTGCTTGTGAAGCTCCGACGGCAGGAACTGCGTCAGCCCCGTTGCGCCGCCCCATGAGGTGCGCAGGTTCTTGCGCGTCACATCGCCGTTCTGGATCAGCTTCAGCGCCTCGATGAATTCGCCGCGGTACTGATCCTTGCGGCGGCCGACATAGGCCTGCGTCGCCAGCACGCGGAGACCGTCATAGGGCAATGCATGGCGTCCGTAATCGGTCTCGCGGCCCCAGATCGCCAGAATGATCGCACCGGGGACGCCGAAGCGCTGCTCGATGGCGGCGAGCGTCGCGCGATGCTGGATCATCAGCCGCTGTCCCTCGGCGGCAAGCCGCGCAATGCTCGCTTCCTTCACGTAGTCCGCGGGCACCTGCACGAATTCCGCCTGCGACGGCGCACCGGTGGACGGACGGCCGGGCAACAGCAGATCCGGCAGCTTGTAGTCCGGCTCCAGCGCGCGGGTTTCGCGATCGAAGACCGCCCGCGAAACGCCGGCCTGTTGCGCTTCCGGCCACAGCGACGCGACGAACTGCGTGAACGCCGCGTCGGCGGCGAGGATTTGCACGGGCGCCAGCGAGACAATCATTGCGAGGAGCATCGCGACGATGCGATCCAGCCGTCGCCTGACGATCATTCCTTCTGGATGGCTTCGCTCCGCTCGCAATGACGTTGCCTTTCCCGTTACGGCTTCAATGCTTGCCGTGCCCGTTATGACCATTTTGGCCGTTGTGCCCCTCCGGCACGAGCACCGGCCCGTTCGAAATGCGATCGACATAGGCGATGCCGATCGCCGACAGGATGAACATGCCGTGGATGATGGTCTGCCACATCACACCGGCCTCGGTGTAATTCGTGGTGCGGCCGGCGCCGCCGAGGTTGCCTGCCTCGATGAAGGTGCGCAGCAGATGGATCGAGGAAATGCCGATGATGGCCATCGCCAGCTTGATCTTCAGCACGCTGGCGTTGACATGACTGAGCCATTCCGGCTCGTCGGGATGCCCCTTCAGATGGAGCCGCGATACGAAGGTCTCGTAGCCGCCGACGATCACCATCACCAGAAGGTTCGAGATCATCACCACATCGATCAGCCCGAGCACCACCAGCATGATTTGCTGCTCGGAAAAATCGAACGAGTGGGCGATGAGATGCCAGAGCTCCTTCAAAAAGAGAATGACATAAACGCCCTGGGCGACGATCAGGCCGACATAGAGCGGCAGCTGCAGCCAGCGCGATCCGAAGATCAGCATCGGGATCGGGCGCAGCGAAGCATCGCCGCGCGGCGGCAGGGGCGTTTCGGGGGTCAAACTCATGTCAAATGGCTCCGGCGGAACAGAAACTGATGGCGGACCATGGCAGATTCGGCGCGGGCGCGCGCGGCATCCATCGGTCGCAGCTACAGCCCTTGTCCCGTCACAATGGCGACAATTTGCCCGGCAAGCCGGATCGCCGGGCTATTTCGCCGCGACGATGAAAATTCGCGGGAAGCGCAGCAGCACCTTGCCGTCGGCCTGCGGCAGGTAACTCGCGGCGATGCGCGCCCGATAGGCCTCGAGGAATTCCTTGCGCTCGGGCATTTCGAGCGGATCGAGGAACGGGCGCAGCCCCGTGCCCTTGACCCATTCGACGATGGCGGATGCATCGTCCAGCACATGATTGTAGACCGTATGCCAGATGTCGATGCGACTGCACAGCGGCTGCAGCGCGTCGTAATAGACGCCCGGCTTCGGCAGACTGCCCCGCGCTTCCAGTGCGTGCGCGAGCTGGGTGTGAAACTGCGGCAGGCGCGCGACCTCGCGCATCAGGACATGCGACGGCTCGTCCATGTTGTCGGGCATCTGCACCGCCAGCGCACCACCCTGCGGCAGCGCCATGGTCAGCCGCATGAGCTGTTTGAGATGGTTTGGAACCCACTGAAAAATCGCATTCGCGAACAGCACGTCGGTCCCTTCCGGCGGTGCCCAGTGCGAGATGTTCGCTTCAATGAACGTATGCTGCGGCAACCGCTCGCGCGCCTGACGCAGCATATCCGCCGATGTGTCGATGCCGGTGATACGCGCTTGCGGCCATCGTCTGGCCAGCAGTTCGGTGGAATTGCCGGGGCCGCAGCCGATGTCCACCACGCCCCGCGCATCCTGGATCGGAATCTGCGCCAGCAGGTCGCGCGCCCCGCGCGTCCGTTCGTCCTCGAACTTCAGGTATTGCTGGGCATCCCAGTCAGACATCGTGAAACTCCAACGCCCGCGCGTATTCCGCAAAAGTGGATACCGGTTTTGCGGAAAGAATACGCGCCAGATCTGTATCGGATGACCCTTCTACGTCAGCCGATCAGCGATGGCCAGATTTCACGAGCCGTATCAGCGATGTCTCAGCAATTTCCCTGAACCGCAGCCGCAGCCTTCTGGCGTGCGATTTCGCCAGCCGCCGTCGCGCCCATGCCTGCCGCCGCACTCGCCACGCCGGACGCAGCGCCGCCGAACGGCAGGAACCCGATGGCGCCCGACAGGACCGACGTTCCCACCGCGGTGTTCTGCGCGTCGTTGATCGCATCCTGACATCGCTTGGCACGCTGCATCGCCTGCTGCTCTTGCTGTTGTTGCCGCTGACCTGCACCACGCGCGCCGCGCTGGTTCGCGTTGTCCGGGACACGTCCCTGCGCCTTGCGTGCCTCATAGGCCTTGATGTTCGTCGCCCTCTCCGCCGCCGACAAACCAACATCGTCGGCGACCACTGACAGCACCGAACCCGGCGTCAGCAACAGGAGCGTGAGTGCAAACGCAACGAAACGAATAATCATGATCTTCTCCGGTGGCTGAAAGGCCACCGGGATCACGCACCGAAAAGGTGCGCTTGCGCGCTACGTGTTCGACAGGCAGGCGCTTCAATCCCGATGGCGGAGAATGGTGATCCATTCTCTCGGCCGAGGCCTATAGCGACACCGCACGCAGGGATCACGCAGGATCGATTGCAGTTTTTTGGTCGATCGTGTCGGCGCCGACCCACACAAAGCCGTGATCCCGCATCGTGCGAACCCGGGCCTGCAAAAATTCGCGGCCGATGACCTCAAGCCGCTCCGTCGGCATCAGGAAAAAACGGCGGCGATCATTTGTATCCACAGCCCGCACCATCATGCCGGCCTCTTCCATGTCGTCGATATGGCGGGAGACCGTTGCCTCAGTAGCGAACTGCTCGAAGTAGCTCGCAAGCTCCTTGAGCGTGATCGGGCGTCCCGTCAGCCACCGATGCGAGACGATACTGAAGATCAGGTCCGCCTCGAACGCGCTGCGCCACGGGCGACGCAGGATGCCGGAGGCGACAACGGTGCGCCGGAAATCCGATCGCCACTGCACCCATGCCATGTCCAAGGCGAGAACAGCCCGTTCCGGTGCATCGAGAATGGTGTCGGGACATTCGATCAAGGACGCCGGCGATGCCGCCCCGATTGTCTCGGGTGATAGTTTCTTGGGCACCCACGTCATGCGTTACCTGGCCTGCCGATTCGTCATGACAATAGCCGTAGCCGGATTCCCATCGATTGCACCATGGTTGCAACGCATGGCCGTTGCTACCTTCTGACGCGCTACCCTGCCCTCACGCGACGATCATTCCGGCGCCCTGGCGGGATCAATCGCCTTCGCCCCACCGGCTGCTTCACCGCCATTCCACACAAAGCCGTGTTCACGCATCATGCGAATACGCGCCTGCAGATATCCGTGACCAATGGTTTCCAGCCGCCGCGTCGGCAAGAGGAAGATGCGGCGACGGTCATCGGGATCGGTCTGACGCACGATCATGCCGCTTTCTTCCATGTCATCGAGATGGCGCGAAACTGTTGCTTCGGTCACGAAGATCTCGAAATAAGTCGCAAGTTCCTTGTGCGTGATCGCGCGCCCTGCGAGCCAGCGATGCGCGACGATGCTGAACATCATGTCGGCCTCGAACACACTGCGCCACGGCCGGTTCAGCACATTGGCGGCGATCACCGTGCGGCGAAAGTCCGCGCGCCACTGAACGTATGCGACATCGATTCCGAGAGCGGCGCGCTCCTGTGCATCGATCGTGCAGTCGTCGAGATTGAATGTGACCGCTGGACTCGCGCCGATTTCCTCGGACGTCACCTTGTTGTCGTCGTCCCCCACGAATCCTTACCCCGCTTTGTTGCCGCCATTCCAGACAAAGCCGTGCTCGCGCATGATGCGCAGCCGCGCCTGCTCGAATTCGTGACCGATGCCTTCGAGCCGCCGCGTCGGAATCAGAAACATGCGGCGGCGGTCGTTCGCGTCGAGGCGGCGCTCGACCAGACCGTTCGTCACCATGTCATCGATATGCCGGGACACCGTCGCCTCGGTGGCGATCGATCCGAAATAGGTCGCAAGCTCCTTGAGCGTGACCGGCCGCCCCTTCAGCGCGTGGTGCGCGACGATGGCGAAGATCATGTCCGCTTCGAAAATACTTCGCACCGGCCTGTCGCCGCCGGCGACAAGCTTCTGTCGAAACGCCGAGCGCCACTGGACCCAGGCAACGTCCATGGCCAGGAGCGCCCGCTCCTGTTCATCGAGGTCGCTGTTCAGTGGAGCATTCACCGCGTCAGTTTCTTGTACTTCACGCGATGCGGGATCACCGAGTCCTGGCCGAGACGGCGCATCTTGTCCTTCTCGTAGTCCTGGAAGTTGCCTTCGAACCATTCGACATGGCTGTCGCCTTCGAACGCGAGCATGTGGGTCGCGATGCGGTCAAGGAACCAGCGGTCATGGCTGATGATAACGGCGCAGCCGGCAAAATCCTCGAGCGCCTCTTCCAGCGCGCGCAGCGTATCGACGTCGAGATCGTTGGTCGGTTCGTCGAGCAGCAGAACGTTGGCCCCGGACTTCAGCATCTTGGCGAGATGGACGCGGTTGCGTTCGCCGCCCGACAGCGCGCCGACCTTCTTCTGCTGGTCCGCGCCCTTGAAGTTGAACGACGAACAATAGCCGCGCGAATTCACTTCGCGCTTGCCGAGCAGGATCTGGTCGTTGCCGCCGGAGATTTCCTCCCACACGGTCTTCTTGCCGTCGAGCGCATCGCGCGACTGGTCGACGTAGCCGAGATGCACGGACTCGCCCACCGTGATGGTGCCGGCGTCGGGCGTCTCCTGCTTGGTGATCATCTTGAACAGCGTGGTCTTGCCCGCGCCGTTGGCGCCGATCACGCCGACGATGCCGCCCGGCGGCAGCTTGAAGGTCAGGTTATCGATCAGCAGGCGGTCGTTGAATCCCTTGCTGAGGCCCTCGAAGTCCACCACGTTCTGGCCGAGACGCTCGGCGACAGGAATGGTGATCTGCGCGGTCTGGGTCTGCTTCTCGCTGGCCTGTTTGAGCAACTCCTCATAGCGCTGGTAACGCGCCTTGGATTTGGCCTGACGTGCTTTCGGCGACGAGGCGATCCATTCCTGCTCGCGTTCCAGCGTTTTCTGGTGCGCGACGTCTTCGCGGCCTTCCTGCGCGAGACGCTTTTGCTTCTGCACAAGCCACTGCGAATAGTTGCCCTCGTAAGGAATGCCCTTGCCGCGGTCGAGTTCGAGAATCCAGCTCGTCACGTTGTCGAGGAAGTAGCGGTCATGGGTCACGATCAGGATCGCGCCGGGATAGTTGCGCAAATGGCCTTCCAGCCACGACACGGATTCCGCGTCGAGATGGTTGGTCGGTTCGTCCAGCAGCAGCAGGTCCGGCTGGTCCAGCAGCAGACGGCACAGTGCCACGCGGCGTTTCTCACCGCCTGACAGTTTGGAGATGTCGGCATCGTCCGGCGGACAGCGCAGCGCGTCCATCGCCTGATCGACCTTGCTGTCGAGATCCCACAGGCCCTGGGCCTCGATCTCGTCCTGCAGCTTGGTCATCTCGTCGGCGGTCTCTTCGGAATAATTCACCGCGAGTTCGTTGTAGCGGTCGAGGATCGCCTTCTGCTTGGCGACGCCGAGCATCACGTTCTCACGCACCGTCAGGGCGGGGTCGAGTTGCGGCTCCTGCTCGAGGTAACCGACGCGCGCGCCCTCGGCGACCCAGGCCTCGCCGTTATAATCCTTGTCGAGGCCGGCCATGATCTTGAGCAGCGTCGACTTGCCCGAGCCGTTGACGCCGAGCACGCCGATCTTGGCGTCCGGATAGAACGAGAGATGGACGTTATCGAGCACCTTGCGGGTCGGATAGGCCTTGGTCAGACCCTGCATGAAATAGACGAACTGGCGAGCCATCGTGATCCTTGGAACCGTCGGATTTGAGCGGGAATACGCGGGAAATTTGCTGCCGTTGATGTAACTGCGGGAACCGCAAAGGGCAACCGGCGAGCCTCCCAAAGGTAGGGTTTTGGAAAGGCTATGGAGCGGAATTTCCAGCGCCGTCAGGCCGTTGCCACGACGAAAACGGCTTTTTAATCGAATCCTCGCAAGTTGTGATTTCGAACCGCGGACCGGCGCGCCGCGACCGATATTCAGGCGTCAAGAATCAGCACTACAGATCGTCGAGCAGAAGCCATGACGACGCACAGCACACCGATCACAACCCGCATCGCGGATATCCCCGCCCCGCTCCCGGCCCATTCCCCCCGGCGTATGCTCGCGGAGATCAGCGATTTCTGGCGCACCTTCATCAAGGCGGCCTTCCACCCCTATCACCCGGAACAGCATTACATGCGCGGCCCCGGTCCGGCCTGCGCCAGCAAGCAGAAGCAGCAACGCGTCTGACGGACGCTGTTCGGTCGCAGACTGCGACAAATTTGCTCATCTTGACCACCGGCAGCGAAGTTCCCCGCCTCGCGAGCTATGCCGCGACAGCGGCTAAATCCTCGCGCAGCGCATGGATTGACGCTGCCCCGCGTGGTTCGTAGGACATCAGCGCGCGCCGGGCGCAAACGACAGTTTTTCAACCGCAGGCGAAGAGGAGCCCCCTCTTCGCCTGCGGTTACGCGTTGTCGTACCTAAAAACCATAGGTGTAAGATTAAATGCTCGATGAAAAGCTTCAGCCGATTTTCGCTGATGTTCTACGCCGCAATCCAGGCGAAGAAGAATTCCACCAGGCCGTACGCGAAGTGCTCGACAGCCTCGGAGCCGTCGTCGCCAAGCATCCGCACTACGCAGAGGACGCGCTGATCGAGCGCATCTGCGAACCTGAGCGGCAGATCATTTTCCGCGTGCCGTGGGTCGACGACAAGGGTCAGGTCCAGATCAATCGCGGCTTCCGCGTCCAGTTCAATTCGGCGCTCGGCCCGTTCAAGGGCGGCATCCGTTTTCATCCGACCGTCTATCTCGGCACCATCAAGTTTCTGGGCTTCGAGCAGACGTTCAAGAATGCACTGACCGGCATGCCGATCGGCGGCGGCAAGGGCGGCTCGGACTTCGATCCGAAGGGCCGCTCCGCCGGCGAGATCATGCGCTTCTGCCAGTCGTTCGTGACCGAACTCTATCGTCATCTCGGTGAATACACCGACGTGCCGGCCGGCGACATCGGCGTCGGTCAGCGCGAAATCGGCTACATGTTCGGCCAGTACAAACGCATCACCAACCGTTACGAATCCGGCGTGCTCACCGGCAAGGGCCTCACTTGGGGCGGCTCGCAGGTGCGCACCGAGGCCACCGGTTATGGCGCGGTCTATTTCGTCGAGCGCATGCTGCGCACGCGCGGCCAGAGCTTCGACGGCAAGAAGGTGATCGCATCGGGTGCGGGTAACGTCTCCATCTACACGATGGAGAAAGTGTCGGAACTCGGTGGCCGTGTCATCGCGTGCTCGGATTCCGACGGCTACGTCGTCGACCAGGCCGGCATCGATCTCGACCTGCTCAAGGAGATCAAGGAAATCAAGCGCGGCCGCGTGGCCGATTACGCGAAGGCGCGCGGCAACGGCGCGACATTCGTTCCGGCGGGACGGATCTGGGATGTGCCCGCTGACGTGGCGATGCCGTCGGCGACCCAGAACGAGCTTAACGGCCAGGACGCGCGCACGCTGGTGAAGAACGGCGTGATCGCGGTCGGCGAAGGCGCCAACATGCCCTCCACGCCGGAAGCAGTCCGGACGTTCCTCGACGCAGGCATTCTGTTTGCGCCCGGCAAGGCCGCCAATGCCGGCGGCGTCGCCACCAGCGCGCTGGAGATGCAGCAGAACGCGTCGCGGGACTCCTGGACGTTCGAGGCGACCGAAGCACGTCTGGCCACCATCATGCACAGCATCCACGACCGCTGCGCGGAAATGGCCGACACCTACGGCTCGCCGGGCAACTACGTGCTGGGCGCCAACGTGGCGGGCTTCATCCGCGTCGCCGAATCCATGCGCGCGCTCGGCATCGTCTGACACCGGCACGCTTGCACGATACTCACCTCTCCCCGCTTGCGGGGAGAGGTCGGATTTAGCCAAGTCGTCCCGGCGAAGGCCGGGACCCATAACCACCGGCCTCTCCGGTGAACAGCGATACCAGCACCCCGCATAAAATCTGGCGACAGGGAGTATGGGTCCCGGCCTTCGCCGGGACGACGCCGCATTGTGCAGTCGTCGCTTGCACCAAGTCCGATTGCGCGCGACCATATCCGCCTCGCGGATGATCGGTCCCGATCGACACCCAACAAGAACGGAACACGAGGGCAGAATGCATCGCTGCGCGATACTCGACGACTATCAGAACGTCGCACTGACATTCGCGGACTGGTCGCCGCTCAAGGATAAGATCGACATCACCGTGTTCGACAAGCCGTTCGCGTCAAGCGACGCGGCGGTGCGCGCCTTGCAGGATTTCGAAATCGTCTGCGCCATGCGCGAGCGCACGGCTTTCAGCCGCGAGGTGCTGACCGCGCTGCCAAAGCTGAAACTGCTTCTGACATCCGGCATGCGCAATGCTGCGTTCGATCTGGAGACCGCGAAAGAGTGCGGCATCACGGTGTGCGGCACCGGCGGCGTCGGCAACGCCACCGCGGGACTGACCATCGGCCTGATGCTGGAACTGACCCGCAAAATCGGTTTCGAGAACGCCCGCATGCATGCGGGCGAGCCGTGGCAGACCACCATGGGACAGGATGTCGAAGGCATGACCCTCGGCGTGGTCGGCCTCGGCAAGCTGGGAACGAAGGTGGCGACGATTGCGAAAGCGCTCGGCATGAAGGTGATCGCCTGGAGCCAGAACCTGACGCCGGACGCCTGCTCCGCCGCGGGCGTAACCTACGCCACCAAGGACGAGCTGTTCGCCACCGCCGACATCGTCAGCATTCATCTCATTCTGAGCAAGCGCACGCGCGGGCTGATCACGGCCGAGGATCTCGCGCGCATGAAGCCGACAAGCTATCTCGTCAATGCTGCGCGCGGCCCGATCGTGGACGAAGCCGCGCTGCTGGATGCGCTTCAGCGCAAGAGGATCGCGGGCGCGGGTCTCGACACATTTTCGCGGGAACCGCTGCCGGTCGATCATCCGCTGCGCAAGCTCGGCAATGTCGTTCTGACGCCGCACATCGGTTACGTCACGGAAAATAACTACCGCCGCTACTACGGCGACATGGTCGAAGACATCGCCGCGTGGCTCAAGGGCGCGCCGGTGCGGGTGATGAGCTAACACCGCACAAACAAAAAGCCCGGCGCGAGGTCGGGCTTGAGTTACCGGGAGGAAAACGAATTTCAGTAGAAGTCCGACGAAATAAACTGAGTTCATATTGAGAAGGGCAAGATTGCCCTCCTGCTGCCCCGGATATCACCACATCGGCCGCGGTATGGCTGTACCCCGATTACAACACCGGACAAGTTACGGTATTCAAGTAACGGAAAAGTCAACTGACCCCGGCCAGCAAAAAGCCCGGCGCAAGGCCGGGCTTAGGTCTGAAAACCGGAGCGAGAAGCGATCAATACTTGGCGAGCACCGGGCCGCCCCAGTTGAACTTGTAGTTCACACCGACAAGGGCTGTCTGCAGCGTCAGGCGCGTCTCGTTCAGTGTTGGCGCGCCAAAAGTGCCCGGCGCGTTCGCGAACGCAATGTTCGTTCGGCCGAAGTCCATATAGCTGTATTCAGCGAACACCGACCAGTTCGGAGCGAACATCCATTCCAGGCCGCCGCCAACCGTCCACCCCGCGCGATTGCTACGCGCGGTCTCCGAAAGAAAGAGAAATGGGATCGTGCTGAAAACCTCGGTGTCGACGCGCGTCCATGCGCCACCGCCTTTTACGTAACCGAGCACCTGCGGAGCGAACAGGTAGCCCAGGCGAGCGGTCCCGGTATAGACGTCTCTCGTGGTCGTCTGCTGAAACACCCTCAACGGAGTCAGTCGCGGATCAGAGGAAACATTACTGCTGTTGATGTCGCCGAAGTCGAACATGCCTTGCACGCCAACGACCCAGTTTCCAGCGAACTGATAATCGCAGCCGACCTGCACGCCGCCGATGACAGCGCTTCCTTCGGAACTGCCAAACGCGAGCGGCGGTACGAACGGAACGCCCGCAGTATTGCTATTGGCGTTTTGTTCAATGGTGCCAGCCGCCGCCGACGTTGCCGCCGACATAGCAGCCGGTCCAGTTGTAGCTCACGATCGGAGCGACAGGCGCTTTCGTATACGTCCGGGCGGAGATATCGGCAGCCCGTGCGCTGGCTGCGCCGAGCACTGCAACGGCAGCAGCGATCAAAAGCCTCTTCATCAAATCCCTCCTCAAGAAAAATAAACGCTCAAAAAACTGGCAACAGGTTACGGAGGGTCTGAAAGCAATGATGTAGCGCACGGGCAACACCCCCGGTCATTAGCCAGAAGAGCCCTCCTTTCCAAACGATGCTGGGATACCCCAAACGAAAAATGCCCGCGACAGGCGCGGGCATTATCATTCCATTTGAAATCTTCGCTTAGCGGATCGTGACCGGCGCGGGTAGCGGCGGCACTGCCGTCGGCCCCTGATTGGCGACGCCCATCGAGGCGGTCGGACGCTGCTGCGGAGCGGCGTCGTTGGCCATCGACACAGGTGCGGGTCCGCCCTGATACGGCTGCGCGGACGCGGCGACAGGCGGCGGCTTGCCGCCCGGCAACACCACCACACGGGTACCGACCTTGGCGCGCTCGAACAGATCGGTGATGTCCTCGTTCAGCAGGCCGATGCAGCCCGACGAGACGAACTGACCAATGGTTGACGGCTGGTTGGTGCCGTGGATGCGGTACAAGGTCGAACCGAGATACATGGCGCGCGCGCCCATCGGGTTACCGTCGCCGCCGGCCATGAAGCGCGGCAGGTAAGGCTGGCGCTCGATCATTTCCGTCGGTGGGTGCCAATCCGGCCATTCCGCCTTGCGGGTGATCTTCTGCACGCCGGTCCAGGTAAAGCCATCCCGCCCGACGCGGACGCCGTAGCGGATCGCCCGGCCATTGCCGAGAACGTAATAGAGATGCGTGTTCGGCGTATCGACGATGATGGTGCCGGCAGGCTCCTTCGTCGGATAGTTCACTTCCTGCTTGCGCAGGTTCGGCGGCAATTCCTTGCGCGGGCCGGTTTCGGGCTGTTCTTCCGGCGGCAGCGCCGACAGAGCCATCGGCTGTCCATTGGGCGCGACGTTGCCCTGCTGGACTGCGCCGGCATCGATTCCGCCCGGCGGACGCGGACGATCTGTAAAATCGGCGCCCTGCGGCGGGCCGCGCTCGCTGTAAATCGGGGCCGGGCCGCGATCCGAATAGGCCGGCGCAGGCGGCGCGCCCGAATAGGCCGTGGGACGGCCATAGCGCGGATCATCCGGCGACATCACCGGGCCGCGCGGGTCCAGTCCCGGCTGCTGATAGCTGTGCTGCTGCGGAGCGGACTGCTGGTAATTCGGCTGCTGCTGATAACCGGGAGGCGACAGCGCGGTGCCGCGGTCATCGCCGTCAAGCCGGTCGAAATCCGGAACCCCGCGGCGGTCGTCCTGATAGCCGCCCGGCGCGCCATACGGCGCGGGCTGGAGCGGCTGTGAATAGCCCGGAGGCGGCGGATAGGATTGCGCCAGAGCGACAGGCGCACCTGCCAGACCGGCTACCGCGGAAACCGCAAAAGCCGTCGTGAAAGACTTGGAAAGCCGATTGAACATCATGCCCCTTTTATAGCGCGAACCCGCCACCGTATCGTTAACGGCAGTTCGCGCAGGATAGCGGCGCATTCAAGACATTGATTGAAAAAAGCGCCTTGGAATGGCTGACATTTTCGCGAGATTGCAACCGGGCAACAGGTTCTGGGCAATGTCGCGGCACACCCGGGTCCAGCCTAACTTTTTTCGGGCAATTTCGCGGCGTGCGATATCCTTGATCTCGGGTCTGATTCGAGCCTTTCGCCCGTTCATCGCGCCCTGTTCCCCGGCCTCTGTTCAGCTTTCCGGTCAGGGTTTTGTGTTTTCCAGCGTTCGCAAGCGTTCCGTTTTGGCTCGATCATCTTCGCGCCGCCATCGTCGAAGGCAGGACACGACAATATGCTCCCCGGCTTCCGAATCCTGTTTGCGACGACCGTGCTGGCGATTTCCATTCTGGTCTTCGGCCTCGGCGCTGCGGCGCTGCTGCGCGCCGCGCACGAGGAATTCGCCAGCCTGCCGTCATGGCGGCTGGCCCAGCAGCCGGTTCTCACACCATTCACGCCGCAGGTGCCTCGGCTCGAAACCACGCCGGTGCTGGCGATGCTAAGAATCGAAGCGCCGGGGACGAAGCCGCTTCCGGAAACGTTTCGCCCGCAGGTCGTTCTGCCTGAACCGGCTCCGCAGCAACCGGCCACCACTCAGGTCACGCCCGCCGAGGTACTGGATGTAAGACCAGCCGAGACGGCGACGCAGGACAGCGGCAGCGCGGTCAAGGACGCCGATGAGGCAACGGCAAGCGCGCCTGTTAGCGAGCAGGCCGCGGCCTGGAGCGCGCCGGCCAGCATCGAGACTCCTGCAAAGCCCGACGCCGCGCTCCAGGAAGCCAATGCTCCTGACGTGAAGACGCCGGACGTCAAGGCGCCCGACAGCAGGATCCTCGAACCGGCGCAGCCCGCACCCACGGAGCTGAAGTCATCCGAGTTGAAGTCATCCGAGTTGAAGTCATCCGAGTTGAAGTCCTGGGAGTTGAAGTCCTGGGAGTTGAAGTCTTGGGAATTGAAGTCCGCCGAGCTGAAGTCATCGGACGTCAAACCGTCGCCGTCGAAAGCGCCGGTGACCGAAGCCTCCGAACCTCTGTCGACGGTGGCATCGATCGAACGCTCATCAGAGGCGACCGCTTCCGCCACCGAGCCGTATCCGGCTGCGAAAAAAAACCGGCGCGCGAGCGCCCGTGCCATCGCACAGCGGCGTGAGGCGGCACGCGCCCGCGCCGAAGCGCGCGCGAGGGCCGAACAACTGCGGCAGCAGCAAAACGCATTTTCCCTGTTCGGCGGCTAGTGCCTGAATCCGAAGCCCGCGTCATTTTGCACCGCGAGCCGCCACGCCAAGACGGCAGAGCTACGCGGGTCAGGTCGCCTACGCAGGCCTATGGTCTGCAATGCCATTCCATGACGGATAAGAAATATTCTCTTAAGAGCATCTTATCCAGCTTAAAACGCTCTTAAGAGCTAATGCATTGCACCTCACTCAATTCCATGCTATGCTTTCAAGAGCAGATTAACCGCCTTAAAGGCTCTTGAGAGCACATGGTCGCCTTAAATAAACTTCAAAAAGCCCCACCATATCCAGTGGAACAGGCCCTCAAGCGCTTGGGCGAAAACCTGCGCACGGCAAGAATCCGCCGGAGCATTACGATCGCAGATGCCGCAGCAAGGATCGGCACGGGACCGCGTGCAGTCATGGATGCCGAGAAAGGCAAGGCCTCTACCGGCATCGTCGTCTACGCAGGGCTTCTCTGGCTCTATGATCTCCTTCAGCCTTTTGAAGATATCGCCGATCCCTTGAAGGATCCGGAGGGGCTTTCGCTGCAATCAGCGAGAGAACGCACCCGCGTGCGCAAGAGCGGCGGCCTCGATAATGACTTCTAAGACCGGCACGGAATGCTTTGTCTACATGACACTGCCGGGTGAAACCGAGTCCGTGACAGCAGGACGTTTCGAATTGACGAAGGACCGGCGCGGCAATGCGCTCGGCAAATTCGTCTACGGCAAATCCTATCTCGCACGCGGCAACGCCGTCGCCATAGATCCGATCGAACTCAAGCTCTCAGGCGCGACTTACGAAACAGCGCGGCTGAATGGCGTGTTCGGCGCGCTCCGAGATTCGGGTCCTGACTATTGGGGCCGTCGCGTGATTGAGAAACGCGCGGGCATCCCGCAACTCGGCGAACTCGATTACTTGCTCAACTCAGCCGACGACCGCGCGGGAGCACTTGGCTTTGGCCTGGGTCAGAACCCGCCCGCCCCCCGGCGCAAGTTCAATAAAACACTTGAACTCGCGAAGCTTCAGGAAATTGCCGAAGCGCTGATGCGCGAGGAAGATATCAAGACGGAAGAAGCTGCTCAGATACAGGATCTGATGCTGATTGGCACGTCGATGGGCGGCGCGCGCCCAAAAGCTGTCGTGGAAGACGCTGATGGATTGTGGGTCGCAAAATTCAATCGTCCCGACGATCGCTGGAACAACGCGCGCGTCGAACACGCCATGCTTGAGCTTGCAAAAATCTGCGGCATTAGCGTTGCGGCGAACCGCATCGAAACCATTGCCGGAAAGGATGTATTGCTGATCAAGCGCTTTGACCGAGCAAAGACCGGCAAGGGATACACAAAATCAAGAATGATCAGCGGCCTTACTCTGCTTCGCGCCGAGGAAACACCGGACGCGAGATGGTCCTATGTCCTGATGGCCGAGGAGCTGCGCCGTGTGGTGGAAGAACCCAAAAGGGATGCGCTCGAGCTTTTTCGCCGTATGACTTTCAACGCGCTGATTTCGAACATCGACGATCATCCGCGCAACCATGCTCTCATTGCGAAAGAGCGTGAGTGGAGTCTCTCCCCTGCCTATGATTTGACCCCAGCAGCTGTGGTCGCTCAGGATCACCGCGACCTCGCGATGGAGATCGGCGATCTGGGCCGTTATGCAAATGCCAAGAACCTTCTTTCGCAACACACGCGATTTCTCCTCGAAGAGGAAGAAGCGAAGGCCATTGTTTCAGGTATGACCGACAAGGTACGCACGACCTGGTACGATGTTGTCCGCGCGCAAGGGGTAACTGAAAAGGATGCTGAAACGATCCGAAGCGCATTTGTGTACGAGGGCTTTTCATTTTGACGGAGTGGCGCGCTTCTGCGCCCAGGAACGCCGGACTTTGCTTGACTACGCCGGACCGGTTACCACCGGCGGCCCCCCCTGCTCGCCCCATTCCGACCATGAGCCGTCATAGAGCGCGGTGTCGGCGATGCCGAGCCGGTACAGCGCCAATGTCAGCACGCCGGCGGATACGCCGGAGCCGCAGCTCGTGACGATGGGCTTGTCGAGATCGACACCCGCGCCGGAAAACGCCGCGCGCAAGTCCTCAAGCGGCTTCATCGCACCGGTGTTGGCATCGAACAGGCCCGCGTAAGGCACGCTTCTCGCACCGGGAATATGTCCGCCCCGCAGGCCCGGACGCGGTTCGGGCACAGAGCCCTCGAACCGCGCGCTCGGCCGCGCGTCGATCACCTGCTCGGTCTTGCTCTCAAGATTTCCGATCAGCTGCTGCATGCTGCGGATACGTCTGGCGTCGAACGTCGCCTTGAAGGTCGCAGGCTTCGGCTTTGCGTCGCCGCTCTCGACGGCGCGCCCTTCAGCCAGCCACTTCTTCAGGCCGCCATCGAGCACGCGCACATTTGCGTGGCCGAACGAGAGGAACATCCACCATCCGCGCGGCGCTGCGACCCAGCCGCCGGCGTCGTACAGCACCACGGTGTCGTCGTTGCCGATGCCGAGCGCTCCGATGTCGCGGCCGAACTGCTCGGCCGACGGAAACATGTGCGGCAGCGGGCTCGCGTGATCCGACACCGCATCGACATCGAAGAACACCGCGCCCGGAATGTGCTGCGCCAGATAGTCGTCCTTCGGCAGCGGCAGGACGCCGGGCAGCTTGAATGTCGCATCGAGAACTTTCACGCGCGGATCGTTCAGGTGCGCGGCAAGCCATTCGGTGGAGACGAGAGGGTCGGTGCTCATGTCTATTCCCTGCAGTTCGCTATCAACAATGTCGTCATTGCGAGGAGCATAGCGACGAAGCAATCCAGTCTTGCTTGTTGCTTCTGGATTGCTTCGCTTCGCTCGCAATGACGAAAACGCTCAATCCTTCTTCTTCGGCTCGACCTTCTCGACCGGACCGCCGGCGGCCTTCCATGCGGTGAAGCCGCCGCCGAGATGTGCCACGGGAGCAAGCCCCATGTCCTGCGCGGTCTTGGCGGCCAGCGCCGAGCGCCAGCCCGAGGCGCACTGGAATAGGAACTTCTTGTTTTCCTGAAACACCGGCTTGGCGTAGGGGCTTTCCGGATCGATCCAGAATTCCAGCATGCCGCGCGGACAGTGAAACGCGCCGGGAATGCGACCTTCGCGTTCGATCTCGCGCGGATCGCGCAAATCGACGATCACGACCTCGTCCTGCCCGACGCCACCTTGCGGAAAACGCTCGACGGCTTCCGCCGCATTGATGGTCTCGATCTGCGCGTTGGCTTCGTCGAGAAGTTTTTTGTAACCGCGGGTAATTGTAGAGGGCATTTTTTCTTCCGGTCATGGGGGCGGGGTGAATGGCGCAACACTCGCCTCTTCCCGCCAACAAGACAAGGCAGAAAACTACCGCGTCAATTCCTTCATCGCGCCCTCAAGTCCCTCGAGGGTCAGCGGGAACATGCGCTCGGAGAACAGCCGGCGGATCACGGTGGTGGATTCCGAATAATCCCAGTGCTTGCGCGCGACGGGATTGAGCCAGACCGCATGCGGATAGGTGCGCGTCACGCGCTCCAGCCACACCGAGCCGGGTTCCTCGTTGACGTGCTCAACCGAGCCGCCCGGCACCACGATCTCATACGGCGACATCGACGCGTCGCCGACGAACACGACCTTATAGTCATGCGGATACTTGTGCAGGATATCCCAGGTCGGGGTGCGGTCGGTGAAGCGGCGCTTGTTGCTCTTCCACACGCCCTCATAGAGACAGTTGTGGAAGTAGAAATACTCCATGTGCTTGAACTCGGCCTTCGCCGCCGAGAACAGTTCCTCGACCTGCGCGATATGACCGTCCATCGATCCGCCGATGTCGAAGAAGATCAGGACCTTTACCGCATTGCGCCGCTCGGGGCGCATGTGGACGTCGAGATAGCCGTGGTTGGCGGTTTCCCGAATGGTGGTGTCGAGATCGAGTTCGTCTGGCGCACCGGTGCGCGCGAACTTGCGCAGGCGGCGCAGCGCCACCTTGATGTTGCGGATGCCGAGTTCGACGTTGCCGTCGAGATCCTTGAACTCGCGCTTGTCCCAGACCTTCACCGCGGAGAAGTTGCGGTTCTTCTCCTGGCCGATGCGGATGCCTTCCGGATTGTAGCCGTTCGCACCGAAGGGAGACGTGCCGCCGGTGCCGATCCACTTGCTGCCGCCCTCGTGGCGCTTCTTCTGTTCCTCAAGACGCTTCTTCAGTGTCTCCATGAGCTTGTCCCAGCCCATAGCCTCGATCTGCTTTTTCTCTTCCTCGGTGAGATATTTCTCGGCGGCCTTGCGCAGCCACTCTGCCGGGATCTCGGCCTTGTCCATGGCGTCCAGCAGGCTTTCGAGCCCCTTGAACACGGTGCCGAACACGCGGTCGAACTTGTCGAGATTGCGCTCGTCCTTCACCAGCGATGCGCGCGACAGATAATAGAAATGCTCCACGCTCTGATCCGCGAGGTTGGCGTCGAGCGCCTCCATCAGCGTCAGATATTCACGCAGCGTGACCGGCACCTGCGCGTCGCGCAGCGATGTGAAGAATTGCAGGAACATGGGACTTAGATCGCCTCCGCAGCCGCTTCCGTCAAGTGCGGGCGCCGCCCTCACTGACGGATTAGAGTGATGAAACTACAGGCTTGCGGGCCAGCCGTCTGCCCGCGCGCGGCCTGAAAACCGCCCTGCAAGGCAGGCCTGCGTTCAAAAACAGTACTGGCGCGGTTTGGATTGGTGTGCAAATTCATTTAAACTGTTGTTTGACGCCCCCCGGACCGCTCCAGCCGGAGACAGTTCGCGGCGTTGACCGGGGACGCGCGACGCCCCGAGGCGGGAGTCGCAGCGTTTAAAACAAGGGGTTTGGCTGATGGGCATTGAATCCATTATTGTTTGGCTGATCGTTGGCGCGATCGCCGGCTGGCTTGCGGGTCTTATCGTCAAGGGCGGCGGCTTCGGCCTGCTCGGCAACATCGTGATCGGCATCGTCGGCGCAGTCGTCGCCGGCTGGCTGCTGCCGCAACTCGGCATTCGTCTCGGAACCGGCATCGTCAGCGCGATCATCAACTCCGCGATCGGCGGCATTATCGTGCTGGTCATCCTCTCATTGATCCGCCGCGCGTGACGACCTAAACGGCTTCGGGAAGCGACCGCCCATAAAGCGGTCGCTTCTTGTTTGAAACGAAACGGCGGCGGCATTCTCTTTCGCAAAACAAACGAACCCAGACAAACTGACCAAGGCAAACTTCGATGAAATTTACCGGCACCAAGAATTACGTCGCCACCGATGATCTCAAGGTCGCGGTCAACGCCGCGATCGTGCTCGAACGTCCCCTGCTCGTGAAGGGCGAACCCGGCACCGGCAAGACCGTGCTGGCGGAAGAAGTCGCCAAGGCGCTCGATGCGCCGCTGCTGACCTGGCACATCAAGTCCACCACCAAGGCGCAGCAGGGCCTCTACGAATACGACGCGGTCTCGCGTCTGCGCGACAGCCAGCTCGGCGATCCGCGCGTGTCCGACATTTCCAACTACATCAAGCGCGGCAAGCTCTGGGATGCCTTCACCAGCGAGAAGCGCCCTGTCCTGCTGATCGATGAAATCGACAAGGCGGACATCGAATTCCCGAACGACCTGCTGCTCGAACTCGACCGCATGGAATTCCATGTCTATGAGACCGGCGAAACCATCAAGGCGAAGCAGCGCCCGATCATCATGATCACGTCGAACAACGAGAAGGAACTGCCGGACGCGTTCCTGCGCCGCTGTTTCTTCCACTACATCAAGTTCCCCGACATCGACACCATGAACGCCATCGTGGAAGTCCACTTCCCCGACATCAAGAAGCGTCTGGTGCAGGAAGCGATGAAGATCTTCTTCGAAGTGCGCGACGTGCCGGGCCTGAAGAAGAAGCCCTCGACCTCGGAACTGCTCGACTGGCTCAAGCTCCTGCTCAACGAAGAAATGACGGTGGAGCAACTGCGCGAACGCGATCCGCGCAAGCTGATCCCGCCGCTGCACGGCGCGCTGCTCAAGAACGAGCAGGACGTCCACCTGTTCGAGCGCCTCGCCTTCCTCAGCCGCCGGGAAGTTTAGCTTTCTCATCCCTCCCCCTTGTGGGGAGGGATAGGCGGCCTTCGGCCGCCGTCGCTAAAGAACGCCGATGCGTTGCATCGGCTATGGCGAAGCGCCGGGGTGGGGGTTCACATCCGGCACATCGCGAGAAATCCCCCACCCGACGTGCTGTTCGCTTCGCTCCAGCAAGCCACCCTCCCCACAAGGGGGAGGGAGAAGAAGCCGCTGCGGCGCACGCTGCGAACTCCTCTGAACGCCGCATGACACTGGCCACTGTCGCCGGGCGCGCCTACACTGGCGACCTCGGATGCGAGGTGCCGCGTGACCAAAAAGCACGTCGATCGCCGCCTGACAGCCATTCTCGCCGCGGACGTCGCCGGCTACAGCCGGCTAATGGGCGCGGACGAGGAAGGCACCCACGCACAGCTGAAGGCGCACCGCCACGACCTGATCGACCGGCGGATCAAGAAACATCGCGGGCGTATCATCAACACCGCCGGCGACGGATTGCTGGCGGAATTCGCCAGTGCGGTCGAAGCCGTGCGCTGCGCGGTCGAAATCCAGCGCGCGATGATCACACGCAATACGAATGTGCCTGCGGGGAGCCGGCTCGAATTCCGGATCGGCATCAATGTCGGCGATGTCATCGAGGACGGTAGCGAAATCTTCGGCGGCGGCGTCAACGTCGCAGCCCGGCTGGAGAGTATCGCGCCGAGCGGCGGCGTCTGTATTTCCAGGCAAGTGCTCGACCAGATCGAAGGCAAGCTCAGGCTTCAGTTCCGCGAAATGGGTCGTCAGAACCTGAAGAACATTGCACGGCCGATCGAGGTCTTTGCGATCGATCTCCATGACGGTGCATCCAAGGCGGCGCGCATCCTGACCGGCGCGAATCTCAAGCAGGAGATTCGCTATTGCAGGGCTGCTGACGGAGTGCGGCTGGCTTTTGCGAAGGTCGGCAACGGCCCGCCCTTGCTGCGAACGGCGCACTGGCTCGGGCATCTCGAGTATGACTGGGAGCTGCCGATCTTTCGCCGCCTCCTGCTCGAGCTGGCCTCGACCTTTTCGCTGGTCCGCTTCGACGCGCGCGGCAACGGGCTGTCGGATTGGGATGTCGGCAATATCTCGCTGGATCACTGGGTAAGCGACATGGAAAGCGTCGCGGACGCGGCGGGCCTCGACCGGTTTCCGATTCTTGCCTTGTCTCAAGGATGCGCGGTGGCGATCGCGTTCGCTGTCCGACATCCGGATCGGGTGTCCCATTTGATCCTGTACGGAGGTTTTGCCACCGGCGTCTACAAGAGCCCGAACGTGACGCCCGCCGCGCGCGAGCAGTTCGACGCGATGAAAACGCTGATGAAGCTCGGCTGGGGCGCGAACGAGCCAACCTTCCGCCAGCTCTTCACGGCGTCGATGATCCCCACTGCGACGAAGGAACAGATGGACGCCTTCAACGAGGCCCAGCGCGTCAGCGCGTCGGCGGAATGCGCTGTCAGATATCTGGAAACTGTCATCAACTTCGACGTCCGCGACCTGCTGCCGCAAATCAAGGTGCCCACCCTCGTCATGCATGTCCGCGATGACCGCAGGGTGCCGATTGCGTCAGGCCGCGAGATAGCGGCAGCCATTCCCGGCGCGCGGTTCGTCACACTGCCGGGCAAAAACCATATCCCGCTCGAACAGGATCCCAGCTTGCCGATCTTTCTCGACGAGATCCGCCGGTTTCTCGGCGGCACCTAGGCTCGCTTTACCCGCTCGCCTGTTCTGTTCCAGTCACGCCCCCGCGCGCATCACATTCTGCGGCGGAGTTTTTCCCGGTGCATGACGACCAGATGAGATCGCAGGCCGTAGCCGACGCCGATGCCTGCGGCGAACACCAGAGCAATGAACAGAACTTCGGACATGGCTGCCTCTTGTGAGAGGATCGCCGGGCGCAGTATACCGCCCGGCGATCCCGTCGTGGTATTGACGGACATGGGCAATTGTCCGCAATCGGACGTTAATCCGACGGTACGCGCGCGCAACGAAAGCTGCGTTTAAACCTTAATGTCCGCCGCGCGGGTTAATTCTGGAACCATGAGCGGATTGGCGGGCGGCGCTGGATGTGAATGGCAAACGTCTCGCGCAACATCATTGCGAGCGAAGCGAAGCAATCCAGTCTTGCAAAACTCGAATGACCAAGACTGGATTGCTTCGTCGCAAGGGCTCCTCACAATGACGGCTTATTGGCGGCAGGCGCCGTTATCGCGCGCGCTCGCTCATCTGATAGGTCAGATGCGCTTTCACCGTCGGCCATTCCGACGCGATGATGCTGTAGACCACCGTGTCGCGCAGCGTGCCATTCGGTGCAACCTGATGGCTGCGCAAGATTCCGTCCTGTTTCGCGCCGAGCCGCTCGATGCCGCGCCGCGACTGGTGATTGAAGAAATGCGTGCGGAACTCCACCGCGATGCAGTTCAGCCTTTCGAATGCATGGGTGAGCAGCAGCAGCTTGCATTGCGTATTGAGCGGTGTGCGCTGGACGCGCTTTGCGTACCAGGTCGAGCCGATCTCGACGCGCCGGTTCGCCGCATCGACGTTCATGTAGGTGGTCATGCCGGCGATCTTTCCACCCGCGTCCGTCACTACGAACGGCAGCATCGATCCTGCGGCCTGCAGGCCGAGACGCCGCGCGATTTCGGCGTCCATGGTCTCCGGCGCGGGGATGGAGGTGTACCAGAGCTTCCACAGCTCGCCGTCCTTCACCGCCTCGATCAGACCATCCGTGTGATCCCTCGACAGCGGCTCAAGCCGCGCGTGCGGCCCCTCAAGGGTCGTTGGCTCAAGCCACGCCATCGGAATGTCCTTACTTGTTCAGGAAGTTGAGCGGCAGGCCGCCGCGCGGCCAGTCCATCGCTACCAGTTCGCCCTTGCCGGACAGCGTGATGTACGCCGTCTTCAACTCCGGCCCGCCGAACGCAATGTTGGTGGTGACGTTGTCACCGGTCGGCACCTGCTCGACCAGTTTGCCGTCGGGCGCGATCACCGAGATGCAGCCGGAGATCAGCGTCGCGACGCAAACATTGCCCGAGGCTTCGACGCCGAGTGAGTCATACATCTGGTAACCGCCGAGGCCCGAAATCGGCTTGCCGAGTTCGCCGCGATAGATCGCTTCGCCGGGCGTGATTTCCCCCGGCGCACCGATAGCAAAAGCCCACAGCCGTGCGGTCGGGGTTTCGGCGACATAGACAGTTTTCTCATCCGGCGAGAGGCCGATGCCGTTGGCAGGCAACATGTGCGGCACCGCCTCGACGAGTTCGGTCCCGCCCTTCTTCATGTAATAGACGGCGCCGACGTCGAGATCGTGCGCGCGACGCTTGCCGAGATCGGTGAACCAGAGCCCGCCCTCCCTGTCGAACACAAGATCGTTCGGTCCCTTGAGCTGACGTTCGCCGCAATGAGTAAACAGCGTTTCGACCTTGCCGTTTGAGAGATCGACGCGCTGCAACGAGCCGCCGATATATTCCGACGGACGCGGCGCGCCCGGCATGATGTTGCCGCGCGGGCCGGGCGCCCACGAGAAGCCGCCATTGTTGCAGAGGTACATCTTGCCGTCTGGTCCCAGCGCCGCGCCATTCGGCCCGCCGGGAATCTTCGCAATGATCTCCTTGCGCCCGTCGGGATAAACGCGGGTCAATGTCTGACGCCGTATTTCCACCAGCACCACCGAGCCATCGGGCATCACCACCGGCCCTTCGGGAAATTCGAGACCGGTTGCGATGACGCGGACGTTTGACATGAAGACCTCCCGGACAGTGTTTTTGATTTTGACGCGTGAAACCTATCGTGCGGTTTTGCCGATGACCAGTGCGGGGGCGCAGGCTCTGTTGTCGTGTGATGGAAAGCGCACTCCATCAGTACGTCGTCCCGGCGAAGGCCGGGACCCATAACCACCATCTTGCCGTTAGAGCTGGTAGGCCGGACACGCCTTTGCAAAATACTCCGACAGGGGTGATGGGTCCCGGCCTTCGCCGGAACGACCTGTGGAGAGATCAGCTAGTCTTTCTTCTCGAAGTCTTTCCACACCAGTCCGGCAGCGGCGATGTCCGACAGCGCGTTGCCCACCGCCTTGAACACCGTGATCTCACGGTCGCTTTCGCGGCCCTTCCGCTCGCCGCGGCACAGTTCGGCCAGCGAACCGGCGATATCGTCCGGCGCAATGACGTCATCGCGGATCGGATCGAGCAGTTCGCCGCTCTCCTTCAGAGCATCGTAGGTGTCCACATAGACGCGCCCCCTGCGAAACACCTCATTGTCGGCCTCGCGCATGAATGGCGTGAAGCTGCCGATCAGATCGAGATGCGTGCCCGGCTTCAGCCATGCGCCCTTGATGATCGGCTTCTCCGAGAGCGTGGCGCAACTGACGATGTCCGCCTCGCCGACGGCACGCTCCAGATCGGGCGCAACAGACGCATCGATGCCCCTGGCGCGCAGATCGAACACCAGCCGCGCTGCGCCTGCCTCATTGATATTCCACACCGCGACCTTGTCGATCGGCCGCACGGCGCGGAACGCATCTGCTGTGAGACTGGCGATCCGGCCCGAACCTGCGATCAGGAGCTTCCGCGCATTCTTGCGCGCGAGAAACGACCCGCCGAGCGCGGCGATGCCCGCCGTGCGCCGCGAGGTGATCTCGTTGCCATCGATCAGTGCGATGTGCTGGCCGGTGTCGCCGTCGCACAAGAGGTAACTCGAAAACAGGCCCGGCAGCGCCTTCTTGCCGTTCTCGGGAAAGATCGTGACGATCTTGATGCCGACAAACGCGCGCTGCCACGCCGGCATGATCAGAATGGTCGCGGTCGAGCCGTCCGGCTGCGGCATGAAATGATGGTGTCGCAGCGGCACATCCGCGCCCGCCGTGAACGCCTCGCGCAAGGCAGGGATCAGCCGGTCGAACGGCAGACTCGCACGGGTGCGAGCGGCGTCGATGACGATGGGGGATGGCGTTGTGCTCAAACTGAAATCTCTCCACGTCGTCCCGGCGAAGGCCGGGACCCATACTCCCTACACTATCGTTCAAAACGGAAAGCGAACCACTGGCTAATCTGGCATCGCGGACGAACACCACGTTCGGTGGTTATGGGTCCCGGCCTTCGCCGGGACGACCCCTTTAATACGCCATATGCGAGCCTCATTGCCCTG
>Ga0233440_1000846_pt1 | contig 31327 bp, 34 predicted proteins | sample SI_123_September_5_FD_182791 | JGI IMG/M metagenome (GOLD analysis project Ga0233440, IMG submission 182791) | Seawater microbial communities from Saanich Inlet, British Columbia, Canada - SI_123_September2016_120_MG | ecosystem: Environmental > Aquatic > Marine > Inlet | place: Canada: British... | reverse complement strand
CAATCCGGGACTGCCGAGTGCAAAGCTGCGCATCGCATGGGCCATCCCCCGGACCGCATCCAGATGCGTCTTGCCTTCAACAGCCTTTTCAATCTGCCGCTGAAGTCCCTGATAGCCTGCGATGGCCAGGGCCTGCTTCATCTGTGGAATCGTATCCACTTTTCCGAAGAACGCTTCCATTTCGGAAATCAGATCGGCGGCAATCTTCTTGTCCCACCGCGATGCAGGAGCCTTTATAACATGCTCAACTTCGGAGATGTTTGTGCGGTTAAACGGAGCCATGGCTCACCTCGCAACGTCAGCTCGCAGTACGCTACTCCAAAGCGACCGAAATAGTTCCGAAAACACATTGGTCAGCGTCTTTGACGCAAACGGAAAACCGATCTTTCGATTCAAATGATCGGCTTCACGCGGAAGCAGACTGTGTGCATCTGCAACTGCGCCGGCGGAAACCTGGTCATTCGGCAGCGGCATCACGCAATATGCGTAAACGTACTTACTGACGCGCCGCCCATTTCGAGACGGCATTGAGATGCCAGATCTGAGTTATCGCCGCCGTCACCGACAGAAAAATGAGAGAGTATGAAAGGCCGGCGACTTTTTCGCTTTCAACGAAACGCATCATTGCAAGCAGGCCGCCGCCGATAATCAGCGTAAACGGATGACGCCGCAATAACGAGAAGCGCCAGAATAAAAAGGATTAGCGCGAGCGTTTGCAACTCAGGCATTCGGCCGTCACGTCTCTGCGACAGGTCCGAGTTTCTTCTCGAGCGCGGCGATGCGCGTTTTCAGCGCCTCGTTCTCCTCGCGCGCCAGACGCGCCATATCCTTCACCGCCTCGAATTCCTCGCGCTTGACGAGGTCGAGGTCGCGCAGGATGCGCTCGGCCTGGCTGCGCACGACGGTTTCCACCTCGCGCTTCACGCCCGAGGCGGCGCCCGCGGCGTCATTCATCAGGCGCGCGATCTCGTCAAAAAAACGGCTGCTGGTCTGGGTCATCATCAAACTCCGAAGGGCCGATTACCGCGTCTGGTGGAGCGGATTTGACATTCGCTATCCAACTAACCACACGCCGGCGAAGCGAATGTCAAATCCAAAGCTCCACCAGAGACGTATATTTCCCAGTGGTCCTCCGTTTCCAACATTCGCAAAAGTGTCTGCTGAAACAGGGTGCGAATGTTGGAAACGGACCACTAGCGTGTCCAGACAATGGTGATGGCCTTGCCGGGGCGCAAGATGTAAGAAACACGTGAATTGTTAAACGCGCGTTCTTGTCGCAAACCGGGGCTAATTTTTGCGAACCCCACCGGACATCGGCTGCTCATGTTTCTGACCATCGCGTTCCCCGTTTTCGATCCCATTGCCATCGCTATCGGGCCAATCGCAATCCGCTGGTACGCGCTGGCCTATATCGGCGGCATCGTGCTGGGCTGGCTCTATGCGCGCAAGATTATCCGCAGCGAGAGGCTGTGGGGCGGCAAGGCGCCGTTCACGGTGCTGGATTTCGACGACTTCATCCTGTGGGTGACGCTCGGCATCATCCTCGGCGGCCGCACCGGCTACGTGCTGTTCTACAATTTCGGTTTCTTCGCACAGCACCCCGCGGAAATCTTCAAGCTGTGGACCGGCGGTATGTCGTTCCACGGCGGGTTCTTGGGCTGCGTGATCGCGGTGCTGCTGTTCGGCTGGAAGCGCAAGATCTCCGTGCTGTCGCTCGGCGACGTCACCTGCGCGGTCGGCCCGATCGGCCTCTTGCTTGGGCGTATGGCGAATTTCATCAACAGCGAGTTGTGGGGCCGCACAGCGGACGCGAGCGTTCCCTGGCGAATGGTATTCCCGAACGGCGGGCCGCTGCCGCGTCACCCAAGCCAGCTTTATGAAGCGGGGCTTGAGGGCGTGGCGCTCTTTATTGTGCTGGCGCTGCTGATCCGCGGCGGTGCGTTGAAACGTCCAGGCCTGATCATCGGCGCGTTTGCCGCGCTCTACGGCGTGGCGCGCATCATCAGCGAATTGTTCCGCGAGCCCGACCCGCAACTGGGATTTCTCTGGGGCGGTTTGACGATGGGGATGATCCTGTCGGTCCCGATGATCATTGCCGGCCTTGCCTTCATCACGGCCGCATGGCGGCGGGGACCGCGAACGGCGGATGCAAACCCGGCCAAGGCGTAATAACGTAGGTCATACTGTAAGATGATATTGAATTGACGATTCCCATTGCCGTGAAAGATCGCCGTGTCCGACTACTCCCCGCTTGAAACCCTGATCCGGAAGCAGATCGCCGCCAGCGGCCCGATGCCGGTGTGGCGGTACATGCAGATCTGCCTGACGCATCCCGAATACGGCTACTATCTCAAGCGCGATCCGCTCGGCCGCGACGGCGATTTCATCACGGCCCCGGAAGTCAGCCAGATGTTCGGCGAACTGATCGGCCTGTGGGCGGCATCGGTCTGGAACGCGATGGGCATGCCGCAGGAAGTCATGTTCATCGAGCTCGGACCGGGCCGCGGCACCATGATGGCCGATGCGCTGCGCGCAGTGCGGATTTTGCCGGCCTTCCATGACGCCATCAGCGTGCATCTGGTCGAGGCGAGCCCGACGCTGCGCGACAAGCAGCGGGACAAGCTCGCCGACGCAGCCTATGTGGAATGGTACGACAAAATCGAAGACATTCCCGAAGGCCCTGCGATTATTCTCGCCAACGAGTTCTTCGATGCGCTGCCGATCCATCAGGCGGTGAGGAAAGAAACCGGGTGGCATGAACGCACCATCGAAATCGACGACGACATTCTCGCCTTCGGCACCGCCCCGAATCCGATGCCTCGCTTCGAGGTGCTGCTGCCTCCGCTGGCACGCGCTGCGCCTGTCGGCGCGATCTTTGAGTGGCGTCCGGACAACGAGGTCATCACCCTCGCACGCCGCGTCCGCGATCAGGGCGGCGCTGCGCTGATTGTCGACTATGGCCATCTGCGCAGCGATGCAGGCGACACCTTTCAGGCCGTGGCGCGGCACAACTACACCAACCCGCTACGCAATGCGGGGCTCGCCGATCTCACCGCGCATGTGGATTTTCAGGCGCTTGCCCGCGCGGCCGAGGATGTCGGCGCCCGCGCGCATGGTCCGGTGGAGCAAGGCGCATTTCTCAAAAACCTCGGCATCGAGACCCGCGCGCAGGCGCTGATGAAAAACGCGACGGAAGATGGCCAGAAGCTGATTACCGCTGGCCTCGCCCGTCTCACCGGCCCGAGCCCCGAAGGCATGGGCTCGCTGTTCAAGGTGCTCGGCATCTCGCATCCCGCGATCAGGACGCTGGCGGCGCTGTCCGATCAGGACGCCAAATCATGACGTTCTCGTCGTCGCTTCTTTCGGCTGTGCCGGGCCTGCACCACGCCTTCTTTTCGCGCGAGGGCGGCGTCTCAAGCGGCATCTATGAAAGCCTCAACGGCGGCATCGGTTCGAATGACGATCCGGCGCATGTCACCGAAAATCGCCGGCGCATGGCCGAGCATCTCGGCGTCGCGCCCGCGCAATTTCTCACCGTGTTCCAGATTCACTCGCCCGATGTCGCGGTCGCCACTGCGCCGTGGAATACCGAGACGCGCCCGCGCGCCGATGCCCTCGTCACCAACGTGCCGGGACTCGCACTCGGCGTCACCGCGGCGGATTGCGGACCTATCCTGTTTGTCGACCCGCAAGCGCGCGTGATCGGTGCAGCGCATTCCGGCTGGAAGGGCGCGATCGGCGGCGTGATCGAGAATACGATTGCGGCAATGGAAAGCCTCGGCGCAGCGCGCGGGTCCATCATCGCCGCGATCGGCCCGCTGATCCGCCAGCAAAGCTATGAGGTCGGCGCGGAATTCGTCGCGCGGTTTTCGGAAGGCGATGCTGGCAATGCGCGCTTCTTCGTGCCGTCAACGCGCGCGGATCATTCCATGTTCGACCTTGCCGGATACATCCGGTTTCGGCTGGAGCGTGCGGGAATTTTGATGATCGACGATGTCGGCGTCGACACCTATGCGGACGAGCGGTTTTTCAGCTACCGCCGCACGACCCACCGCAAGGAACCGGATTACGGCCGCAACATCCACGCCATCGTGCTGGACGGCTAGCGCACGCCCCCCGCGACGTTATCGAACGTCGTGACCGGAATTTGCGGCGGCAAGCGGCCTTGACTCTCCACCCGGTGGAAGCCTCACAACGCTTCCATGACACATCGGACCTACACCATTGGAGAGGCCGCGCGCCTGAGCGGCGTTTCGGTCCGGCGGCTGCGGTTTTATTCCGACAAGGGATTGCTGCCGCCCGCGGGACGGACCGAAAGCGGCTATCGCGTGTTCACTGACGAAGAACTCGTTCGTCTCGACCTCATTCGTTGCCTGCGCGACGCGGGCGTCGGTCTCGACGCCATCCGCGAAGTGCTGTCGCACGAACTGTCGCTGACCGATGCGCTGAAGCTGCGACTCCGCGCACTCGAGGCGGAGATCGCCTCGCAACGCCGCGTGGCCTCCGCGCTGCGCGCCGCGCTCCGTTCCCCGGAGCTCACTGAAGCAGACCTGAGGAGATTCTGGACCATGACCAATCTGTCCCGCACCGAACGCCGCAACGTCATCGAACGCTTCTACCGCCAGGTGTCCCAGGACGTCCGCATCGATCCCGAATGGATGCGCCAGATGATCGAGGCCAGCACGCCGGAACTGCCGGACGATCCGACACCCGAGCAATGCGACGCATGGATCGAGTTGTCCGCGATCCTCGATGATCCGGAATTCGTCGCCACCACGCGCGCCAACGCGAAGGAAGTCTGGAACCGTGCCGACTTCGATCTCAATGCCTGGCAGGCAGCGGCCGAACCATTCCTGGCAAAAGCCAGGGACGCCTTCGAGCGGGGATTTGGACCGGAATCAGAAGAAGCTCGCGCGCTTGCTCAAGAGTGGCTGGAAACCTCCGCGCGGGTGATGGGCCGCGCACCGGATGACGATTACAAAGTCTGGCTGCGGAACCGATACGCTGCGCATGATGCCCGCGCGGTGCGTTACTGGGAGCTTGTTGCGATCATGAAGGGCCAGTCGCCGCAGACCAGTCCCAACCGGGAGTGGACGTGGGTCGTCGGCGCCATGAAGCATCATCTGGCCGGATAGCCCGCTCCTGGTTTGGATTTGGCTCAAATCCTCGTGGCCGTGGTCGCGGATTACAAACCCTGCCCACGGCCTGCCCTAGACGTTAACGCTCATTAACGATATCGCTGGACCGAACCCCGCCGCGCAGGGCAAAACCCCGCCGGCGACGAAATCGGGGCTGGCATGGATTTCAAAGGGCAAACAATCACTTCGCCGGCGCGGCGGATTGCGCGGGTCCCCCTGTTGCTTGTCCTGCTGAGCCTGACGGCGGCCTGCACCACCAACGGCTCCGGCCCGGTTGCGACCACCGCCAGCTTTGGCCCCACCGTCGCCTTCGAATCCGTGGACGGGCCGCCGCCGCAGGTGTTCGACCGGCTGGTGCGCGCGCTGGAGACGGAATCCGCCGCCCGCAGCTTCACCATTGTTTCCCGCGAGGCGCAGGCCTCCTACCGGGTCCGCAGCTACCTGTCGGCACAGGTCCGGCGTGGAAAGACCAGCATCGCCTGGGTCTGGGACGTCTATGACCGGGATCAGGAACGCGCCATCCGCCTGAGCGGCGAGGAACCCGGCGGCAAGGGCGGCCGCGACGCCTGGGCCATGGCGGACGATCAGTTGATGCGCCGGATCGCGCTGGCGGGACTGAACGGCCTGAATGGTTTGATCAGCGGAGCCGGCGCTCCCTCGGAATCCCCCGCCCCGGCGGCGCCGCGGTCCGGCCCCGCCATCGCGCAAACGGACGAGAATCGGCCTGAATCGGCCTCCGAACAAATGCAGACACTGGCCTTCAGCGCCCATTAGGGATGCACGTGCCACGAGGCGCCGGTTTTTGCAGGAAAACGTACCCGAACCCTTGGCTTTGTATTGCCAGCCTTGTTCGGTCCTTGTTATCACGCGCCTGCAAAAAAGCTGGATCACCCGGTTCCCAGTGTGGTAGTTCGCACGCCCGCATCTGCCCTTGAAGCGCGCTCTATTGCGGGCGTGCGAACCAAAACCACACTGGCGTTATGATTTTCTAGTGTCCTTTCGAATCCGAAGTTCGCTAAGGAGGACACTGCAGAGTTCGAGCGAACTTCGGATTCGGGACACTAGGCTGCTGATATGTTGAAGAGCGTTTCCCCCACGTCAAAAGGAGAAGCTGCAATTTCAGCGAAGAATGGCTCCATCAAGCTGGTGGCCGGCAATTCAAACCCTGAATTGGCCGCTGAGATTTCCTCTGTCCTCGGCGTGCCGCTGACCAAGGCGAGCGTGCGCCGCTTCGCCGACATGGAAATCTTCGTCGAGATTCAGGAAAACGTCCGCGGCTCCGACGTCTTCATTATCCAGTCGACGTCGTTTCCGACCAACGACCATCTGATGGAATTGCTGATCATCACCGATGCGCTGCGCCGCGCCTCCGCGCGCCGCATCACCGCCGTGATCCCCTATTTCGGCTACGCGCGGCAGGACCGCAAGGCCGGCGGCCGCACCCCGATTTCGGCCAAGCTGGTAGCTAACATGATCACCCATGCAGGTGCGGACCGCGTCATGACGCTCGACCTGCATGCCGGCCAGATCCAGGGCTTCTTCGATATCCCGACCGACAACCTTTATGCCTCGCCGCTGATGGTGCGCGACATCAAGGACAAGTTCGACCTTGCCAAGGTGATGGTGGTGTCGCCGGACGTCGGCGGCGTGGCCCGCGCACGCGGTCTCGCCAAGCGGATCAACGCGCCACTGGCAATCGTCGACAAGCGCCGCGAACGCGCCGGCGAATCCGAAGTCATGAACGTGATCGGCGATGTCGCCGGCTACGACTGCATCCTGATCGACGATATCGTCGATTCCGGCGGCACGCTGGTGAATGCCGCCGACGCGCTGCTCAAATACGGCGCCAAGGAAGTCTCGGCCTATCTCACCCATGGCGTTCTGTCGGGCGGCGCGGTGGCGCGCATCACCTCATCGCGGCTCAAGGAACTGGTCATCACCGACTCGATCCAGCCGACTGACGCGATGCGCAAGGCTCCGAACATCCGCGTGCTATCGGTCGCCTCCCTGATTGCCGAAGCGATCGGCCGCACCGCGTCCGAAGAGTCGGTGTCGAGCCTGTTCGACTGAACGGCTCAATTTCAAAAATATTTTTTCTTCGACCTGCGCGCGCAATCAGTTCGCGCGACTCGCCTGCCGCGAATCCGATTCCGTTTTGTTCTCGTGCACGAGAGCGTCAGAACACGAAACAATCCGGCATAAGCTCATGCGCGGACTCACGAATTGACGCGTGAGCTGGCACAAACCTGGATTTGTCCTCGCTCTCGCCGCTTCCTGTTGAAGACTGACGAAATTAACCGTTTGCCTGTGGACGGGATTCGGTGCGGCGTTGCGCAGATTCCGCAAATCACCGATCAATCTTGTCACAAGGTTGCCGTTGCGGCGCACGACTCAAAAGCCGGGTCATGATCGTAAACGGAGAACTTGCAGCGACAGTCATCGCTCGTTCTTTGCGTTTCGTTCAGCGTTTCACATCCCACGCCAACTTAGGGTGAAGGCAGCATGTCCCATCTGGACATCATCACGGATTCGCGGAACAGCCCGCTGTCGGTGGTCGAAGAGATCGCGTCGACGAACGACTGGTCATTCGAACGATCGGGCCAGGACGAGATCACGATCCTGACGCAGGGTCAGTGGACCGACTATCAACTGTCCTTCACCTGGATGGGTGACATCGACGCGCTGCATCTGGCTTGCGCCTTCGACATAAAAATTCCCGAGGCACGGCGCAGCGAAGTGCAGCGCCTGATCGCCGCGATCAACGAGCAATTGTGGATCGGCCATTTCGACGTCTGGCTCACGACCGGATCGATCATGTACCGGCAGGCGCTGATCCTGCCCGGCGGCATGACCGCATCGCCCGCGCAATGCGAGCTGATGCTGGAAGGCGCGCTGCATGCCTGCGAGCGCTATTATCCGGCGCTGCAATTCGTGGTCTGGGCCGGCAAGACCGCCGCGGAGGCCATGACCGCCGCGATGTTCGATACCGCGGGTGAAGCGTAAGGCCTCTTTCATACCGAATACTCACGACTTGTAGGATGTTGTCCCGGCGAAGGCCGGGACCCATGCTCCCTGTCGTGCCAGTTGAACACGGCGTGTTGCAAATTCCCCGATTCAATGGAAAGTCGGTGGTTATGGGTCCCGGCCTTCGCCGGGACGACGCGAGTGTTATGTCGATGACCACATCTTCCGACGCGCTGAAGAATTTCACAGGCTCCCTCGTGCTCGCGGGTGCGGGCAAGATGGGCGGCGCAATGCTGTCAGGCTGGCTCGACGGGGGACTCGATGCCAAACGCGTGACGATCATCGAACCGCATCCCTCCGATGACACGCGCGGCTTCTTGGCGCGCGGTGTGCATCTCAATCCGGATATGAAAAGCATCGGCGCAGCCCATGTGCTGGTGCTGGCGGTGAAGCCGCAGATGTTTCGCGATGCCGGGCCGCAGCTGCGATCGCTGGCCGGCCCGTCCACCCTCGTGGTCTCGATCATGGCCGGGACCACCATCGCCGCCCTCACTGAGGTGTGCGGCGGCAGGGTGATCCGCGCCATGCCCAACACACCGGCCGCCATCGGACGCGGCATCACCGTTGCTGTGCCGGCCAGCGATGTAACGCCGGATCAGCGTGCGGTTGCTGACGCGCTGCTGCGCGCCACCGGCAGCGTCGAGTGGGTCGAGGATGAAGCGCTGATGGATGCGGTCACAGCCGTCTCAGGCTCAGGCCCGGCCTATGTGTTCCTGCTCGCAGAAGAACTGGCGCGCGCCGGCGTCGCGGCAGGATTGCCGGAAGCACTGGCGACCAAACTCGCGCGCGAAACTGTCGCGGGGTCAGGCGAGCTGCTGCATCGGTCCGATCTCGACAGCGCGACCTTGCGCCAGAACGTCACTTCGCCCGGCGGCACCACGGCGGCGGCGCTCGAAGTGCTGATGGGCTCCGACGGTTTCCAGCCGCTGCTGACCCGCGCAATCGCAGCGGCGACGAAACGGTCGAAGGAACTGGCGAAGTAGAGCAAGTTCGTTCAACACATGATGCTTGTCATTGCCGGGCTTGCCCGGCAATCCATCCCTTCAAAATAGCTTCTGGAAATTCGATGGACCACCGGGTCAAGCCCGGTGATGACGATGGAGTGCGCTGAAACGCTTGGCGCTACGTTGAGCCCTACGAGGCTACACCGGCACGCGCACGCGCGCCCGCAGTCCGCCAAGCGGGCTGTCGCCAAGCGTGATATCGCCGCCATGGGAGCGTGCGATGTCGCGGGCAATCGCAAGACCGAGACCTGTGCCGCCCTCGTCCTGATTGCGCGCATCGTCGAGCCGAAGGAACGGCTTGAACACCTCCTCGCGCATCTCAAGCGGAATACCCGGGCCGTCGTCGTCCACCGTTACCGTCAGATAGCGATGATCGCGATGGCCGGTGATCGAGATCGCATCACCGTGACGCGCGGCATTGGAGACGAGATTGGCAAGGCAGCGCTTGAACGCCGCAGGCTTCACGATCACCACCGGCAAGCCATGAAAGACCACCGTTGCCGCATGACCATGACGCTCCGCGTCGCTGCGCAATTCCTCCAGCGCCTGCTCCATGTCGGTCGGCTGCGCCTGCTCGCCGCTGTCGCCGCGCGCGAAGGCCAGATACGCCTCCAGCATGCCGCTCATCTCGTCGACGTCCTTGCGCATGCCCTCAACTTCCGGGCTGTCGCCGATCAGCGCCATTTCAAGCTTGAAGCGGGTCAGGATGGTGCGCAGGTCGTGACTGACGCCGGCCAGCATCGCGGTGCGCTGCTCGATGCTGCGCTCGACACGCGATTTCATTTCCATGAAGGCGAGCGCCGCGCGGCGAACCTCGCGCGCGCCGCGCGGACGGAAATCCGGCACCTCGCGGCCCTTGCCGAAACTCTCCGCGGCATCCGCCAGCCGCAGGATCGGCTTGATCTGATTGCGCAGGAACAGCACGGCGACGATCAGCAGGATCGACGACGTCCCCAGCATCCAGAAGATGAAGATTTCCGAATTCGACGCATAGGCCGCGCTGCGCTGCGCGAAAATGCGCATCACGGTATCGTCGAGCTTGATGCGGATTTCAACCAGCGATGACCGGCCGACGGTGTCGATCCAGAACGGGCGCGCGATCTGGCGGCTGAGCTGCACCGACAAAGTTTGATCCAAGAGCGAGAAAAACGGCTTCGGCCCCGGCGCCGGCATGTCGCTGACCGGGAGGAAGTCCACCACCAGCCCGAGGCGCTGCTGCGCGATCCGCTTGATCTGCGTGCGGTCCTTGTCCTGCGGGAAAGATCGATAGACGTCGATCAGCGCGGAAATGTCCTGCACCACGGCGGCGGACAGGCGCCGCGTCACCGTGTTCCAGTGCCGCTCCATGAACACGAAGGCGACCACCGACTGCAGGATGACCATCGGCACGATGATGATCAGCAGCGCGCGGGCATAGAGCCCCTTCGGCATCAGCTCCTTGAACCAGCGCCCCAGCCATTCGCTGGCGCTGGAGACACGCCGCGACGCGGTGCGGATGAAGGTGAGGCCGGTGTCGAGAGTGCTCATAGCGGCGCGTCCGGCCCGGTCACGGCGACGCCACGAGGCGATAGCCGATGCCGCGCACCGCCTGCAGGAACAGCGGATTGGCGGGATCGCGCTCGATCTTGCGCCGCAGCCGGTTGATCTGCACGTCGACCGCGCGCTCGTTGGCGCTGCCGTCACCACCGGTCAGCGCGCCGCGCGGCACCGTCTCGCCGGGCGTCGCCGCGAGAATGCGCAGCATGTCGCGCTCGCGGTCAGTGAGATGGACGATTTTCTCGCCGTCGCGCAGTTCGCCGCGCTCCAGGTGATAGACGTACGGCCCGAACGCGACCGACTCCACCGGCGGCGCGACGACCGGCGCGGCGCGCTTGAGAATATTCGCGATGCGCAGCACCAGCTCACGCGGCTCGAACGGCTTGGCCACGTAATCGTCGGCGCCGATCTGCAGCCCCTCGATCCGGCTTTCGGCTTCGTGCCGCGCGGTCAGCATGAGGATTGGCACCGCGGAAGTTACGCGGATCGAGCGTGCGAGATCGAAGCCGGTTTCGCCGGGCATCATCACGTCGAGAATCAAAAGGTCGAAATGCAGGCCGGTCAGCTTGGCGCGTGCATCCGCCGCGCTCTTGGCGGTGGTGACGCGATAGCCCTCGTTGCCGAGGAAGCGCGACAGCAGATCGCGGATCCGGCGGTCGTCATCGACCAGCAACAGATGCGGCGCGTCGTCGGCCAGCTGCTGGCGGGTTCGCTCCGGGGTTGCGATGTCGATCACCTTGCATCCTTCGCCGTCGTGCGGCCGCTTCGGAGGATTTCCTCCAGCACCTTGTCGGGATCGGTGTAGTCGATCATCCCGAGCAGAAACTGGCGCGCAGCAACGGCCCCTTCCGGGCTGATCGTCTCGAGTGCGCGGTTGATGCGCGCGGTCTGCAGTCCGGCCAGTTTCACCACAAGGGCCTCGCCCTTGGGGGTGGCAAAAAGAAGACGCTGACGCCGGTCATGGTCGCCGGCCTTCTGAACGATATAGCCCTCATCGAGCAGCTGTTTCAGGACACGCCCCAGCGACTGCTTGGTGATCCGCAGCACGTCCAGCAGGTCCGCGACCTTCAGCCCGGGGTAGCGGGTCACGAAATGCACCACGCGATGATGGGCCCGGCCGAAACCGAACTCCTCCAGCACGTGATCGGCGTCGCCGACGAAGTCCCGATAGGCGAAAAACAGCAGCTCGATGATGTCCCAGCGCTGGTCGCCGCGCGGCAAGGAACCGGCAGCCCCTTCCTTGGCGGGAGGCTGCCCTGCACCCTGCGCTTTGAAATTTACGTCAGGCATATTGACATATCTTGGGTTCAATATTACAAAAAGACCAAGCTTCACGAAATATTCGGATATTTCGCCGTCGCCGGGCCCTCGGAGTACCTGATAACTTCGGCCGGAAAAGAAGCGAATTTTTCGCCGTGCGATTGTCGGTCGACATTCCACGAAACATACTGGACTTAACCGCTCTCGACAAACGAACGAGCGCCTGCCGGCTCCTGAAAATGGGCTGGCCGATCTGGAGAAAAGCGATGGGAGTTTCGTTCGATAAAATCGATGGCGCGATGGTGCTGGAATTCGAAACGCAGCCTGCGGCCAATCCGACGTCCGAGAAGGAGCGCACGGCGAAGCTGGTTGATCCCGGCTTCGGCCGGATTTTCACCGATCACATGGCTGTGGTCCGCTACAGCCATGCGAAGGGCTGGCATGGCGCGCGCGTCGAATCCCGCGCGAATTTCGCGCTCGATCCGGCGACGGCCGTCCTTCATTACGCTCAGGAAATTTTCGAAGGCCTCAAGGCCTACAAGCGCGACGACGGCGGCGTGAACCTGTTCCGTCCCGATGCCAATGCCCGGCGCTTCCGGAATTCGGCCGAACGGATGGCCATGGCGCCACTGCCCGAGCCTGTATTCATCGAAGCGGTCGAGCAGCTCGTGCGCATCGACCGCGACTGGATCCCCGGCGGCGAAGGCAGTCTCTATCTGCGGCCGTTCATGATCGCGAACGAGGTCTTCCTCGGCGTGAAGCCATCCGCGGAATACATCTTCGCCGTCATCGCATCGCCGGTCGGATCCTATTTCAAGGGCGGACCTGCACCGGTGTCGATCTGGGTGTCGGAGAACTACACGCGCGCCGCGATCGGCGGCACCGGCGCCGTCAAATGCGGCGGCAACTACGCCGCAAGCCTGCGCGCGCAGGCCGAGGCCATCGATCACGGCTGCGATCAGGTTGTTTTCCTTGATGCGGTCGAGCGCCGCTACATCGAGGAACTTGGCGGCATGAACGTCTTCTTCGTGTTCGACGACGGTTCGCTGCTGACGCCGCCGCTCGGCACGATCCTGCCGGGCATCACCCGGGATTCGATCATCGCGCTCGCGAAGGAATCCGGCACGCGCGTGCGCGAGGAGACCTACACGATCGACCAGTGGCGCGCCGACGCAGCCAGTGGAAAGCTGAAAGAGGCCTTCGCCTGCGGCACGGCGGCCGTCATCTCGCCGATCGGCAAGGTGTGTTCCGCGAGCGGCGATTTCACCATCAACGGCGGCGCTGCCGGCCCCGTCGCGATGGGACTGCGCAAGAAGCTGGTTGACATCCAGTACGGACGCGCAGCCGACCCGCACAACTGGATCAGAAAGGTCCTGTAACCGGCGGCGGAATTATTCCGCCGCTTCCTTTCACTCACTGATCGCGCGGCGTCGCGCGCCACATTCGCTCACCATGAAGTCCACCAGCGCGCGCACGGACGGAAGCAGTCCGCGGCGTGACGGGAAGACGGCGTGAATGATGCCGCTCTTGGGAGTCCATTGCGGCAGGACGTGAGTGAGCCGTCCCGCCTGGACATCCTGCCAGACCATCATTGTCGGCAGTTGCACAATGCCGACGCCCTTGATCGCGGCCTCGCGCAGCGCGGCCATATCATCCGTCACAAGCCGCGGCACATACGGGACGATGGCCGTCCTGCCGTCGGACTGTTCGAGCGACCAGCTATGTTCGCGATGCGGCGGACCCAGATCGAGACTCGGCCAGCCATGAAGATCAGCCGGGCCCTCGGGATGCTTTCGTCCCTCAAGCAATGAAGGACTGGCGACGAGACATTGCGTGCTTTCGTCGAGCCGCCGCATCACCAGTTCGGAATGTTCGAGCGGTGGAAAGCGGACCCGGATCACCACATCGAATCCTTCGCCGATCACATCCACCCGCCGGTTGGTGCTCTCAAGATGGATTTCGACGCGCGGATTCTCAATCATGAAACGCGCAATCAGTTCGCCGAACTGAAAGTTGAGCAGCGCGGTCGGGCACGCCATGCGGATCACGCCCTGCGGCTCCGAGCGGACCCGCTCGATCACCGACTGCGCGGCTTCCGCCTCGACCAGCACGGCGACGCAGCGCTCGTAATATTCCTGTCCGATCTCGGTGACCGAGAAGCGCCGCGTGGAGCGCTGGATCAGCCGAACCCCGAGCCGCTCTTCAAGCAGCACAACCCGGCGGCTCAGTTTGGATTTCTGCATTCCCAAGGCACGGCCGGCGGCGGCGAAGCCGCCGCGGTCCACCACCTGGACGAAATAGTAGAGATCGTTGAGGTCCTGCATTGTCCTATTTATGGGACGCAGTGTGCCCATTTACAATCTTTCTGCAATATCGTCCGAAGAATACAACCTTCCCGTCAGCAATCGGGGATCGCCCCGCTGCTTCAAGGAGATCTGAGATGAAGAAGGTTCTCGGCGTTTACAGCAATCCCAACATGCACTGGGTCGGCGACGGCTTTCCGGTCCGCTCGCTGTTTTCCTATGACACGCTCGGCCGGCATGCGAGCCCGTTCCTGCTGCTCGATCAGGCTGGGCCGCACTACTTCGATCCCGCAATCAGTCCGCGTGGCGTCGGGCAGCATCCTCATCGCGGCTTTGAGACCGTGACGATCGTCTACGACGGCGAGGTCGAGCATCGCGACTCCACCGGCAACGGCGGCGTGATCGGTCCCGGCGATGTCCAGTGGATGACGGCGGCCGGAGGAATCCTGCACGAGGAGTTTCATTCGAAAGGCTTCACGCGCAGCGGCGGGCCGTTTCGCATGATGCAGCTCTGGGTGAATCTCCCCGCGAAGGACAAGATGAGCAAGCCCGGCTATCAGACCATCACCGACGGCGACATTCCTGTGGTCGATCTGCCGGGCGACGCCGGGCGGGTTCGCGTGATTGCGGGCGCCTTCGACGGCCGTAAGGGACCGGCGCGGACGTTCACGCCGATTAATCTCTGGGACGTGAGAGTGAACCGCGACGCGGCCGTCACCCTCGATCTTCCCGAGGGTCACACAACCATGCTCGTCGTTGTCTCCGGCCGGATTACCGTCAACGGTACGCAGGACGCGGGCGAAGCGGAAATGGTGCTGCTTGATCGCAACGGCAGCAGCGCGGCCATCGATGCAAGCAGCGATGCCATCGTGCTGGTGCTCACAGGCGAGCCGATCAATGAACCGATCGTCGGCCACGGTCCGTTCGTCATGAACAGCGAGGCGGAAATCCGTCAGGCGATCGACGACTTCAACGCAGGTCGTTTCGGCGCGATAGCCCAAGCATAAGCCAAGCCAACATCGACTCCGGCCTGACTGACCAGGCCGGAGTCTTTTCTCAAAACATCACATCGGGGCAGAGCGCTCGCCTGCCCGACCGGCGGAGGCGTGGCCTGCGCACGGAACCCTTGCGAGCATTTGAAGAAGGAAAAACCATCATGACCAGCGAAGCCATCCGCGATCCGGTGAAGGATCATCTGCTCACGCCCCAGAACGCAGCATTCATTGTCATCGACTACCAGCCGGTTCAGGTGAACTCGATCGCCTCGATGGACAGACCACTGCTCGTGAAGAACATCGTCGGTACCGCGAAGACCGCCGTCGCCTATGGCCTTCCTATCGTCCACTCCACGGTCAACGTGAAGACCGGCCTCAACAAGCCACCGATCTCGCAGCTCCAGAAGGTGCTGGCGGACTATCCAACCTATGACCGCACCACCATCAATTCCTGGGAAGACGTCGAATTTCTCAAGGCCGTGAAGGCCACCGGCCGCAAGAAACTGATCATGACGGCGCTGTGGACCGAGGCATGCCTGACCTTCCCCGCGCTCGACGCGCTCAAGGACGGATATGAAGTCTACGTCGTGGTCGATGCCGTGGGCGGCACGTCGGTCGTCTCGCACGACATGGCGCTGCGCCGGATCGAGCAGGCCGGCGGCAAGATGATCACGCTCGTACAACTGCTCTGCGAACTTCAGCGCGACTGGAAGCGCACCGACACCGTACCGGCATTCCTCGACATCAACATCGAACTCGGCGGCACCGCCGGTTTGCAGTTCGCCTGGGACCGGGCCGAGCACACAAAGAAATAAATATGACGGGCGAGGCCGCGCAGGCCTCGCTCGCCCTGCCGTCAAACGCGCCCGAGTCTATCGGACGGCAGACGCCCACATCCTGTAGAGATCTTCCCGTCCGGACGAACGGGGAGATAGGCAACCTTCAGGGACTGCTCGGGCAGCGGCCGCGCCAATTGCGCGTAGATCGCCGCCGTCGACAGGCCGTAAGGTTCGCCGTCTTCGTTGGAATAGGCGTAGGTCACTTCGGTGACACCGGTGAGATGCATCGCTGCAAGGCACATCGGACACGGATGACCGCTGGCATAGATCGCGCAACCATCAAGCCGGGGCGAGCCGAGCGCACGACTCGCGACGCGGATGGCCTGCAGTTCGGCATGTGTGGTCGGATCGCCGGTCGCCGCGATCTCGTTGACGCCGGTCGCGATCGTCTTGCCGTCCTTCACCAGCACGGCTCCGAACGGACGGCCGCCGCGACGGACATTGTCACGCGCCAGCCCGATCGCTTCACACAAAAAGCGTTCAGCGGACATGCAGTCTCTCCCCCGTCTGTTCGGATCAGAGCGCCTCGGCCGGAAGCCAGAACACCTCGCCGTCGGACTCCTCGGTGTCGAGCCACAGCAGCGGCAGGTTCGGATAGGCATCCCCCAGCACATCGCGGCCGCGGCCGATCTCGCACAGCAAGCCGCCGTCAGGCGTCAGATGATCCTTCGCCGCGTCGAGAATCCGGCGCACGATGTCGAGTCCGTCATCGCCGCCATCGAACGCAATCAGCGGCTCATGCCGGCATTCGCGCGGCAGACCCGCCATGCCTTCAGCGTCAACATAAGGCGGATTGGTGATGATGAGATCGTAGCGCGAATCGCTCACCGCATCGAACAGGTCGCCCTGATACAGTGACACGCGATCCTCAAGACCGTAATCGGCGACATTGCGCGCGGCCACCGCCAGCGCGTCCGGCGAAATATCCACCGCATCGACAGTCGCATTCGGGAAACTCTGGCACGCGAGAATCGCCAGGCACCCCGAGCCGGTGCAAAGGTCGAGCACGCGGGTGATATTGATCGGATCGTCGATCAGCGAACCGCCTTCCTCCTCGACCTCACCGCTGAAATGCGAATCCAGCAGTTCGCCGATGAAGGAGCGCGGCACGATCACCCGTTCGTCGACATAGAACGGCAGCCCGCGCATGTAGATCTTGTTGACCAGATAGGCGGCAGGTTTGCGGGTGGCGATGCGCTTGTCGATGAGCGCGAGAATTCTTGCCGCTTCATGCGAGGTGACGCGCGCATTCGCAAACATCTCGAACTGGTCCGGATGCAGATGCAGGGCCTCGCACACAAGAAAGGCTGCCTCCGCCACGGGATCGGTGGTGCCGTGGGCGAACACCACTTCGGCTTCGACGAAACGGCTGACGCCGTAGCGCATCAGGTCGAGCAGCGTTACGAGTTCGCCCGGCGCAATCTTGGGCGGTGCCGCACTCTTCAGCACCTTCTTCGCCTTTGCACGCGCAGCGCCGCGCTTTGCGGACGCCTTCACGGCCGCGGACTTTGTTTTCTTTGCCATTATTTTTTCCACCGCGCGGCTGCATTGTCGTCATGGGCCTGCGCATCGACCCAGCTTGTTGAAGAAGAATCACCACCCGCGCGTTCCTCGGATTTCCAGAACGGCGCGCTGGTCTTGAGAAAGTCCATCAGAAACTCCGCCGCCTGAAACGCCGCCTCGCGGTGAACCGAAGCCGTCAGCACCAGCACGATGTTATCGCCCGGCACCACGCGGCCATAGCGATGGATCACCGTGACGCCAGTCAGCGGCCAGCGCGTGATTGCCTCGGACACATGCCGCCCGATCTCGGCCTCGGCCATGCCGGGGTAATGTTCGAGCGTCATTGCGGCGATGGCGTCCTTGCCCTCGCCGCCCCGGCAGATTCCTGAGAAGCTCACCACCGCGCCGACGTCGTGCCGCGCCTTGGTCAGCGCCGCGATTTCCGCCGCGATGTCGAAGTCCGCGGACTGAATTCGGATTGTGACGGGCGTCGTCATAAAGCTTTTTCAGTTTTGCGCATGATCTGATCGGAAAACCGGTGCGCACTTTTCGCTAACGCGGCCGTTCCGGTCCGGATCATGCGCGTTAGCCGCCGGTCATCGGCGGAAAGAACGCGATCTCGCGGGCGCCCGCGATCACGGTATCGGGTTTGACGTGGGTATGGTCGATCGCGGCGCGGATGGTTTTCGGCGACGCGAATGCGTTGGCGTATTCCTCGCCCCGCGCCACCAGCCACTGCATCAGGTCCGCGACCGTGCGCACATCAGCCGGCGGATCGAGCGTTTCCTCGGTCTTGCCAATACGTTCGCGCACCCAAGCGAAATAGAGCACCTTCACCGGTCTTCCTCGGTCAGATGATGGATTCCCGCGCGGAGGTAATCCCATCCGGTGTAGATGGTGAGAATCGCCGAAATCCACAACAGCGTGATGCCGATCACGACGGTCGGCGGCAGGATCATTTCACCGGCTTCGCCCGCGATGAGGAAGCCGATGGCGACGAGCTGCACCGTGGTCTTCCACTTTGCCAGTTGCGACACGGGGACGCTGATGCGGATGACGGCGAGGTATTCCCGCAGGCCCGACACCAGAATCTCGCGGCACAGGATCACGATGGCCGCCCACAGCGACCAGCCGCGAATGGTTTCGTCCGCAGCCAGCATCAGCAGGCACGACGCCACCAGAAGCTTGTCTGCGATCGGGTCCAGCATCTTGCCGAGTGAGGACTGCTGGTCCCAGATCCGCGCGTAATAGCCGTCGAGAAAATCAGTGACACCGGCGGCGATGAACACGAACAGGGCCACCCAGCGCAGCCACAGCGGCGCGCCCATGATGGACTGCGCATACATGCAGCCGATCACCACCGGGATCGCGGCAATCCGGGAGTAAGTCAGGATATTGGGCAAAGACAGCGAGCGTTTTGCTGGCTTCGGGGCGGCGACACTGGTCATGGCTTTACCAATACTGCGAAAGTGCCCGCGTCAACAGCCCAGCGGGCGCATTTCGGCCAAGTCTAGATGCGGGCAGCGGCAAGACGTTCACCCACTGCCGGGATGGAAGAAATCGAAGATTTTACGAGCACTTTCAGCGCTGACGCCCGGAACCTTACCAAGATCGGCGACCGAGGCCCGCTCGATCTCCTTCAGGGTCCCGAAATGATGCAGCAGCGCACGCTTGCGTGATGGACCGATGCCGGGGATTTCCTGCAACCCCGCCTCGCGGATGTCCTTCTTGCGCAGCTTGCGGTGCGACCCGATCACGAACCGGTGTGCCTCGTCGCGCAGCCGCTGGATGAAATACAGCACCGGATCGCGTGGCTCGAGCTTGATCGACGGCCGATCCGGCATGAACAGGGTTTCGCGTCCGGCGTCGCGGTCCGGTCCCTTGGCCACCGCAATCAGCGACACATCGGTCAGGTTCAGGCCGGTGAAAATCTCCCGCGCCGCGTTGAGCTGGCCCTGACCGCCATCGATGATGACAAGATCGGGCCATTGCGGCACGGCGTCGTCGCTCTCCTTGTCCGGCTTCTTGCCATCGGCTGCGTTGCCGATCAGCCGCTTGAAGCGGCGCTCCAGCACTTCGCGCATCATGCCGTAGTCGTCGCCCGGCGTCAGGCCTTCCGACTTGATGTTGAACTTGCGGTATTGATTCTTGAGGAAGCCTTCCGGTCCCGCGACGATCATCGCACCGACCGCGTTGGTACCCTGAATGTGACTGTTGTCGTAGACCTCGATCCGCTTCGGCACGCGCGGCAGACCAAGCGCAGTCGACAGCCCCTGCAGAAGACGGGTCTGTGTCGCGGTGTCGGCGAGCTTGCGGCCCAGCGCCTCGCGCGCATTGGTCAATGCATGCGCGACCAGCTCCTTCTTCTCGCCGCGCTGGGGCGTCGAGACCTCGACCTTGTATCCCGCCTTCACGCACAGCGCGTCCGAGAGCAGGGCCTGATCCTCGACCCGGTGGGAGAGCAGAATGAGTTTCGGCGGTGGCTTGTCGTCGTAGAATTGCGCGAGGAACGAGCCCAGCACTTCCTCCGGCGGCATCGCCTTGTCGGCGCGCGGGAAGTAGGCGCGATTGCCCCAGTTCTGTCCGGTGCGAAAGAAGAACACCTCGACGCAGGAATAGCCGCCTTCCTGATGGATCGCGAACACGTCCGCTTCCTCGACGGTGCGCGGATTGATGCCCTGCTGCGACTGGATCGCGGAGAGCGCAGCGAGACGGTCGCGATACAGCGCTGCGCGCTCGAACTCGAGTTCGTGCGACGCCTTCTCCATTTCGCCCGCGAGTTCCTGCTTCACCAGCCGCGAGCGGCCGGAAAGAAATTCATTCGCCTCGCGCACCAGTTCGGTATAGCCGGGAAAGTCGATCTCGCCGGTACAAGGACCGGAGCAACGCTTGATCTGGTACAGCAGACACGGCCGCGTCCGGCTCTCAAAGAACGAGTCGGTGCACGAACGCACCAGGAACGCGCGCTGAAGTGCGGTGATGGTGCGGTTGACCGCGCCGACCGACGCGAATGGCCCGAAGTAACGGCCGGGCCGGGTCTGCGCACCGCGATGCTTGACGATCTGCGGCGCCCAGTGATCGCCGGTGATCAGAATATAGGGAAACGACTTGTCGTCGCGCAGCTGCACGTTGAAGCGCGGACGAAGCTGCTTGATGAGGTTGGCTTCCAGCAGCAGCGCTTCGGTCTCGGTCGCCGTGGAGACCATCTCCACATTGACCGTCGCCGCGATCATGCGCGCGATGCGCGCCACCTGGCCGGTCGGGCGCGCGTAGGACGCCAGCCGTTTCTTCACGCTCTTGGCCTTGCCGACATAGAGCACGTCGTTCGCCGCATTGAGCATGCGATAGACGCCCGGTGATGTCGGCGCGAGTTTCACCGCGCGCTCGATCGCGGCGCGGCCGACCGCGAGCGTGGCTTCGCCGGCAAACTCGGCGGACTCGTCATCCTGCTCCGGAAGCCGGGCTTCGTCATCGTCCTCGGCAACGGCGATTGATGCCGGGTCGACGTCCTGTCCGCGCAGGTTCCGCGGCGACGGTTCCTGCGGAAGCGCCGTTGGCGCCGGCTGATCGGGCGGCTGTGCGGGATCGGAGGTGTCGTGATTCATGACCAGAACTTAAGAGCTAGTACCCACCTTTCGAAAGGCGGCACCAGGAGCGAATTTATCCAGCGACGCGGACGCATGACGGAACCTGAAGAGATTTGAGCCCGGCAGCACCGCACCCCGATTTGTAACACTTTCTTAAGGATGTGAATGGGGCCGCAGGCCGCCTTAACGAGTGTTTAACGTAAAACTCTCGATAAATTTTATGAAGAAAAGGTTGGCTTTCGTAACCATGCGGGGGCCGCCGCGCCATTTGGTCAAACAACGGCCACGCCGGCGCGTGCGTGAGGAGAATACGATGAAGAAGACGACTTTCGCCGCGATTGTCGCCGCGACATGCATGACCGCGTCGGCGCACGCCGCCGACATCTACGGCCGCCGCCCCTATGCGCAGCCCTACACGGTCAATCAGCCACTCGCCAATAGCTGGATCGGCCCCTACATCGGCGGCAATCTCGGCTATGGCTGGGGTGACGTTTCCAACAGCGGAGCAAAGCCGTCCGGCGTGCTCGGCGGTCTTCAGGTCGGCTACAACTGGCAGAACGGCGCATGGGTCGCCGGTATCGAGGGCGATCTCCAGCTCAATTCCTCGGACGATACGTTCGCAGCGTGGAAATTCTCCAACCCCTGGTTCGGCACCGTGCGCGGCCGCGTCGGTTATGCTTTCAACAACGTACTGCTCTACGGCACCGGCGGTCTCGCGTTCGGCGCGCTGAAAGTCGAGCGGCCCGGCGGCTTCTCCGAAAGCAACACCTCGGCTGGCTGGACGATCGGCGCAGGCGCGGAATTCGCCATCAACCAGAACTGGTCGGCCAAGATCGAGTATCTCTACGTCGATCTCAGCGAGAGGAACTTCATGATGACCGGTCTGTCGAACGGCTATCACTTCAGCACGGTCCGCCTCGGCGTCAACTACCGCTTCTGATCGGCGACGCGCAGCAACGTTCGATCAATCCCGGGCCTCGCGCCCGGGATTTTCATTTGCGGGGTTTGATCCCGGGAAATGCGTCAGGGCGAAACGACGAGATCGACCGCCTTCGGTCCCTTGCCCTTCTTGTCGGGCTCGACTTCGAAAGTGATACGCTGTCCTTCGATCAGATCCTTCAATCCCGCACGCTCGACTGCGGTGATGTGCACAAACACATCGCGTCCGCCGTCGTCAGGCTTGATGAATCCGTAACCGCGTTCGGCATTGAAGAACTTGACTATACCCGTCATGGCCATCGGGAACCCCTCCCCGCATTGCACCGCCGGCGCGCAACGCGCGTCGGCTAGGCCCGACATTCACTGCCGGAAAGCGGCGGCCTGGGAGAGCGGTCCCGCAATATGGGATGACGCTCGGGGCCTCTCGTCATTCCGCCGCGGCCATTCGCGGGCGCGGGACGTAAAAGCCGACCTTCACGACTGTAGCATAATACGGTTCCCGGCGAATTGGCCATGCCGCATTTGGGGTATTCGTGCGCACAGAATTCAGGCACATGACAACCGCCGCGCGTGCAGTGCGTCAGACCTTGACGGCTTCCACCCGGTAGCGCCCGGCGCCGCCCTGACCGAGCGGCTTCTCAAGCTCGTGCAGGATCGCCTTCAACTCCGCAGCGAGAGTCCAGGGCGGATTGACGATCAACAGACCGGCGGACACCAGTCCTGAGTCCTGCGTCTGCGGTGCGACGCTGAATTCGACGCGCAAGCATTTGGCATCACCGCTGCCGGCGTTCGCCACGCGCGCCACATGTTCCGCCAGTGAGTCGGTGGCACGGCGTTCTTTCACCGGATACCAAAGCATGTAGATGCCGGTCGGCCATTTGGCGTGAGCCGCGCTGAAGCCGTCGGCCAGCCGCTTGAATTCGTCGCGGCTTTCGAACGGCGGATCGATCAGCACCAGCCCGCGCCGCTCATTCGGCGGCACGAATGCCGGCAGTCCGGTCCAGCCGTCGAGATCGACCACACGCGCCTGCTCGTCACGGCGCAATGCGGAGATCAGTTGCTTGCGTGCGTTCGGCTCCAGTTCGCAGGCGACCAGACTGTCCTGCGGCCGCAGCAGCGCGCGTGCAATCAGCGGCGATCCGGGATAGGCGGTGAGATCGCGTTGCGGATTGAACGCGCGCACGATGTCGAGATAGGGCGCGACCAGCGCCATGACCTGCTCGGACAACCGCGCCTGCATCAGCCGCGCGATGCCGGTGCGCCATTCGCCGCCGCGTTCGGCCTCGCTGCTGGTCAGATCGTACAGCCCGGCACCGGCATGGGTATCGATCACGCGGAACGCGGCCGGCTTCTCGTGCAGATAAGTGAGGATGCGCGCCAGCACGATGTGCTTGATGACATCGGCGAAATTTCCGGCGTGGAATGCGTGACGGTAGTTCATGGCGCGACAGTTACGACATCGCGCGGCGAAAGTAACCTGCGCTTATCCCCCGCGCACCGGCGGCATCACCACCTTGTCGCGGCGGCAGGCGCGGCGATCGATCTCCTCGCAGGCGCGGAACTGCAGATCCTTGCTCATGCAGATGCGCACCTCGCTGAGACGCTTGCTGTCGCAGGTCACCGCAATGGCCGAACTGGAGAGGCCGGGATTGGCCTTGATGAAGGCCTCCTCGATGTCGGCCGGCGCAACGAGTTTTGTGTCTGTCAGTTCGAGATATTCGGCCGGAATCTTCACCGCCGCGCGCGCCTTGCGGGTGGTTTCGAAATAGGCGCGGGCGCCCAGTCCCGAACAGGTGCCGTGCTTGTCCCATTCGCTGTAGATCAGGCCCGGCGCCGGCATCAGATCGAGCATCGAGGTCATGACGTTGCGCTCGAGCCGCGGCGACGGCCGCTGGCAATAGTTCGGAAAGCCGCGGTCGTATTGCGGCCACAGGCCGTGCACGACGAAGGAAAACGGACGGCCGGCGCACTGGGTCTGGATGCCGCGGCTGGAATTGCCGCGTTCGTGCGCGGCCTGACAGAACGACGGCGACCACGACAGCGCCAGCACATAGAAGTCAAACTCGCCGGGGGCGTTCTGGCGATGATCCTGCGCCGACGCGGAGCCCGCGACGACGCCCGCCGTCACGAGGCCGAGCAGCAGGACGGCGAACCGGCGGAGCAAAAAGTCAGCGCTCAAAAATCGACATGCAAAGACAGCGGCCGACGAACCGGACCTGAAACCGAACATGGCGACGCCCCCTACCCATTCTCCGCATCCTCCGGCCAGTCACCGGGTCGCTTTCATGCGGATACATGCTGTTCAAAGCCTAGTCAGGCAAAAAGAACATTTCAAGAACAAAATCGCCGCATCCATGGCGGACGGGCGATTCGGTCACCAATCGATTTGTGAAGCTCAGGGCCGCGCGGCCTTGCAGGATGGATTGTAGGCCCAGTTACGGTCGAGGCCGACCACGCACCATTCGACACCCGAGTTGTACCCGGCGAAACCGCCATCCTCGATGATCGAATAATGCACCTGCCGCGCGCGGCCATCGTTCAGCATGGCGCTGGCAGTGCAGAAACGGCGCGGAATGCTGTCATTTGCCCAGGCCCGGAATGCGACCTCGTGGACGTTGGCGTAGCCGGTGATCACCAGGGCGGAATTCCAGAACTTGCTCTCTTTTTCAGCGAACTGATAGGAAATCGCGGCGAGCGCGTCGGCGCATTGCCCCATCTCGCCGTCGTAGCGCGGGCCGGACAGCCAGAAATTCCGCTCCAGCACGTTGGCGGCTTCGGCCGCAGGGCTCAGCGTCATCAGGCCGGCCACGGCGCCCAGCGCCACAGCCAGAGTTAGCTTTCGCAATGTCGAGAAAAGGTCGCGCATGAAGGCGGTCCGCCGAATGTTCGTTGTGCCGGAAGGTGCCGCGAAGCTGCCAGCCGGTCAAGTGCAGCGCGGCAACACTCGGCAGCCAACCCCCATCAAAACGCACGGCATTCTTTCCATGACAGCCCGGCCGCCGTATGGTGAGGGCGGATTCGAACGGAGGGCATGATGCGAGCGACTGGAACAGCGATCCTGACAGCAGTCTTGGGGACCCTTGCGCTGACGCCAGCAAGCGCGTTTTTCGACACGGTGCCGCCTTTCAAGGGCAACGACACCGGCGGCATCATTGCCTATTCGCTCTACAAGGAAGGCGTGGACATCAAGGCGCTCGCGGTCAACCACTGCGCCAGCTACGGCAAGTCGGTGAAGCTGACCGGCACCGATGCGCAGTACGGCGGCTACATTTCCTTCGCCTGTGTCTGGGTCCATCCGGGTCACCTCGACCGGCCGCTGCGCGTCGGCTACTGACGACATCCACACATCAAGGGGGCAGCCCATGCGAACGCCTTCATGTCATGTGACGGCGCTGACGCTCTGCGCCGGCATGTTCGCCCTTCCCGCGCTGGCGGGGCCGGTCGAAATGCCGAACCGCAAACCCGGCCTGTGGGAAATCAAGGTCAGCCCCGGCGCCCTGATGCCTGCAATGACCATGCAGCAATGCACCGACGCCACCACCGACAAGGACATGGCCGCCTCGTTCAGTCCGATGGCGAAGGAGATGTGCGCCAGGCAGGACATGCAGAAGACGACGACCGGTCTTGTCATCGATTCGACCTGCACGGTCGGCGGCGTAACCTCGGTCTCGCGCACCGAAATCAATGGCGACTTCAATTCGGCCTATACGGTGAAGGTGTCCACCAAGGGTGACGGCAACCTTCCGGAATCTGTCACGATGATGGATGCGACATGGCTTGGCGCCTGCAAGGCGGACCAGAAGGCCGGTGACATTGTCATGCCCGGCGGCATGAAGATGAACATCAAGGACTTGCAGGCCATAAAGGGCATGCTGCCGAAGCAGTAAGGCCGATCTCACCTCTCCCCGTAGGAACAGGGCGAGGGAGAGCTACTTCCCGATCTTCCAGGGATCGTACTTTTCTTTCGAATCCGGGACGTTCTTCATCGCGGCCTTGGCGGCGGCTTCTTCCCGGGCCATGCGCTTTTGCGGATCCTCGCCCTTGGCCTGCTGGGAGCCTCCGCTCGTGTCGGGACGTCCCCTGCCCTGCGCATGAGCCTGCCCCGCAAACAACACAGCAGCCGCTACAGCAATCAGGACGAAACGCATTGGATATCTCCGCCGGAGGCTAACGGCCGGAAACCTAGCCTCGTTCGACGTTTCAGAACAATCAGAAATGCTCGAGATCGGGGACCGGCGCAGCCCGTCTCAGCTGACGCCGAACCGCTTTTCGAACGCCGCGATGTTGATCACCCCGCGCCGGTGGGTGCCGTCACCGATCTTGCGGGAACCGTCCCAGGCTTCGACATCGAACAACACGCTCTTGGCATCGATCTGGCGCACCCGCGACGTCACCCGCACCGTGCGTCCGACCGGCGTCGCCGCCAGATGCCGGACATTCACCTCCATGCCGACGCTGACATAGCCATCCGGCAACAGGTCGGCGATGGAGGCGGTGCTGGCCTTTTCCATGTGCAGGATCATGACCGGGGTCGCATAGACCGCCGGCATGCTCGACAGGAAGTGCTGCACCGTCATGTCATGCGCAACGGTGACGACCGTTTCGCCGGGAATGCCGACGGTGACTTTCTCAAGCACGTTCATGCCAGTGTCCTGAATCCGAAGTTCGCTTCACTTTGCAGCACCTTCCATAGCGAACTCCGGATTCAAAAGGACACTAGAAGGTATCATTCTCGTGTGGTTTTGGTTCGCAAGTCCGCGAATGAAAGTGCCGTGAACATGATGCGGACTTGCGAACCACCACACGAGGCTTACTTCGCTGCGGCCTTGCGCTCGAGGAAGGTCTTGCCGCCCTTCATCTTGTGGGTCAGCGGCGCTTCATTGATCTGCACCGTCACGACCTCTGCATCGACGCCGAGGTTCTTCACCAGCGCCTGGGTGATGTCGAGCATCACGCCCTTCTTCTGATCGTCGGTGCGTCCGGCGGCCATGTTCACGATTACCTCAGGCATGTTCGTTTCCTTTTTCTTTGCGACGCGCCGAAGTGGCGTTCATCTGCTTTCTCTTCCCCTCTCCCCTTGTGGGAGAGGGTGCCCGAGCGAAGCGAGGGCGGGTGAGGGGGGATGAACTCCGTATGTTCATACCCCTCACCCGCCTCGATCTCGTTTCACTCGATCTCGCCACCCTCTCCCACAAGGGGAGAGGGCGAAATTCACTTCCAGTTCACATTATGCCGCGTAAGCACCTTGCGCACGGCTTCGACCAGATCGCTTTCCTTCGCAGCGAACTGCGCCTCGGCCTGCTTCTGCAGATAGTCGTCGCGATTGCCGGTGTCTCCGGCAATTTCCGCGCCGATGATCAGATCCTTGATCTGCACTTCGCCCTTGGCCTTTTCGTCGCCGCCCTGAATGACGACGCACGGCGAATTGCGCCGGTCGGCATACTTGAACTGCACGCCGAGATTGTTCTTCGGATTGCCGAGATAGAGTTCGGCGCGGATGCGAGGCCCATCCGGCCTTGAAGGATCAACAAGAGAGTTGCGCAGCGTGGCAACGAATGTCTGATATTGCGCGATCTCGTTGCGATCCATCACCACGACAACCACCGGACCGAACTCCGGCGCGGTGTCGATCTTGCCGAGCAACGTCAGCGCAGCCTGCAGGCGCGAGACGCCGATGGAGAAACCGGTTGCCGGAACCGGTTCGCCGCGAAAGCGTGAGACGAGTCCGTCATAGCGACCGCCGCCGCCGACAGAGCCGAAACGGACGGGGCGGCCCTTCTCGTCCTTGGTGTCGAGCAGCAGTTCAACCTCATAGACCGGGCCGGTGTAATATTCGAGACCGCGCACGACGGAGGGATCGATGCGGATGCGCAGGCTGCCGTAGCCTGCAGCATCTACAAACTCAACGATCTGCCGCAGTTCATCCAAGCCCGCACGACCTATTGCACTGTCACCAACAAGTTCTTCAAACGATTCTATCAGCGCGGCATTGGATAGATAACGTCCGGGCAATTCGCTATTTTTCAACTCGTCTTCAAAACGAGGTAGCTTCAGAGCTTCATTAGAGCGAGATAGTAAATCTGATGGGCCATTTTTCGAGTCGGATGCGTCCGCTAGAGACCAAATTTGATCGAGAGAAAAGAAACGCAGAACGCGATCAATTTCGACTTCGTTTAAATGCGCGCCCGCCGTGAAATCCCCGGACTCATCTAGCCGTCCCTCGCCCAGCAGTTGAGTCACGCCGTTTGTTCCAAGTCGATCCAATTTATCGATCGCCCTAAGTACTAGGAGACGTCGAGCCGAGTTGTTTTCATCCGCGAGACCAATGGATTCAAGAATTCCATCGAGCACCTTGCGGTTGTTGACCTTCACCACATAGGAGCCGCGCGGAATGCCCAGCGCTTCCATCGTGTCCGCCGCCATCATGCACATCTCGGCGTCGGCGGCAGGCGATGCGCTGCCAACCGTATCTGCGTCGAACTGCATGAACTGGCGGAAGCGGCCGGGGCCGGGCTTCTCGTTGCGATAAACGTAGCCGCTGCGATAGGAGCGATACGGTTTCGGCAGCGTGTCGAAGTTTTCCGCGACATAGCGCGCCAGCGGCGCGGTCAGGTCGTAGCGCAGCGAGATCCACTGCTCGTCGTCGTCCTGAAACGAGAACACGCCTTCGTTGGGCCGGTCCTGATCGGGGAGAAACTTTCCGAGCGCGTCGGTGTATTCCATCGCCGGGGTTTCCACCGGCTCGAACCCGTAGCGCTCATAGACCTCGCGGATGGTCTCGACCATTTGACGCGTGGCGGCGATCTCGGCGGGCGTGCGGTCCACCAGCCCGCGCGGCAGGCGCGCGCGCAGTTTCTGCGGTTTTTTGGGTTTCTTGTCGGACATCTGAATCTGCATTGGCTACGTTTACTGTCTGCATATATGCAGACAGTCTCCATAGCCAGCCGCGAGTTTCGGTGAAGCGCAAGCCGCGCAGCGGAATGCCCTTTTCTCCCTCCCCCTTGTGGGGAGGGTGGCGCGTGTGAGCGAAGCGAAATACGCGCCGGGTGGGGGAACGTTCGGACAAGCTGCCCCCACCCCGGCCTCCGCTTCGCTCGGCCGACCCTCCCCACAAGGGGGAGGGATTTACTCAACGTCCGAATGTACTCAATTCACCAGCACCGCACCGTCGCAGCGGATGCCGTTGACCCAGACATCCGCCTGACCGAGGCCGATGCCGAGGGTCTGCAACACCGAGTTCAGCAGCGTGTCGATCGAGCCGGTTGCACCGCCGATGATGCTGGCGACCAGCGCGCCGATGCCGGGGATCGGCAGGCCGAGCGGCCCGAGTTGCACGCCAAGTTGCAGATCGCCCAGCAGGCTCGACGTCAGCGACGCGGTGAACGATGTGGTGTTCACGGTCTTCCTGGTCCGCGCCTGAATGTCGGCGTAGCTGAAGCTCACGCTGGTCGGTGAGGTGTTGGCCATGGTGGCATGCGCCCGGCCCGACACCTGGATGCCCCCAAGATTGACGATGTTAGCCGCCGGCGGATTCGGCTTGGTGGAAAAATTCGTCATCATGGCCGGCGTCACGTCAGCGATCCACGCGTCCACAATGCCGGGCGAAACGCCGAGCGTCACCGACGAGGTGTTGACGTGGGGATAGCCGCACGACACCGCGTTGAGCGTCGCCGTGCCCGCCGCGACTTCGACATAGACCGGAAGATTGACCACCGATACCGCGCCCGAACCGACCAGCTGGATCTTGAGCAGGATGCGCGTCTGCGCGGTATGGACGCTCGCACCCGTGGAGCCGACGGTGATCCAGCTCGTGCCCACCGGGCGCTCGCCGACCGTCGCCTGCAGGGTGACGCCCGCGATGCCCGGCAGCGACAGGTTCACATTCGCCGCGATCTGGTTGGTGCCGTTGGCCAGCGCCGCCATGGCCGAGAGCAGATCGAGCGCCGACACGCTCGCGCCGACCTTCGGCTTCTGCCCGACGGTGAGACTGGAATAGGGCCCGACGTTGATCAGCGACGTCGGCGTGATCCGCGTGGTCAGCCCCGAAATCGACGATGACAGGCTGGAGAGCCCCGCAATCGCGCCGCTGTTGCCGGCTACGGCGCTCTGCAGCGCTGCCACAATGTCTGTCACCTTCAGGTTGCTGCTCAGCAGCGCATCGTAGGTGACGCCCGTCAGGCTCACGCGCGTCGCCAGCGCCGAGAGGAAATCGAATGCATCGACTTGCGCGCCAAGCAGCGCGTTGTAGTCCATCGCCGACAGCGACAACGTGGTGCCGAGCATCCCGCCGAGCAGCGAATTCAGCAGCCCGCCGTTGAGCGACGCCAGCCGCGAGCCGATGGCGAAGGTCGCAAGCTGCGTGGTGCTGGCGATGGCAGTTGCCTTAACGTCCCACTGGCTGTCGCCGGTCAGCACCTTGCCGAAATACAGCGGCGTCTTTGTTTTCAGGGACACACGAACCGCATTGGCAGGTGCCGCGCCCGCCACGAAGCGCTGCTGCGGCGCGAGAGACGCCTTCGCCGTGTAAACACCGGGTTCGACAGCCACGAGCGACTCCGGGGGATAGTTGTTTTTGGCGACGGTCGCCGCAGCAGCGCGGGACGCATTGGTCAGGTCGCTCGCGGCGACAATCGCCGCGAGATCGGCAGCGCTCTGGGTCCGCCGCTTGTCGGCGAAGATGGAGCCGACATCGACGCCAAGCGCCGTGCAGGCGATGACAAGCAGCAGGAAGCCCGCACCCATGATCGCGATGTTGCCACGGTCATCGGCTGCGAAGCGGCGCGTGGTTTGCCTGAGGTTTTTTGCCGTCACCCTGAGGCGGCTGCGCAGCAGCCCTCGAAGGGCGATGGCGCCTGCCGCGTATCCTTCGAGGCTCGGCGGACATGCGCCTCGCACCTCAGGATGACGAGAGACCGCGGGGCGCGCCTTCATCTTCAGTATCCTCCGCGCGGAATCGCGGCCGAGCGCACGATGGCCGGGGACGGCGCCGGAACGAAAGTCGGCAGCGAATAGATGAACATGCCGGAGGCGTCGTAATTGACGGTGACGACGAACACGTTGGCGTCGGCACCGGATGTCGCCGCGTTGACGGTCAGATGCGCGGGATTGATCAGCGGATACGATTTGGCGTTGCCGGTGATGTAGCTGTTGGCGAGCGTGCTGCGTTCGCTTTCATTCAGCCCGGCAACGGAAGACCGCG
>Ga0233440_1000845_pt1 | contig 31372 bp, 31 predicted proteins | sample SI_123_September_5_FD_182791 | JGI IMG/M metagenome (GOLD analysis project Ga0233440, IMG submission 182791) | Seawater microbial communities from Saanich Inlet, British Columbia, Canada - SI_123_September2016_120_MG | ecosystem: Environmental > Aquatic > Marine > Inlet | place: Canada: British... | reverse complement strand
GAATTGCAAGATGTTAAAGCTAAGGTTTATACAAGAGATTTATTTAACTCAGACTAGTTAAATAAACAATAAACAATAAACAATAAATTATTATATGAAAGTATTAGTAACAGGTTCGGCAGGTTTTATCGGTTCAGCACTCTCAATTAGACTGCTTGATAGGGGTGATACCGTTATTGGTATTGATAATCATAATGATTATTATGATCCTGCTTTAAAAGAAGCGCGTCTAGCAAGACATGCTGATCATCCAAACTATACTCACATTAGAATGAATCTTGAAGATCGTGAAGCTATGGCTAAGCTATTTAAAGATCATCAATTTGAAGGCGTGGTTAATCTAGCAGCACAGGCAGGTGTTAGATATTCTATTGAGAATCCTCTAGCCTATATTGATACCAACCTAGTAGGTTTTGCTCACATATTAGAAGGTTGCAGACATAACAAGGTGGGACACCTTGTTTATGCCTCATCAAGCTCTACTTACGGGCTTAATACCAAACAGCCATTCTCAACCCATGACGGCGTTAATCATCCAGTTAGCTTATACGCAGCTACCAAGAAAGCTAATGAGTTAATGGCGCATACTTATTCTCATCTGTATGATTTGCCAACCACAGGACTTAGATTCTTTACTGTTTACGGTCCGTATGACAGACCTGACATGGCACTGCAAAAGTTCACCAGAGCCATTATGAATGATGAACCCATTACGGTATTTAACTACGGCAAGCACCGTAGAGACTTTACCTACATTGATGATATAGTAGAAGGTATCATCAGAGTACTTGATAGGCCAGCACCAATAAGCCCTAACTGGGATAGTAATAACCCAGATCCTGCCACCTCTAGCGCTCCATACAGAGTTTATAATATCGGTAACAACAATCCAGTAGAGTTGATGGATTACATTGAAGCACTGGAAGCTTCATTAGGCAAGAAGGCAGAAAAAGAACTGCTACCACTCCAACCTGGAGATGTGCCAGATACTTATGCTGATGTGGATGACTTGGTTGAAGAGTTTGGCTACAAACCGAGCATGAGCGTTAAGCAGGGTGTGGAGAATTTTGCGGCTTGGTATAAAAAATATAAAAAAATATGAATAATAAAAAAATATGTTTAATTGGGTTAGGATATGTCGGTCTCCCTTTAGCGGTCGCCTTTGCAGAAAAATTTAAAGTAGTCGGTTTTGATATAAGTCAATCTCGTATCAGTGAGCTGGAGAATGGCCATGATAAAACACTTGAAATTGAAGATGATTTACTTGATTCAATAAAAATTAATATTACCTATACGTCAAACATCCAGGATGCAAAAGATTGTAATATATACATTGTTACTGTACCCACCCCAATTGATAAAGTTAATCGACCAAATTTAACACCATTGATTGAAGCATCAAAAATTATTGGATCTGTATTATGTAAAAATAATATTGTTATTTATGAATCAACAGTATATCCAGGTGTAACAGAAGATATTTGCGTTCCAGAGTTAGAAAAATCTTCAAGAATGAAGTTTAATCAAGATTTTTATTGTGGTTACTCGCCAGAGCGTATTAATCCAGGAGATAAAGAGCATACCGTTACAAAAATTTTAAAAGTAACGGCGGGGTCAACTCCAGAAACTGCCAAAGAGGTTGATGAATTGTACAAGCAAGTGATTACTGCAGGCACGTATATGGCGTCAAGTATCAAGGTAGCTGAAGCATCTAAAGTAATTGAAAATACCCAGCGCGATGTTAATATTGCTCTTATTAATGAGTTAGCACTTATTTTTGATCAGATGGGGATCGATACTAATGAGGTGCTTGAAGCGGCGGCTACAAAATGGAATTTTATTAAACTAACGCCAGGTCTTGTGGGTGGACATTGTATTGGTGTTGATCCATACTATCTTACTTTTAAAGCAGAAGAGGTTGGTTATAAGCCAGACCTTATCCTTGCAGCACGGCAAATTAATAATGGTATGAGTAAGTATATTACCGACCAAACTATTAGAGAAATGATCAAGGCGGGCAAGGTAATTAAAGATTCAAACATTTTAATGCTTGGCGTTACATTTAAGGAAGATTGCCCCGATATGCGTAATACTAAAGTAGTTGATATTATTGATGAGCTGAAATATTTTGGTATTAATGTCGATGTTTATGATCCATGGGTTGATTTAAAGGAAGAACAAAAATGGTATACACATGGAATCATTTCTAATCCGTTAGAGGGTGATAAGAAGTATGATGCCATTGTGGTTGCTGTAGGACATAAACAATTCAAAGCGTACACAACTGAAAATTATTTACAATTATCTAATGATAAAGAAGTAATTATAGATATTAAAAATATTGTTGACAGGCCTACTTGGCGACTATAGGGAGGGGGTTCTTATGAAATTAATAATACAAATTCCATGTTATAACGAAGCTGGCACACTTGAAATAGCACTCAATGCTTTGCCAAAAAGAATTAAAGGTATTGATAAAATTGAAGTTCTTATAGTGAATGATGGAAGTACAGATAGAACTGTTGAAATTGCAGAAAATTGGGGTGTTAACCATATAGTTAACTTTACAAGCAATCAAGGGTTGGCCAAGGGTTTTATAGCTGGCCTTGATAGATGCATTAAAGAAGGTGCGGATATTATTGTTAATACGGATGCAGACAATCAATATGAAGCTAAAGATATAAAGGCTCTTGTAGGGCCGATTCTGCGTAAAAAAGCAGATATTGTTGTTGGAACTAGGCCTATTAATGAAACTAGGCATTTCTCCACCATTAAAAAAATATTGCAGAAGTTTGGTAGTTGGGTTGTTAGGGTTGCGAGTAATACTAGTGTGCAAGATGCGCCAAGCGGATTTAGAGCCATGAGTAGAGATGCCGCCATGAGATTGAATGTATTTAATGAATATACGTACACTTTGGAAACTATTATCCAAGCTGGACAGAAAAATATGTCTATTATTTCCCTCCCTATTAGGACTAATGAAGATTTAAGGCCATCTCGACTTTTGAGCAGTATTCCAATGTATGTAAAAAAATCTATAGTTACCATTATTAGAATATTTATAACATACAGGCCCGTAAGGTTTTTTAGCTCTATTGGTATTGTGTTATTTATTGTTGGATTTTCTTTGGGTGTTAGGTGGATAATACTTTACTTGACCGGAGCAAGTGGTGCACATGTACCTAGTTTGGTGCTAGCGAGTATTCTTATGTTGTCAGGATTTATGAGTATATTATCTGGATTTATGGCTGATTTAATTGCAACAAATAGAAAACTTCTAGAGGAAATTCAATATAGAGTTAAAAAAATAGAATACCGTGATAAAAAATAGAATTGTTGAGTGTAAGACTATAAATTCAAAAATAGACTTATATTATAAGAATATTTTAAATAAGTCCCAGAGGATTTTCACAGCTCTTGATAGAGATGAGCACTCCCCAACTTATGGGAGTTTTGACAGGGATTATTGGCATTATAAAATTAGAGACTTTTCATCTATGGTTCTTCACCAGGCTAGCTTAACATTGAATTCTCTTTATAGTTGGAACTACAAGGAGAATATTTTTTTTCAAAAAGATATTCTAAAAGAATGGATAGAGGGGAGTATTGAGCATTGGTGCAAACAACAACTTGGTAATGGCTCGTTTAATGAATATTATCCAAACGAGGAAGGGTATCCTCCAACCGCCTTTAGTTTGTATGCTACAGTGCTATTGGTTCTGGACAAAGGGTGTGATGATAAAAATGTATTACATCAGATTGAAAAATCATGTAATTGGTTATTAATAAAGCCTGAAATCGAGGCTTCAAATCAAGAGGCTGTAGGGATATGCTCTGTATATTTAGCTTCAAAAATTACTGGAGTGAATGTCGACACAGAAAGACTAGAGGGTAGGTTTTCTCGGTTTTTTGACACTCAAAAAGAAGAAGGCTGGTTTCCAGAGTACAACGGTCCAGATATAGGCTACTTGTCTGTGACAATTGATGCTCTTTGGGATTATTATAGATATAGTCAAGACGAAAGAGCATTGTTATCTATCAGGAATGCTGCAGATTTTATAGAGTTATTTTTTACGGATAATGGAAATATTCCAGTTATGATTAACTCAAGAAATACTGATTATGTCGTTCCATATGGAATTTTTAACTTAGCTAGAATTGATGAAAACTATCTCTCTTTATTTTACAAGCTTCTTAAAAAAATGACAGACCCTTTTAATTTTTTGGAAACTACAGATGATAGATACCTATGTCATTATGTCTACACCTCATCAGTAAGAGCAATTAATGTATTACAACATTTGAAGGATTTTCAACAAATAAAAGTTAAGAAATTTCCAGATAAATTTTTTAAAGATAGTGGAATAGTTATTAAAAATACAAGTAATTGTACAGTCTATATTAATATGAAAAAAGGCGGTATAGTCTATATATATAATGAAGAGGGGTTGTTTTACACTAATCATGGTTTCAGATACATTGATGGTAAAGTTGTGGGTGTATCTCATTGGTTGACAGAAAAAAATGAAATTAAAATTGATGTTGGCTTAGATGAAGTGCAAATAATGATCAAGGGTGATTTTGTATCAAGGAGCTGGCTAGTTCCTACTCCGTTTAAACATACAGTCTTAAGATTGGTATCTTTTTCAATAGGAAGAAGAATCATACCTATATTGAAACGTATTTTTATATTTGGTGATAAAAATATAAAAATTTATTATGAACGGAAGTTGATGGTTAGTATGAAAAAAACAAGCATTGAGGATAATATTACATCAAATAGTCAGAAGTTAAACATGAACAATATTAAACTTTCCAAGGGTTACTCATTAAGACATGTATCTAGTGCTGCGAGATTTACTCCCGACGAGCTTTTATTAAATGACAAAAATAGTACAACAATTAGTGAAACAAAAAAAGAAACCTTAGTGTCAAAAGTTGATATTCAATGTTAGATAATTATATAAGGGCATTTGTAGGGTATAGCAATAATATAAGTACACGATTGAATGGTTCGTCAGGCGGCGTAGGTACAGAAATATTTGAATACCTTTTGAATCAAAAAATAGTTGATGGCGTTATAGGTGTAGGGTATGGCGAAACTGACGTTGCTAAGCCTATATATAAGTATATTGATTTGGCAACAGATGTTTCCAAATTATCTGGCTCAAAATATGTCTTTATGGGGTATAAAGAGCTTGTTTCTATTATTGAACAATATCAAGACAAAAAGATAGTGGTAGTATGTCAGCCTTGTTTTTCTGCTGTTTTAAGGAAAAAATTTAAAAATATAGAATATATTATTAGTTTTTTTTGTGGCTATAACATAGGCTATGATGCGACAGAGTATCTATTAAAAAAATCTAATATAGATATAAAAGATATACAGAACATTAACTATAGAGGCGGGAAGTATCCAGGTGGATTTACGGTCTACAAGAAAAATGGAGAGGTGAAAACTTTTGGCAAACAATACTACGAATTGGTAGACTTGATGTTTTTAAGAAAAGGATGTGATGCATGTGGTTTTTATATTTCTGATAATGCTGACATTGTGTTAGGCGATGCATGGTTGAAGAATATTACAAGCACTTCATTGATACTAGTTAATAGCAATAAGGCAAATAATTTACTAAGGAGTCTATTTAATGATAATCGAGTAACACTGTCAAACATTAGAAAAGAAGATATTTTTAGAATGCATAAGCATAATATCAAATATAAAAAATATGGACACTCTAAGATAATGTCTTTTATTGTAAAGATATTTAACAGTAAATACGCCCCAATCATTCTTCCATTTTATATTCTTGGCTTTATATCGAAAATAAGGAGAATGTTCGCTATTGGCATTACTGCAAAATTTAAAGAAATAATAAAGTACAACGAATGAAGTATTTAGTATATGTTGGACTATTGTTATTTGTATATATTATAGCAACATTAGATTTAAGTTTATTGGGCCAACACTTGAGGTCGGCTAACTGGTGGCTTTTGGCATGTGCTTTTCTTTTAAACATTCCAATGGTGTATCTAAAATCATATCGATGGAAAAAGATACTTTCCAATCAAGGAATTTATATAACCTCTCACAAAAGTTTTTCTTATTATATATCGAGTCTTTATTTAGGTTTTATTACTCCAGGTAGGGTGGGGGAGATTAGTAGACTCTATTACTTGAAGAAAGATTATACAAAAAAGAATTATGGTGAACTATTATCAAGTGTAGTTCTGGACAGATTGTTTGATTTGTATTTATTGGTAATTTTAACTATCATTGGATTTTTATATCTTTCATTAGAAGTGGAAATTAGCTATCAGTTTTTATTCTTAAGCCTTTTCTTTGTAGCCCCATATTTAGTAATTAAATTGGGTGTTGTTAATATATTAATACACACTCTTGCTAGAAAATATTCATCTAAATTTCATACGAACGTAGCTATTTTTTTTAAAGAATTTAACTTTTTTATTATGAGATCGTTAAATTTAAATAGCATTCTATATCTTATGTTGCTGACAATTTTTAGTTATACTGTTTTCTTTTTACAAGTTTATTTAATCGCCACATCAATAAATTTAGACGTAGACTTGATTACATTAATATTTATAATGGCAATTTCTAACACTTTATCACTATTGCCCATAAGTATATCCGGCATAGGAACTCGTGATATGGTGTTGATTTATTTTTTAACCCCTATGGGGTATTTAAGTGAAATGGCTGTAACATATTCCAGCTTGATATTTTTGATATTTTTTGCAGGGTGTTCCTTAATTGGATTTTTCTATTTTAAGAAAAATCTCTTGGTAATAAAATGAAAATGAATATTAATTTATTTAGTATATTTTTCGCCTTATGGTTATTGTTTGGTCTGGTAATGTATTTCATGCAGTTTGACTACTTATTTGACCCAGTTTTAAATAATATTATAGAAACAATAACATGGATTACGCCTTAGTTATGGCATATAAGAAAACAATACTTATTACTGGTGGTGCAGGCTTTATTGGATCGGCAGTTATTCGTCATATTATTAACAATACTGGGCATAGCGTTGTTAACATTGATAAACTTACCTATGCAGGTAATTTAGAATCTTTGGCTTCAATTGAAAGTGATACAAGGTACACATTCGAGCAAGTAGACATTTGTGATGCGAATGAGATCAAGCGTGTGTTTAATGAACATCAACCAAACATTGTGATGCATCTGGCTGCTGAATCGCATGTAGATAGATCAATTGATGGGCCGGGTGAATTCATTCAGACTAATATTGTTGGCACTTATGTGTTGCTTGAAGAGGCTAGAGACTATTGGTCTAGCTTAGATGATGATAAAAAAGACAGTTTTAGATTCCATCATGTGTCTACTGATGAAGTTTATGGTGATTTAGAAGGAACGGACGATCTCTTTACTGAAGAAACATCCTATGCACCTAGCTCCCCTTATTCAGCAGCAAAGGCAAGTTCTGATCATTTAGTGCGTGCATGGCAACGTACTTTTAAATTTCCAACATTGATTACCAATTGTTCGAATAATTATGGTCCTTACCAGTTCCCTGAGAAGCTTATTCCACTCATTATCCTTAATGCATTAAAAGGTAAGGATTTGCCAATCTATGGCAATGGAAAACAAATACGCGATTGGCTATATGTCGATGACCATGCAAGAGCACTACTCCATGTAGCGCTAACTGGTAAGATTAGTGAAACTTACAATATTGGCGGGCATAATGAATTGCAAAATATTGAGGTTGTTAAAACTGTATGCAGTATTCTGGATGAGTTAGTGCCAAGTGAACTTGATGGAATCGATAAGTATGAACAGCTTATTGCCTATGTAGGTGATAGAGCGGGACATGACGTTAGATATGCAATTGATGCCACTAAGATCGATAAAGAATTAAACTGGACACCGGATGAAACTTTTGCAACTGGCATTAAAAAGACCGTTGAATGGTATCTAGAAAATACCGTTTGGTGTGATCGAGTTAAGGATGGCAGTTATCAAGGCGAGAGATTAGGAGTGGTTAAATCATGAAAGGAATAATTCTAGCAGGTGGATCGGGTACGCGACTTTACCCTGTAACAAAAGGCGTTTCAAAGCAGTTACTGCCTATCTACGATAAACCAATGATTTACTACCCAATATCGGTCTTGATGTTAGCTGGTATTGACGATATATTGATTATCACTACGCCCGAAGATCAGTCTGGCTTTATAAGGGCATTGGGTGATGGTAGTGATTTTGGAATTAAGTTAACTTATAAAATTCAGCCAAGTCCTGATGGTTTGGCACAAGCCTTTATTATTGGAGAAGATTTTATTGGAAATGATAGTGTTTGCTTAGTATTGGGCGACAATATCTTTTGGGGTCAGGGTTTTAGGCCCATTCTAAAGGGTGCAATGAGTCGCTCAAAGGGAGCGACAGTATTTGGCTATCAGGTTAAAAATCCAGAGCGTTTTGGAGTGGTTGAATTTGATAGTAGTCAAAAAGCAATCAGCCTGGAGGAAAAGCCGAATAATCCAAAATCTAATTTTGCTGTAACCGGGCTTTATTTTTACGATAATGATGTGGTTGAAATGGCAAAACAGGTAAGGCCATCTCACCGAGGTGAGCTAGAAATTACTACACTTAACCAAATGTATTTAGAGCGTGGAGACTTGCATGTAGAGCTTTTGGGTAGAGGGTTTGCATGGCTGGATACAGGAACACATGAAAGCCTATTAGAAGCCGCGATGTTTGTAGAAACCATTGAAAAGCGGCAAGGTTATAAAATTGCCTGTTTAGAAGAGGTTGCATTTAATAATGGCTGGTTAACATCAGATCAAGTTATGAATACTGCAAAAGCATTAAGTAAAAACTCTTATGGGCAATATTTATTAGGCTTGATCAATGATTAATGTCACTAAAACATATTTACCTAATATAGATAAATATAAAAGCTATATTGATGAGATATATGCCAATGGTCAGCTAACAAATAATGGCCCATTGGTGCAAAAGTTAGAAAGAAGACTGGAAGAGTATCTAGGTGTTAATAATGTTATTCTTGTGGCAAATGGAACTCTTGCACTCGATGTGGCGTATAGAGCGTTAGATCTAACAGGGGACGTGATAACAACACCATTTTCTTTTGTAGCCACAACCAGTTCTATAGTTGCGAATGGTTTAAATCCTCTATTTTCTGATATTAACCTACGTACATTTAATATCAATCCAGATTTAATTGAAGAAAAGATTACAAGTAAAACAAGTGCAATTGTCCCTGTACATGTATTTGGGAATGCGTGTGAAGTTGAAGATATACAAAAGATTTCTGAACGACACAACTTAAAAGTTATTTATGACGCTGCACATGCATTTGATGTGCAGTATAAAGAAGGTAGTATCCTAAATTATGGAGATATTTCTACTTTAAGTTTTCATGCAACCAAGTTGTTTCATACCATTGAAGGTGGGGCGCTCATTATTAAAGATGATGAGTTAGCTAATAAGGCCAGAAGATTGGTTAACTTCGGTATAAATAATAACACAGGGGAAAGTAGAGATCTTGGCATGAATGCGAAGATGAATGAATTTGAAGCTGCAATGGGTTTGTGTGTTCTTGATGATATTAATCTAATTTTAGAAAAAAGAAAAATTAGATATAACAACTATGCTCAAGCACTAATTAACCAGGTCCAATTACAAGAAAAAAACAATAATTCATCTAACAATTACGCATATTTTCCAATAGCTTTGGAGAGTGAAGATCAGTTGCTGAGTATTGTGCAAAAGTTGAATAAAGCGCAGATATTCCCAAGACGCTATTTCAGACCGTCGCTTAATAAGTTAAGTTATGTTGAGCAAGGTCAAGCTTGCCCTATTTCGGAAAATGCCTCGAATAGAGTTCTATGCCTACCTTTGTTTCACTCTATTAAAGAAAGATATCAAAATACTGTAATTAATACAATTTTAGAGACATTGTGAAATTAGCCATTATGCAGCCCTATTTCCTGCCCTATATTGGATACTTTCAGCTTATAGCTTCTGTAGACAAATTTGTGATCTATGACAATATTAAATACACCAAAAAAGGTTGGATTAACCGCAACCGTATGCTTCAAAATGGTGCTGATAAGATTTTTTCAATTCCGTTAGCAAAGGCATCCGATCGACTAGACATTGTAGAAAGAGAAATTTCTCCAGATTTCAGTAGGCAGAAATTACTCAGCCAATTCAGAGGTTGTTATCTAAAGGCTCCTTATTTTGAAGATGTATGGCCTCTGATAGAGAGCATTGTTTTATTTCAAGATGAAAATCTATTTCGATATATCGAAAATTCTATTGTGTTGATTTGCGACTATTTGGATATTGATACTGAAATCATAGTTTCGTCTACTGTGGCGGCAAACCATGATCTTATATCTCAAGATAGAGTGCTTGCCTTGTGTGAAGCGCTTGGTGCGAACACCTATGTGAACGCGAGTGGTGGTATGGAGCTTTATTCGAAAGAGATTTTTCAGCAGAAAGGTATTAACTTAAAATTTATCCAATCAAAATCCTTTGAATATGCGCAGTTTAATAATGATTTTGTGCCTTGGTTATCAGTTATTGATGTGGTGATGTATAATTCGGTTGAAGTGATTCAAGAACAACTAACTAAAGTTGATATAGTTTAGGATTATGATGCTGACAGATATATTATCAATTGAAAGCTTTAACGGTATTTTGAAAAACAGGATAAATTTCCATTTGGTGTTAAATAGTGCTTTCAATAGATATGTAGCACTTGATGAATTGCTCGAGATTATTTTCAAAAGAGATAGAGCAATTTTTAGGAAGACTTTTCTATGAGAATATTGATTGTCGGTGGCACATCCTCATTGGCGGTTGCATTGAAGCCTGCTCTATTAGAGTTTTCAGAGGTGGTAACAGCTGGACGTACAGGGTGTGATGTGTATTTTGATTTGTGTGATCCGATTGAAAAAATTGAGCTTCCCAAAGATATTGATGTTGTTATTAATACTGCCGCAGGTTCTGGTGGAGTAAGTTTTGAAGAAATGTTTGAGACAGAAAATGTTAATGTTCTGGGTGTTTTGAAGCTTTGTCAATTGTGTCAGCAGGCACATATTAAACAACTAATCATGATATCGAGCATTTTTTCATGTTTAGATAAAAGTTCAAGTTTCTACAGTATATATTCGTTGTCAAAAAGACACTCTGACGAAGTTGCGCAGTTATATTGTTCAATGTTTGATGTTCCACTTGTAATACTAAGACCGTCACAATTTTATGGTGTAGGAGAGTTATATCGGAAAAACCAACCATTCTTATATGGCATGATCGACAAGGCGGAGAAGGGTGGAGATATATTGTTATATGGCTCAAATGATGCGCTGAGGAATTTTATACATGTCGAGGATGTCGCCAAAATTATTGCGCTGGTGATTGAGAGAAAGGTCGAAGGAATTTACACATGTATGAATGTTGATAATGTAAGTTATTCTGAGGTTGCTACTGCAGCAATTGTAGCGTTTGAGAGCAAGAGTGATATTAGATTTTTAAAGGAAAAGTCTGATATTCCGGATAACATTTTTGAACAGGATGATTCGCTCTATCGTTTGATTGGATACTACCCTCAGATTTCAATCATGCTTGGAATGAAAAAAGAAGCGGCTCATAGGAGAGAATTTAGATGAAAACAGTTCTTGTTTCTGGTGCGAGCGGCATCGTTGGGTATGGCGTACTTCGTTCTCTGAAGAAAAGTCATAAACAATTAAATCTAATTGGCACTTCTATTTATGATGATTCAGTTGCCCCTGGTTTTTGTGATACTTTTGTTCAGGCGCCACCAACGAATGATGAAACATATATGCGATGGTTATTGGATACGATCAATAAATACCAAGTTGACCTTATCATTCCGGGAATTGAGATTGATATGTTTAAATGGGTTGAGCATGTATCTGAGATTGAAAAAACTGGCGCGATTGCTTTATTGAATAACGTGGAATTGGTTCAGTTGTGCAAGGATAAATGGACGTTCTACGAAAATTTGAGTAAAGCTGGCATGCCCTGTGCGATCGTAAGTACATTGTCTTCAGAGTTTGATGTTTTGACAAGTCAGTTAGGGTTGCCATTTTTACTTAAGCCACGTCGTGGGTTTGGTTCAAAAGGCATCGTGTATGTCAAAACTGAGGAAATCTTTCTAAAGCACCAGAAAAATATTGGTAAAATATTAATGGCCCAACCGATAATTGGTAATGATGATGAAGAATTCACAATATCTGCATTCTGCGACGGTCTTGGCGGTTTTTTTGCGAATATGACGCTCAGACGGAAATTATCAAAAGATGGTTTTACTGAAAAAGCTACAGTGGTTTCCACGGATGAGTTCAACGAGACTATGTCTGATTTATGTAAAAGGTTCCGACCAATAGGACCAACAAATTTTCAGTTCAGGAAAAGCGAAAAAGAAATAAAGTTGTTGGAAATTAATCCAAGAATTTCTTCCTCAACTTCTATTCGAGCCGCTTTCGGATACAATGAAAGTTTAATGGCAGTAGATTATTTCCTTGGGCATCAAACAACACTAACTCAGCCAGAAATCAAACAAGGAAGGGCGGTTAGATATATAGACGAGCATATATTTTATGAAGATAGCATTCATCTCTGATATTCACGGTAATTATGAGGCACTTAAGGCGGTTTTTTCTAAGCTAGATAAACTTGGTATATCCGAGGTGTATTGTGTCGGAGATATCGTTGGTTATTATTCTCAGATTAATGAATGTTGTAATGAGTTACGATCACGCGGAATTCAGAGTGTAATGGGGAATCATGACTGGTATTTGGCGGGAGGAGGCTTCTGCCCTCGTTCAAAAAGCGTTAACGACTGTCTCGCTTATCAGAAAGGCGTAATTGAAAAAGAAAATTTAGATTGGTTGGGAAGTCTACCAGTTCATCTTAAAATTGGAAATATTAAAATGGTTCATGGTGGTTGGGGTGATCCTATTGATGAATATCTTAAGCCGACTCAAGAGTATTTTGAAAACATTGATGGTAATGTTTTTGTTTCTGGCCATACGCACGTCCAAACGATTCAGCAGTTTGGCGATAAAACTTACTGTAACCCTGGTTCAGTTGGCCAGCCAAGAGATGGTGACCCAAGAGCAGCTTTTGCTGTTTATGATGGAAAAGACTTTGAGTTACATCGCGTTGAATATGACATGCAGAAAGTTTTTGATCTAATGGAAGCTGCAGGCTTTAATGATTATTACTATGGCGGATTGAAGACTGGGTCGAAACGACTAAGAAGACTTGCGGATTAGTCGATATATTTTTGTTGTTTGTATCTTGTAACGATTTTATTTATAAGGGGTGGCTTAATGTTCAAATGGAAAAAGCTTGGAAAGATATTCGATCCAAGAGAGTATCAGACTGGAAGGCTAATGCAAGTTTTTACGCAATCTACAACAATACTGATATTTGAAAAATTCGTTCGTGTTTATTTTAGCTCCAGGCCTTTACCATCGTCGGAAAATAGTCAGTTAAGTTTTATATTTTACATCGATCTAGATAGAAATAATATGCTAAATATTTTGAATATTGTTAGTGAACCTGTTTTGAATCTAGGCGCTTTGGGAACATTCGATGAATTTGGAACAAACCCGGTTTCTGTAATACGTGAACAGGATGAAGTGCGAATGTATTACTCTGGCTACACTAGATGTGAGTCAGTACCGTTTAATGCGGTTATCGGAGTAGCGATAAGTCAGGATAGTGGTGAGACTTTTAGTAGGTTGGGAGATGGCCCCGTTCTTTCATATAGTCCAGATGAGCCTTATCTATTAGGTAGTCCAAGAATTAGAAAGTATGATGAGAAGTGGTATTTATTCTACGTTGCTGGGAAAGAATGGCTGCAGACCGATAAAGCTAAACCAGAACCTGTTTATAAGATCCGCATGGCGTCATCCGATGATGGTATTAATTGGAATAAGTTAGGCAAAGATTTAATCGAAAGTAAATTGGGTGAATATGAGTGTCAGGCGTGCCCGGATGTTATTTTTCATAACGGAACATACCATATGTTTTTTTCGTATAGGCAAAGTAATAACTACAAGGGTAAGGAAGGTGGATACAAGATCGGTTATGCATCTTCAGCTGACATGATCAATTGGAATAGATGTGATGAGATGGCAGGGATGAGTGTTTCAGAAAGTGGATGGGATTCAGAAATGGTTAGTTATCCACATGTATTCATTCTGGATGGTGAAACATATATGTTGTATCAGGGTAATGGCATGGGGCGCGATGGTTTCGGGTTGGCAAAATTAGATGAAGCTCAGAATTGGGGTGAAAAATGAAGTGGCTGAAGTTAGGTAAAATCTTTGATCCGACGGATCACTCATTACCGAACAACTGTTTTGAGTTTGCACAGTCTCCACAGGTACTGGTCATGAATGATCGGGTCAGGGTATATTTTTCAACAAGAGAGAGAGATGACATTGGAAAATATTTGAGCCATGTGGCATTCGTCGATTTTGACAAAAGCATGAAGAATATTATCGAGATATCGACTAAAACTGTAATTGAGCTGGGTGAGCTGGGTTGCTTTGATGAGCACGGAATATTCCCAACCAATGTTTTAAGAGATGGCGACAGAGTGCTTGCCTATACGACGGGATGGAATAGAAAAGTTTCGGTATCAGTTGATGCGTCTATTGGGTTGGCAATCAGCCATGATGATGGCCTGACATTTGAAAAATATGGAAAAGGCCCGATACTTTCAGCTTCACTTAAAGAGCCATTCCTTGTGGCCGATGCTTTCGTTGACAAGTATAATGGTTTCTATCACATGTGGTATATATACGGCACGAAGTGGAAGAGATTTACTGAATTAGAGCAGCCAGATCGCGTATATAAAATTGCCCATGCTATATCCGAGGATGCAATACATTGGAATAGAGAAAGCCGACCGATAATCGCAGACAGACTGAACGAAGATGAATGTCAGGCATTGCCAACGGTTTTTCATAGAGATGGTATATACCATATGTATTTTTGTTACAGACAAGCGCATGGTTTCAGAAAACAAAGCAACAGTGCTTATAGAATTGGTTACGCCTATTCAACTGATCTGGTTGATTGGGTGCGTGACGATAGTAAGGCTGGGATAGATGTTTCCGAAGATGATTGGGATTCAGAGATGCAATGTTATCCGTATACCTTCGAACTGGAGGGTAAGATTTATATGCTCTATAATGGTAACGAATTTGGCCGGTTAGGATTTGGACTCGCCGTGTTGGAAGAATAGATATTCAGGATTAAATTATGACACAGAAGGGAGGAAAAGAATGACAATGACAAGAAATTATAACGATGAACTGAATGATATCGAGAACCTTGAAAGTGAGAAGTATGCATATGGCTTTGATTTTGATGTGATGCACCCTTACATGATTAAATCCTTTAAGCCGTTTTTTAATGAAGGAAGCTTGCTCGAGCTTGGTTGTTACAAAGGTGACTTTACGAAAAGACTTGTGCCATATTTTGATGATATCACCTGTGTTGAAGCTTCGGATGTTGGCATTGAAGAAGCGAGAAAAAAATTGGGTGATAAAGTGACATTCATTAACTCGCTATTCGAGAAAGTGACCCTGCCAAAACATTATGACAACATCGTGTTGACTCATGTATTGGAACATCTGGATGACCCTGTACAAGTTTTAAAACGTGTTAATGATGAGTGGTTAGCGAAGGGAGGACGGTTATTTCTTGTCTGCCCAAATGCAAATGCACCTTCCAGGCAAATCGCAGTAAAGATGGGGCTGATATCTCATAATGCGGCCGTAACCCCTGCTGAAGAAGAACATGGGCATAGAATAACTTATACATTGGACACATTAGAGAGGGATGCTAAAGAAGCGGGCTTAAAAGTAGTGCATAGGTCAGGAATATTTTTTAAAGCACTCGCCAATTTCCAATGGGATAAACTCCTTCAAACCGATATCATTTCAAGAGAGTACCTTGACGGATGTTATGAGCTAGGCCAGCAATATCCTGATTTATGTGCAAGTATTTTTCTTGTGTGTAAAAAAAGTGATTAATTCAACCAGTCTGAAGAAAAACACTATAGCTAACTATATAGGAAGTTTTTATAGTATGTGGATCGGAATACTGGTTTTACCTCTCTACATAAAATATTTAGGTGCAGAAGCGTATGGGCTAATAGGATTTTTTACAATGCTTACATCGTGGATGATGTTGCTTGATGCGGGTCTCACCGCAACTCTTGTAAGGGAGGCTTCTAGACTTAGAAATAAACTTAAGGAATTAAAACTTACACTAAGAACAATAGAAAGCATGTTTTTACTTATATCTATTATTGCTGTATTCATTGTTTATTTAGCTAAAGATTATCTAGCTATGAATTGGCTAGATGTGAAAGATTTAACAATTAACGAGGTCTCATTTAGTATTTTTATTATGGGTGTGATAATAGGATTGAGGTTTTTTTCAACACTGTACAGGGGTTTTATAAATGGATTTGAACACCAGATTTGGATTAATGTATTTAATATAGTATTAAACACATTTAAATTTGTGGGTGGATTTATTTTTGTTAAGTATTATTCAAACGAGCCTACGCATTTTTTTGAATATCAATTATTTTTAGCATTTGTAGAGGTGCTTGTGCTAAACCTCAAGGTGTATTCACTCTTATTAACGAATACGAAATTAGTGTTGCCGTCGAAATTAGTTCTAAGAAGGGTAAAGTCTTTTACCTTAAATATTGTATTTTTATCTTTTATAGGGGTGGCCTTTACACAAGCTGATAAACTTGTTTTATCAGCTACTATGCCACTTAGCGAATACGGATATTTTACGTTAGTAGTCGTTATATCAAATGCTATATTGCAGTTTTTACAACCTATCGCACAAGCAGTATCACCAAGAATGGTCTCCTTGATAGAAAATAAAAAAGAACTAGAAATGATCGAACTTTATCATAAGAGTACAAGACTAGTATCAATATTAATTTTTTCTATTGTTGGAAATATAGCAGTATTTTCTAATGAGTTGTTATTTGTTTGGACAGGTGATCATGGAATAGCAGATAAGATCTATATTGCACTGAGTTTGTATGTTTTAGGAAATGGTATTATGGCAGTATCTTCCTTTCAATATATGCTCCAATTCGCATATGGTGAACTAAAATACCACGTAAGGTACAATGTTATATTTGCATTTCTTGGAATACCAGTAATGAGTGCAGGGGCCTATTATTATGGAATAATAGGCGCAGGGATTTCTTGGGTAGTAATACAAGTAATAAGCTTTGTAGTATGGCCTACTTTTGTACATAATAAATTTATACCAGGGGAGCATACAAGGTGGTTGTTTATAAATGTACTACCATTTATATTTGCTTCTACCTTCATGTATGGAATATTTTATAAGTTCATAGATTTAAGCTACTTATCTAGGTTGGAAATATTTGCAAGTTTAGTTATTTTTGGAATGATAACACTTGGAATAAATTTACTGCTTGTAAAAGAATACAGAAAAAATATACTAACAAAAATAAAAGGATTTTAGAGTTGAAAGATGAAATTCAGATTGCAGCATTAGTCCCTATAGGGCCATTGAATCGAATGGGATATCAATATTACTGGAAAGATATTATAGAAAATCATGCCAATGTATTTGATAAAGTCTATGTATGTACAAACTTGTATGAAAATATTGATTTAAAATTTGATTATGATAATGTTGAGCTGGTTTATCATAAAGATTTATTGCTGGAAAAAAATAGCACGGGAAAAGAAGAGTATAGTCAAATAAAAGTTAAACAAGCTGTTGAGGCTGGCGTTGAAAAGATTAGAAAAGATGGATTAGACTTTGTAGTGATGATAATGATAAATTCATATTTAGATGATGAAAACGCAGTAAAAATGAGAAAGTATTTAAAGCGCCTTAAAAAAGAAAAAAAACCTTTTGGAGTTTATACTAACGCATTTCAGATTTATGATAAGGTTTTTTATCCTAGAGAAATTATGCCGTATATATTAAATTTAAAATCACTAGAAAAAAAAGAATTCAGCACTGACAAGATAATAATAGACAATGTTGAATATCCATGGATAGGCGGTAGTTTGTTTGAAAATACTTCATTTACTATAATCGATATAGATGGAGAGCAAACAGAAGGTGATTATAAAGAAAAGTATAATTGGTATCATAAATCATTAAGCAGGGAGATGGAAGGTAAAGAAATAGGTAAGTTTAACTTTTCTGAGAGGATAAAAAACTTAGAAAATAGAATGCTAACAATAGTGGTGAATAAGGATTATCAATTATCAGAGCTAGGATATAAAATTAAAAATAGCTATCCTGAAAATTCCATTTTTAGACTCACTAAAATGAAATATTCAAATTACTATATTCAAAAAATAAAAAATATTTATCGAAAATTTAGATTTAAAAAATATAGAAAGCTATTGAATCTCTATAAGGGTATATGATGCATAAAGATCTTTATATAACGAATTTAACAAGCAATTTATTAGGAAATAATGTCGATAGCCAGGCTACGGACAATATATATTCGAGACTTCGATGTAATCAAACATACAAGACTACTAAGGTTAATAGATTTAGTGATATAGATATTAAAACAAAAGAGTTACTTAAAAATTACTTTTTTAAAAAAATAGATGTTTGCGATTTTGGATTGTCATCTGGTCAAACAACGCTCGAGCTTGCAAACACTCTTGATACACAGGTAGGAAATTTATTCGGCTTTGATAAGCAAATAAGAGTGACTTTATATCAATATGGAAAGTTCGTGTTTTTATATGATCTAGATAAAAAAATAATGCTATCTGAATATAATGGATTTTCCATCAAAAGAAGGTATTCCATTATTTTAAAGCTTATGGAAAAAATGCTGTATAAGTTTCTATATAAAAGTAAAAAAGTAAAAGCGCATGGGACCACACTATTATCTAAAAATTTGCAAGCATTAGACTATTTTCATTGGGATGAGCAGGATATTTTTAATATTGACAGGAAATATTACAATAAATTTGATTTTGTAAGAGTTGCAAACTTATTAAATAAAGTATATTTTAATGATGACCAGTTGAAAATTGGAATAGAGAATATCAAATATATTTTAAAAGATGGCGGCATTCTTTTGATTAATAAAACAGAGCTTGACAATGAAAATGATGGTCAAAATAATGGAACTTTTTTTATAAAACAAGATGATAGGCTAATGTTTATAGAAGACTTTAATTTTGGATCAGAAGTTAAGAAGATAGTGTTGAGGAAATAAATTGATTTTAAAACAAAAAAGGATAGCCTTACACTTTCATATTCCAATAACTATAAAAGGCGACGGTTATTACTATCCAGAATATTATGGTAGTTGGGTAGATAGTTTGGCACCATATTTTAAAGAAGTAGTTTGTGTCACATACTCAAATAATCAAAGCGATGAAAATAAATACAAGATAAAGTCATCAAATATATCTTTAATAGATTTAGGTGAAAAGCCAATCTTAAGAACTACATTATTAAAACATAAAAAATATCAAAATATATTGTTAAAAAATCTTGATAAATTCGATATGATTTTTTACCGATCGCCTAGTCCATTAGTGATTTATTTTTATCCGCTGACACGAGATAAAATTAATATATTTTTCTTTATTGCAAATATGCTTAGTGGATTTGACAATATTAAAGGAAAAATAAACCCCATAAAATATTATCTTTGGAAAACATATTGGACTTTTGATCATGCATATTTGCAAAAATATGCAAATGCATCCTTGACATTGTCAAATGGACCAACTTTTTTAAAAGAGTTTGTTAAAGTGAAAAATCAAAAAATAATATTCACTTCTACTATATATGATAAGGATGTTCAAGATGGCAAAAAACAAAGAGATTTAAACACGCCCTTGAGGCTTTTATACCTTGGAAGAGTGTCAAACGAAAAGAGTATAGATACTCTGATAGAGGCAATTAATATTTTAAATAAGAAGAATATTGAAATTGAGCTTAATATTGCTGGTTCAGGTGATCCACTTTATGAGAATGAATTAAAGACATTGGTTAAAAACCTAAAAATTCAAAATATAAATTTTTTAGGCCATGTATCAAAGAAGGAGAATATCGAAAACTTGATGGATAGGCATGATATCTTTGTTATACCTTCTTCTTGGGATTGGCAACCAAGAACTATGTGGGAGGCAACGGCTAGAGGGCTTCCTATTATTTGCAGTAAGGGCGTTAAATCTCCTTATTTATTGTTTGAACATGAAAAAGACATGTTATTTGTAAATATAAAAGATAGTGTTGATTTAGCGGAAAATATTCTAAAGATTAGAAATGATAACGCTTTAAGAAATCATTTGATTGATAGAAGTTTGATAATCGCTAAAGAAAGGACTATTGAGCAATCAGTCAAGCTGCAAATTAATAATATTTTAGAATATTCGAATGTCCATAATTAAAAAAATAAAAAAATATGGAATATATGAAAGTTTGGTTTTTGCTATCTTTCACGTGCTTAGTATCAAAATAAATTTCATTTTTTATAATACTATGTTTATATTGAAAAGCAAAATTTTCAGTATTGAAATAGGTAAAGGAAATAAGGTTGTAGGTAATGTTTATTTTGGTAGACGACCAGGCTCAATTATACAAATAGGTGGCAATTTCAATAGTGTAAATAATTATAAAATATCATTTTTTAATTATGCCCCCTGTACAAGATTTAAAACCTTTTCATCAAAATCAAAGATAATTATTGGGAATAATGTTCATGTGAACAGTTCTTCCATATTGTGCAACTCTACAATGATTGTTATTGGTGATAATACATTAATCGCCCCTAATTGTATATTATCTGACTCAAATTTTCATAATATTTCTGCAGTTAAAAGGCATGGTAGATGCGACAAAAGTGACAAGCCTATAATTATCAAGGAAAATGTATGGATAGGTATGAACACAATTGTACTAAAAGGAGTGGTTATTGGCAAGAATTCTGTGATATCTGCCAATTCTTTAGTGATAGCCGACGTAAAGCCAAATAGCATGTATGCAGGAAATCCTGCTAAATTTATAAAAAAAATTCCTGATGATTTGTAACTTAATAAAATTTAATTATTTAATTAAAAATACAATATTAGATTCGTTCTCATTATTTTTATTTAAAAAAACTAACTTTAAAAAAAATGATAGGATATTGATTTTTAGAACTGGGGAGTTGGGTGATAATTTGTGTGCAATTCCAGCTATTAATCTTATAAAGCATAATTTTAAAAACGCTAAAATTGACATGCTTGTAACGCTTAATTCTAAAACTGATGTAAGTTTTGAAGCGCTTCTACAAGATGGCTTGATTGATGGATATATTGACTATACAAATATAAAAAAAAAATCTTTGTTGCGAACTCTCAAGAGTAATAATTACGATTTAATCATACATCTTCCGCAAAACATGTCATCACTTTACCAACAATTACGAGATATGATTTTTTTCAGACTTTGCAACATTCCTCATGGCTTTGGATGGAAAGTCAATTCTGATTTATTCTTGAAGAAATATCAAGATAGGTGTATGGATTCCAAAAATGAAGTTGATAGGCTACTAGCACTCTTGACGAGTAATGGATTAAAAAAATATGATAAAGAATATCCTTTAAATATCAAGAAAAATGATATTGATCTTGTACACAAAAAACTTAAAATTAACAACCTTCAAAATGCTAATAAAAATATTGCTTTTGTAATAGGTGCAAAGATTTATCCAAAAGAGTGGAATGTAAAGAATTTTGAGTTGGTGGCGGATTATTTTGTTAAAAAAGGGTACAAGATATTGTTAATAGGAGGCAGGGAGGATAAGGAAAAATCACAATATTTACTGTCTAAAGTTAGCGAAAATATTTATGATTTTTGCGGAGAATTTACCCCAATACAAAGTATCTTAATATTGAAAAGCTCACTTCTAGTCCTTACCAATGATACAGGCCCTATGCATATGTCTGCATGCGTAAATACTCCAATGGTTGCACTCTTTAGCTCTTGGAGTTATGATAAGAAATGGTATCCAGATAGTGATTGCTCTATTGTGATACGAAAAGAACTGGAATGCTCAATTTGTTATAACAGAAGTTGTCCAGATAATATTTGTATGCAAAGTATTACCACAAGTGAAGTCATAGAGGCGATAGAAAAGATAATAAATGAACAAAATTAGAATTAAGGAATTTATACTAAAAAATACTATTTTTAAAAATAGATTGCAACTTCTTATAGAGAAGAAGAGTTTATATAGAGCGACAACTAAGCCAAAGCATATTCATAAATATCAATTGGACAAATTCAATAACATATGGATAAAGGCGCATAGTGATATACCATTTTATAAAATGTGGATGCAAAAACATAATCTGCCTGAAAAAATACATAGCATTGATGAGTTGAAAAATTTTCCCACACTTACTAAAAAAGATATCCAGTCGAACTATGATTTAATATTTGATCATTTACATGGTTATAAAGTTATATCTACAGGTGGAAGTACGGGAGAACCTACAAAATTTCCTACTTCTTTAAAAGAGCAAGAAGAGATATATGCCTCTGTATACTTAGCAAGAAGCTGGTGGGGTATAAATCCTCTTGATGATATGTTAATGCTTTGGGGGCATTCTCATCTGTTTGGAGCTGGAGTGAAGGGAAAAATAAATCAGATAAGAAGGTGGTTAGCTGATTGGCTTATAAATACTCAGAGATTAAATGCTTATGATATGTCAATAGAAAAAATAGAAAAGCATTATGTAAAAGTTAGGATGTCAAATCCAAAATCAATAATTGGTTATGCATCGTCTATTTATAGACTTGCAAAATATATAGATGATAATAATTTAAGTTTAGGAAATAAATCAAACCTAAAGGGTGTGGTGGTTACTTCGGAAACAGCTACAAAATTAGATATTAAGCTGATAGAAAAGGTTTTTAAGGTGTCATGTATTAATGAGTATGGAATGGCTGAAGCAGGTGTAATTTCATACTCAAAAACTACACAAAATAATATTATGATTTTGTGGGATATGTTTATAGCAACTAAAGGTGAAAATAATATATTAAATATAACATCACTATATGACAAGAAGTTTCCTCTGATAAATTATAAAACGAATGATGCTATTGATATTTTAGAAAGTTATGGTAGCTCAGTTTTAAAAATTAAATCTATAGATGGTAGAAGAAATGATGAAATTGTATTACTCATAAATGAAGTAGAAGTAGAAGTTCATAGTGAAATTTTTACACACATAATTAAGTCAATTAATGGAATTATTGATTTTAGAGTTGTGCAGAATAAAAATTTATCGATAGATATTTATATAGACACACAGGATATTGTAAAAATTCAAAAAAAATTTTATAAAAATTTATCATTAGAGTTTAACTCATTTAATAAACAGCAATTTAATTTTCATTATAGAAGGGATATGCCACTGACAATAGCAGGAAAGACAAAATGGATTAGCAGAGAGTTAGTATAATGGATTTTTTATACATTATACTAATCTGGTTAAGTAGCTTAGTATTAGGAAGAGTTTTTTTAAAAATATTTAGAATAGAAATTGATGAAATATATATTAATTTAATTTCTATTTCTATTGGATGGGCGCTATTAAGTTTTTATATTTTATTTTTGACCGTAAATCATCTTTTATATAAAGAGGTTGTGCTTTATTCGCTGGTGTTATTAGGCATAGGGGGGTTGTATGAAATTAGAAATATTGATTTTATACCAAGATTGAATTTAAATTTTAAAATAAATAAATTCAATATCTTACTTATACTTCTGATAGTTTATTTAAGTCTATTTAATCTTGCTGATGTATTTGCACCGCCAACTGTTGCAGATAGTTTGGTCTATCATTTCAAAATACCAATCCGATATATAGAGGAAAATGGGTTATTTTATAATCCATTTTTTCATTACAATGCGCCGCACCTACTTGAGATATTTTCTATTATTGGATTTATACTTGAAAGTGAAAGTTTAGCTCATCTTCAATATTATAGTTTTAACTTTTTGATTTTATGGGTGTTATTGACGCTCAGTAAAAGATATTTTGGCAGTTATGAAATAGGACTCTTTGCTTTTGCAATATATTTTGTCATGCCTATGATTACAAGTATAAAGTCAGCGGGTTATGTAGAAGTTGGACTAAGCCTGGCCACCATACTTTCTATTTTGATGTTATTTGAATCTATTAAAGAAAAAATATTTAATATTAACTATTTTATATTGAGCGCCGTATTTTTAGGTATTGCATTATCTATCAAATATTACGGCCTATTTACACTAGTCATTACAATTACAGTCTTCATATTCTATTTTTTAAAAAATAAGATTGATATTGCTGAAAGTTTAAAATATACCTCTCTCTATATATTTTTTGTCATTATTTTTGGTAGTGTTTTTTATATATTAAATTTTCTAAATACAGGCAACCCAATATATCCTGCAATGTTTGGTCTATTTGGAGGACAAGATTATTCAGCAGAGTTAAATGCTTTAATGAAAGAAATGACTACCTTGAACAAAAGACCGGCAGGAGAAGGTCTGTGGGGGTTTGTAACATCTCTATGGGGGTTAACCATGGAGGGCGATAGATTTTTATCTGGTAGAAATGGATATGGCCCTATATTGCTTTTATTGCCATTGTTTCTTATTAAATATTCTAGCCGAATTTCAAAAGAAAATATAGATCTAATTTTATTTTTTATAGTTTATATTATAGGATTTTGGATTCTTTGGTATTTATTTGCAATTCAAAGAGGTCGTCATTTTTTGCCATTTGTAGTCATGTTGATTTTTATAATATCTATAAAGATACACGACATAAAAGGCAAAAATTATTATGATAGTAAAATATTGAAATATTCTGTTAACAGTTTTTGGGCGATATTTTTCACCTTTAGCTTAGCTGTTCACTTTTTGTTTACAAAGCAATTTATTTCCGTATCAACTGGAAAGGTGAGTAAGGATGTCTACCTTGAGGCAAAGCTACCACATTATAAAGCAATACAATGGATCAATGACAACCTGCCAAAAAACTCCTATATTTATAATCTAGTTAATACCAGAGAGTATTATTTGAAGCAAAAATCATTTTATCCTAGTCCTTATTATCAAGGCTGGTACGATTTTACAAAGATTAAAAATGTTGAAGTTTTATATAAAAAACTCAAACTAGATGGTTTTACACATATAGTGTTAAAAACTAAAAATATCGATACATCTAATTATAGAGACCCTTTTAGAAAAAATTATTTCAATTTGTTAAATGAAGTTACAAGTAAATATTGCACAAAAATAAAAGTCATAACAGAAGAGGTTCAAGCCACTAGAACATTTGGAAAATTAAAATTATTTGAGACGTATGTATATGAAATTAATTAATGTACAGAAAAAAGTAGCCTTAATATTTTTTCTTGTAATTTTTCTTGTAATATTCGAAGATTTATTTCGTAAATTTATTCCAGGGCGCCCCCCTTTGTTCTTTTTGGTAAAGGATATGTTTTTAATTCTGCTTTACGGATTATTTATTTTACAAATAAATAATAAAACTAAAGTAATATTGTACACACCAATAATTTTGCCGCTTTTAATGCTTTTACTATATGAACTGTTTTCAATATTTTGGATGAGTAATTTTAATATATTGGTATTTATTAATGGCCTTAAGGCTGATTTTTTTTATGCATTTTTGATGTTTATTGTTCCATATTTTTTAAATGATGATAAAAATTTAAATAAATTATATAAGTTAGCGTACTACTCTATTTTATTTATTTTCTCTCTTCAGATTTTTCAATTATTATTCCCCAGCATTGCGAATACACTGACAATGTATAATGTAAATGATGAATATTTGACCGTATCTCATAGTGGACATTCTTTTGGTGCTGGTTATTTTATAGAGTATCTCAAAACTTATTTTTTTTCAAGTGCAAAGATGTCCGATATGGTCACTCATTTGTATTTGATATTTGTACTCTTGGCGCTCTATATAAATAATTTCAAACCTAGGGTTATTATACTTGTGACTGTGGTAGTGTTTTTTATGTTATTTTTGACTGGAAAAAGAATTTACATCATTTTATTCCCATTATTCTTACTTGTTTTTATCTTTTTACTTTATAAATATAGTTTTATTATTAAAAATAACTCTATGGGGCTGTATTACAAATATATAAAATTAAAAAGATTATTCGTAACATCATTGATTATTTCTTTAGCTTGTATATTTATTCTGTTCTTTACAAATGAGAGGATTGAAATCCTTTTTAGTTTTATATATGAAGCTATGAGTACTGGATTTTCAGAGCGGTTTTTGACATCAAATAGCATGTATGGCGGATCATTTTTTGAACTACTAAAATTAGATCATTTATTTTATGGACAAGGTGTGGGTACAAATACACAGGGTGTCAGTCAATTAAATCCTTCTGCACAAGAATATTATTCTGGATTCGAAATGGGCTACTTTAAGTTTATCAATGAACATGGGATACTAGGATTTATATTATTTATATTATTTATATTTTCAATTTTTTATTTTGATATTAAATCTTATTTAGTCAATAAGAAAATAAATTTTAAAATAATATCATTGTTAATTTTGACATACCATTTCATTTCATTTTTAAGGTATTTTAACGGACATCAGTTTTTTGGAAGTAGTCAAACTATATTTTGGTTTTGGTTTTTAATGGGATTTCAAATTTTTATATATCATAAAGCGAGGCTCGATGAGTCAAAAAATATTAATAGTTACTAATCATTACCTACCAGGCTTTAAAGCTGGAGGGCCGATCAAATCAGTTTCTTCACTTTGTGAAAACTTAAAGTCTATCTTTAATATTACAATTATGACTTCTAGCCATGATTTTGGAGAAGTAGAGCCATATAAAAATATTGAATTTGATAAATTAATTAATTTTAATGATTGTAATATAATTTATCTGTCAAATATAAATGCATACAGTATTTTCAAAAAAATCACTCTTTTAAATGTAGATATAATATATTTAAATAGTTTTTTTTCTAAACTCACCATAGTGATATTAGTTTTAAAAAAATTAAAGCTAATTCGGGCTAAAATTATTTTAGCCCCAAGGGGTGAGTTATCTCAAGGGGCTCTATCTATAAAACAAAATAAGAAACTGCTCTTTTTAAAATTTTCTAAATTTATCAATCTGCATGATAAAAAAATATTATTTCACGCCACATGTAAAATGGAAAAAGAAGATATAAACAAGCTATTTTCTAATAAAGTGTCTGAAATACCAAATTTATCTAGCAATCTAAATGATGAATTTAAGAGCGCATCCAAAAGTAACGGTGAGTTGAGATTAGTATTTTTATCTCGAATATGTGTTACAAAGAATCTTCTGTACGCTTTGGAAATTTTGAAACATTTTGACAATAAAAATATAATATTTGATGTATACGGACCTAAGGAAGATGTAAATTATTGGAATCAATGTAATATAATAATAAATAGTTATAAATTTTTAAAGGTCACTTATAAAGGTGTCGTTATCCCTACTGACATTTCGAAAGTATTTAGTCAATATCACATGTTTTTTTTGCCAACTAAAAATGAAAACTTCGGCCATGTAATTGTGGAAGCGATGCAAGCTGGCCTTATTCCACTTATTAGTGATCAAACGCCTTGGAATGACCTGCAAGAGCATGATGCTGGGTATTCATTAAATTTAACAAAAAAATATATTTTTGTTAAATCCATAATGACCGTATTGAATTTTTCTCAAGAAGAGTTTAATTCCAAATCCGATAACGTCAAGAGGTATATAGATAAAAGACTAGATAACAAAATTAGTATTACCAAGTACACTATGATGTTTGAGAATACAATCCATTTAGATGAAAATTCTTAATGATTGATTTTGTTGTCAAAGTTAATATATTGACTACTATAAATAAACTAGGATTTATTTTTCATTCTATAATAAATCCTAAAAAACTAATCTTTAGCCATCATAATATAGGGTTTAAATGTTTAAAAATAAAATTTTATTGATTACAGGGGGGACAGGATCCTTTGGTAATGCAGTTTTACGCCGTTTTCTTGATTCAAATCTCAAAGAGATACGAATCTTTAGTCGAGATGAAAAAAAGCAAGATGATATGAGGCGTAAATATGCTGATGATCGCCTTAAGTTTTATATTGGAGATGTTAGAGATTATGACTCCATTATGAATGCCATTAGGGGTGTGGACTATATTTTCCATTCTGCAGCTCTTAAGCAGGTGCCATCATGTGAATTTCATCCTATTGAGGCTGTAAAAACAAATGTAATAGGCACAGAAAATGTTTTAACAGCAGCGATTAATGCAAGCGTTAAAAGAGTTATTTGTTTGAGTACTGATAAAGCAGTATATCCAATTAATGCTATGGGGATATCTAAAGCAATGATGGAGAAAGTCATTATTGCTAAGTCTCGTCAGAGTGGCGGTTCTACGGTAATTTGTGGCACTCGTTATGGTAATGTTATGGCTTCAAGAGGCTCCGTCATTCCTTTGTTTGTGGAGCTTATTTATGAGAATAAAGAATTAACGCTCACTGACCCAGGTATGACACGCTTTATGATGACTTTAGATGATGCGGTCGACCTAGTTCTGTTTGCTTTTAGAAATGGAAATCCTGGCGATATTTTTGTGCAAAAAGCACCAGCAGCAACAGTTGGAGTTATGACGCAGGCATTATGCGAATTAATGGGTAAGCCAGATTATCCGACTCGTGTTATTGGCACAAGGCATGGTGAAAAAAAATATGAATCTTTACTATCTAGAGAAGAAATGGTACGCGCTATGGACATGGGTGACTACTACAGAATTCCTCCGGATTTAAGAGACCTGAATTATGCTAAATATATAGATCTTGGAGAGGAGAACATTACTAATTCAGATGAATATAATTCAGATAACACAGAGCGACTAGATATTGAAGGTGTAAAAATTTTGCTAAGCAAGCTAAAATTTATCCAAGCCGCTTCTAGAGGTGATATTATTGATCCTGAAGAATAATATGAGGGTATTGGTAACAGGCTCTAATGGCTTTATTGGTAAAAATTTAATTATTCGTTTGAATGAATTGGATATTCAAGTTTTGACCTATACTCGTGAGAGCTCAACTCAAAATTTAGAAGAGTTAATTAAAGATACTGATTTTGTTGTTCATTTGGCGGGAGAGAATAGGCCTAAGGACGAGAAAGACTTTGATATTGTTAACGCTGGATTAACCATGTCTATTTGTGACGCTTTGCGTTCTTTGGGTGAGAATACTCCTATTATCCTAGCATCATCTACTCAAGCTGAGTTCGATAATGCATACGGTAAGAGTAAGTTAAATGCTGAGACAGCTTTGAAAGTGCTTGAGGTTGATACAGGTTGCCCTGTGTATGTGTATCGCCTACCTGGTGTGTTTGGCAAGTGGTGTAAGCCTAATTACAACTCTGTTGTTGCTACATTTTGTCACAATATAAGTCATGATTTACCTGTCCAAGTTAATAGTCCATATTTTGAATTGAGTCTGGTTTATATTGATGATGTGGTTGAAGAGTTTGTTAAGATAATACAAGGAGTGAAGGGCGACAAAAAAGAGTTGTCAGTGCAGCCAGAGTATAAAATTAAATTAGTCGATTTAGCCGATCAGATTAAAATATTTAGAGAGAGTCGAGAGTCACTTATCACTGAAAGGGTTGGCGGCGGACTTGTGAGTAAACTGTATTCAACATATCTCAGCTATATTTCTCCTGAGCAATTTGCCTATTCAATACCCTCATATGGTGATGAGCGTGGAATGTTTGCAGAAATACTAAAAACAAAAGATAGCGGTCAGTTTTCATTTTTCACTGCAAAACCAGGGGTGACTAGAGGTGGTCATTATCATCATTCCAAGACTGAAAAGTTTTTAGTTGTCCAAGGTGAGGCAAGATTTGGTTTTAGACATGTAGCTTTAGATGTAACGCATGAGATTGTCACAACTAGCAAAGAGTTAAAAATTGTTGAAACGGTGCCAGGATGGTCTCATGATATTACCAATATCGGTACAGAAGATATGATTGTCATGCTTTGGGCCAATGAAATTTTCGATCCTGGTAATCCTGATACCATAACTCACAAAGTGTAGGGGTGAATAAGATATGAAAAAATTAAAAATTGCAACAGTAGTTGGAACACGTCCAGAAATCATACGTCTTGCATGCGTCCTTAAGAAGCTTGATGAGTATTGTGAACATATTTTGATTCATACAGGTCAAAACTATGACTATGAATTGAATGAGATATTCTTTGAAGATTTGGGCATTAGAAAGCCTGACTACTTTTTAAGTGTTGCCGGTTCTAGTGGTGCAGAGACAATTGGAAATGTGATTATTGAAGTCGATAAAGTTTTAGAAGAGATTCAGCCGGAGGCCATGCTTGTTTTAGGCGACACTAATAGTTGTATGGCGCTCTTACCTGCCAAGCGTAGAAAAATACCGACATTCCATATGGAGGCAGGTAATCGCTGTTTCGATCAGCGCGTGCCAGAGGAGATTAATAGAAAAATTGTTGACCATATGGCTGACATTAATTTAACTTACAGCAGTATTGCGAGAGACTATCTTTTGAGTGAAGGTTTGCCGGCAGATATGATCATTAAGACAGGCAGTCCGATGTTTGAGGTATTAAATACTTATCGTGAAGGAATTGAGAATTCAGATGTATTAACTCGATTAAAACTTAAAGAGTTTGAATTTTTTGTTGTTAGTGCGCACCGTGAAGAGAATATTGATTCTGATAAAAATTTCTTAAATTTAGTAGAGTCATTGAATGCAATTGCAGAAACTTATCAAATGCCGGTTATTGTATCTACACATCCTCGGACTCAAAAGCGTATTGATACAATGAAGGTTGAGTTACACCCATTAATTGAGCTATTAAAGCCATTAGGCTTTAAAGACTATAATAAGCTTCAAGTATCTGCTAAAGCAGTATTATCAGATAGTGGAACTATCAATGAAGAGTCCTCTATTTTAAATTTCCCAGCTTTAAATATTCGCGAAGCACACGAGCGCCCGGAAGGCATGGAAGAGGCTGCAGTTATTATGACAGGCTTGCAGAAAGAAAGAATTATGCAGTCTTTATCTATTATTGACAAACAACCAAGAGGTGTGCAAAGACTAATACGCCAAGTTGACGATTATTCTATGCCTAATGTGTCGGATAAGGTGGTTCGTATAATCCATAGTTATACTGATTACGTAAATAGA
>Ga0233440_1000844_pt1 | contig 31418 bp, 39 predicted proteins | sample SI_123_September_5_FD_182791 | JGI IMG/M metagenome (GOLD analysis project Ga0233440, IMG submission 182791) | Seawater microbial communities from Saanich Inlet, British Columbia, Canada - SI_123_September2016_120_MG | ecosystem: Environmental > Aquatic > Marine > Inlet | place: Canada: British... | reverse complement strand
AAAAAAATCATGCGGGCTTTTAAAAAACATTATCTTGAAATCAATGCCCGTACTGAAAAAAAAAGTGGGGTTGTCGGGTTTCATATGATGGCTTGTGTTATCGGATTGGCCTTTTATAAAGTGCTGCCTGATTATATTCAGGACCGAAACGAGGTGATTGACATCATCCATGATATTCTTTGGAAACCAAGAATGTCTAAAAATGTTCGCTTTATAGCGTTCTTTGTCCGCAGGTCTAAGGACCCTTTTAATAATTTCCTGAAATTTTTAGGGCCAAGAAATGAGTGGTTTTTTCCTTGCCTACCCTGGGAAAAGGAACTTGTTGATATTGAAAACGGTGTCGGCTGGAAGCAAACGAAATGTCCGTATTATGATTTTTTCAAAAAAGAAAATGCTTTGGAGGTCACAAGGGCATACTGCGATTTTGACAGTAAGGTTGCAGCATTGTTGTCGGATCATATAGAGCTAAAAAGAGAAAAAACCTTGGCAAAAGGTAACAGCTATTGTGATTTTCTGTATTACAAAAAATAATTAAATAAATTCTTTTCTGGTTCCGTATTTCGACTGACGGATGGAGTGAAATTCATCCGCCGGTCGATAGGTCGGACCGACCTATAGTGTCCAGTGATGAACATGAAAAATAACCGGTCACATCCGGTTCATTTTTTTGTTGAAATTTTTTAAGTTGCATTTAAGAAAAGGCCTTTAACTTTTCTTTCGAAGAATTTTTAATCACATCATTAATTTCATACAGGACAGGACTTTCTCCATATAAGTCAAAAAATTCTTCGGTTGTCTTGTTTGCCTCGCCTACAATTCTATCAGCCATCGTCACCATGGTTTCTTTGACAACTTTGTATTTTATTGAAGTATCTTTGGAAAATCGTTCAAAATGTTTGGGTTCAAGAAACTGGAAATGTCTCCCTCCACCTATTTTCATAGCCATTTTTTTTGCATAGGGATACACATATGTGGACAATAAATCATAAAAAGGTGCCAGGATGGTTCCGTTTTCTCCGTGGAGGAATGAAATATTCTTTGCGTGAGCATCGGAATTGCCGATTAAACCGTTAAAAATTATAAGCTGTAAAAACCGTTTAGTATCTTTGACTTGAGAAGCACTTTCATTTCTGATGAGTGAGAAACACATATCGAGTGTTGGGGAATATTTTAACTGGGCATTTACATTTAATGCCTGGCAAAAGTCTTCTTGTATCAGTCTGATGATCTGCCCGTTTTCTATCTTTCTGTCGTATCGGTCAATTAAGTATAGAGGTATTTCATTAATTTTAAAAATTTTAACATCAGGTACGGTCAGCCCCATTCTTTTGGCCAGCATCATGCAGAAAGTCTCGTTCTCAACCGTTCCATGGAGATCTTTTATCGGGGTTTTTAAAATATGAGAAGAGGGTGCACCGTTCATTGAGATCCTAATTTTATTGTTTTTAAGTGAAACAGGAAGTTTTTCCTGGGCGCCCGCAAGAGAAAGTCTTATACCAGCTTCATCTGCCATAAACGGATTTTCAGGCAGTTCGTTTATTATTTTTAACAAATGATCGTCAGTAAGAGTGTCGTAAGAATACATTTCGGGTTTTTGTGGCAAGACACCATCTTCAAATAAAGACACAGCACCAGCACAATCTCCACCAATAGCCCTTAATAATTCAAACTGATTGCTGACGGGAATCTGAAGTCTTCTGGAAAGGATATCCAAGATTTTTCCTTCGGGCAGCAAATTGGTAAAATAAGAATATGAATCATCATTTAAATACGCGGTTTCTCTCAAAGGCAGGGAAACAGACAAACGATAGCTATCCTTTGAATTGATCCAGTTTTTATCATATTGGAAACAAAATCTGCGCTGGTGATCCAACCATAGCTCACCGGCTTTAAGCTGATTAACAAAAACGTTGAGCTTACTCTTCACTCATGTGCTCCTCAATATATCGGATTAGTTTGTGTTTTGACTTTGGAACGGCAATTACTTTTAATCCAAGACCTTTCAATACGTGCAAGGCTTTTTCCAACTGGACAGTCGGTTTCCCGTTTTCAAGATCTGACAGGAAACGTGTGCCAACATTTAGATATCCAGCCGCTTCCGCCTGAGTTAAGCCCTGATCCTTCCGTGATTTTTTGACAAGTTCACCAATTGTTTTTGTGTCCATAATTCCCAGCTTGTTAAAATTTAATCCCGATCGGTAATATATAGTGTTTTTTTATGAAAGGCAACCAAAATATTCCCTTACGGTAATATGTATTGGTTAAAATAGATATTCTTGAAAAATATTACCGTACGGGAACGATGTTGGAAGCGGGATTGGTACTCGACCGCTCCCAAACTTTAGGTTAAGCGGCTTCCACTCCGCCAAAAAAAATACTTTGATGACAGTCTTCAACATTTAAAATGGGTCGTCTGTCTCCAGGCTTAATGTAATGTTTAGCTCACTATCTTGTCTACGTGCAGCGGTTTGTTCAACGGCCCGGGATAGTGGGGTGGTAAATTCACCTTTGACTACTGCTGAAGCCAAAGAAAGGTTTGGGTATACCGGCCCATGATATCCACCAGTCCCCGCCCCATGTCCGTGGCAAGGGCAGGCGATTGGGCCGCCTTTTGAATCAGGGCAAGGGCCTGCTTTAATTCTGTTGCATTTTCTTCAAACCGCTGCTGGTTGATGGCATAGCCCTTAATTAAATAATCTCGTAACCGCTGAGTGGCCCACCGGCGAAATTGCACACCCTGAGGGGATTTCACTCGGTATCCGACAGAAATCACCACATCCAGGTCATAAAGGGTAACCGGCTTGTCAGAGCGAGCAATTTGCATTTTTTGCAATTTGCTTTTTTCATTGATTTCCCCTTCATGAACAGCATTTTTGATATGACGTGAAATAACAGACACATCCCGGTGAAACAACGCTACCATCTGAGCCTGTGTCAGCCAGACCGTCTCTTTTTCAAACCGGACATCCACACAGGTTTCCCCGTCCGGGCTCTGATAGATCTGAATGCTGTTGTCATCTGTCATCGGCTTATCCTTTTTTTATGTCACAGCCTTTGTTTCTCCTGTCTGTGGCACCTTGATTTTCCCAGTTCAAAGATCAGGCGGGTCGTCGGCAATGGACCAGATAAAGGGTACCATATTATTGTGTACAGCCTGGTTCATTAGTTTCCTGACTATTTTAAATATTCTATTTGCTGTTCAAAATTTATATCATCTGTGCTTGTATCATATCACTTGATCTGGGGCCAGATGCCATAGCTGTTTGAACTGATGCCTTGCCATATTTTTCTTACTCATAACCTAAATCACCGGCTCGCCTGGTGAATTTTAAAAGTTGGGATTTGTTTTATAAAAATTAAAGATACTCAATCCTGATTAGTCGCTTTTTGTTTTTGATGGAGGAAGATAATTATTAATTTTGATTCCTGCTTTTATAAATTTTTCAAGATCTCTTTTGCACATATTTATATGCCATTTTTCTTTAGACCAAGGGTGATATTTAACATAATACTTTCCCATACCAGTTAAAAGAAGATACTCAAATCGAGAAAGTTGTCCTTGTTTAGAAGGCCATAGAATTTTATTTAATTTGTCTGCGTTCAAATCTTTAATGCACTCGTTTATTTCTTTGAAATTTGAAAATCCAAGTTTTTTTAAGATTCTCGTTTGAAATTCATATGAAAAGTCGGACATTCGTCCATCTGAACCCAATTTTCTATCTAAAAATGCCTTTAGAGCATCTGGTGTTAATTCAACGTCTTCAAATCTTCCTTTGCTTACTGATAATCTTGCATTTTTACGCAAATTTATGTCTTCATCTTGTATAGCCTGGAATTCTCTATCCGCTATTTCAAGCATCCCAGCAAGGGACATGAATCTTCGATGTATTTCAACTGGAATAGTATCAATTGATTTATACTGGATGTCATGCTCTATTTCAGCCCATGCATGCTGCAGGATGGTTCTAACTTGAATTTCTGCAATCAAGTTTTTGAATCTTTTATACTCCAGTAATTTTGTTCTATCATCTGTTAAACGAATTAAATAATGAATGCTGGCATAAGGCTTTGACCTTCTGATAATCTGCAACAGCCTTTAGTTTATGCTGTTCAAAATCGAACTCATTTTGACTATTACCTGGTACAGCCATTAGTTTCCTTTTGATTTAACGAAGGTTGAGCGGCCGCGCTGCAAAATTACAGCGGTAACATATTATCGGGCGATTGTCCATCACCGTTCTCGCCGTCCTTGCTAACGTTGAGATAACCAGCCGCGCCGAAGCCTCCAAAAAAGCGGCTCAGTTTCTCGCGGTCTGGTTCAGCGATTGGTTATAGATCGATTTTGAATTATGCTTGATGAGTTGCGTATTCATCCAAAAGACGACGTATCATCTTCTGATATTGAGTGTTGTATTTTTTTGCTTCATTTTTAAAAAAATCCACACTTGCCTTGCTGAGCGCAATAGTCACTTTAACAGTTTCGTCTTTTAGAGCTAATTGTTCGGGTGAAGGCAAAAAGTCTGAAATGACTTCTACTTTTCCCATGTGCTCGTCAGTGTATTTTATTTTCTTTTTCATAGATTTTTTTACCCTTCCGCCAGTAACCAGCGCCAAATATTCTGATTTTGTTGGAGCGATATGTAAACCTTACAGTAAGGATACCATCAGAAACATTTCCCAAACAATAATATCGTTCTTCCTCTACGCTATGTTCCAAATCTTTCAAAATAATACGACGGTGATCCAAAAAAGCTAACTGCGCAAGGGCAAACGATACTCCATGTTTCTTTTGGTTGGCTTTATCCTTTTTATCATCCCATTCAAAATCAGAGTTGTTAGTCATGCCAAAACTATAAGATTTTATTTATTAAAAGTCAATATTTTTATATGGTTATTTATATGGCAAAAAAGATCTATAACGCTGCTATTCAGCCGCGCGGTTTTTTGGGTCGGCTGAAATAGCCTTGTTAGCTTTTGCTTTTTTTTATTGCATTTTTTATCCGGTTCATTTGAGTCGTTGAACAATCCGCTCTCACTTCAATTGAAACCAGTGTACCCCTTTATGCTTTTTGAATTTTAAGTTTAAGACTAAATTGATTGATTTTATATTTTCTTTTTCAATATAGACAAAAGGTATCTTTCCTTTTTGTCTTATTTTTTCGATTAATAACAATGTGATATTATAACCATATTTTTTTCTTCTACATTCTGGAAGAACATGTAAAAACCCCATACCTCCGTCATCTTGCGTCATTCCCCAGGCTACCAATTTATCCTTTTCATAAAGCCCGACGCTGCTGCCCTTGATAATCCTGTCTTTTATATACCCTATCGAAAGTGCCTCTTTGTATTCAGAATTATCATAAAGCGTTTCTGCATCAGCTAAGGAGAGAGGATTCGCTTTAAATTTAGATTTAGGTATCACAATATTATCCGGCAGATAAAATTGAGTCATTGATAAATCCCAGATTAATTCATCATCTTCGAGGAGAACCGGCACCATCCAATCTTCTATTGCAGCAAAATTCTTATCCTTTTCATGTAATCTGCTTTTTAAAGATCTTAGTTCATCTTCGTTAGCGCTACTAATATAAATCCATATCTGATCACTTACCCCCCTTAGCAATATTGATTTCCCTTTAGTTTCAATATCTAAAACAGAGTTATTTTCAATAAAATTGAGCAGATTGATATTTTTTAGTTCATCCTCTCTCAGTTGTTTAATAATGTTGTTATACTTTTTCATATTCAATTTTTTTAAAATTTACCTATCATCGCGGTGCACCTGTCTACGCAGGCATCACTTTTGGCCACAGGTGATACTCAATTTAAAACGGATCTGGCAGAGGCTGTATATCTGAAATAACTCAGACGGCTCCGGCCATCAGGTGAATGCAATTATTAGCAATTATCGGATAATTGCATACCCGGCATATTCGAAGGTCGAACCTCGAAACCACGCTGTTCATAAAAAGCAGCTCTATCTGTTGCTGCAAATAACCATACTCTTTTAATCTGTTTATCCACACAAATTTGTTTGAGTCTTTTTAATATGGAACTGCCAATTTTCATGTTTTGATACTTTGGTAGGACGATTAAATCACAAACAAATGCATAAAGCGCACCATCCGAAATTAACCGTCCGATTCCAACGAGATTTTCTTCATGATAAGCGCATATCCAAACCCATGTATTTTCTAAAGCAGTTCTTAAGTTTTCTTCAGTAACTGGATACTTATATTTCCAGCCAGTGCTGGAATAAAGATTTTTATAGCCTTCGAGGTTGGGTGTGGTTTGTTTATAAATAATATCAAGCATATGTTTACCTTTTATATCTGCTAACGCAAAAATAACCGGTCCCATCCGGTTCATTTTTTTGTTGAGTTCCATGTTTTATCATTCAAGAACAGTTATCCAAACAATACCTTTTCCAGTTTGTGAGCAGCTTTGCGGCGTTTGTCCGGAGCCATCCGTTCCAAATTCAGCACCTTCCACTGGATGGCAGGCAATATCTGCGCCTCGGGTAGTGCAAATTTTTCCCAATCCGCATTTCCCTTCTTGAGATCCAGCAAAAACAGCCTGTCAGCATCATTCAGGGCTTTATGGATTTGAATAACCAGGTTCGGCAAGGTATCCTTCAATCGCTCAAGATCTACTGGCTCATATGCCATGCCTTCAAACTCTGCTCTGTATAACGGGGAAATATCCTGGAATTTGGGTGCTAAAAGTTCAGCCATGGGCCGATTATGGCCCATGAGATATACCATGAATGCATTTTTTAAAGATTGTGTAATCCCCTCATTTTGAAGCAACCAATAGGTATCATATAGGTCTCTTGGGTGCTGCCGATCTAACGTCGCGCAGATTTTCCCGCCAAAAAGATCTTCAAAACTCAGCAAAGTCATGCTGGCAAATCCAAATGTTTTCTCTGCATTTTCTGATATTCTGCACGTCTGGGACGGGTAGACACTGCCCCGCAGAACCGGTGTTACTTCTATTTTGACATGGGTTGCACCTTGTTGAACCAGCAGTTTACACCGCTTATCTGTGCCTTTCAATTTTACTGCCTTTACCTGAGCCCGTGGAATCCGTTTTTGAATGTCCTCAATGATATTTCCAAGTGCGGTATTAATTCCCTCAAGGCTTTGGTCACGCCCTTCTACCGGCAGATAGGCCAGATCAATATCCACAGATAAGCGCGGCATATCTCTTATGAACAGGTTTATAGCTGTGCCGCCTTTTAATGCGAAACAGGTCTGTTTTTCCACAATGGGCAAAAGATTCACGAGCAGGCGCACTTGATCAGAATAGGGAGTTTTCATTTTCTTTGACCATTTGTTTTGGAATCGTTATCTGATAAACAGCGTCAAAAACACCGCCCTTGACCAGCATGCGTTTGCCCCGGCCTAAATCAATACCCTTGGTTTCCAATTCTTTGCGCCAGGAATGATCATGGCGATCACTAAACCATAAAAAAAGCCGTTTGGCTTTCACCTGCTTGCAGTGTGCCAGCAACTCGCCAAGCAGTTTCGGCCTTAAATTAACGGCGCTTTCAAAAAATGTATCAGCTATTGAAAAATCAGCTGTTTCCCGTACATCCGCTAATAATTCAAGCAGGGCAAGTTCCGGGGTACTAAAGGGAATCGACCAATCCCAGGAACCAAAGGGCCGGGAGGATAACCCAGGTTTGGGAAATTCTTCAAACAGTTGTTTGTTATGGCTTTCAAATTTGAAAGAATCTGAAAAAATGCGCGTCCAACCCGGTACTTTCCCCGTGCTGTACAGGCCAATTCGTTGCGTATCACCCAGCGGCAGATAGTGGGCCAAACCCTGCAATTCAAGTGCACTGCGACCGCCCACATGTACCGCATATCCCATTTCATTCAGGGAAAAGACCACATGCTCCCACTTAAGCGGGGGCCCTGGGCGTCTGTATATGCCATGGCTCAAGGCCACGAGCTTACCAGCCCGTAAGGCATAGTCCACCCTGGGCCTGTTAAACCCTCGCTCCTTTAGCCAGGCACGATTCACTAATTGCCCATCAGGGAGGCATTGCTCAAGTCTTTCTGTATTTTTAGGTGGCATGGTTTATAAACTTCCTCAAATGCATATTATATACATGCATTTAATACAAATTTCAAACCATTTGTTTGAAATTTGTATAGATTGCATAAATATTTAATGCACTTCATATCTTTTCTAAACTATGAATTGATTTCAATCGCGGCCCTGACCAGCATCAAATTCGGTTTTACTATCATTTTATCTGTATATAGGGTCCTTACAGTTATTGGTCTCGCTGAAGACAGGTGGAGTGCGCTCCTTGCCCCATATTTTGTTACCGGCTCGTTTCGGATGATCATTAAAATGTTGGTTCCGCTCTGCAAAATACAAATTCATCGCCTTTTTGCACTCGTCAACTGATTCGTAATCGCTATTGTGTATAATGGCACGTGCCATACCGCTGAACACTGATTCAATAACATTTAAAAATTGCGCACAACTCGGTAGTGGAGCTATTGCTATTTCGGGTGTTTTTTTCTCTGTGCGATAGTCTTTGCTGTTTATTCGATCGACCTCAGACAGGAATCGTTTCGACGTATGCCATGATGCAGCATCCCAGGAAAAATAAAATTTTTTTTGATTTTGATATTTAGAAAGCAGGAGATGGAGCAACTGAATCATTTCTTTCGTGCGCTTGTGCTCAGCATAGAAATGGATCATTTGATTCGATGACAGTTCAAGAGCTCCAATTAGGATCAGGCTCCCTTTATTTTTTTGGTACTGGGGAACAACGCGTTTCTCGTCCGGAGCTGTGAGTGATTTTCCTCCGTGAATCTTAATTGCCACTGGACCATACTCGTCTATTGAGAAGAATCTCTCAGACTGGGACAGTTCGGATAAAATATCAGTTATCGTTTCTAGTCGTTCCTTGTACGCAGGGTCCGTGCTGGTTAATACTTTTTTCGCTTTCCGATATGCAAATCCGGCATTCTTTACAATTTTTCGAATACAATCTTCGCCTATATGTAAGCCTCTATTATGCATGACGAGCTTCAGATCAATCATCCGCCAGCTAGTGCGGTTAATACCATGGTCACGTGGTGGCGAATGAAGGATAGAGAACAGAGCATCTTTGTACTCCGGCAATTCATGTTTCTTAAGACCGTCGCGCTCGAACGAAAACAGTGAACGTAAGCCTGATTTGCGGAACTTGCTGACATATGCAGTTACGGTTCTCTGGTCTAACATAAGGAACTCAGCAATGTCTGAAATTTTTATACCCTTAGCGCTCGCTAAGACAGCAAGTGCGCGATTACGTTCCCTTAGGTCACCTTCTCGGACACGGGTCAAAAGGCCGTCTAAATCCACCGGCGTGATGGTTTCGTCCAGTTCCTCAAATAGAATCTCTTTGGGCAAACCATTTTGTAGCACACCCAGCATCCATTTTATTGGCAAGAGCTGTTTGATTTGGCACTTGTTTGTGGCTTTCCGGAGGCTGGCAACACACTCTTGTACAAGGGTGTAGCTTCCAGTATAGCCTTGCGCCGTAATCTGTCGGAGTATCGCGGCTGAATTATTGTTACCGAGAATGATCTCTGTTTGAATCCTCTCTATGAACGGGTCTGTCAACCGTGCTCTCCGAGGTGTATAACGAGGCTCATATCGTTCTTTCTTGGCCCACTTGCTAACCGTTCTAGGGTCCAATGATAGTAAGGAAGCTGTCTTTGCGATACTAATCCCTTTGGCGCATCGGAGTTCTTGAACCCTGCAATAGGTGTGAAAATCAATCATCTCACTTCTCCGAACAGTATATATCAAGACCTGAATTTAGGCTTAGTGCAACCACCTAAATCACCGGCTTGCCCGGTGCATTTAGCTTGTTGAAAATTTTTAACCTATTCTCCGATTGACGATTTCGTTTTTGAATAAATATTTAATGAAATGAAAATTTTAGGATAGACTCAAGTCTGATTGCCGATATGCCAATCAATAGGCTTGATTCTATTGCTTATTTTACTCAAAGTATCAAGCAGATCTGACTCTGGCGGCAATTCCCCATAAACCATTTGTTTAAAAGAAGTTTGGTATGCATCCATGATATGTGGCCACACCTTTTCAGGGGAATCAAAAATGACTGCTGAACCAGGATGATTCTTTAGCCAGGCATTGTTGTTCTTGTATCCAATAAAATCATCCTCTCCAACTTTGATAATCATCTTTTTAAAATCGTTTTTATTAAAAAACGATAAAATGTTTTCGTTTTTTAGCATAAGATGTAAGTCGTAAATATGTCTAACTTTGCTGGGCAGAATGATATCACGATCTTCAATCTGTGAAAATCTGACAAGGCTCATTATTTTCTCGCACAAGGTGCGCTCAACACTTAAGGCCTGCACATTAAAAGAGGCCATATTGTACTTTTCAATCAAATCTTCAGTTTCAGCATGGATCATAAAATCATGAATATAGCTGCTGATCTTTTGTTTAGTGAATGGTTCAGAATTACCAAGTAAGGAAGCCTCAAGTACCAGGTGCTCACCGACTCGCCCTATATTGCCATCACTAACTTTGGCATACTGGTGAACGGTTTTTCTGATATTGCCTCTTTTATTAGTGACGCCCTGAATATGTTTTTCAGGTAAAATCTTGTCAACAATCTTGCTTACCATTTTCATTCTTTTGGAAAACTGATTTGTGGCTTCTCCCTCAACAGGAATGATAATCAAGTCAATATCTTCAGAAAACCTTTGTATGAGATTGTGGCACTTTGAAAGGCATGTCCCGCCTTTAAATACAACTAAATTAGAAATATCAGACGAGAATATTTCAAGCAGAGCCAAAGAAATCCAATAGTCTTTTTCTACATACATCTCTGGAATGCCAATGTGTTGGGCTGTAGCTTGAACTGCGTCTCGGAAAAGAGCTTTATCAAGATGTAGTTTCATTGAATAAACCAGCTTTTAGAATTTGGAAGAATATCTTGAGCCACTCCAACAGAGTATGAAGACAAAGGGTTTAAACTTTGTTTTAGAGCAATTAATGCTTCTCTTTGCTCTATTTTGATCAATTCCAATAAAGCCCCTAAAAAAGCCCGGGCTCTGGGTGGATAGTCCAAAGCATACATGACCAAATTTTTTTTCTCACGATCTGTCAATTCATCAATCATGGCCTTGATACGTTTTATTGCCAACTCTTTATTTAAATCGGGGATCTTCTTAAAATCCTTAATAGAATCAAGAATTCCCAAAAGATTATAGTTCTTGTTGTTAACATCCGCATAGCTTTTAACAAATCGAACTGTTATATTGCCAACTTTTGAAACCGGCCTTTTTGCTCTGCTGGCCAAATCAATGTCTTTTGGTACTTGCGTGGTTAAACTTAGCTGATTAAACAATGCAGCGCCAGTAACATAAGCAATTCTCTTTCTTCCGTTAAATAAATATGGTCGAAGTTGCTCACTTTCACTCGGGCCTAATTCTCCAAATGCTGTTGTTTTAGATTTGTAGAAAACCCCTGTAGAAAGCCTTTTAACAAACTTTTCTTTAACCAAACGGCTTAAAGTTTTTACAGCAGCGCCATACTCATTACGGGAGACTCCAAGATCAGAATACTTAAAGATCTTGCCAGGCTGAATACGATTTATTTTGGATTTAATTCTTGCTGCTACTTTCATTAAGAACCTCATTTTAATACGTTACTTTTTCATAAAGAATAGGCTTCCTCAAACAAAATGTCAAGTTTTTAGGTGTTAATACTTGACAAAATGGGCCTTAGAGGAGTCGAACCTCCCTCGCATCAAACTTTCCGTATTTTATTTCTAAAATGGTTTGGTTTAAATGTGATCCCCTGGAATGTTAAATTTAGAAAATCTTTCAAATTATAATTTTATTATGGAAGGATTAATGGACAATGCAAATTGATGCTTAAGTTTTTTACCAAGGGCTGCAGCGACGTTTTCCAGAGTTAGAAGTGTTATTGAAGAATTTTTCGGATCCAGCAGCCTGTCAACTGAAGGTCGACTTGTTTTCATCATTTTAGCCAAAGCTGTTTTTAAAATGTTACGTAATTCCGTTTCCTGCTTAATTTGATAAGCAAGACCTCTTCATAGTCTTATTTGCTTGCCTGAAAATTCACATGATCACCTATGATTATGTTCTAACATTCCTGTCCCAGGACGATCACATACCTGCTGATAACGCCCAGTATATTTTTTTTTTGCATTGCCGAAACCACGCCGGCATTGAAGCGCTGGGATGACATGGGGGCCTGGATGATATGCGTATGATACCATCCCGCCTTTTTCAGGACATCAAGGTAGTCATCTAAGAGGATGCCGCCTTTATATTTTTCTTCTATTGCCGGTTTATTTTGAAAATCCCGCCAGTCTGCATTGATAAACGCCATTCGTGTCGTCTTTTTGACATTTTGTTTCAGCAGAACAAAAAAAGCCTCGAGAAATTCAAGATATGCTTTTCTGCCACCTGGGCAACGGTGAACCCCCGGGTTAAATCGCCATTTAGGGAATTTGCCAGTATTGGCATTTTCCCTAAATGGTAATGAATAGTCTTCTGATCCAGTCCCAATCTTTTTGCCATCCTGTCCTGGGGGATGCCAAGGCGGTTCAGACGGAATATTTTGATGTCTCTGTCCATCTGGTTCACAGCGCGAAGATCGGTCAGATATAAGTCCACTGTCTGCCTTGATCGTCCGATGGCCTTTCCGATATCAGTAGAAGTGAGACGTGTGTTCCCCGAATATGCCCTCCGGGCAGTATCTTTCGCCTCATCTTCCGTTAATTGTTTGGGTCCAATGGCTTTTGCTGCAGCATACAGCAGGGGATCAGTCCCATCCAGATCCTTCTCAATGGGATCAAAGGTGAATCCATCCCTGATGTTTTCAGCAAATATCCCCACACGCCGGTGATCAATTCCCTTTCTCGGATAAATATTGTCATCAAGGATAATTGAAGAAACAGGGATTTGTTTTGTATGTCCTGTCATGACGTTTTACACCAGCTGAATTCTTATTTGACCTGCGCCTTTCAGCATCTTTTGAATTTCTACGGGCAGATAAAGCTGTTGTGTTCCTGTAATGGCAAGCCGACCCGTGTATATTTCTCCCGTATTCAGATTCTGTATCCGAACTGCGACTTTCTGTTTATTTCCCGTATCAATTCCCTCATCCATGGTAAGCTTTCTTATGGTTGCGGGAATGTTAATCTGCTCCTGGTAATCGTCTTCTTTTACCTCCCATTCGATTAATTTAATGATGTCCCTCCTTTTTAAAGATCTATCATTGGATATGTTTTAACCAATGAAATCTGCGGTTTATCCATCAGCATTTCATTTGTTGAAATTAAGTGACGTCCCTTGATCTGGTCCATCCACCATCAACTCAATTACAAGTATCGCCCAGTAAGATACTGAATATATTCCGGATGGTCCTTTCGCTGTTTATTGGCCAATTTAACAATTAACTCCTGATATGTAAGCGAATGAAACTTAATGCCATCTCTTTTTGTCATTTCAATAAACTTTAAAACCTCATCTCGATGCTGTTTTCCCTGATCGCCGAACACATCGTACCAAAGATACAACAAACGGAAACCCGTCTTTCCGAATTGCCGTTTCAGCCCCAAAATATGCTTTACCAGTTGTGCCGGGTGCAAATGAACAAATTTGTTATCTTCAGGTGATATGATCTTTGCAAGATCCCGTAAGTTGGGGATAACCGTCCAGACAAATTCTCCAATTATGCCGCAGCTTGCGGCATAACTGACAGCTCACTGCCTTTTGCAGGTATTTGTGCCGCAAGCTGGATTGCTTCTTCATTGAACCGGGAAAGCAGCCAATGGGACTGGCGGTAAAAGCAGCGAACATGGATCAGCTGTTCCACAACCTCTTTACGGGCAGCCTCAGCCTGTTCAGAAAGGGTTTCATAGCCTTATGAAGCATTCGCCAACCTATCCTTTTGCAACCTGGTTGACAGAGGGAAACGATATCGTGAATTTATTCATTACCAAGATACTAACTCACAATTCAATGTTTCTTCCTTTGTAATTGAAAAAAATCCAATACAGTGCACGAGCACAGAAAGGAAGTATTTCAGAAGATCCTTTTTCCCTTTCATTGCCAATTAAACATCAAAATCTACAGTCCTTAGAAAAGTACTATGAATCTAATATTTCGATAAAATCAATTATTTTATCAGCGATAATAGGCCATGGACCACTTCCAGCTAGATTTCTTGCTGCATTCACTATATTATCAATAGCAAGTTCAACATCATCAGGTTCAGGATTAATCCAAAGATCAAGAGCTCCCGGTTTTGATTGAGGCAACTCCGGATTACCGGTAGAACCTACAATTGAAATTAAACTTATTACACGTGAGGGATATCTATAACCAACGTTAAAAGCTATACTAGCCCCCATTGATTCTCCACAAATATGAGCCTTTTTTATTCGCAAAGCATCCAGCAAACCAATGATATCATCTGCCATATCATCAAACGTGTAGTATGGTTTGATCGTTTCACCTTTTGCCCTTGCCAAGGCAGTTTGCATAATGTCCGGAGTACCCATGTCTTCAAATAATGTTGAAAGACCAACATCTCGGTTATCGAATCTGATAACAAACAGATTCTTTTCAGAAAGTTTTTGGCAAAAGGACTCGTCCCATAAAATCAATTGTCCACCAAGTCCCATAATAAGGACAATTGGCGGAGATGCACTATCTCCAAATGTGTCATATTCAATTTGAATTCCATTGGTGTTCACGTTTGGCATTTCTATCAACCTCCATTTTCATTTTTATTAAGAAAATTTCGATGCTATTGCCATTTTCGACAATACCTAAGGATTACAACAAGTGCTACTAGACACACAACATGAAAATAACCGGCCCGACCGGTTCATTTTTTTGTTGAGATTCAATTAAATATACTTAATCTTCAATTTCAGGATCTAACAAATTCAAGCAACAGAGAATAATCATGCTCATCTGCCATTTTTAAAGCTTTTATATATTCTTTTCTGGTTTTATTATGATTAGTAAGACTCTCTCCACCCCAAGAGAAAACTTTTGCAGCGAATAGTTTTTCAAGGATTAAATCGGCCATAAGTCTTGCATGCCTGCCATTTCCGTTTGAAAATGGATGGATGAAGACTAACCTGTGGTGGAATCGTGCTGCAAATTCATCGGGAGAATATGTGTTATATTGTTTCCATGCTTGAGCATCATCACACAATGTTTGCAGGTCTACTTCGATCTGAATGTATGGGATATCGATATTTTTTTGGGATTTCCTGAATTTCCCTGCCCATTTCCAGACATTGGAAAACATTTTTTTGTGAAGTTTACAAATAAATTCGATATTTATAATATCATTAGTTTTAAGGCTCTCACTCCAAATAATCGCCTGGTTAATATTCTCCATTTCTAAAAAATCGAGTTCGCCACGGGTAGTAATATGCGTAGGCAAAAGCCCTTTGAGTTCGTCATAATTGAGAGGAGTAGCACCATCATCATACTCAATCATTATTTATCTTCCTCCCACAAAATAGACGGTGAATCAATTATCTCGTCTACCATATTATTAAATGCTTTTTTAGCATTTTTAGATGAAAGTCCTTGAGCTTCCAAATTCATAGTGTGCATAAGCCTGCTCATTCGTTTTCGGGCAGTAAGTGAAGCTTGTTTTTTAACAGTATCGTCTAAACTTGTCCGAGGAACAAAACCATAAACAAAAACACAATCAAGTTTTTCTGCAACTCGATTCATAGTTTTAAGCGTAAGGCTTCCTGTAATTTCATCCTGTTCTATTCGAGGGATTCGAGATTTGCTGACACCAAGCCGATTGGCAAATTGTCGCATATTCATTCCTAACGCATCTCGTATTGCACGAATCCATCCTCGCATCGGCCTGTTTACTGAGGCAATAGTCGAAAACCGCCTTAAAGTATCATCTAATTGTTCTCGAATAATTTTTTTTTGTTTTTTTTTCATATCGGTCATACTCATATGCACGTGTAATAGTTATAAGTTTATATATATGTGTTAATAACTTGATTGTCAAGTCATATATATATGAACTTTATATGTCGGTTAGCATATATATATATGAATGATGGACTTTTTCGAAATCATGAAAATCTGATTCCCAGTTTTGACTTTTCACTCAGTTTGTTCACATGGTGAATGCCCAGTGTTTAAATCAAAAAATGAGTAGACCTTAAAACTGGATACAAATAAATTATTTTATTACAATCGCTCCGCAGGCGCAGTGAATCGATTTAATAAGCAGCGCAGCTGTTTTTGCCTGCTTAATTTATTTGTTGGGCTATTATTACACATTAATCTCCATTCCTGGTTTGGCACATTTTACACATGAAATATTACTTTCAAATTCTTCTTTTAGATGTGTACCGTAATACTGTGTTTCTTTTCCAGTGAGTGGAATAGCATTTTGCCTCAAATCTTTAATAGACAGATGAATGGGTGTCGGGTCATCCTCTTTACCGTTAAGGTCGATCAGTACAATTTTCGGTTTTTGACTTAACACAGTATGAACTGATTCACACCAAAGAGTATCTGCTATATAGGCAAAATCTAAACAATTATCTTTATGAGTAAGGGCAAAACCATATGTGTCTATCAAATGGTCCAGCTTGAAAATTGATGTTTTAAATCCATTAACCAAATCTGGCCTTGATGTCTCGTCGATTTCCAAAAAGATACAAAACTCTTTCATCCATTTAAAGCAAGTATGTTTTGAGGAGAAAGCACTAACGACTAATTCTTCAGCAATCATTTTTAATCCTTCAGGACCGATTATTATGAAGGACAATCTCTTATTATTAGTTGTATGCAGGAAAAAGGCTGATAAGATCAAAAAGGGGAGACCAAAGATATGATCACCATGCAAATGAGAAATATAAATAGTATTTATTGAAGATAATTCGATACAATTATTGTGGAGTGAAAGCATAATATCGGGAGGTGTTTCGCATAGCAGGGTGCCATTTAATACAAAAGCATTATATGGAAGCCCGTTATTTATAGCTCCTCCATTTCCTAAAATTTTTATTTTCATGTTATGTTTTCCATTCTTTTTGCATCGGCTGCATCCACCTTTTGTTATCAGTCATCTTCAAACCCCGTTCATCCAAAAATATCCCGATTTAGGGTAAAATGCCCAAGCTTCTTCGGTCTGCTCCACTAAATTGTTGGACGGACCGTTCGGCACCGGATACCGTGTCCTGCGTCCCGAAGGTTGAATGACATTGTTGCCTCCTACTTAGCCGTATATGATGGCCTGGGCTTCTCGGGTAATGTCAAAACGGTTTTTTCCTTCGATTTCTATCTCGATGTCGTATTTCCTTTTTAGATAGCGCTTGATGCGTTTAGGCCCCATGCAGTGGATTTTGAAGTCCAGGCCGAGTTCTTTACAGCGCTTCGCATCACCGGCATATTTGCGCTTATTGAAGCCACAACCAAAGGTGTCATTAGATTTCTCTTCACGTATCATTTTTGAGCCAAAATTGTGGTTCTAAAGTCATTCTTCAGGTTCTTTTTTCATATATATTTTGTGATTGCTTATAGTTGAGGCGACCCGTTTGTGGTCGCGACAATGTTTGATTTCAGGGGCCGCCGACCACAGGGAGGGGACTTGGGCGCGAAGCCCCAAGCGGTCTGTAAGCTGGCCCCGGAATTCTCTTTATAACTTTATGGCTTGTTGTTATACGTTTAAACCTTGTCTGTACTTTTGACTATAGTACCTTCAATAAGGCTCAACTGTGTTCATACAGTTCACAAGCAGCATTTTTTATATTTTTTCCCGCTGCCGCACGGGCAGGGATCGTTTCTGCCGACTTTCAAGGCTGTTACGGGTTGCACAGGTGGAAAGTTTTTCTGTCTACAGTTTAGATAGATGGCTTTCAGTTTTTTATGGCGGAGGTGCAATTGGTTGTAAAAATCGGCGTTTTGCTCCTCTATGGCAGATCGGATTGCTCCCAGAGCTATGGGAGAAGAAGCCCCTTCCGCGATACCCCATTTCTTTTTGCCATATTTCAATGTCACGGAACACAATTCTTCTGCCGTCTCATTGGTTTCCTCGACCGATACAATAGTCAGACTGGTATCAGTACATGAACATTTAGGCAGCAGGCAATACTGGTCAAAAATCGTATAGTCTTCACCATTGATATTGACCAGCATCTGGTTGCCATAGGGCAGGACGCTGTTGTATTCATACATTAACCCGTCCCGCTCCACTGCCTCATAATCAAAAAAGCCTTCAATGGAATCAATATCAGCTTTTTCGGTAATCTGATTTTTAAAGTCAAATTGTTTTGTTGATAAAAAGTTGAAATCATTATCCGTTAACTGGGACAAAAACAGACCTGCAAATACCAAATCTTCCGGGGGAGTTTTGTATTTTCCTGAAGCATACAGCACCTTTTCAATCAGATCAATAGCAACCCGGCGGGAAGACAGGACCTGACCGTTTTGATTGCCATCCTGCAGCGGTGTCAGGACAATTTCAATAGACTTGCAGGTGCAAACAGGGTTGGTGCATGAAGAAAAAGAACAGTCATAGGTTTCAGTATTACCATCCTTCAGGATCGTGGCTATACTTTTTCCTGAACCATCATCGATTTTAAATACCATATCACGTCCTTTTAAACATATTTTTTGTATCACAATCATTAAAAAATAAGCCACAAAGCGATTCTCTATCCCTTTGCCTTATTTTTATTTTTTTCATTCCAGACTTTTGAGGCCTCAACTAAGGTAGAGATGGTTCTCCTGCTGATGTTTTCTTCTTTGTGTTGCGGTTGAGCTTTTGAATCAGCCAATTCCAGAAGTCTTCTGTTCAATAAAACTGACAGATTGCTTTCTCCATTGCTTAACCGTATCAGATAATCGCGTTGTTCGGGTTTTGATAATTCGTCGATCCATTGTTCAAGTTTGTCTTTTTTTTGTTGCGGTTTACTTTTTTGAGCGGCAATCGAGATCATCGCCCTGTTGATTTCCAAATAATCGACTAACGCCTGTTGTGCAGGTGAAAGATCGTTTAAACCGTCCGGCACTGGAGGTTCCAGGGTGTCTGCGTCAATAGCTTCCATTAGCAATGCATTCTCAGCAGCTTTTAACCAGGCCAGGTACAATCCCCTTAAATCTCCCCGGATCAATTCTTCTCTTAGTCCAATCAGATCATCAAGCCACCCTTCACCATCAACCCAGTCAGCCCGATCGTCATCATGAAATTCAAGCTCCAGAAGGATATGCTTTTTATCCTTAGTCGTCCTTCTGTCTATTTCTTCCGAAACGATAAAGAGGCCCAATTGCTTTAAATCCATTAATGCAGCCGGCATTCGAAATAGCAAACATCTTGAACCCCAGTTGGAGACATAGACCATGGCATCAAAATAGTCGGACATTAATTTTTCAGTACTCCCATGAAAGCTGCCATAATTGTATGCAAATGTGGCAGCATGAGGTGTGACACGGGCACGGCTGGAAAGAGAATCAAGATATTCTCTTTGATTTGCAGTCAAAGGAGAATCAATTGCTCTGAATTCATAATATTGATATTCACTCATGGACTTCCTCGTCTTTTTCAGTCTTGATTCCTGTAAAACCTTTTTTAACACGGCTCGTTTTAACCGCATAAATGAACCGGTCACAGCCGGTTCATTTTTTTGTTGTGAACTCAAGCTCTACAGATGGTCCACAAATTATTTTCAATCTTTATATTCCTGAAATCCAGACATCAGTGCTTCAAAACTCTTAGGTTTGTATTTATTGAAACTCTCTTCATCAACAAAAGAGGATTTAGTTGTTATTTTCTGCATCAAGGTATCAATTATATACAATTGAAAATATGTAGCTCGATTGTTTTCACTAAATCCATTTGCGATTAATTTAGTAGATTTCTTTGAAATTGAATGCTTGGAACTTGAATTCCAAAATCGCTCGTGATGGGCACATAAATTTCTGCAATCCACCACTGATCGCAACAAGTCTTCCAAGGGTTTTGATGTGAGTTGAAATTTTTGGCTCATATAATTAGAAATAACGGCCTTTGCAGCTATTTCAATCCGTTCAATTGCATCTAAAACCAATAATTTTAATTTTCTATCAAAAATGTAGAGATTAAGAATATTATCAAATTTTGTACCGCTATCAAACTTGTCTTTATTGTTTTGGAAGGGAAGAAAATATACAGATAAACGGTAATAGCCAATAAAAGTCAAATATCTTTTAGCTCTTTGATTATCTGGGACTATCAGGTCCCGGGCTTTTAATAAAGCCAATTGATCCTGAATTGATAATGAAGGTTTAGAATATTTCATGTCAAAAATAAAAAAACTCAATTACCTCTTTCTATATTATCCGTTCGAGACGGTGTAATTGAGTATTATCCATATTTATATTGGGTTTATTAGCATCATAATTGGTGGTGATGTCAATAAAAATTTGCAAAAGAACGGATAATCCAGGTCAGCACAAATTACAGATGCAATCCTTCCGTAGACTGTATCTATAATTGAAATTTTACCTTTACCGGGGATAATAGGTTCCAAGGGTTGTCCCTCGCATTAATTCGTACTATTTGAAATTATTGATAATTTAGACCTCTTTGGAAAAAGTTATTTAATGGAATTAAGCAGCCTCTTTCCATATATAACGATGGTGAAGCCCTCCAACTCGAGGAAGAGCTATCAGTTTTCCATTTTCCGGTTCAATCTGTATTTGTCGCTTATAAGGGGTATCTTTTGAAAGACCAAGGTGTGTCCTGTCACGGTGGTAATACTCGAAATAATCTGACAAAATACCTTTCAAATGTTCCTCGTTAAGCACAATTATATGGTTTAGACAATCACGCCGGATGCTACCGATTTCTATGCCATTGAATTACGGTTTCAGGCTGCACAACAATTAATACATTTTTCCAATCTCGCCACAATCGGGAAAAAACAACCCAGAATAGGCGATCTCTTTTTCGAATTTTAGGACGATGAATAGATTGTTTCATTATGGCCAACTGCTGCCGAAGGGCAAGATTCTCAATTGTAAGCCTATAATTCATTTTGTATATCAAAAATAAGATAAAAAATGTGCAAATAATTGTTTCCATAATGTTTGACGGCACTATCAGTCACCACCAGAATTGTCAATCATTTCAGTTAATTCGAATTAATGCGAGGGACAAGTATAATCACGCATTTTCCCTCTTGTTTTTCATGGCACATTTTACATTATTGCGCCAGATTGCTTTTTTATGTGGCGCAATAATGTAAAATGTGCCATATTATTATCATGCCAAAACATATACCGCAAAATGAGTTAGATGCTGTTCTGAGAGCAGTTGGTCAATTTCCTGAAGGTGTGTCTGTTAAAGATATCAGCATGGTCATGGAACAATTGTTACCACGTCGAACTCTTCAGCGTCGCCTGGGACAGCTTGTAGACCAGAAGAAGTTGGTACGAACAGGCAAGGGTCGAGGCACCAGATACATTAAAATAGTAAGAGGAAGTTTAATTGCCACACTCCCCGTACTTAAAATAGAGGCTCATGCTGAAGTATATATTCCCATACCCACATCGCCGCCAGAATCATCACAGCGCTCGAAAATGTCTTCATCTGTCTCATAAAAAGCGGCAACCATCTCCACACCCGTCAAAGGATCACTAACTCCCGACTTTAGATCCTGAAGGAGCCTTGTAAGATCCCGGGCAAACCCGGACGCTCCTCGCCAGTCAATAAAGCGTTTGGATCGTTTCAGCCCTGCCAGCTTCTTTTTGAAACGCTGAATATTCTCCTTCGGCGTTGCAATAAGGCGTTCAACAAGATCATCGGCAGCATCATTCAGCACCGCAATTTCCAATAGGGCATGAGCCAAACGTTCCGCCCCTAAGTCGATCAGTTTCTGTTTTTTATCATTGTTCAATCGGCATTTCCCCAATCATCAAGCAGCCTCTTTCCATATATAACGATGGTGAAGCCCTCCAACCCGTAGAAGGAATATCAATATACCATTTTTCGGTTCAAATTGTACCTGACGTTCGAACGGTGTATTTTTTGAAAGGCCAAGGTGGGTTCTATCATGATGATAATATTTGAAGTATTCTGACAAAATATTTTTTAAATGTTTCTCATTGAGCACAATCATATGGTTTAAACAACTACGTCGAATGCTACCTATAAATCTTTCACAATATGGGTTTTGCCAAGGGCTATGAGGAGATGTTTTTACTTCTTCAATCCCCATATTTCGTATACGCTTTTGGAAAATCTTTCCATAAATCCCATCTCGATCTCTTAATAAATATTTTGGTTTTGTATCCCAGGGACATGCGTCTACAATTTGTTGAGCAGTCCATTGGGCTGTCGGATTCAAGGTTACATTAAAGTGAACGACTTTCCGTCGTTCATGCCATAGGATTACAAATACATACAAAATTTTGAAATTGGCTGTTGGTACAGTGAAAAAATCTATAGCATAAGTATTGTTCATGTGATTCTTTAAAAATGTCCGCCAAGTCTGGGAAGGAGGATTACCAACCCGATACCTCTTGATCATATTTGACACCGTTCGCTCAGAGATCACAATCCCCAGTTTAATGAGTTCACCATGCAGAGTCGGTGCACCCCAAAGAGGATTTTCCTTTATCATTTTTTTGACGATCCTTTGAACTTTTATCTCTATGGGAGGTCTTCCTGCTTTTTGGGATTTGGATTTCCAATACAATTTAAAACCCTTTCTGTGCCATCGTATGACAGTCTCCGGTTGCACAACGATCAATACATTTTTCCAGCCATTCCACAATCGGGAGAGGATAATCCAGAAAAGGCGGTCTCTTTTACGAATTTTAGGGCGACGGACCGATTGCTTCATGATAGCAAGTTGCTGCCGAAGGGCAAGGTTTTCAATTATAAGTCGAAAATTCAATTTGTATATCAGAATAATGATTAAAAATGTGAAAAATATTGTTTCCATAATGTTTGAGGGCTCTATCAGGCCCTACTGGAATTGTCAATAATTTCAGCTAAGACGGATTAATGCGAAGGACAAGTTTCATTTCCTTGCGAAGGGCATCTTTGATCACCTCATTTTTTTCATAAGACTGGATATAGATCTCATCATAGTATCCAATCTTCATAAGCTCTGTTTGTGCATCAACCATCGAACAGCCATAACGTTTTGAATAGGAACCGATCAAATCATCCGGTATTCAAATATTTGACAACCAATTAACCGCGTCATGTTTCCGTGTTTTTTGCCGAAATCGTTTTCTTTGCTTCTTACTCTTGCTACTCATAATATTTTAAAATATAGCGATACGTCTCATCAACTGCGGTTTTTTTGGGTCTGCTGTAACTTTTTATTCCCCGGGCTATTCCTCAATTCATGCAGTTTCAATGAATATATTCGAAGCCTCCATTCAGTTCTGAAGGCTATACATAAATCAGATTCGGTTAATGATAACAATGCTGAATCATATAAATAAGGTCCAAATTGTGATTGTCTAAGAATTGGGATGCTCATCCAAAATTCGTGTTCTGTTTTATATTCTTTTGATTCAGGAGGCAAAAACAAATCTAAAAAGCGTCTGATAGTAATTTCCTCGATACTATGATCTATTAGAAATTCCTTTATTCTATTCCGAGCTTTCGTCTGGAACCCTATTGAATCAACCAATTCCTCAGAAGGCCATTTTACATCAATATTATTTGTCTTATGTATTTTTTTGTTCAACATTTCAACTGAAATTTAATCGTGAGCATCCAACATCACCGATGAAACTCGGTGTATGTTGGTTACATTACCCGTTATACACGCAGACACCGGTCCTGGGAGAATTAACCACCTTCAGGAACATATCTTCTCCGCAATCATGCCCTTTGGAACAATTCGCACATAACCATCCTGATTCACCGTCCCAGCTACACTCGGTACAGATGAACTCAGCCAGAGCTTTGCCGCATTGGTCACAGGGGATAGACGGTTGACTGTTTCTTGCCAGGATATAGATATTTCTATTATCCTGCAAAATTCCCGGAAATCTTCCTTTTGCTTTTATCTCCAGAGCGGTTGTGTCTCCGAAATCATATTCATAATAAAGTGTATCTCCAGGCTTTAACGCCTGGTGGATTTTCCGGCTCATTTTTATCTCAGTACCGTAACAGCCGCTAATGGAGAACTGGCTCAAATGTCCGCAACACTCAAGCCAGATATCCCTGAGAAAAGAGTCCAGTTCCTTCAACGTCGTGGTCCCAAAAACAGCCAGGTGAAGGAAATAATCCGGATTGTATGCGGCAGATACATGGAGATAGTATGTTTTTTCATTAGGACCCCGGGTGCCGGTTCCCAAATGCTTTGAAAGGCAGGATTGTAAATGCTTTGGCATCCCCCTACCGGTATAGTCATTATTACAAATTTCACATGTTGTTTTGAGCATCTATCCCTCTGCTTTTATTCTGTTGTTCACATAATTCTTCGAAATTTTTTATTTCAATTGTCTCAACGTATGTTGAGCGGCCGAGCTGCAAAAATTAAAGCGGTAGCATTTTATCGAGCGATTGTCCAGCTCGCCGTTTGTCTGATTGAACATGAAAATCTGCGGCGTAGTCTGTAGCATTTTTTTTGTTTTAAGACCTTTAAAAAACAGCTTAACTCTTTCTCCAGTTTTGTGTGGGAGGATCATCTGTCACCTGGGTGGCTTGGTTAGACCAGCTTTGTTTATTTATAATTCGGTTTGTATAAAAGGTCTCTCTTTTTAAGCTTAATTTTTGATCCTTTTTTTAGTACAAACATTGGAGGAAGTTCTGTAATAACCTCGCCAATAAAATTTTCACTCTCATTCATAATTAATTTTACATCTAAAAATCCGCTTTGATACCCAACTTCATTGTTGATTGGCTTCGAGATAGCAAAAAATGCTCGGACAGTATATATTTCCCCAACCTCTATATTAAACTCCTTCTCAAAATTGGGTAACTCCTCAATCATTTGTAATAATTCTCTTGGATAATATCCTTTTTTCTTAGCATTTTCTGGATTAAAAATATGGTACTTATTTTTTATTAAATCCATCTGAAATAGATTCTTTTTCTTTTTCGTCAAATTAGACACCGTTTAAAAAATTAATATTACTATGGGGCTGCTGCAATGAATGGTTATGACTACAGCCACCGACGAACCCGTTCTTTATAATTATTGTAATTTTTGCCAAATATAGATTCGAGCACTCGTTCCTCAGGTTTGATTTGAAATTGAGTCATGTACAGGAGATAAGCGAAAACAAACAGTAGTGAAAAAAGATTATCCAAAAAACAACTCCAAGCGATAAGCACGAATAATAGACCAGTATACATTGGGTTGCGTGTATAACGATAAATCCCAGAACACACTAAAGAGCTTGCTTTGTCGGGTTTAGTTGGATTGACAGTCGTTTTGGCTTTTCTAAATCCGACAATACCAGAAATCGCAATAAAACCACCTGCCAATAGAGAAACTGCTCCTATAATAAATCGGATATTTGTATTAATACCCAGTTCATTAGAAATTAAAGTCATTGACCACATACAAGTAGCAGTAACAAAAAAGAACAAGACTGGCGGTATTTTTAATTCTAAAAATTTCATATTTTATTCCTGATGAGTCATAACTTTGAAAATAACCGGTGAAATCCGGTTCATTTTTCTTGTTTAACATTTTGTAGAAATTGCCTAACTTCAGTATCAGATTTTGGGGTAGGGTTAGTTAAAAAAATCAGGCCCCAAAAAGGGTTCTAATTTTACCTGATCCAACTAATTTGGATAACAATTTGAAATTATTCTGCTCAAATCGAACTTTACCGGCTATGCAAGCAGGGTGTATTTTAAGATGTTCTGCTAATTCAAGCACATTCTTTTTTGTGGGTTTTGATTTTGCAGTAGAGGTGGACCACACTTCATTCGGAATCAAAGATTCTGTGGCAAGGAAATCTGCTTCGTTTTCAATATCGTTTTGTTTTCCTCTTCCAGAGGCCCTAATATCCATGTCATCTACAAATAATTTTTGGTTTTCTTTACCAAGGTGCAATACAATATGAGCTAATTCATGAAGAAGGCAAAACCAAAAATTATCAATTCTATTATATCTCAAGGTTAATCCAACAACTGGTGTCGAGTCCTCAAGTAATAATGCTGCACCATCTAAGTATGTTTTTGGTAGATGCCGTTCTATGATTAGATGGATTCCATGTTTTTCCAGAAACTCCTGGGCAAGCAAGGGGCCCTCATCAAAAAAACTTAATTTAGCGATCTCTTTAAGGCTGTCAGGTGTGAAATTAGCATGATCAAATTTTCTTTGTAGCGTATTTTTTTGGGCAACCGCCATTATCCTTATACACCATGAGTTAAGTGCATAACTATCTGTTTTTGCATTAGTCCGATTTCCGGAATTTTCTCTAAAACAAGCCTCGATCGTTTCCCCATTTGGACAACAATTATTAATAAAAAGCCGCATGGCTTCTTCAGCTGAATCTTTTAAATTCTTTATTGGATGAATCCACCCTCTTTTTGACATTTCTTTCAATGGAAAGAGATGCCATTCAATATATGGTATTGCCTTGGGAAAAGTTCCACCTGTTTTTTGTAAAAAAACTTCAGCCGGTATTCCTAAATTTTGGTGAAGAGATCGCATCATTGATAGAGTTAATGGCCTTTTTTTATTTAGGATCTCAGATACTTTGCTCTTGCTGCCAATAAAGGGCACCAAGCCTTGCTGATTGAGTCCCATCTGTTCCATCCTAAACTTTATTGCATCTATCGGCTCAGGTGTGTCCATCGCATAATGTTCATCTTCATAAAGTTCAATTAGTGTCGCAAGCAGTTCAAGTTCTTCCGCTTCAGATGTGTTCGCTTCGGCATCCATCAGGTCTTCAATGCGGGATAGAACTAAACTATAATCTTCTTCTGTTTTAATAAGTTTGTTAATCATTATATTTCCTCCGCATTAATTTTATCATACGCTTTATGGGTCCCCACAAACCGAATAAAAACAGTCTGTGCTGGGAAATTGACTTTTACCACCAAACGGTACTTGTTCCCTCCTAAGTTAAAGACAATACGGTTATTTTTTAAAATACTCGCTGAGCCGTATTGCGCTCTAATTTCTGGCCATGACTGCCAATTGGCTTTTTTGGCTTCATGCCACCATGCATCGATAGGCCCTTTAGCATCCTTACATCCTTTTCTCTGGTAGAATTTTATCAATTGAGGTCTGGCTATTACATGCATAACTTACTAATAATACGTTCCCTAATTAATGTCAACATAAAAGTTCCCGAAATGGGAACAATGATTGTTCATATATTTTAGAATTCTTATTTTCCTTATTTTCAGTGTTCATGGCGGCGTTCAGCCGCCATGAACATCAACATCACCGGTGAAATCCGGTGCATGTTTCTTGTTGAGTTCCATTAAGAGAAAATTTAGACTGGGGTCATTTTTTTGTCTTGATTTTGCGCTTTAGTCCACTTAAAAGTAGTGTTTAATCCATGATAATGTATCTTTGATACTCTGTCTTATATCCATGGGTTCCCACCCAAGTTCCTCACGGGCTTTTTGACTCGAAAAGGTGGCATGTTTGCCCAATGTGTCATTTATCATTTCCTTTGTTAACTTTCTTTTGCCTGTAAACAGACTGCTGCACCAGTCGATAAATGAAAAGACTTTTAACTGACTCAAAGAAATCTGTTTGTCAGGAATTGTAATACCCGGTTCAAATCCTTTGATCAGTTGCAGCAAATCCGCAAGTGTGAAAAAGCCATTTGAAACTATATATCGACCCTTTGCATCTTTATTCTCATAAGCAAGCAAATGAGCCGCTGCAACATCCCGGGCATCAACGAAATTTAAGTTTAAAGGAAATATCCCCGGCAATTTACCTTTCAATATCTCTTCTAAAAATTCGGTCGATCCTGTATGCCTTTGAAACCCGGGGCCAATAACTGCTGAAGGATTAATGCAAACCATATCAAGATTATTTTGTTCAGCATATTCCCAAGCCTTTTTTTCTCCTTGAGTTTTAGCAATTACATAAGGGCTTGAGGCAGAATCATTCCAGTCATCTTCTGTAAATATTCTTTCCGGAGAACTATCGCTGCCCATGGCGACATTACCAGATGTAAAAATAATTTTTTTAACACCTTCCGTTTTTGCGGCTTTTAAAACATTAACACCCCCAATTACTGAAGGCTCAATAATTTCTTTTTGTGGATTTTTTGCCCATGTTTTAAACACTGCCGCAACCTGAAAGACACCGTCCATACCATCAACAGCTTTTTCTAAGGATTCGGGATTCATAATATCGGCTTCAATAACCTGAACCCCCAATTCATTCAAATGCTTTGTTTTTTCACTATTATGAACATCTCTGACAGAGGCTCTAACATTGTATCCCTGCTCCGCAAGCAACTTTGTGATATTATAACCAACATGTCCGTTCGCACCCGTTACCAATACATTATCCATAATTCACTCCATGATTATGAGAAACTGATCCTATTTTCACGCTGTGCTGAGCCGCCGTAAACGTGAACATTTCTTTTATCATTTCAATTATTCTTTTTTTAACACCAAAATCACCGGTGAAATCCGGTGCATTTTTAAGTTGGGATTTTGAAATTTTCAAATGTGCCTGAGATTTTAAATTTTCTGCATGGCAGGAACACTACGACTATTTGTTTGGAGCTATATTATTCCAATCCCAGTTGACCCAGGACGATCACATACCTGCTGATAACACCCAGTATATTTTTTTTCTGCATTGCAGAAACAACTCCCGCGTTGAAGCGCTGGGATGACATGGGGGCCTGGATAATATGCGTATGATACCATCCCGTCTTTTTCAGGATATCAAGATAGTCATCTATGAGGATGCCGCCTTTATATTTTTCTTCTATTGCCGGGGTATTTTGAAAATCCCGCCAGTCTGCATTGATAAAAGCCATTCGTGTCGTCTTTTTGACATTTTGTTTCAGCAAAACAAAAAAGGCCTCAAGAAATTCAAGGTATGCTTTTCTGGACAAACCGGAAATGCTTTTTTTATCATAGTCAGCCGCTTTTTTATCAAAGTAGGGCGGATCAAAGATGATCAGATCGGCTATGTATCCGTCCACAGTTCGTCTTGCCCGGCCAATAGCCCTCCCTATATCTGCAGAACTGAGACTTGAGTTCCTTGAATATGCACGGCGGGCAGTATCCCTTGCCTCATCTTCCGTTAATTGTTTGGGTCCAATGGCTTTTGTTGCAGCATACAGCAGGGGATCATTTCCATCCAGATCCTTTATGATGGCTTTTACCTCTTCCACCCCTGTTGATTTATAGGTGCTCCATCTGTGAGCCCCATCCAGCAGGCGATAATAACCGGGCTTGTCAGGGCAGGGCTCAACTTCAATGGGATCAAAGGTAAAGCCATCCCTGAGGTTTTCGGAAAATATACCCACACGCCTGTGATCAATTCCCTTTCGTGGATAAATATCTTCATCAAGGATAATTGAAGAAACAGGGATTTGTTTTGTCTGTTGAGTCATGACTTTTTTACACCAGCTGAATTCTTATATGACCTGCGCCTTCCAGCATCTTTTGGATTTCTACCGGTAGATAAAGCTGTTGTGTTCCTGTAATGGCAAGCCGACCCGTCTATATTTCTCCCGTATTCAGATTCTGTATCCGAGCTGCGACTTTCTGTTTATTCCCAGTATCAATTCCCTCATCGAAAGCAAGCTTTCTTATTGCTGCGGGAATGTTAATCTGCTCCTGGTAGTCATCTTCATTTACTTTCCATTCGATTAATTGCATGACACCCCTCCTTTTTTAAAGATCGATCATTTGGTATGTTTTAAATGATGATAAAAATGAAAGCTGAACATTAGAATCCATTACAACATCCATAAAATCCAAGAAAGAAAAGGCTGAAATCCATTGGGGTGATGAGACAGGCCTTTGTAATGACAGCTATTACGGCAGAAGCTATGCCCCCCGAGGGGAAACGCCAGCTATAAAAATACATCCAAGATGCCAGCGTGTAAATTTAATTTCAACTGTGACCAACCAGGGCAAGGTCCGGTTTATGATCTATAAAGACAAGATGAATTCCCAGACATTGATTCGATTTATGAAGCGACTTATCAAAGACTTTGACCAAAAATTATTTTTGATACTGGATAATCTTAGGGTTCATCACAGCCATATATTTAATTGCCGGAGTAATATATAGAGACCTCGGGCTTGTCCAACAACCGGATGAGATCGTGGTTCGTTCCTCACACGATCTATCCTTATTCGTTAGGCATACAAATTATTTGGGAAGCTGGCAGGAAAGCATCTGACCTCTGACTATTTCAAACAGATCACCGAATCTAAGAACACCGGTGACCGTGTCACCGTTTTTCACGATCAAAGGCTGGTGCAAGCCCATGACATATTCATGCAGGGCTTTTTCCAGAGAATCGTTCTCCTGGAGATATTCATAGTCCTCAGGCACATGCATGATTTCGGAGACCTTGATACCGGCGCCACGCTCGCACACAGTCTGCATGGGCTCCAGCCAAAGTTGGAAATCTCGGACCGCATTCAGCACAGAATCCTTCGTAAGGGTTCCACCTTCGTAATTCTTGAATAATTTTTTATAGTTGGGCTCAATGGTTCTAAAGATATCAAGCATAGTCACTTTTCCCATGAAATTACCATTGTTGTCAACCACGATGGCATCCCTGTGGGCATGGCTGCCGGATGCTTTATTATTTTCCAAAATCTGGAATACATCATAAAGGGTTTTATCTGCTTCGATGGTCACATAGTTGGACAAAGGAATCATTACAGTTTTTACCAGAATGTCTTTCATAGTTTTCTCCTCAAAAGTTTGTGAATGGCCGTTATCATTATAATACTTAGAATAGAATATAGGAAAAAAATATGAAAAGTCAAATTTTTTAAGCTGGGATCGGTTTCCATATAATACTGTTCCAGACTGAATCAAGAGGCTTCCTGGGGAAATCACGCGCCACTGAAGATCCATCCGATCCGATGGGTTATAATTGCTCTTTCATGACGACTTGAGAAATTATTTTCACCATGAAAGCCTCAATTGGTTTTATTCCAAGCTATCCAAGACATTCCCAGAAAAAGCATAGCATAAATAATCCAAATGTAAACAAAACCTCCCGGTAAAAGATTATCCCGCTTGTCGGGGCTATCCCGATTCGGGCCACTCATTAAGCGGGGATAGAAATGACTCAACCGATACCATAGATGACTGGAAGGAGGAAAGAAAGCGTAGCCCACATTATCAGGACCAGCGGTATCCCAACCCGAAGAAAATCATTAAAGGTGTATTCTCCGGCGTTCATGACGAG
>Ga0233440_1000843_pt1 | contig 31433 bp, 33 predicted proteins | sample SI_123_September_5_FD_182791 | JGI IMG/M metagenome (GOLD analysis project Ga0233440, IMG submission 182791) | Seawater microbial communities from Saanich Inlet, British Columbia, Canada - SI_123_September2016_120_MG | ecosystem: Environmental > Aquatic > Marine > Inlet | place: Canada: British... | reverse complement strand
GGTTTAAATAAATCTCAACCATTTAAAACTACGGATATGACAGATACTCCTATATCTCTTTATGCAGCGACTAAAAAATCAAATGAATTGATGGCTCATACATATAGTCATCTTTATAATATACAAACTACAGGACTAAGATTTTTTACTGTTTATGGACCTTGGGGACGACCAGATATGGCACCTATGCTTTTTGCAGATGCTATCTCAAATGATAGACCTATAAAAGTATTTAATCATGGAAATATGAGTAGAGATTTTACATATATTGACGATATAGTAGATGGTATCATCAAAGTGATAGATTTGGGACTAAATCCCAATACCCCCGTTTCTAAAGAACAAGTGGGGTATAATCCATCTGATTTTAATGTTTATAATATAGGAAATAATTCTCCAGTTAGTTTAATGGAATTTATAGAAACTATAGAAAATTGTATAGGTAAAGTTGCAGAAAAAAACTTTTTGCCTATGCAGGATGGTGATGTAGTGTCTACTTATGCAGATGTAAGTGGACTGATAAATGACTTTGGTTATAAACCTGATACAAAATTAGCTGACGGTATTGGTGAGTTTGTGAAGTGGTATAGAGAATTTTATGGAGAAAATAAATGAGTAAAATATTAAGCCTCATCGGTAGAACAAAAGAACTTTTTACAGATGATATCCAAAATAAGAATGAAGAACTAAAAAAGATTGTTTCCTCATCAACATTCTTAGTCATAGGTGGTGCTGGTTCTATTGGTCAAGCTGTTACAAAAGAGATATTTAAACGCCAACCTAAGAAACTTCATGTTGTCGATATATCTGAAAACAACATGGTTGAACTAGTTCGTGACATAAGAAGCTCATTTGGTTACATCGATGGAGACTTTCAAACTTTTGCCTTAGATATTGGCTCATTAGAATACGATGCCTTTATAAAAGCTGATGGCGAGTATGACTATGTATTGAACCTCTCAGCACTTAAGCATGTTCGTAGTGAAAAAGATCCTTTTACTCTTATGAGAATGATTGACACTAATGTTTTTAATACAGATAAAACTATAAAACAAGCTAAAGAAAAGGGCACTAAAAAATACTTCTGTGTCTCAACAGATAAAGCTGCAAATCCTGTAAATATGATGGGTGCAAGTAAGCGCATTATGGAGATGTTTGTACATAGAAACTCTTTAGATATGAATGTATCAATGGCAAGGTTTGCTAATGTTGCGTTTAGTGATGGCTCTTTACTTCATGGTTTTAACCAACGAATGCAGAAAAATCAGCCAATTGTAGCACCTAATGATATTAAACGCTACTTTGTTACACCTCAAGAGTCAGGTGAACTTTGTCTTATGTCATGTATATTTGGTGAAAATAGAGATATCTTTTTTCCCAAATTAAGTGAAAATTTACACCTAATATCTTTTGCTGATATTGCAGTGAAATACTTGAAAAATATTGGATATGAGCCACATTTATGTGAAACAGAAGATGAAGCAAGAGAGCTGGCGAAAACACTTCCAAGTGAAGGAAAATGGCCTTGTCTATTTACTTCTAGCGATACAACTGGTGAAAAAGATTTTGAAGAATTTTTCACTGAAGCTGAAACATTAGATATGAATAGGTTCTCAAATCTTGGCGTGATTAAAAATGATGCTTTATTTGATGAAGATAAATTAAATCATTTTGAAACTACAATTAAAAACTTTAAACAAAATATGTCTTGGAATAAGGATGATGTTATTAAAGAATTTTTTACAATGATACCTGATTTTGGACATAAAGAAACTGGTAAATATCTTGATGGAAAAATGTAAATGCAAAATATAGTTGATTTTATTCAAAAAACTTTTAATACAAAAGATTTCCTCCCTTTACATGAACCAAGGTTTATTGGAAATGAGAAAAAGTATGTAAATGAGACGATTGATTCTACTTTTGTGTCAAGTGTTGGTAAGTATGTAACTCAGTTTGAAGAGATGGTAGCAGAGTTCTCTGGTGCTAAATATGCAGTTGCTACTTCAAATGGAACTTCTGCCCTTCATATTGGTTTAAAAATTCTAGGAGTGGATGAAAATTGTGAGGTTTTAACGCAGCCTTTGACATTTATTGCCACTGCAAACGCTATTAGTTACTGTAATGCAAAGCCGATATTTATAGATGTAGATAGAGACACTTTAGGTTTATCTCCATCAAAACTAAGAGAATTTTTAGAAGAATTCGCAGTTATGGATGAGAATGGAAATTGTCTAAACAAATCTACAAATAAAATCATCAAAGCATGTGTACCTATGCATACATTTGGACATCCATGTAAGATAAATGAAATAGTAGAGATTTGCGATAGTTATAACATCGCTGTAGTAGAAGATGCAGCAGAATCTTTAGGCTCTTACTACAAGGGCAAACACACTGGTACATTTGGTAAGGTTGGAATTTTCTCGTTTAATGGTAACAAAATCATTACAACTGGTGGCGGTGGTATGCTCGTCACAGATGATGAAGAGCTTGCAAAAAAAGCTAAACATATAACAACTACAGCAAAAGTACCACATCCGTATGAGTACATACATGATGAGATCGGTTACAACTATAGACTCACTAACTTAGCTGCTGCACTTGGTGTAGCTCAGATGGAAAATCTTCAACTATTTGTAGATAAGCAGAGAGATTTAGCTCAAAAATATAATGACTTCTTTAAAGGTACAAATCTAAAATTTATTAGAGAGCCTAAAGATTCAAAATCAAACTACTGGCTTCAATCTATTGAATTAAAAGATAAAAAAGAAAGAGATGAATTTTTAGAATTTACAAATAAAAATGGAGTTATGACAAGACCTATTTGGCAACTTATGAGTGAACTTGATATGTTTAAAAATTGCCAAAAAGATAATTTAAAAAATTCAATATATTTAAGCAAAAGAGTTGTAAATATATCTAGTAGTGTTATCGTATGAAACCAAATATTCTTTTAATTGGTGGTGGTGGTCATTGTAAATCTGTAATAGATGTCATAGAGCAAGAAAATAAATTTACAATAGCTGGTATTATAGATAAAAAAGAGTTAGTAGGTCAAAAAGTTTTAGGATATGAAATAATTGCTTCTGATGATGATTTACCAAACTTATTTGAAAATTATAAAAATGCTATAGTAACTGTAGGTCAAATAAAGTCAAATACTTTAAGAGTTAAATTATTTAATACTATAAAAGATATAGGATATAATTTACCAATAATTATATCACCATTTGCTTATATATCAAAACACTCTTTTATAGATGAAGGAACTATTATAATGCATAATACTCTAGTAAATGCAGATGTTAAAATAGGTAAAAATTGTATTATAAATTCAAAAGCTTTAATAGAACACGATAGTATAATAGAAGACAACTGTCATATAAGTACAGGAGTTATTATAAATGGTGGAGTAGTTATAAAGAATAATACTTTTATAGGAAGTGGAACTATTACAAAAGAATATATAACTATAAAAGAAAATAGTTTTATAAAAGCAGGGAGTCTTATTATATGATGAAAGATAAAAAAGTATTTATAATTGCAGAAGCAGGTGTAAATCATAATGGAAGTATAGAATTAGCTAAAAGATTAATTGATGTAGCTGTTGAAGCTGGTGTAGATGCGGTAAAGTTCCAAACATTTAAAACAGAAAACTTAGTATCAAAAAATGCACAAAAAGCAAAATATCAAAAAGATAATATGAATGACAATGAAGATAATCAATTTAATATGCTTAAAAAACTTGAACTTGATGTAGATACACATCACGAACTTATCTCATACTGTAATAGTAAAAATATTATGTTTTTATCAACTCCATTTGATTTAGATAGTATAGATTTATTAAATAATTTAAAATTACCTATATTTAAAATACCTAGTGGAGAGATTACAAATCTTCCATATTTAAGAAAGATTGGAAGTTTAAATAAGGAAGTTATACTTTCTACTGGTATGGCAGATATTGGTGAGATAGAAGATGCATTAGATATTTTAATAAAAGCAGGAACACTAAAAGAAAATATTATAGTTCTACACGCAAATACTATGTATCCTACTCCTATGGAAGATGTAAATTTAAATGCAATGATAACGATAAAAAATAAGCTAGGTGTTAAGGTTGGTTATAGTGATCATACTTTAGGAATAGAAGTAGATATAGCAGCTGTTGCTATGGGTGCAGTGTGTATAGAGAAACATTTTACACTTGATTGTAATTTAGAAGGTCCTGATCATAAAGCTTCCTTAGAACCAGATGAGTTAATATCAATGGTAAAAGGGATAAGGAATATAGAATTAGCTTTAGGTAGTGGTATAAAAAAACCAAGTCCAAGTGAAACACCAAATATAAAAATTGCTCGAAAATCTATTGTTGCTAGTACAAATATAAAAGCTGGTGAAATATTAAACGAAAATAACTTAGCTATAAAAAGACCATCAAGTGGAATTAGTCCAATGAGATGGGATGATATAGTAGGTTTAGTTGCAAAAAAAGATTATAAAGAGGATGAGTTAATAAAATGAAAAACAAACGAAAAATTTGTATAGTTACAGGTACTCGTGCAGAATATGGTTTACTTTATTGGCTTATGAAAGAGATTGAATCAGATTCTCAATTAGAATTACAAATTATAGCTACAGGTATGCACCTTAGTCCTGAATTTGGATTAACTTATAAAGAGATAGAAAAAGATTTTAAAATAGATAAAAAAATAGAGATGCTTTTATCTTCTGATACTTCAGTTGGTATATCAAAGTCTATGGGATTGGCTCAAATCTCTTTTGCTGAAGCTTATGATGATTTAAAACCAGATATATTAGTAGTGCTTGGTGATAGATACGAGATATTTTCAGCAGTTAGTTCTGCTATGATAGCAAGAATTCCTATAGCTCATCTTCACGGTGGAGAAACAACAGAAGGTGCATTTGATGAATCTATAAGACATAGTATTACAAAAATGAGTCATCTTCATTTTACTGCTACAAATGAATATAAAAATAGAGTTATTCAATTAGGAGAAGAACCAAAAAGAGTTTTCAATGTTGGTGGTATGGGGATAGAAAATATAAAAAGATTAAAACTTTTAACTAAAGAAGAGTTTGAAAAATCTATAAATTTCAAACTAAATATTAAAAATATTTTAGTAACTTTTCATCCAGTGACTCTTGAAAACTCTACAGCAAAAAAACAATTTCAAAATCTATTAGATGCAATTGATGAATTAGAAAATACAAATATCATATTTACAAAAGCAAATAGTGATACAGATGGAAGAGTTATAAATACAATGATAGATGATTATGTAGTTAATAATAATCATAAATCTATTGCCTTTACATCTTTAGGACAGTTAAGATACCTAAGTGCTTTACAATATGTTGATGCTATGGTTGGAAATAGTTCAAGTGGACTAGCCGAAGCTCCAAGTTTTCAAATAGCTACAATAAATATTGGAGATAGACAAAAAGGTCGTATAAAGTCAGATAGTGTAATAGATTCTAAAATAAATAAGAAAAATATATCAAAAGTATTTAAAATAATTTATACAAAAGAGTATAGAACTATTTTAAAAAATAGTTCTAATCCTTATGGAGATGGATGTGCAAGTAAAAAGATAATAAAAGAGTTAAAAAAGATTAATTTATATAATATTTTAAAAAAGTCTTTTTATGATATACAAGGAAATAAATGAAAAACTATAAAAGTATACTACTTAAACCAACTTCAACTGTAAAAGAGGCTTTAAAAATCATCGATAGTGGTGCAATGCAAATAGCACTAGTTATAGATGAAGGTGAAAAGTTACTTGGTACGGTTACAGATGGAGACATAAGAAGAGGTCTTTTAAATAACCTATCTCTTGATGATTCTATAGAGAGCATAATCTTTAAAACACCTACAGTATGTAGTATAGAAGACACTAAAGAAAAAATACTAGAGATTGCACTATCTAAAAAACTACATCAAATCCCCATAGTAGATAAAGATGGAAAATTAGTAGGTATAAAAGAAGTTGACGAACTTTTAAAGCCAAAACACAAAACTAATAAAGTTGTACTGATGGTAGGTGGTTTAGGCACGCGTTTACGCCCTTTAACTGACAACACACCTAAACCAATGTTAAAAGTTGGGAACAAGCCTATTCTTGAAACTATCATACTAAATTTTAAAAAGTATGGTTTTATAAATATTGTTCTTTGTGTAAGTTATAAATCAGAAATAATTGAAGAGTATTTTAAAGATGGAAGTGAATTTGGTGTAAATATAGAGTATATACATGAAAACAAACGAATGGGAACGGCTGGAGCATTAAGCTTACTAAAAGGTGAACTCAACGAGTCCTTTTTTGTGATGAATGGAGATTTACTTACAAATATTAACTTTGAAAATATGATGCAATACCATCTTCAAAATAGTTCTATAGCAACAATGGGAGTAAGAGAGTATGACTTTCAAGTTCCTTACGGGGTTGTAAACATAGATGAAGGAAATATATTAAGTATAGAAGAAAAACCTGTGCATAAATTCTTTGTAAGTGGTGGTGTTTATGTTTTAAGTAGCGATGTGTTAGACTTTATACCAGATGATGAATTTTATGATATGCCTACGCTTTTTGAAAAGGTTATCGAAGAAAAGTTAAAAAGTATATCATTTCCTATTCATGAGTATTGGCTTGATATTGGGCGAATTGAAGAATTTGAGAAGGCTAATGATGAATTTCATGAGGTTTTTAATGTATAAAAATACAAGAATTAAAATTCAGTACAAGCGAGGCACTAAATGCTGAGTCGTAAAACATTTTTAGCAATTATTCCTGCTCGTGGTGGAAGTAAAGGCTTACCTGGGAAAAATATTAAAGAGCTTTGCGGTAAGCCACTAATTGCCTGGAGTATAGAAGCTGGAGTTAAAAGTAAATATTTAGATGAACTTGTAGTATCTACTGACTACCAAAATATTGCAGATATAGCTAAAGAATATGGTGCTAGTGTTCCTTTCTTAAGACCTGATAGCCTGGCAAGCGATACTGCTACATCATTTGATGCTGTTAAGCATACTATAGACTACTATAAAAATGAGCTAAATAAAGAGTTTGATTATATTGTATTACTTGAGCCAACTTCGCCTTTAAGAGTTAGTGATGATATAGATAAAGCGATTGAACAACTTTTTATATCAGAAGCAAATTCAATAGTAGGTATATCTAAAACAGAAGATCAAAATCCAGCTTTTTTAGTTTTGAAAAATGAAAAAGATTATATCTCTGGTTATCAAAACAGAGATATGCAAGTCTTAAGAAGACAAGATATATCTGATGTCTATTTTTTTGAAGGAACAATTTATATTTCTAAAACAAATATACTTTTAGATCAAAAAACTTTTTATCATGAAAATACAATAGGATATGAAGTAGAGAAATACAAATCACTTGAAATAGATGATATAGATGATTTTGTTATGGTTGAAGCACTAATGAAATATAAAGGATATAAATAAATGACTTATCAAGAGAGACTACTAAAAGCAATACCCGGTGGAGCACACACATACAGTAGAGGATATGACCAATATCCTCTAAACTCACCACAAATCTTCAAAAGAGGAAAGGGCGCATATACTTATGATGAAAATGAAAATGAGTTTTTAGACTATGGTATGGCTCTTCGTGCTGTAAATTTAGGTTATGCAAATGAAACAATAAATAAAGCAGCCTTAGAACAGATGGAGTTTGGAAACAATTTAACAAGAGCATCACTCATCGAATTAGAAGCTGCAGAACTACTAATAGAGACAATTGATAGTGTTGACATGGTAAAGTTTACAAAGAATGGCTCTACTGCAACAACAGCTGCTGTAAAGCTATCTCGCGCTTATACAAATAGAACGATGGTAGCACGTTGTGAAGAGCAACCATTTTTTTCTTATGATGATTGGTTTATAGGATCTACTCCTATAACTAAAGGGATTCCTCAAAAAGATATAGAAAATACAAAACTTTTTAATTATAACAATATAGAATCACTTGAAAAGCTATTTGAAAAACACCCAACTGAAATAGCTTGTGTTATTTTAGAACCATCAGCTAGTGAACATCCAAAAGATGATTTTTTAAATAAAGTTAAAGCATTATGTGAAAAATACGGTGCAGTATTTATTTTAGATGAGATGATAACAGGTTTTAGATGGCATTTAAAAGGTGCACAACATTACTACAATGTTACTCCTGATCTCTGTACATTTGGTAAAGCTATGGCAAATGGTTTTTCTGTGGCAGCCGTTGCAGGGAAAAGAGAAATCATGCAACTAGGTTCTATTGAGAAAGAGGGAGCAGAAAGACTTTTTTTACTCTCAACTACTCACGGTGCAGAGATGAACGGACTGGGTGCTTTTGTAGAAACTATGAAGTTTATGAAAGAACATAAAGTAGTAGAGCATCTATGGAGTTATGGAAAAAAATTAATAGACCTTATGAATGATACAGCTAAGAAATTTGGAATAGAAAAAAACTTTAAAGCAGGGGGAGTAGAGTGTAGTCCATACTATCTAACCTTTGATAAAAATGGAGAAAATTCTTTAGGTTTAAGAACTTTATTTGCACAAGAGATGATAAAAAATAAAGTTTTAATACCTTGGATAGCTATTAGTTATGCTCATGGTGATAAAGAATTGGCATTAACTAAAATAGCTTTAGAAAATACATTTGAAGTTTATAAAAAAGCAGTTGATGAGGGATATGAAAAATACCTTATAGGGGATGTAATAAAGCCTGTATTTAGAAAATATAATTAGATGACTATTGCTACTGTTTCTTTAAATCAAATTTGGGAAAATAAACAAGCTAATTTACTTTTGTGTGAAGAGTATATAAAATATGCTTCACAAGAAAAAGTAGATTTAATAATATTCCCAGAGATGACCCTTACAGGATTTTCCATCAATATTTCTTCAACTGCAGAAGATGAAGAGGATAGCAAAAGCATTCTGTATTTTAGTGCTTTAGCTAAAAAATATAATATGGCTATTATATTTGGTGTAGTTATAAAAGATTATGATAAAGCTTTAAATAAATGTATCTTTATAAATCAAGATGGCAATGTAAAAGCTAACTATTCTAAAATACATCCCTTTAGTTTCTCTGGTGAAGATAAATATTTTAACGGTGGTAATCAACTAGAAATAGTTAATTTTAATGATATGAATTTAGGTTTAACTATTTGTTATGATTTGAGATTTCCTGAACTATATGCAGGATTAGCCAAAGAAAGTGATGTACTCATAAATATTGCTAATTGGCCTAAAAAAAGAGTAGATCATTGGGATACTCTATTAAAAGCAAGAGCAATTGAAAATCAAATTTTTGTTCTAGGTGTGAACCGAATAGGAATAGATGGAAATAATTTAGAATATCAAGAGAGTAGTAATGTATTTAATGCAAATGGTGAGAAAGTAGAGTATAATTCTTTTAAAGATATGAAAATATTTAAAATAGATAAAAATTTTACAACAGATTTTAAAAGTAAGTTTAATACTACAAATGATAGAAAAATAAAATTATATAAGGACATCATTTAATGTTAAAAAATAAAGTAGTAGTAGTTACAGGTGGAGCAGGACTGATAGGTCAAGAATTTATAAAAGCGATTATTGAACAAAATGGTATAGCCATAATTGCAGATATCAATAAAGAGATTGGTAAACGAGTAAAAAAACAATTATCAAAAGAGTTAAATACTAAAAATATTGATTTTGTAAAATTAGATATAACATCTAAAGAATCATTAAAAAAATGTATTATGTATTTAGATGATAAATATGAAAAAATAGATGCTTTAGTAAATAACGCATATCCAAGAAATAAAAATTATGGTAAACATTTTTTTGATGTTGAGTATGGTGATTTTGTAGAAAATATTGGTTTAAATCTTGGAGGATATTTTACTACATCACAACAGTTTGCAAAATATTTTAAAAAACAAGGCTATGGAAATATTATAAATATCTCTTCAATCTATGGGGTAGTAGCACCAAAATTTGAAATATATAAAAATACAAGTATGACAGTACCAGTTGAATACGCAGCTATAAAATCAGGTCTGATTCATCTTACTAAGTATATGGCAAAATATTTTAATGGTATGAATATAAAAGTAAATACTCTAAGTCCTGGAGGAATATTTGATAATCAAAATGAAGTATTTGTAAAACAATATAAAGAAGTTTGTTTAAATAAAGGGATGCTTGATAAAAGTGATTTAGTAGGTACTTTAACTTATTTGTTAAGTGATATGAGTAAATATGTAAATGGACAAAATATAGTAGTAGATGATGGTTTTAGTTTATAAAGGATAAATGTATATGAAAAAGATTGTAATAATTGGTGCAGGACAGTTAGGTAGTAGACACCTACAAGGAATTGCACAGAGTAAGATTGATATATCAATAGAAGTTGTTGAACCGTTTGAAAGTTCAAGAAATATAGCTAAACAAAGATATGAAGAGATAGAAAACAATAAACATGTTTTGGATATAAATTTTTATGATAGCATTGATAAACTTTCATCAAAAATTGATATGGTGATTGTTGCGACTGGGGCAGATGTAAGAACAAAGGTAGTAAGTGAATTACTTAGCTCTAAAGATGTGGACAATTTGATCTTAGAGAAAGTTTTATTTCAAACTATTGAAGAATACAGCATAATGGAAAAACTATTAGAAAAGACGAATACTAACTGCTGGGTAAATCATCCACGAAGAATGTTTCCTGTGTATAAAGAACTAAAAGAAAAGCTAAAAAGTGCAACTCAAGTATCGTATAATTTTCAAGCTGGAGATTGGGGACTAGGATGTAATGGTTTACATTTTATAGATCATCTTGCATACTTGACTGATTCATCAAAGCTAACTTTAAATAATGATGGCTTAGATGATAAAATATATGATTCTAAAAGAAAAGGATTTGTAGAATTTAATGGTTTATTAACAGGTAATCTAGATAACAATACTTTCTCTTTGTATTCAAATGCTAAAGACACACCAAGTATATTTACTATCTCATCTGATGTACTTATTGCAAATATTGATGAAGAAGCAGGAATAATTAATATTTCTACAAAAGAAAATAATTGGAACAATGAAGTAAAAAAAGAAAAAATTATTTATTTTCAAAGTGAATTATCAAATATATTGATAGAAGATATATTGGTAAATGACAATTGTTTTTTACCAACATATAAAGAAGCTATGAATTTACATGTTCCTTATATTGAATCTTTATTAGAACATATGGAACGAATGACAGGACAAAGTCATAAGCTTTGTCCTATAACTTAAAAAGGAAATATTATGAATAATGTATGGTTAATAGGTGCAGGTGGTATGGCACAAGATTATGTAAAAGTATTAGAAGGGTTACAATCAGATTTTTTGATAATTGGTAGAAGTGAAGAGTCTGCTAAAAAATGTGAAGAAATTGTAAAAAAAGAAGTGATAGTCGGTGGATTAGAAAAATTTCTATCAACAAGTCCTACGCTTTGTTCTCATGCTATAGTCTCTGTAGGTGTAGAAAAATTATATGAAACTACAAAAGAACTCTTAGAATATGGTGTAAAAAATATTTTAGTTGAAAAACCAGGTGCAATGACACAAGATGAATTTAATGAATTAGATATTTTATCAAAAGAAAAGAGTGCAAATGTACTAATAGCATACAATAGAAGATTTTTTGCTTCTATTTTAAAAGCTCAATCTATCATAAAAGAAGATGGTGGTGTAACATCGTTTAATTTTGAATTTACAGAATGGGCTCACGATATAGAAACATTAGTTAAAGCTGATGGTGTAATGGAAAAATGGTTTCTTGCAAATTCTACTCATGTAGTGGATATGGCGTTTTATCTTGGAGGATTTCCTACTGATATAAACTGTTTTACAAGTGGGACATTAGATTGGCATCCTAGCGCATCTATATTTTCAGGTTCTGGTATAAGTGACAAAAACGCACTTTTTTCTTACCAAGCAAATTGGCAAAGTGCAGGAAGATGGAGCGTAGAAGTTCTTACTAAAGAACACAGGTTTATTTTTAGACCTATGGAAAAGCTTCAGATACAAAAACGAGGTACGATACCACAATTGTTTGATGAGAGCATTGATTATTCTTTAGATGATAAATACAAACCAGGATTATTTGTACAAACGAAGAATTTTTTAGATAATAATTTGGAAGGTATGTGTACGATTGATGAACAATATGAAATGATTGATATTTATAACAAGATAGCTAACTATGGAGAGAATTAAATGAAAGTATTATTATTAGCAGGTGGATTTGGAACTAGACTTAGTGAAGAGACAGACTTAAAACCTAAACCTATGGTAGAGATAGGTGGCAAGCCTATTTTATGGCATATTATGAAAAGTTATTCTCAGCATGGATTTAATGAATTTGTTGTTCTTCTTGGATACAAAGGTTACTATATAAAAGAATTTTTTGCAAACTATTTTCTTCATCAAAGTGATGTGACAATAGATATGTCAAATGGGAAGATGGAAGTACTAAACAACTCTAGTGAGCCATGGAAGATAACACTTCTCGATACAGGCTTAAATAGTATGACAGGGGGAAGAGTAAAAAGAGCTCAAGATTTTATTGGTGATGAGCCATTTATGCTTACTTATGGCGATGGCGTATCAGATATAAATATAGAAGAACTTGTAAAGTTTCATAAGTCACATGGAAAAGCTATCACTATGACATCAGCTCAACCTGATGGTAGATTTGGTGCATTGGAAATCACAGAAGACGATCAAGTAAAAAGTTTCCATGAAAAACCAAAAGGTGATGGTCACTGGATAAATGCAGGATTTTTTGTATGTGAAGCTAAGGTATTTGATTATATTTTGAATGATACTACTACATTTGAGCAAGAACCACTTAAAAACCTTGCTCTTGAGGGTGAGATGTTTACATACAAACATGATGGATTTTGGAAACCTATGGATACATTAAAAGATAAGAATGACTTAAATAAATTATGGGATACAAATAAAGCACCTTGGAAAACATGGTAATGCAATCTTTATTTTCAGGTATCTATACAAATAAAACAGTATTAGTAACAGGTCATACTGGATTTAAAGGTTCGTGGCTTGTATATTGGCTAAATGAGATGGGTGCAAAAGTAGTTGGATACTCTTTGGAAGCTCCTACTACTCCAAATCATATAGAGCTTTTAAATCTTGACATAGTGTCTATTGTAGGTGATATAAGAGACTTAGATAAGTTAAATAGAACTTTTGAAGAGTATAAACCTGATATCGTATTTCATTTAGCTGCTCAACCTCTTGTGAGACTATCTTATGAAAATCCTATAGAGACTTATGAAACAAATGTGATGGGTACTTTAAAAGTTTTTGAAGCTTGTAGAAAATATGATGTAAAAGCTATAGTAAATATCACAAGTGACAAAGCGTATGAAAACAAAGAGTGGATATGGGGATATAGAGAAAACGACCCTATGGGTGGATATGATCCATATAGCTCATCTAAAGGTTGTGCTGATATCTTAGCTAACTCTTATCGAAATTCATATTTTAATGTTAATGAATACAAAAAATCACACCATACACTTATCGCTTCTTGTCGTGCAGGAAATGTAATTGGTGGAGGAGACTGGGCACAAGATAGACTTATCACTGATATCATGCTTTCTGTTTCTCAAAACAAAAAAGTAAGTATAAGAAACCCACTTGCAACAAGACCTTGGCAACATGTACTAGAACCTCTTAGTGGATACCTACACATAGGTCAGAAACTTTTAGAAGAAAAAGTAGAGTTCGGTGAAGCTTGGAATTTTGGTCCATCAGATGAGGGAAGTATCAATGTAGAAGAGGTAGTGAAAAATGTCAAAAAACATTGGGATACTATAGACTACGATATAAACAGAGACCCAAATCAACTGCACGAAGCAAATCTTCTTAAACTAGACTGTTCAAAAGCTCATATCCTTTTAAAGTGGAAAGATATATGGGATAGTGATGCTACTTTTGAAAAAACAGTGAAGTGGTATAAGTCTTACTATAAAGAAGATAAAAGTATATTGACTCAAAATGATTTAGAGAGTTATATTGAAGATGCAAAATCTAAAAATATTGAGTGGGCTAGATAAATGAAAATAGTAGATACACCAATTAAAGGTTTAAAAATATTAGAACCAAAAATATTTGAAGATATTAGAGGTAAGTTCATTAAAACTTTTAATGCTGAATTTTTTAAAGAGAATAATTTGAATATAGATATTAAGGAAACTTATTATTCTATATCTCATAAAGATGTGATTCGTGGTATGCACTTTCAAACGCCACCTTATGATCACATAAAGTTAGTATATGTTCCTTATGGAAGTATTTTGGATGTTGTGTTAGATATCAGAAAAGATTCATCTACTTATGGAAAAAGTTTTTCTATTAACTTATCATCTGAAAATGGAAAAATATTGATTATCCCAAAAGGTTTGGCTCATGGATTTAAATCTTTAGAAGACAATACAAATGTTACTTATATGCAAACAACAATTTATGCTCCTAATAATGATGGTGGCATCAAATATGACACTTTTGGTTTTGACTGGGATTGTTCTAATCCAAAGCTATCGGATAGAGATTTATCTTTTGAGAGTTTTGATGAGTATATTACACCTTTCGTTTTAGGTATTACTAAGTGAAAATTTTAGTAACTGGTGCAACAGGATTTGTTGCAAAACATTTAATTCCCAAATTAAATAACTATGATTACAAATTAGTTGTGAGAGCGTTATCTAATGACTATAATAGTAAAAGCCAAATTATATATGATATGGATAATTTAGAGATATTTAGAGATAGCATAAAAGAATATAATCCAGATGTAGTTATACATTTAGCTTCATTTTTAACAAGTGCTGATGATATTAATAATATAAAAAATATTGTTGAGAGTAATATTCTTTTTACCTCATATTTACTTGAAGCATTAAAAGAAACCAAACTAAAATTATTTATAAATACAGGAACTTTTGCAGAATTCTATAATAATGATGAAAAACAAAATCCAGCTTATTTTTATGCTGCATCAAAGTTAGCTGTTCGTCCTATTATTCAATATTTTAAAAATCTAAGAGGTTTCAGGAGTATAAATATAATTCCATATAGTATTTATGGTGGAGAGTCTAAATCAAAAAAAGTTATTGACTTTATAATTGATTCTACAAAATCTAAAGAACCAATAGCTATGACTAGTGGAGAGCAAATTTTAGATTTTATTCATATTTATGATGTAATAGATTTTTACATATATTGTATTGAAAACATTGAATTATTAAAAGATGATTTAGATTATCATTTAGGAACTGGAATAGGTACAAGTATAAAACAATTAGCTAATTTGATTGATAAAGAAATTGATGGAAAAGTAAATATTAATTGGGGTATGAAAGATTATAGACCTTTAGATATTATGAAAGCAATAGCACCAATTAGTAAATTTAAAAAAGAATTAAATTGGCATCCAAGAATATCTATAGAAGATGGAATAAAGAAAATAATACATAAGGAAATAAAATGAATGAAGCTGAACAATTAAAACAAGATATATTAGATAAAACAAAAGAATATTATGAGCTAGTACACAAACCAGCACAAGAGAAGAGATTTGTAGATGGTGAGAGTAGAGTAAACTACGCAGGTAGAGTTTTTGATGAAACTGAGATGCAATATCTTGTTGATAGTTCATTGGACTTTTGGCTGACTTATGGTGACTATTCTAAAAAATTTGAAAAACAATTGTCTCAATATTTAAATGTAAGATGGGCTTTTTTAGTGAACTCAGGAAGCTCTGCAAATCTTCTAGCTTTTTATGCTTTGACTTCACCTCTTTTAAAAGAAAGACAAGTAAAAAGAGGTGATGAAGTTATCACGGTAGCTGCTTGTTTTCCTACTACTATAGCTCCTATAGTTCAGTATGGTGCTGTACCTGTATTTCTAGATATGGAGATGACACATGTGAATATGGATGTAACTCAACTAGAACTTGCTCTGACTTCTAAAACAAAAGCCATCATGATAGCTCATACACTTGGAAATCCTTTTGATATCAAGTCTATCAAAGAATTTTGTGATAAGCACAACTTATGGCTGATAGAAGACAACTGTGATGCATTAGGTAGTTTGTATGATGGTAAACTTACGGGTACTTGGGGAGATATAGGTACATCTAGCTTTTATCCACCACATCATATGACTATGGGTGAAGGTGGAGCTACCTATACTGACAATCCTCTTTTACAAAAGATCATGCTAAGTATGAGAGACTGGGGTAGAGACTGTTGGTGTGAAAGTGGTGTAGACAACACTTGCAACGCTAGGTTTTCAAAAAGCTTTGGAACTCTACCAAAAGGGTATGATCACAAGTATGTATACTCACACTTTGGTTTTAACTTAAAAGTATCTGATATGCAAGCAGCTGTAGGTGTAGCACAACTTGAAAAGTTCCCATCTTTTGTAGAAAAAAGAAAAGAAAATCACAAAAAACTTTTAGATGGTCTAAAAGGACTAGAAAAATATATCTCTATCCAACAAGCTACTCCAAACTCAGATCCTAGTTGGTTTGGATTTTTGATAACAGTAAATGATGATATGAATTTCACAAGAAATGACATGTCTATGTTTTTAGAAGATAATAAAATACAGACAAGAAATCTTTTTGCAGGAAATGTACTAAGACACCCTCTTTTTGATAGTCTAGAAAAAGATGTAGAGTATAGAGCAGTAGGTAACTTGAAAAATACAGACAAAATCATGAATGATAGCTTCTGGATAGGTTTGTATCCTGGTATGGGTGATGATGCTATTAGTTATATGATTAAAAAAATCAGAGAGTTTGTAGAAGTTAAATAATGACAGTTATTTTAGGTGCAGGAATATCAGGAATTTCAACTAGTTATCACTTGAATCAAAAAGATATAGAAAATATAGTTTTTGAAAAAGATGATGATTGGGGTGGTTTATGTGGTAATTTTGAAATTGATGGCTTTAGATTTGATAAAGCAATACATTTATCATTTACCAAAGATGAACATGTAAAAGAATTGTTTTCAAAATCTTGTGAGTTTATCAGTCACAAGCCGTTGGCATATAACTATTATGAAGGTTGTTGGTTAAAACATCCTGCTCAAAATAATTTGGAGCCTTTAAATCTTGACGAGAAAATAAATATCATAAGTGATTTTGTTGAAAATGAAAATAACAAAGAAGATATACAAAACTATGAAGAATGGTTAAAAGCTCAATATGGTAATTATTTTAGTGAAAACTTTCCAATTCCTTATACTAGAAAATATTGGACATTGGATGCTAAAGATTTAAGTATTACTTGGGTTGGTAATAGAATGTATCAGCCAAATATCAAGGAAGTACTAAAAGGTGCATTTGAAAGTGAGACACCAAATACTTATTATGCCAGTGAGATGAGATATCCTGTAGCAGGTGGTTATAAATCATTTTTGAATTATATGCGTAAAGATTCTGATATAAGGGTAGCTAAAAAAGTTATAGAAATAGATACTTTAGCAAAGATTGTGTATTTTGAAGATGGTTCTGTACAAAAATATGAACAGTTGATTTCAAGTATACCATTACCTGAATATAGTAGTTTAATAAAAGATATTCCAGATGATGTAAAAAAAGCTTGTGAAAATTTAAAATATACAAGTGCAGCCTTAGTATCAATAGGATTAAATAAACCAGATATACCGAAACATCTATGGTTTTATATATATGATGAAGATATATTAGCTTCAAGATGTTATAGTCCAAGTATAAAATCACTTGACAATGTTCCTAAAGATTGTAGTTCTTTGCAGTTTGAAGTTTATTTTTCAAAAGATAAACCACTTGATTTAACAAATGAAGAATTGACTAGTCATATCATAGAAAAATCAGAACAAATGAAAGTATTTGATAAAAACGATGTAATTGTTGAAGACTGTATGGTTTTAGAATATGGGAATGTTATTTTTTATCACGGTATGGAAGAAGATAGAAAAGTAGTATTAGGTTATTTAGAAAAGAATAAAATTAAAACAGTTGGTCGTTTCGGTAAATGGGAATATTTATGGAGTGATCAGAGTTTGATGAGTGGAGTAATTGCGAATGATTAGTTATTCAATAATTATACCAACTCACAATAGACATAAACTAATGAAAAAAAATATAGAGTACTTTTCTAAATTTCAAGATTGTCAAATTTATATTTGTGACTCTACGGAAATAAAATATTTAGAAGAGTTTCCGTGTAATATCACTTATATTCACATGCCTAATAAGTCTTTCATTGAAAAAATGTATCAAATATTGAGTGATGTTGAGAGTGAATATGTTGCTGTTTGTGCTGATGATGATTTTATAATAGAATCTACTACATTAAATATAGTGAGTAAGATTAGAAGTGAAAACTATGTAATGGGTGTTGGTAGATATGCAGGTTTTGATTTACCTTTTGAAGGATTTTATAATATATATAAAAATTTACCCAAAGTAGAAAGTAAAATACCTTTTCTTAGAGTGGTAAACTATCTTTCAAATTATCATATGTCATTGTGGGCAGTATATAAAAAGAGTAGTATTTTAAAATGTTATGAAATATTAAAAAAATCAAATATTACAAATAGTAATTTGATTGAATTAACAATTGCTATAAATTCGGCAATAGATGGAAAAATTCTATTCACAGAAGAATTTTATGGTGTAAGAGAAGTCAATAATAGCAACTCTGAAAATTGGGCAAAACAACATTTGACTTTATTAGGTACTTTTAAAAGAAATAGAAAATTAATTTTAAATGAAATTAAGAATTTGTCAATAAATAGTTCTAATAAAAAGTTGTTCATAATTGGATTTTATATATATTTATTTGATTCTTTTAAAAATCGTATAAAGAATAAATTTTTTAATAATAAGAAGATTAAAAAAGAAAGTATTATTGATGAAAAATTAAACTTATTAATAACTAAAATAATAAAAGATAATTATTAATGATAAAAAAAACACTTAATTATTTATTATTTTCTGTTGTGTCGTCAGGAATAGGCTTTCTAACGGTAATGTATATGGCGAAAACTATTACACAGGAAGAGATGGGAATTATTGGTCTTTTTATGGCTGTTTTATATATGGCACCTCAATTAGTTTCATTTGCTTCATCAGGACTAGTGTCTATTAATAAAGCAAAACTTTCTAATGATAATTTTATTGACTTTTCAAAATCATATTTGACATTTGGTCTAATAAATTTTATTGTAATATTTGTGCTTTCTATTTTAATTGGATTGTTTTTTAAAGAATATTGGTTATTATTTATAATCCTTCCTATACTTTCTTTCTTTATTTTTCTTGTTTCTTTTCATCAAGCTGAACTTCTACAAGAGGGATTAAGTAAATCCTATGGTTACTATAATCTTTTTAATTCTATCATAAGTGCTTTATTGACAGTTTTATTTTTAAGTTATTTTTCTCTTAGTTGGGATGGAAGACTTTGGGCTATGATATTAGGACAATGTCTAGTATTTATGTTGATGTATAAAAAATCGTTTAATACATTACATCAGTTTAAATTAACTATTGATAAAGTAAAATTTAGAGAATTTTTCAAATTTGGATTACCATTATTCTTTGGATTAGGTGCAGGATGGATATTAAATCAAGCTGATAATTACATAGTATTATATTTTTTCTCATTAAAAGATGTCGGGATATATGCTGTTGCATATAGTATAGGTAATATTGTGAATACAATAAATCATGCAGCTACAAATGCAATAGTTCCAAGACTTTACTCAGCATTAAGTAAAAAAGAGGGACATCAGATAATTAAAAAAATCAATTTTTATTATTCTTTAATGATACTTTTATTCTCCCTTATTGTTGGAATTAGTTCTTATTGGTATGTGCCTATACTGTTTGGTGAAGACTATCTACAAAGTTCTGATATTATATTTTTCATTAGTTTAGCTTTTGGTTTCAATGGAATATATAGGACTACAGGAGGAGTAATTGCTTTTTACAAAAGGAATAAACTTCAAATGCAACTTATATATTTAAGTGCTACAATAAATGTAATAGTTTCAATTTTACTAATACCATATTTTGGAATAGTATCCCCTGCAATTGGAACAATGATAGCATTTATTGTATTGGCATATACAAGTTATTATTTTGGATGGAAAATTTTAAAAAAGGAGGAGTTGAATCTATGAGAAACTTAATATTAAAAGTATTTGAAATATTTTCTATCGATAAAATTATAAAGTTTCTTATTTCTAGTACAGATATCATGCAGATTAAAAGATATGAAAAATTATGTAATTGTAAAATTAATTTTTTTTCACAAGGTTGTGGAGGTGTAATTTTAGGTGGGGATTTATCTAAATTTAAAATTGATGAAACTAGTCATCTTAAGTCTAATACATTTATTGAATGTTCAGGAACGGTAACTATAGGTAGATACTTTCATACTGGAAGGGGACTTACTATATTTAGTACAAATCACAATTATCAGAATACTAAAAGTATACCCTATGATGAGATTTCTGTTGATAAAGAAGTAGTTATAAAAGATTTTGTATGGTGTGGATCGAATGTCACTATAGTTCCAGGCGTTACTATTGGTGAAGGCGTAGTGATTGCTGCTGGCAGTGTCATTACTAAAAATATTGCTGATTATGCTGTAGTTGGAGGTAATCCTGCAAAAGTAATTAAGTATAGAGATATTGATGAATTTAAAAGATTAAAAAAAGAAGGGAAATACTATTGATATATTTTTTAGTAAACAATAATTATCACATGCTTGATGTAAATGAACATTGTAAAGAGTTAGTAGAATATAAAAAATCTTTAATACAAATACCACATACTTTGGATATTATTACTTCAAATGAATCATTTGTAAATATTTTAACATATGAAACTACATTTACAGGAATTTTAAACTTTTTTAATATATATAAAGTTAAAGAAAAAGAAAGAGAGATTAAAAAAAGTTTAAATATAACTAGTGATGATATTCTTTTTGTATATACAGAATATGAAGTTTTAAATCAATATATAATTTATTTATTCAAAAAAGCAAATGCAAAAGTTTATATTATTGAAGATGGGGGATTTCCAACTTATTTAACTTTTAGTGTTAAAAATGATGATAAGTTATCTTTTAAACAAAGTGTAAAAAAGATTTATTTAAATTATTTTTTAGGTTATGACTTCGTGGAATTTTTAAAATACAACAATATTGTATTCCCTTTAATTAATGAAAAGTTTATAGACGGAGTTTTATTATATTTGGATGTTGATATTATTAGAAATATAAAAAAATTTATTATTTCTAAAAATCAGAATAAATTAAGTTTAGATGATGATATAGCGATTTTTCTAAATGAGGATATGTATAGTCATTATTGTACAAAAGAAGAATATATTAAAATTTTAGAAAATATACTACTTAATATGTCTAAAAAATTCAAAAAAGTATATTTTAAATTTCATCCTAGAGAAACTGCAGAAAATAAACAGTGGCAATTGAAAGTTATTAATCAGCTCAGTAAGATAACAGTGATAGAAGAAAATATGCCAGTGGAAATATTACTTGAAAAATATAATGCAAAATATATTTTCTCTTTTCTTAGTGCAGCGCTTTTAAATGTTAATGCAATGGGAGTTGTACCTATATACATTTATCATTTATATCCAGATATTTCTAATAATAGTGTTTTTAAATATATAAGTTTAATACTTAATAAAGCTAATTATAAGTTTATGAAAGCTGATTTTAATATTAATAACGTAGGATTTAAGACTGATATTAAGAATAGTAGTACTTTTATGTTAAATAATTTTATTGAAGATATAAAATATATGTCAGATAGATAAAGAAAAAGGGAAGGAAAATATGAAAAATATTATATGTTTAGATGAAAACTTTAGCACGACAAGGCTACTCACAAAAGAAAAGATTGAGATAGTAATCAGTCCTAAAGATAAGTTCGAATCAGTTTTATTTTTATCTGAGGGTGAAGAACGAAAAGGCGAAGGGGGACTTCGTACGAAAGGGTACTACAAAAAGTCTTATGAAGATAAACCTTTGATAAGTATTGTTACTGTTGTTTACAATGGCGAAAAGTTTTTAGAAGAAACGATACTAAGTGTGATAAACCAAACTTATGATAATATTGAATATATCATTATAGATGGTGGATCTAATGATGGAACTATTGATATTATTAAAAAATATGAAGATAAGATTGATTATTGGATTAGTGAAAAAGATAAAGGTATTTATGATGCTATGAATAAAGGAATAATAAAAGCATCAGGTAATTTAGTAAATTTGCTGAATGCAGGTGATAAATTATATGATTCTATTGTAATTGCAGAAGTTGTAAAAAGTTATAAACCAGATATTAAATTAATATATGGTGATACAATTTTTTATAATGAAGATATAAAAAAAGAAAAGTATCAAAAATCTTTAGAGTTTACTAGAAAAAATATTATTAAAAAAACTACAAGAGTAGTATGTCATCAATCTATGTTTTTTAATAAAGAAGATATGCCACTATTTAGTAGGAAATATAGACTAAAAGATGAGTTGAAACAGTACTTTGATTTATCAAAAATTGATAAAGCATATATAAAGATTGATATACCTATTTCTATTTTCCTTGAAGGTGGTGAAGGAAGTAAATATTTTTTTGAAAATATGAAAGAAAAAGTTATGGTAGTATATGCTGAGTGTGGCTACTATGGGGTTATAATAGCACTACCATTAATTATAAGAAGTCTCATGTCAAGAGTTTATAAATTAATCGTAGGTTTTAAAGGTTAGTCTTGATTTATATAATTATAGCTATTCCATTATTCATAATGTCTTTACTAAGCGTATTGTCGAATAAAGCTATAAAGCATTCAAATATTATAAGTTTATTATTTTTAATAGTTCTGATTTTTTTGGCATCAATAAGGTATCGCACAGGGTCAGATTATTTGAGTTATGTTTCCATTTGGAATGATATCACTCCTTTTTATGATGGAGAAACAGGTAGAGAGTACTTAGAACCAGGATTTAGATATTTTGTTTCTATATTAAAAATGTTTACAAGTGAAACATCCATTTTCTTTTTTAGTATGGCATTTTTAACTTTAGCTGTACTATATAGTGGACTTAAAAAAATAGAGTATTTAAATATATATGTAGCAATTAGTTTATATTTTATGATCTTTTATATGCCGTATACTTTCAATGCTATGAGGCAAGCTGTGGCAATGAGTATCTTTATATATAGTTTAATTTATATTATAAATAATGATTTTAAAAAAGTATTGTTTTTATCGCTATTAGCAGCATCTTTTCACTTAACAGGCTTATTAATTTTAATCTCTTATTTTATCTCAAGAGTTAAAATTAAATTAATTAATTATTTTTTAATTGGAATGATAGTTTCATTTCTAGTTTATTACTTAAATATATTAGGTATGGCTATAGATTTATTTTTTGGAGCTAAATTTAGTGCTTTTAGTGACTCTTGGGGGTCAACATCTATTTTTCAATTTTTAATAAGGTTTATAATTGTTTTATTTTTTGTATTTATAAGTATTAAAGTAATTAAAACTAAATTTTTTGAAAAAACAGTTATAATTTACTTACTTGGATTTTTTATATACATTGCACTAGCAGATGCAAATATGATGGCGGTAAGGTTCAATATGTTTTTTAGAGTTTTAGAAGTTGTCTTATTTTCGATGGTTTTATATCAATCACAATATATTACAAATAGAGTTCTATTCTTTATATTTACCTTTGCATTAGCAATATCAACTTTTTATTTGAATATTTCAAATGAAGACAATATTTATCAAACAATTTTTTAAAGGAAAAAAATGATATCAATAGTAATACCAACACACAACCGTCCAGATTTACTAAAAAACGCAATATATAGTGTAATAAATCAAACATATAAAAATATAGAAATAATTGTCGTAGATGATGCTTCAACAAGTAATAATCAGTCTGTCATAGATAGTTTTGATGAAAATATTAAGTATCATAGGTTTGAAACAAATCAAGGTGGGAATGTTTGTAGAAACAAAGGTGTAGAACTTTCAGATGGTGAATATATTGCTTTTCTTGATGATGACGATATTTGGCTACCTGAAAAACTTGAAAAACAATTGTATCTAATGAAAGAAAATGATATTGACCTTTGCTATACAGGTAAAAATATTATTACAGTAGATGAAGGTTTAAAGGAATTAAATAGAAGATACTCTTTTGTTAATCCAAAATATACAAGTCTTAAAAAATCTATAATGCATAAAAATTTTATAGGGACTACTTCTAGTATTATGATCAAAAAAGAAAAGTTTTTTGTAATTGGTGGATTTGATGTAAATATGCCAGCCTTACAAGACTATGAACTTTACCTTAGATTTATACATGCTGAACTTTCTGTGAAAGGTATAGATGAAGGATTACTTGATTATTTTATTTATCAAAACAAAAGTGCTATTTCAAAAAGTTTAAAAAAGAAGTTTAAAGCAATGAAGTTAATAATAAATAAAAATAAAAATAAAAAATATCTTTATTATTTATTTTTAGAATTTTCAAAGAATATCTTTAAAAGTATATTGTTGGGACATAAATAATGAAATTTTCAGTTCTAATGTCAATATATTATAAAGAAAAAGCAGAATACTTTAATAGAGCTATGCAATCTATTTGGGATGAACAAAGTGCAAAACCAAATGAAATAATAATAGTAGAAGATGGTCCTTTAACGGATGAATTATATAAAAGTATAGATGGATGGAAAATTAAACTTGGAAATGTTCTTAAAACTATATCACTAGAACAAAATGTAGGCTTGGGAGATGCTTTAAATGAAGGTATAAAACATTGCAGTCATGAACTGATAGCCAGAATGGATACAGATGATATATCTTTACCTAATAGATTTAAAAAACAATTGAAAATCTTTCAAAATAGTGATATTGATATTGATATTTGTAGTTCTTGGGTAAGTGAATTTGATAGTGATGAAAAAGAGATAATATCTTATCGAAGACTACCAGCGAATCATAAAACTATTATTGAATATGGAAAAGTTAGATGTCCTATAAATCATCCTGCAGTTATGTATAAAAAGTCTATAATTGAAAAATCAGGTGGTTATAAAAGAATGATGTGGTTTGAAGATTATTATCTTTGGGGTAGAATGATTATTAATAATGCAAAATTTCATAATATACAAGAACCACTTGTAAATATGAGAGCAGGATATGAACAATTAGAAAGAAGAAGTGGTTTGAAATATGCTTTGAGTGAAGTCGATTTACAAAAAGAATTTTTAAAAATTGGTTTTATTAATTATCTTGAATTTATTAGAAATGTTACGATTAGATTTATTGTAAGAATAATACCAAGATTTTTAGTTAAATTAATATATAAAAGAATAAGGAATAATAATGGAAAATAAAAAAGTTGCGTTAATCACAGGTATTACAGGACAAGATGGATCATATCTTGCAGAGTTTTTATTAAAAAAAGGCTATATAGTTCATGGAGTAAAAAGAAGAAGTAGTTTATTTAATACAGATAGAATAGATCACTTATATCAAGACCCTCATGTAGAAAATAGAAACTTAATACTTCACTTTGGTGATATGACTGATTCTATGAATTTAACTCGAATTATTCAAGAAGTTCAACCTGATGAGATTTATAACTTAGCTGCTATGTCTCATGTCGCTGTATCTTTTGAAACTCCTGAATATGTTGCTAATGCAGATGGTACAGGAACGTTACGTATTCTTGAAGCTGTAAAATTATTAGGACTATCAAGTAAAACTAAAATATATCAAGCAAGTACATCTGAACTCTATGGAAAAGTACAAGAAACACCTCAAAAAGAAACAACACCTTTTTATCCTAGAAGTCCATATGCTGTTGCTAAAATGTATGCATATTGGATAACAGTAAACTATAGAGAAGCATATGGTATGTTTGCTTGTAATGGTATACTATTTAATCATGAATCACCTGTACGAGGTGAGACATTTGTCACTAGAAAGATCACTAGAGCAGCTTCTAAAATCGCTTTAGGTTTACAAGATAAACTTTATCTAGGAAATCTTGATGCAAAAAGAGACTGGGGTCATGCAAAAGATTATGTACGAATGATGTGGATGATTTTGCAAGCTGATGAACCAGAAGATTGGGTAATAGCTACTGGTCAAACTACAACAGTTAGAGACTTTGTAACTATGGCATTTAAATATGCTGGTATTGAACTAGAATTTAAAGGTACTGGTGTTGATGAAAAAGCATATATTGTATCTTGTTCAAATCCTGAGTATCAAGTAGAAGTGGGAACTAATGTAGTAGCAGTTGATCCTAAATACTTTAGACCAACAGAAGTTGATTTACTGTTAGGAGATCCTACAAAAGCAGAAACAAAACTTGGTTGGAATAGAGAATATGACCTAAAAGAACTAGTATATGATATGATGAAATCAGATCTGAAACTAATGACAAAAGATGTTTATCTTCAAGATGGTGGATATAAAACATTATCTTACTTTGAATAGGAAGTTTTAGATGAATTTAAATTCTAAAATATATATAGCAGGACATAGAGGTTTAGTTGGTTCTGCAATAGTGAAGAACTTAACAGATAAAGGCTATACAAATCTAGTATATAAAACACATAAAGAACTAGATTTGTTAAATCAAAATGATGTAGAAAAATTCTTTGAAAATGAAAAACCAGAATTTGTAATATTAGCTGCTGCAAAAGTTGGTGGTATTGTTGCAAACAATACTTATAGAGCTGATTTTATATATGAGAATCTTCAAATTCAAAATAATGTAATACATCAAGCATATAAACATAATGTGACAAAATTACTATTTTTAGGAAGTACTTGTATATATCCAAAACTTGCTCCACAACCTATGCCAGAAGATTGTCTTTTAACTTCACCACTAGAATATACAAATGAACCATATGCAATAGCAAAAATAGCTGGTATAAAAATGTGTGAATCATATAATTTACAATATGGTACAAACTTTATATCTGTAATGCCTACAAATCTTTATGGACCAAATGACAACTTTGATTTAGAAAAATCTCATGTGTTGCCTGCACTTTTAAGAAAGATGCATGAAGCAAAACTAAATAATACACCACAAGTAGAAATATGGGGGAGTGGTAAACCAAGACGAGAGTTTTTATATAGTGAAGATATGGCTGATGCTTGTGTGTTTATTTTAGAAAGTCGTAATTACAAAGATACCTATGATTCAAATACAAAAGAGGTTAGAAATACTCATATAAATATAGGTACTGGTGTAGATATATCTATAGAAGAGTTAGCTTTAACTATTAAGCATATTGTTGGCTATGATGGTGAATTGTACTTTAATGATACTAAACCTGATGGTACTATGATAAAGCTTACTGATCCTTCCAAGTTACATGATTTAGGGTGGAAACATAAAGTTGAATTAGAAGATGGAATTAGAATGATGTATGAGTGGTATCTTGGTAATATTTAATTTTTATATGATAAAATAGACTAAAGGAAGAATTATGTTAACACTTAAAATTCAAAATCCTGAAGTAGAAGAAATATTTCTAGAAGGATTTAATAGTAACAAAGAGATGTTTTTTGATTTTGTAAAAGAAAACTACAATAAGATGGTAGTATTAAATAGTTTTGATAGATCTATAAAACAAGCCAAACTTCAAGACTCGCAAGAGTTAGATGAGATTAGTTTAGATGATTTGATAGCTGATGTTAAAAATAGTACCAACTCCTGAATTTATAAAGCAGGTTAAGAAACTTGCAAAAACTTATAAACAAGTAAGTAATGATTTGGAATTACTTAAAAAACAGTTGATTCTAAACCCGAAAACTGGAATAGAACTTGGAGGGAAGTGTTTTAAATTAAGACTTGCTAATTCATCTATTCCAACTGGAAAAAGTGGTGGTTTTAGAGTTGTTACATACTATATTGATGATAATGACACTATTAGATTACTTCTTATTTATTCAAAATCAGAAAAAGAAAATATTTCAAATAAAGAATTAGAAGATGTCCTAAAAAATAATGGTTTATAAAATATGTTGTTAGATAAAGATACCTTCTCTACTGTTATACAAAATACACCATTGATATCTATTGATTTAATAGTAGAAAATAAAAAAGGTCAAATACTTCTAGGTAAAAGAGTAAATGAACCTGCTTTAGGGTATTGGTTTGTACCTGGTGGTAGAATATTTAAAGATGAGAGTTTAGATGATGCATTTAGTAGAACTGTAAGAGACGAACTTGGTTTAGCTCTTAAGCGATCAGATGCAGTGTTTGATAAAACATATGAGCACTTTTATAAAAACAATGTATTTGATGATAAGTTTTGTACGCACTATGTAGTTTTAGCACATAAAATCAAAATAGATAAACTACCGATGCTAAATAATCAACATAGTGATTATAAATGGTTTGAAGTAGATGAATTACTTCAAAATAAAAATGTTCATAAATATACAAAGGATTATTTTAGATGACAAATATAATATTATGTGGAGGCTCAGGTACAAGACTATGGCCTATCAGTAGAACTCTTATGCCTAAGCAGTTTGTAAAACTTTTTGATGACAAATCTCTTTTTGAATTAACAGTTGAGCGAAATTCTAAAGTATGTGATAGCCAATTTATTGTATCAAATACAGAACAATACTTTTTAGCACTTGATCAGATTGAGAATAATTCAACATTAAACATTGAAAATTCTAAATTCTTACTTGAACCTGTAGGAAGAAATACAGCACCAGCTATTGCTCTTGCTTGTATGGCTTTACCTTTGGATGAGATAGTACTAGTAACTCCATCAGATCATCTTATAAAAGATGAAGATGAGTATGCCAAGGTTTTAGAAAAAGCTAAAGAGTTAGCACAAGGTAATGATCTTGTAACATTTGGGATAAAACCTGATTTTGCCGAGACTGGATTTGGGTATATTGAAGCTGAAGGTCTTTCAGTGAAAGCTTTTCATGAAAAACCAGATTTACCAACTGCGACAAAATACCTTGAAGATGGAAACTATTATTGGAATAGTGGAATGTTTTGTTTTAAAGCAGGTGTATTTTTAGATGAACTTAAAAAATATTCACCTGAAATATATGAAGCATCTAAACAAGCACTTAATAATATATCAAGCAATAATAGTTTGATAAGAATAAAACATGAAGATATGATAAATATTCCAGATGACAGTATAGATTATGCAGTGATGGAAAAATCTAAAAAAGTAAAAGTAGTACCATCAGATATAGCTTGGAGCGATGTAGGAAGTTTTGATGCACTTTTTGAAGAGTTACCAAAAGATAAAAATGGAAATACTCAAAATGATAAACATATCTCTATAGATAGTAAAAATAATCTTATCCATGGAAAAGATAAATATATAGCTACAATAGATGTAGAAGATCTAATAGTTGTAGATACAGGAGATGCTCTTTTAGTAAGTAAAAAAGGAAGTTCTCAAAAAGTAAAAAAAGTAGTATCAAAACTAAAAGGCATGAATACACAGCTTCATAATATTCACTTAACAGGTCATAGACCATGGGGTACATATACAGTTCTTGAAGATACTCCTGGGTATAAGATAAAAAGAATAGAAGTAAAACCTGGCAAAAGGCTAAGTTTACAAAAACACTACCATAGAAATGAACACTGGACAGTTGTAAGTGGAACAGCAACTGTAACAGTAGGAGATACCACAAAATATGTAAGACCAAATGAATCTACATATATAAAAATGGGTGAAGTTCATAGACTTGAAAATGAAGGAAAAATACCTGTAATTATGATAGAAGTTCAAGTAGGTGAATATACAGGTGAAGATGATATAGTAAGAATAGAAGATGATTTTAAAAGGGATTAATTAAAGTCCCTTTTTTCCTATAACAGTCATAGCAGTTTTCCAAACTATTTTAAGATCAAGTAGGATACTCCAGTTTTTAATATAGTATAGATCATACATTAACTTTTGTTTTGTATCTTCTATATTAGCTCCATATGGGTAGTTTACTTGTGCCCATCCTGTAATACCTGGTCGTATTAAATGTCGTTCATTATAGTATGGGATCTCTTTTTCATAATCATTTACTAGTATATTCCATTCAGCTCTTGGACCTATAAGGTGCATCTCCCCTTTTAGTATATTAATCATCTGTGGTAGTTCATCTAGTCTAGTTTTTCTCATAGTCACACCAAAAGGGAAAATTCTAGTATCATTTTCTCTAGTGTATGGATCATGGTGACTATTTTCATGCATAGTTCTAAATTTGGTACATTTAAATAGTTTTTTATTTAGTCCTACTCTATCTTGTTTAAAGAGTATTTGTCCTGGTGATTGTTTTTGAATTTTCTTTTTTGATAGTAGCATCACTGGCCATGAGAAGAAAAATAGCCAAAACACTCCAAAATAATCTATAGCTCTTTTTTGCATATATTGCCAAGTAGTAAATGGCTTAATATCTTCTAGATAGTTTAGGTCTATATTGTTTTCTGGTATATAGCATTTGTGTAGGTATTTCTCTACAAAGTGTTCTATAGTGATCATAGATATATTTTTTTCAAATTGGATATTTGTAAGGTATTTGATGATATCAATATCTATGGTAGTTTTAGTATTAAGTACTATAGTTTTGATCATTTTATTTTCTATTAGCTCTTTGATCTCTTTTAAAATAGTTTGTGGATCTTTTTTATTATACTTTACTATATGAAGTGTATGGTTTTTTTGATTTAATCTTTTCTGTTCTAATTGTGTGAATTTATATTTTCTACCAAGTACAAGCAAATGAAATACCTCTTTCGTGTTTAGTGATAGATATTATATCAAATTATTATGTCATATGTATGACAGATATCCCAAAATTTAACTATCTAAGCAAAGAAGTTGAGGATAGACTCAATGATAGTAAAACCAATAAGAGTAGAGCTAGATGAATTACTTTCTTGATTTTCATCCAAAAGCTAACAGAAAAGATGCAAAATGGAAAGATAGATGATAGTAGTAGATTGAATAAGTTGAAGGATATTGTACCTGAATTTGATCATAAGCTGAATTAGTTTTTTTTAATTAAGTCTTTTTTTATAAAAACTTTCTTTAGAAAAAATCGGTGCTGATAGAATTTCTTGCACCACAAGGGCACTTCCTACGGGGCGACTTATTTTAATATTTACTAAAAATTAAAAAGGGTGGCAATATATCATAAAATTTTAATCAGAAATTATAAATGCACCATCGCTGTGTTTTGGAGTTTTGAGCTT
>Ga0233440_1000835_pt1 | contig 31569 bp, 34 predicted proteins | sample SI_123_September_5_FD_182791 | JGI IMG/M metagenome (GOLD analysis project Ga0233440, IMG submission 182791) | Seawater microbial communities from Saanich Inlet, British Columbia, Canada - SI_123_September2016_120_MG | ecosystem: Environmental > Aquatic > Marine > Inlet | place: Canada: British... | reverse complement strand
GTTTCAATATCAATTATTTTTTTTTCAAAAATAGAAAACAAGAAACAAAACAATTTAATCTATCATTTTTAAGTAATAGATGGAACTATCTTGTTTCAATATCAATTATTTTTTTTTCAAAAATAGAAAACAAGAAACAAAACAATTTAATCTATCATTTTTAAGTAATAGATGGAACTATCTTGTTTCAATATCAATTATTTTTTTTTCAAAAATAGATATATCAATACAATCAATGTAAACCTCTTTAAAAGAATGAATGTATAGGACTATCCCACACGGATTAAAACACCTGTTACGTACACTATTAATTGTACGCAGACTACACATCCACTCTCGTACTTCGATTTACTTATTATACAAAACGCTTAATATCGTTTCGTAACACCACTTCAAATAACATATAGGTTTAATTAGCTTGTCCGTGAACCCTGTTATCACAACAGTACTGGTAATGGATTAGTTTTTCCCTACAAAGTAATGATATCACCAATAAAGGCTGTACAACACGTACTTGATATCAAATATAATAGATTATAACATAACTTAGCTTAAAGCAATATTAAATTATAATAATTTATAACTTTTATTTTATTTATACTACCTTTTTTCTTAGAATTTATTTTTTTACCCATACATTTAGATAGCAATTTCTACTGTGTATATATCGCCATCCCATGATTCATCGATAATTCTAAAGTTTCTAACACTAGCCCTTACTTGTTTCTCTATAATTTGTGATTTTATCACTCCATTTTTGGCACGAGTCTCACTAGTGATGTTATAACCAACCAATATCTCCGCTAGATTGTTTTGTGCATCAATTAGTGCAGATTTTCTAGCCATGACTTTAGCATGTGCTTTTGAGAATGCATGTTGTGGTGCCACTCCCATACCTAAAGCGCGGATGTTTATTTTTTTACCCATACTTTTACCCATACTCTTGTGGTTATTCTCTTGTACTTTAGTATAAGAATTGGCTTCTAAACATGATTTCGAACCGACTAACAATAATATTACAATAGATACATATAATACTTTATACATCTTGTCCTCCTGTTATTATATCAAGGTACTCACAAGAACTAATCACCTTGAAAATAACGGTACTTAGACCCATTTTGTAGTTTGTGTTCTTACCTTGGTTAAATCCCCCTTGATAAGGTACAAATTTACACATAAGACTATGTATATCTACTCTATAACAAGCAGGTAATACAACATTGATAGTATTGTTACTTAAGTCTTTTGTAATCTGTAATTTATTATAACTAGATAACACCTCTAGCCTATTAAGGACTATTTTGCTCTCTTTAACAAACAAAGAAGAATTATCCACTAGAAAACTTTTTGATGAATGTTTTTTGATGTTAGTGTTCATAACTATTCTCCTAACAATACAAGTGATGATGATAATATGTCATTTTCAAAATCAATCGGTACGCTATGATAAACCAAAGAGTCCCCTTTGATATAATTGGTTAATACCGTGATATATTGTTCTTTGATTTCGTATGTGTTGAATGTGTATAAGTATGTTTCTAATGTGTTTGTTTTATAAGAGTCAACTAGTACAGGTGAAATTTTACCTGCTACTTGTGTTGATAATTTGTAAATGTTGTTTTTTAGGGTACCTTCTACCTTGATATTGTAAAAATTAAAAATGTTAGTAATAGATGTTTCTGTGACTGTTCTTACTTTATCATATAGCGCTTGTAACGCAACTAATTTAGCATCATATTCAGGGTTACTTTCATATTTGTCATATTGTCCATTTTCATTTTCTTGATAAATGTAGTCTTTTACCCCTTGTCCAATAGCTAACATCTCTGTTTTTTTAACACCATTTGTGTACCAAAGCGGTTGTTTTTCTGATTTGATTGATGTGATTTCTTTTACCTCTATTTTAGTAGGCGTAGGTTCTCCGCATCCGATAAGTGTTAAGCTTAGTGCTAGTGCACATACATTTGAGATTTTCATTTGATTCCTTTGCTTCGTAAAGCGAAATTGAAGTTTTTTATCTATTCAGATACGATGACTTGTCATCTTAAGTACAATTATAAAACATTTATTCTTAAATCTAACTTAAACCAATATATATATATATATATATGTTTTTTTCTTAAATATGATTAAATAAGTATAAATACATAAAAAGGATATTGATATGGCAGATTCGCTTATAGAAGATTTAGAGATAATAAAAGGGGATAGCTCTAAAGTGTACTTGCTAGGTTCTAAAGATGTAGCAGAGTTTGATGCTGATTGGTATGCATCTTATACTATTAGAAAAGATAATGTTGATGGTAATGTAGTTGTGGAAAGAGCATTGCCTAAGAATTTAGCAAGTGGTGATATATTCGCTGATACTAAATTTGTATTTCAAATATACCCAACGGAGAGTGCATTATTGACTGCTGGTAAGTATTTCTTAAGTGTTCAGCTTTCTAATGATACACTACCGTATAGAAGAGAGTTGATACAATCAAAACTACTTGTACTAAAAGAAGGTGTCGTTGCACCGTGATAAGATTTCGAGATTTTATAAACGAAGATGTAAACCAAATACAAAAGAGATTTAAACTTCTTTTACTTAATTCTTTTACTTAATTCTTTTATGTATCAATTGTATATAAAAGAAGAGTTCTTAGAGAGTAAAGACTACTATAAAGGTAAAAGCGATATGCTTTATAAAGACAAAGTAAGATTTGATAAGATGATGAAGAAAAGTTCTATTTTAAAATTAGATGATTTTGTAAAGAAGAACATAGACAACCTTATAAAAATACACATGACATATGAAAGAATAGATTTATTTACTCTAAGTGATAAAGATTTTATAGTTTACCTTGATAAGTTTTTGGTAATTGTTTATAAATCATTAAAATCTAAAATTTTATACATTAACGATATGGACACACAACTAGAATATGATGATTTTATAAAAGTTATGTCTATAGAAACATTAAAGAAACTATCAATAGATTATATTAATTTTAGAAAAACCATAGTTGATATATTGGGTAAAGAAGCAAAAAGAATAAAAAGTGATAAGGGTTTACCTATTATTAATGTTGATTATAGTACACTAGAAGAATCTAACGCAGAGGAAGCAGAAAATGACAGATGATGTTCTTGTAAAATATTTGTTTGATAAAGCACAAGCAGAATCAGACTTTAAAGAGGGTATAATCACAAAGAGTGCCATGGTAGAGTTATGTAAAGAAATAGAGGTTGCTTACATGGAAGAAAAGGATACACAATGTTTACAGGATTCTTAGATTTGGTCACGGAGAAAGATATAAAAGGCACTATGGATTTTTATTTTCCGGAAGTTAGATGTAAAATAGAAGAGTACAATGACTATATAATTCTTGTGTTTCTTGTTGTTCAGTTAAAGAGAAGAGGTAAAGGTGAAGGTGTTGCTTTTATGGAAAAACTTATATCCGTAGCAGACAAAAACAAAAAAGACATATATTTAGACCCAACTAATGATTTCGATTCTAATTATGATAGGTTAGTAAAGTTCTATGAAAGATTTGGTTTTGTAGAAAAAACAGATGATATAAAACACAAGATGGTTAGAAGACACAAATAACTCTATGTCAATGAAATCTTACCGGGAAATGGTGTAGGTATTGGTGGTGCAGGTGGTGCTGGTATCAGTTCTATATGCAATGTAGTACAAGTTTTAAGACCGTCTTTTATCGCATTTAATAATTCGGTCTCTAAATCCCCTTCCTCATTTTCTTTAGCAAAGAATGTACTTAATTTTGATATTAAAATTGGTTGTAATGCTATCATAAACAATTGCCCAGACACTACTGCTATACCACCATTAGCAGGGACGCCGGGTAAACCTACGGCGATAGGGGACTTCCAGTAATTCATTACACCTTGTGCTATAGTAGTCGATGCACTAACCGGGTCCCCACTATCAGGTAGCTCAAAATCTTTTGCTACCAAAGCACCAACAAAAGATAATGATTTATTTGCATATTCTATTTTAGAAAGTTCAGGTGTTAGAAAAGATACCATATCCAATCCAAATTTACTAGCTTTTTCGGTAGGCGTAAATCCCATTATAACAATCCACTTGTGATACCATATAATGTATCGAACACATCGTAGTCGCTAGTTGTATATTTTATCAATGTGCTACCACTAGGGTCTCCCGATTGGTCAAGGTCGTTAAATACCTGTATATCAATTACTTCATGAATCATTTTATTATCAATCCTAAACAAATTAGTACGTACTATGTTTCTATACGTGTCAAAGTTATCATCACCATTTTTTAGAATATATAACTGACCTTCTTCTTTTGGTATATCAGCGCCTATAGAATCAAACATATATCTTTCCGGTCTTATATATTCTATTTTCATATCAACCGAACCAAACACAGTACCAAATGAGTAGATCCCCCCTTGGTATACATCTTCTATCTGTTTTATAGGTAGTTCTCCTATATCAAGCTTGTATATCTTAGAAGGATAAAATACACTTATTATTTTTATGTTTACCAGTATATCATCAATATAAGCTGGTGTTATAGATAATACATACGCGTCATGAGCATCTATCTCTATTTGTGTTGGTAATCTCCTACAATTATCATCATCATAAAATGTATCTATAATAGGTACAACAAATGGGGTCTGTACTTGTGCTATAGCTATGTTTGACACAAATGTCTTTGATATAGCATCATCTAATACACCTCTTAATACTTTTATAGTGATTATGTTAGAAGATATAGAAACCACCTCTATAGTAATATTATTCCATATAAATTCTGTACCTACTACAATATCTCCAATATAATTACTAGACACTACTACTTCTATATATTGTAAAGTATCATCTATAGAATAAGTTCTACCAAATATAGAAATGTCATTCGTGTAAAAATACTTTGATGTCATGTCGAAATTGTAATGATATTGGTTGTCCCCCAATAAATCTGTTTTTATTTGGTCAATATAATTTAAAGACAAATCAGCACCAGTAGCAGTGCTATCAACGTGTCTTGTATAAACAAAACTTACAACATAATCATTTGTTGTATAATTACTAATGTCTATATATGTATTTTTGTAAGTGAGTTTAAAGCTTGGTGTTTCACTATCGGCTAATATGGTTGGGTTAGTTGCTCTTAGTATATTAGTACTAGAATTGTATGTTGATATCTTGATATCTCCTAAACTTGTGCTTATAATAGAGTTTGTCAATAATGTACTTTCAATTTCAATTTCATTAACATTGAAAATGACAGAATAATCAACATAAGTATTAGTTACCTCTTCCACTACTATATAAAATAACATATTAGATATTTCACAATCTATTTTATCATTAATTTCTAATTTGTTAATACATAATAGAGACAATACCTCGTCAGAGGAAGACAATACATCACCGTTTGTAATGTATACTTCCTCTAAGAAAGTGATAGTACAAGAGCCACCACCGATATCAACCATACTTTCTATGGTGACAAAAGATACACCAAAATCTAAAGTAACAAGTCTACCTGATATATCAAAAAATGGTTCTAAATTTAAGAATGTGGCTGTTGTGTAATCCCCACTAGTACCATTAAATAAGAATAATGAATCGGAAGAGTCCGTATAAGATTTACTATCATATGTCATAGTATAATCCCCACTATAAAACACATCACTTACATCAAAAGAAACTTCTTCTAGTACTACCCCATTGTAATAATCACCGGTAGAATATAAATCTATAATACTATAGATTCTACTCCCTTTATTCACGACACTACCTAAAGTATGTGATTGTGAATTTGTAACTACTAACTCCTCTTTCATAACATCGAATGTTGGTGTTAATGCTGTATAATAATCGCTTATTTCCACATCGACTAAAGATACTTTAATGTTAAAAATATCATAATAAGTTTCATAATAAAATATATAGTAAAAATAGTCAATATTTCTCACCGCTACATTTGATACCGTAGCCGCAAAAGTTCTATCTACTTGTACTTCGGTAGGTTGTACATCAGTTATTTGAAAGAACCCTATCTCACCATCAAATTCTACGTATCTACCTACGCTACCAATATAATCAGTTATAGGAAAAGTATTACTCCCTAATGTTAAATTTGTTGTGTTGTGGTGTGCGGTAGTATAAGTGTCCAATAAATCATATGATGTTACTTTTACGTCAGGTGAGTAAAACACAGAATTGTTTGCTAGTTTATAATAATCACCTACATTGTGTATAGGTAATAATTTATAATGTTTGCCTATATGTGATAAAGTTATAGCCATCTATTTACTCTTGTTTTGTTCGCTAAGGATATCATCTTCAAAATCTCCAAATTCTACGGTTGGTGTCCCAGAAGGTGGTCCACTAGGTCCAACACCTGTTGGGTGTATATGTGTACTATAATCATTATCTAAAAACTCTTTGAATTTACCGACAATACTATCATCAATATATGCTTTTAATTTATCACCAAGAACTAAAGGTTCTGTTGAAGCACCACCTAAGTCAATCTCCGGTGCAATTACTTGTACTTTTGTTTTTGACTTTACCGTGAGTTCGTTATCGGTAATCTCTACATAATCGCCATTTTTATGCAATATAGTAATGTGCTCATTGCCTTCTGTATCATCTAAAATTATTGTATGACCACTTTGTGTCTCTATTACATTGTTATAAGGATATTTTGCACTAGATGTTATTTCTATGGCTTCACCATCAATCACACCATCTTTTCTTGCGGATAAAGCACTACTCAAATCAAAATTTTCAGTAGTCAATCCACTAAGGTCTCCTTTGCCAAAATAATTAGACAAAGGATACTTAGAATCTTTGTCTTTGAACTCATCTTCCGGTGTCTTTGTATTATTACCTCTCACCGCCCCTAGAATCAATGGATGTTCATAGTTGTTGTCTTCTATCAACAAGTACACCGAAGTCCCTTGTATAGGCACAGAGGAGATTCCTAATCCACTATTACCACCAAATGATAATGGTGATATAATATGACACCATGGTAGGTCATCACTTGTTATAGAATTATCGGTAGGATGTATACCAACAATCCTAACTTTTACTCTTCCATATTTTAAAGGGTCGTTGTTGTCTGTTATCACACCATAATATATCATTATCTTCTCTCTTGGAAATCATCACGCCGTAAATTTAGTTCTTGGTCAAAAAGACCATCCGCGCTTATAATATATTTAGTACCATACACTAAGTACTTCCCTGACAACATACCATTATTAGAAGGCACAATCTGCTCTGGTATTTCTACATCTACTATGTTACCTAGTCCTACGGAGAAACTACCCGATGATAACAAGTCAACCTTTATGTTGTTTATATTGTTTCTAAAATGCAAGTTCTCTTTGTCATTTTTCCAATATGACATTGGTAGTGTCCTAATACTTTTGACTTCACCATATTCTATTTTTTTATCATTTAATCCTAATAATAAATCATCATTTTTAACTTCGACTAACTCTACCACCTTCTTCAAAGGGTCAAATTTCATATAATTAGTATCGGGATAAGTAATTATGTTCTCCGTGCTATCGTATGTGTCTATATCTAAGTACTTTATGTTATTGGGATATAAATCATTTACTTGTGCGTACACTTCGTCAATCTCTTCTCCTACGATAGATGTCTTGTCAACACAAAAATATTCATCACCCCTTTTGTATACATATATACCAGAATCTTTTATGAGTTTGTTTACCGTGATGAATGTGTTTTGGTTTTGTGGAGTCACCACCAATTCGTGCTTTGTATCCATATCAATAGTTGGTACACTTACACCAAAATCATTAAATATAGAAGATACTATTTCCGAATGTGTTTTGTCTTCAAATGCTCTACTTTTATGCTCTATGAACATATCAACAACATCTAAACTTATAAACTCAACCTTGACCATTTTGGTCTTACCTTCTAAATATTCATCCACTTTAGTGATAGAAAAATGTTCATTATATGAATTTTCCCTCATGTCGACCATAGATAATATTAGAGAACATTGGTTGTCTAGTGGTAAGCTCCCACCATAACCAACACTATCTAAAAATAACATATAACCGGTTATAGCATAAGTATCAAAAGAATGCTCTAATATTATCTTAACCACTAAGTCCATAGGAACAATATGACCTGTGTTATCCCTTGATATTACCAAATCAAATGATTTTAGTGTGTTTACTCCTACCATATTACTTCTTTAATTGTAGGTCTAGCAAACGTCTAAACTCGTATACTTCTGTTGGTATTATCACTTTTATACTTCTATACTTTTCATTATTTTCTTGTATACTATCAGAAATATCATTGTAATTTCCAACTTCTTTGTACCAACCAAATCACTAATTACCGTATCTTGTGTATCATCACCTTCTAATACAGGTACTATGGGATAGTCCAAAAATGCAATACCATTTATTGTTGGGTTTAATATAGTATATTGCTCTTTTGTCGTTTTTTCATCTATATTGAATTTTGTATAGTAATTTTGTACTTTCTCTTCTATTATAGTATTAATATACGTTTGATTTTTAGGAAGTTCGTCAACAGAAATCATACCGTTTACTAACACTATAGTATCCCAAAAATTAACATCACCATAAACATCAAATGAAATGCTTTCTAGTCTAACATCATCACTAACTTCATAATCATAAAAATAACTTTCTGTCTCGTATTTGTCAGGTATATCCGCGATTGTGAAAAAGTCAAAGAAACTACCGCCGTTGTAGTCCTTTTCTAAATAATTAAAATAAGAGTTAGTCATTACCAATCTCCAAAGAATTTTTCTTGTATTTCTGATACGGTCATTGTAACATTAATAGATTTTATATTTCCATCTCTATATGTACTCATTCTACCATCCGCACCATATGTAAATGACATATCCTTTATTACAAATGCACCAATTCTAGTCAAATCGTCTAATTTCTCATTGCTAAATTTTATAGAAAATACAGATGGTGGGGTTATAACGAAACCATTCTTTGTCCCTGATGCATATTTCTTAAGTGCTATTAATCCAACTATTGATTCTTCCGCTTCTTTTGTGTTGTTTGGTAATAGTGCAAAGTCGAAAGTGAAAGTCCTAGCACCATTTGGTTGATAAGTTTGAAAATACATAGGTGACATAGAACCTGCTAATCTCGATATCGAATCTCCACCACCGGCACCACTCACTAATTTTGACACAACCCCACCTGCAATATTGAAGTTTGTATCTTCCCACCCTTGTGAAAAAGCTTCGTTGATGTTGTTTGGTAATGGCATATACCATTTCTTATCATCTCTGGTTGTTATGTTAAGTCCCATAAAGTTTCTATCTTTCCCATCATTCTTCTTATCACTTATTGTTTTCATCGATTTGAAGATGGTGCTCACAGCATCACTCTTCTGTAATCTATCTTTTAGTGCACCATAGTAATCTTTACTTGTTATGATGATAAAATCGGAAGTAGAGTTCGCATTTATTTTGTATGAATCAACATCAGCCATATAGTACTACCTTTTATTATATTTATTACTATCAATAAACCTTAAGTTTATTGAATGTACCGGAACTCACAGGTAATGTTGGTTGTGTCATAGGTGTGTATGTACTAGTGCTCACGTTTGGTGTGTTTTGTACCTGTGCATTTTGTACACCCGGTAATATATTAAGATTGTTTGGTGTATTTTGTACACCTATATTGTCAATAGTTTCTAATGTAGTTACACTTTCTCTAGTATATACATCACCATTTTGTCTATTATTAGAAGCAAGTGACTTGTCAATATATGCTATCATTCTCTTAGTGTCATCATCAATATTAGTTTGAACATAAGATTTTAATTGTTCTAAGTCTTTTTTGTCATATGATGATAAATTGTCTAATATAGTTTCTTGGTTGATTGATAACAAATCATCTTTTCCTATAAGGTCGTAGTCTATTTCTAATGATTTGTTATCTTCTAGCTCTTTTAATATTTTTGAACCTACTAAATCCTCAGCCTTTGTCACTTGTTCTAATTCATTAACCCCACTAGCAACATCGCGTGATTTTGTGTTATTTCTTTTGTTTAGCTCTTTTATTATGGATATCTTGCTACTACCGAAGTTAGCTTCTTCTGCCAATTTTAAAAGGTTTTTATCGGATAAAAAATGCAATGCATCTTTGTCTACATAGTATCCACCTGCTTTATTAAATGATACAGCACCCGTAATAATCATTTTGTTCATAAGGTCTGTTGTGCTTATACCATCACTCAAATTCTCTATTACGCTACCTGTCCCCTTTATTATCTTAGGGCTGATACTAGAATATTTGTCACTTGTAGCATCAAATATCTTAAGTCCTAGTCTTGCCATAAATGGCTCTATTGCATCTATTGTGCTATTAATATATGGAAGTGTATAATCAATCAATTTAGTGTATACATTACTATAAAAATCAACAATATCAGCGATAAATGGTGAAAGTGATTTCAAATCATCTACTAGAGAACTACCTAATCCTAACAAACCATTCATTATACCTTCTTCATGAAACCTTTTTAGTCCCAACCACATATCATCACCTAATCCTGCTATAGTAGGCATTACCTTTTCTAAGAATATCTTGTATACACCGTTTAATATAGGTTGTATAAATTCCCAATACTCGGTCATACCTTTAACAAAATCAGAACCTAATATATCAGAAATGTGTTTGTTGATAATAGGTATTGTCTTATCACCTGATAACTTACCAAAAGTAACAGATTCTATAGCCGACCCAAATATCACACTCACTAACTCACTAGTACCAACATCGCCTTTAAATAACTTATTTGAATTGCGTAGGTGCTCCTTTGCTATATCCAAAGTGTCCATTGCAAATAATGCAAGTCCTACGGGTCCTAGTATCTTACCAACACTAAAAAGACCTTTCTTTGTACTAGTAGCTAGACCCTTTAGTTTATTAGCAATTTTCTTGTTAGTCTTCTTATCATTTTTGTTGTTTTTTTTGGAGAATAAAAGAGGTAAATCATCATCATTACCATCTAGTTCATCACTAGAATTGACAGGTTGTACCAATTCGGCTGTGTTACCACCTACACTAGTATCCTGTTCATCTACTTGATTTTTTTCTATTTGTACTAATACATTCTTAATAGATAAAACTTCTTTGTTTAAATCAACAAACCCCATGTCTATATCTTTTAATTTATCATTTATATTAGCTTGTAAAGACGAGTCACCTTGTAACCCAAATAATGTGTTTAGTTTGTTATCTGCTTTCTTATCGGTATGTAACATAGAAATACTATCGCCTAGTTTGGTGATGTCCTTTCCTATGGTCATCCCAAATTTAGCAAGGTCTATCTGTGAACCAGTTAGGTCAGAAGGTGATTGTACAAATTCATCTAAAGTAGTTAGTTCGTTTGTTATATAACTATTATAATCTTCACTAATATTTGTTACATTATGTGATATATGCTTTACATTTTCTGTAAATTGATTGTTTATTATAGTACTATAATTAGAGGTGTTTTCTAATTGCTTAGTGGTAATATCAGTTTGTTTTTTATTAGCATCAAACAACTTTCTTGATGATATATTTTTTCTTTTCTTACCCTTTAGCAATCTCATTTTCTACCCCTCTCTTTTATATTTTTTTGTTAAACTTATAATCATGTCTCTTTCAAACGGGTACATATCGTTTATGTCAGCTATGGTTAAGTTACAATCCTGTGTCAACGTCATAATATACTCATAATATTGAACCAAATCTGTAGACGCCATCTTTGGTATCACAGAGGATTCAACGAAATCTATAATAGTTTCTTTTGTACAATGTAAACACTCTGATACAGCAGTGTACCCATGATGAGACAATGTTTCATTAAATACATTTTCTAGTTTGCACAATTCTTCATATTCTAAATTTTCAAAATCGTATTTTGTAATATGTTCTTCAAAGTTATCAGAGAATACTTCATAACCTAAAAATTCTTTTTTAGATGGTATGTACTCTATATTAAGTTCTACTTCGTTTACACCTTGGCAATGTTTACATTTGTATGTACTAGCAAATAGAGTACCTAAGCTCTTTGCTCTCATTTCAAGTAACAAAATCCTCTTATTGTCATTATTTAATGATTCATTTCCAATTATTATATTTGGTTCACCAATGAATTCAAAAATCCCTTCAAAATCTTCTTTTTCGCTCAACAATAAATGTTTTTCTTGTATAGAAGTCCAAGGTCTATATTTAAAATATACACCATCTATGTTTATATCGTACATTACTAACCAAAGAAACCAGGTATCACATCAAAGTTGATAACAAAATCATCACCGCATTTGTCACACTTGTACTGATTTATCATAGAAATCTTAGCAAACATTTTGTTGTATTGTCTCATTATTTCAGAGTACACCTCTATATCTAATGTATCCAAATACTCTTCTATTTCATCAAGTGTAAAAGTGTCCTCTTTGATATCACCTTCTTGTAATTCCTTGATTCTTAAAAGGAATTTGTAGTAATCATAGTTGGGGTGATTATCATAATTCTCATTTAGATATTTTTCGTTATAATCTCTATCCACGGTAACTTTTATGTTCCCCGATTCTATCAATTTAAACTCGCTTTTTTGAAAGTCCCCTAACTCCAAAGCTGTTGATGTTATATTATTTTTATGTTTACACTCTTTGTTCTTACAGGTAAAATCAAAACTTAATTTGTCAATAAAAGATGAATCTCTAATAGTCAACAAAGCATATTGTAATTCTGAATCACTTAATTTGCTACCTTCATAATTATCAAGACACGACATAACTAAAGTTTGTATGATGTCTTCTTTGCCAGCATCAAAAGTTTTTTGCATCTCACCTTCAATGAGTCTACGGTCTTTCCCCAAAAACTTACGTGCTTTGAGTTTCACCCACCCTAAATCTATATCGATGTTATATTCGATTTTGTTTTTCATTTGTTCCCTTTATTTCTATGCTGTCTTGAAATTGACAGTAAATTCTAATATTTGTGATGCTGATGTATTACTAAGGCTTAAATTACTTACAGAATCTATGAATACACTATTGTTTTCATAAACAACATTTTGTGTTTTTGTTGTCTCATTTACTAATGTTATAATCGTAGTAAGCTTTTGTTCGTCAGGATAATTGGTTGTTGTCATATTGTTCATTCTTTCAAATATATTATAAAATGAAACCGTATCAACAATAGATGTACTATCAAAATATATATCTGTTTGCCCACTTATAACAAAATCTTTAAAAGTTACACTAAATCTTTTTATTTCTTGTGTACTCTTTGTAATTTTCCATTCCCCATTAACAAACTCTTCTATTGATGTAGAAGTTTGGTCTGGTGTTGTTATAGAAACAACACTAACATTGATTTTATCAAAATGTTTTGATAGAAAATCATCAAAACTTTTACCTGACGAAAGTTTGTCAGCACCATAGAAACTATTACTAGGGTCAGTAACATTGATAAAAAAATTAAAACTATTGTTTCTATTCCAATCGGTTTTATAAATTACATTCGTATTAACAGATGATTTGTCCTTAGATTCAAAAAAACCGGTCACTTGTACTTCCTTATATGTATAAATACTTTTATGTAATTATTTATAAGGAGACGATTTGGCTGATATAAACCAATCATTACTTGACCTTTTTGTGCAAAGTGGTACAAGACCAAACAAATATAGAGTGTACTTAGATTTACCGGTACAAAGTGGTGCGGATGGTCTATTAGATTCAATCAAAAATAAAGCAATATCATCTATACTTGATGTGGTATGTAAAGCTACTAGTTTCCCTGCTATAAAATTAAAACAAACAGACTTTATGTATAGGGGTAAAAGATATCCGTTAAAAGGTGATATATCATTTGATAATGTATGGGATGTCACTTTCTACTCTGATGATGTTTCTTTAACTAGAGACATTTTTGAAAATTGGATTCGTGGTATGGATAACCATTTTGAGAAAGAAAATTTCATGGATGCTTCTTTGGTAGGACCAGACGTTGGGGATTTGTCATATACAAGTACTATGAAAGTATCACAATATCACTATACGAATCCTATCATAGAGATAGCACAATATGAGTTCTACAATGTATTTCCTATGGGTATATCAGCAATACCCCTTGCTGATGATGCAAAAGGTATTAGTGAATTCGTTGTAAATTTTAGTTTCTCACATTATAAAAAACTATCAATTTTAGAATCATAGGAATATATAAATGACACCACATGATTTAAGAAAAAAGTTAGGAGATGGTACAAAATCATCTAAGTTTAGATTGACAATAACTAGACCTACCATACAACTAGGTGAGACCGTAGGCGATGATACTATATCTTTTTTAGTAAAAGCTAGTGTATTGCCGGGGAAAACCATTTCTACTACCGAGATTTGGTCACAAGGTAGAAAATTTGAAGTAAGAGATACCGCAGAATTTACCGGTAAATGGAATGTTACATTTTATAATGATGATAAATTTGCGGTAAGAAATGCTATTGATGATTGGATGTACTATATAGACGGTTTTAAGTTTAATGTGTCTCCTTACCTCTTAAATTATGGTGGTATAGATTCCACAGGTATAGGGTATATGACAAATATGTATGTAGAACAATTAGGTTTAAAAGGTGAAACTATAGCAAAATATGAATTGAGTTATTGTTTCCCTACTTCATTGTCCGAAATACCATTAGATAGTGCTAGTAACGAATTGACTACTACAGATGTAGAATTTACCTATAGTTATTGGGAAAGAAAAGACTAAGTACCAAAGTATATAAATACAATTATAAAACACAATAAGAAAATATAAAAGGAGGTCTATAAAATGGCTAAGACACCAGCATCGCTAAGAAAAGCTTTACAAAATGGAGCTAGGGCAAATAAATATAATGTCAACTTAAATGTTTCCGGTGAAATTATAGAAGAACTTGTAAAAGCAACTTCATTTCCCGAAAAAACAATAGGACAAGTAGAAGTATTTGCACAAGGTAGAAAAGTAATTTTACATGGAGACACAGAGTTTACTAATACGTGGGATGTCACGTTTTATTTAGATGAAGACCATAGTAATAGAAAAGTATTCCTTGAATGGATGACTAGAATTGATGATTATGAAACTAATGTTCATGCGAATGTTACAGAAGAAATGGTTGATATGTTAGTTACACAAGCGGATATGTCAGGTGATGATACAGTATCATACAAATTTAAAAATTGTTTTCCTTCTAATGTTGGTTCAGTAGATGTTGCGGATGACACAAATAACACAATTTCAGAGTTTACGGTTACGTTTTCTTTTGATAATTGGGAAATAGTTTAAAAGGAGAATTAGAATATGGCTTTATTGTCCCCAGGGGTTGAAATAAAAGAAATCGATGCTAGTATTATCACGGCTAGAACCGGTGGTAGTGTTGGTGTTTTCGTTGGTCACTTCCAAAAGGGTCCGACAAATCAAAGAGTTTTACTATCTAATGATGTAGACTTTTTAGATACATTTGGTGAACCACAAAGTGGTTATGAAGATGATTGGTATCAAGTGTATAATTATCTACAATATGCTAGTGCAATTTATGTTACTAGAGTAGCACAAGATAATGTATTAGGTTATGGTGCTGATGGTGAAGTAGTTGCAGGAACTGTTGCAGGTGTTGTCGATGTTAATGGTACAGATAATGTAGAAGAGTATACCGATGGTGTTTTCTCTAGTGATTATGATGCTACAAGTGGTGTTACCACAGGTGTTGCAACAGACTTTACTTATATTGGTGGTGCAGTAGTTGCGGCAACAGGTAATGATGCTACTTTACTTGGTGCTTTTGAAATTGAAGTAGTACAATCTCCGGAACCAGGTGTTCTTGATGTAGTTGTTGGTACTAAATTGTCATTTGATGGTGGTACTACATTTAACTACGTTACTAAAAAAGAATTAGTTACTTCTCCTAATGTTTACAAATTGACAATGCTTGATGTAGTTGTAGCAAGTGATGGTAGTGGTACAGCAATCCCTATTATTAGACAACAAGAGTTAGTTAATACAATAGATATTACAAGTGCGACAATGGACAAAAGCGTTAATGTAGGAGATATACTTACAGTCGGTGCTAATAGTTACCACATTAAAGAATTAAGTAATAGTAAACAAACTTTTGAATTGAGTACACACGTATCTCATGCAATTGCGGATGGTTCGTCACAAGAATTTAAACTATCAAGAGTATCTTCTAAAAATGCAGTAGCTTATGTTGGTTTTGATTTAAATACATCTAATGTAGAGACACCTAAAACATACGCATTAACTGATATGTTACTTGTAGACGATGAAGAACAAAAAGACTCATTATCTGCTGATTTTAGAACAGAAACATCTAATAGATTTTTTGCTAAAGTTGCTGGTGAATGGGGTAACAATATTGAAATATCTATTGCTAAAGGTGGTGTAACCAAATATAGTACAGATGTTGCTTCTATTGGAGAAACACTTGCCAAATCAGGAGACTTCGGAGAAGGATCTGTTGCAGGATTGACTACTCGTTCTAAAAATTATGCATTTCCTGGTGTTCTATTAGATTCACTATTTGAATATACTCCTTTAGATGGTGAATACGGTATTGCTATTAGATATAACGGTGAAACAGAAGTATTTACCGTTAGTATGGACCCATTAGCTAAAGATGGTCGTGGTGATTCAATGTTTATTGATGATGTACTAGATAAACAATCTAAGTTTGTATGGTCGCAGAGTGCAGGGGATAAAAGTTTTACTATGGACTCTTATATAAATGGTAATACTATTAAACTTCAAGGTGGTGCTACAGAGCAATATAGTAAAACTTTAACTATCGAAAATGGATATGGTTTATATGAGAATAAAGACCTTGTAGATATCGATTATGTTATCGGTTTAGATACAAGCTTCGGTTCTATTTCTAGCTTAGTTAGCTCACGTAGAGATTGTCTAGGTTATGTTGCTTTTAGATTAGGTTCTAATGATGTATTAACTAACTTCGTAGACAATATTGTTGCAAGTTATAGCTCTAATGAATTTATGGTTGTTTGTGCTAATACTAAAGTACAAAAGAACTTATTTGGTACTAAAAATGTAGAAGTGTCTTTATCAGGTGATATTGCGGGACTTAGAGCAGAGACTGATGCTAATTTTGATAAATGGTTTGCACCAGCAGGTCAAACACGTGGTCAAATTAGAAATGTTGTTAGATTTTTAAGTAACCCTGATGGTACACAAAGAGATTATTTGTACAAAAATGCAATCAATCCAATTGTAAGCTTCCCAGGTCAAGGTCATATGCTATATGGGCAAAAAACTTATACAAATAGACCAAGCGTATTCGATAGAGTTAATGTTCGTAACCTTTTCAATCATATTGAGAGAGTTATCTACAAAACTTCTAAATCATTTGTGTTTGAATTTAATAACACTTTCACTCGTAATAGATTTGTAAGTGCTGTTGAACCATTCCTTTCTCAAATCCAAGCAGGTCAAGGAATTGATGAGTTTGTTGTTGATATGAGTGGTAACACAGATGCTGTTATTGAACGTAATGAGTTCGTTGCTAACATTGTCGTTAAGCCCGTATATGTAACAGAATTTATTACTCTTACTTTTACTGCTATTAATGCTAGTACTGACATCACAACAGTGGTTGGTGGTCAGTAAATATCTACTAGTTAAGGGTTCTTTAAGAACCCTTTTTGTATAATTATATTATGAATATAATACAACTACAAAAAACAATAACCCCTTACCTCAACAAATATAAAGTAGTTAAGACTAGAATAGTCCCTAACAACATAAAAAAGATTATAGTTGATGTAATGGGTTGCAATTTCCCAACGTCTATACGATTAATACAAAATGGATTATACAAAGAACCTAAATGCCAAGAATGTGATAATACAGTATCATTCGCAAAGACTCATAATTTTTATTGTTCTATAACGTGCGAGTCCAAATCAACTTATAAAAATATACCTCTTACAAAAACAAACATTTTTCTATTTTTGATGAAAGATGGTAAAATTAACCCAAATAGAACTAAGTATACACCTTATACATTGGAAGAAATGTATAAGTGTTATCATGGTGAACCAACCAAATGTCATTGTGGTGAACCAACATCGTTTATTAACTTTTCAAAAGGTTATCGTGAGTTCTGCTCAACTAAATGTCTATCAAACTCCGAAAAAACAAAGACAAAACAGAAAAATACAAACCTAGAAAAATATGGTTGTGAATATACGTTTAATAACAAAGAAATAAAGACCAAAATAGAAAATACCATATCGTTAAGATATGGCTCTAAAACTTATGACAACTCACATTTATTTGTAGGTGTTCCTATATCGGATGAAAGAAAACATCATCTAAGTGATGTATATAACAATAAGTCATCTATAGAAAAAAAAGATATAATTGACAAAACAAAATCTACTTTTTTGAATCATTATGGTGTATCCAATCCAACTAAGTCTCCTATTATCCAAGAGAAAATAAAAAATACTAGAGAGCGAAAACGTAAAAATGGGATATATAACAAAAATGAAATGCATATAACAAATAGAGACGATTTTAATAAGATTTATTTTGAAGAAGTTTTTGTTATAGATAATAAATTACAGATAGAAGACGCCATGATATATTACAATTGTGGTATCACTATGATATACACATTCTGTAGAAACAATAATGTAAAATATAAGAAGAGCAAAACAAATCAAGAAAATAATGTTTATGATTTTGTAGTGGATGTGGACAAAGAACAAGGTAATTATAAAATGATAGCACCTTTACAAATTGATATATTGTCACATAGTTACAAATTTGGTATAGAGTACAATGGTCTTATATGGCATAGTTATGGCAAATCAAAACATACGATGCTCAACAATCATGATAAAGAGAATAAGAATAGACACTTGGTTAAAACAAATCTAGTAGAAGAAAAAGGTTATCAGTTATTCCATATATTTGATAACGAATGGATTACAAAAAAAGATATATGGAAAAGTGTACTTAATTCTAAAATGAATAAGACAACTAGAATCTATGGTAGAAAAACAACTATTAAAGAAGTAGATAACAAAACAAAGAAAAAGTTCCTTGATAATAATCATTTACAGGGTTCTTGTAATTCTAGTAAAGATTACGGTCTCTATTATAATGATGATGAGTTAGTATCTCTTATGACCTTCGGTAAGACTAGATTTTCTAAGAATTATGAATGGGAACTTATAAGATTTTGTAACAAGATTAATACAACGGTTGTAGGAGGTGCTAGTAAGCTATTAAAGCACTTTGAAAGAGAAAACCAACCTACGTCATTAGTAAGCTATGCAAACCGTAGATGGAGTGAAGGTGGTCTTTATAAGACTATTGGTTTTGAACACACACATAACTCAACACCAAACTACTTTTATTTTAAAGAGAACACCATGTTATTAGAGAGTAGAAATAAATATCAAAAACACAAGTTATCTAAAGTATTAGAAGATTTTAATCCCAATGATACAGAAGTACAAAATATGTTCGGTAATGGATATAGAAGAATTTGGGATTGTGGAAACATGGTTTTTACTAAGAAATACCAATAGCCTTATAAATATATTCAAAAAGGGAATCTTATGACCACAAAAGAAGATTATATTATAGAAGTAGAATCAAAATTAAAAGAGGACTTGATTTGTGGTGGTAACCTTACTGTCAATGGTGATTTTATGATAGATGGTAGTTTGGAAGTTGATGGTGATGTTACAATTATAGGAAACTTTACAAATAAGGGTAATATAACCATCAAGGGAAACCTAGAAGTCGATGGTTATCATAAAAATATCATTAAATTGTCATCAAAAGAAGATAATAAAATATCTATATTAGGTGATGTCACCATAAATGGCTTTCAAGAGCTTTCTATGCCATTTGAGAACAAAGGTTCGCTTGAAGTCACAAAAGGGCTTTATAGTACTAGTACTGTGATTATAAAGGGTACATACAAAACAAACAAAACCAATTGTTCACAATTGTATACAAACAAAGTAACTTTAGAGAATGTAATCATAAAAAACAAAAATTATAGAAAATATTATGGTTACAATTTTAGCAAACACAATATTTGTTTTCTTGATACTTTTATCTCTATAGAACATAACATTTTTAAAAAAGAACAATGGTTAGAAATGTCATCATCAGAAATAGAAAAACTACCAAACTTAACTAACAATTGGTATAAAAAGAATATAAAGAAGATTTTAGAGAAACAAGAAACATTTATAAATACATATAAACAAGGAAATTAGGATGGATATAGGTAGTTTTAAAGATTTTGTAAATGAAGGTGACATAGTAGCCGATTTTGCAAAGAAATTAGAAAAAGAACTAGGTAGTGATTACGGTTATGAAGTCAAGAATAACAAATTAAGAATAACTTATAAAGACAAAGTAGTTGGTGTTGTGCAATGGTCTGATATTAAAAAAGGTTTAGATGTTAGTAAAGTCATCTCATCAATAGAAGATAGAATGGATACAAAGAAAAAAGAAAAAGGAAAAGGTTTATCGTTTGGTAAATTTGACATAGACACAAGAGGGGATTAATTCCCTCTTTATATCAATTAAACTGTTATAAGTTTAAGCACATTAGAATTTGTAGTTCCTCCATCACCTAACTCACTATAAGCATAAAGTACCATCACTTTTAAGAATACTCATCCCATACTGTGATGCAGAAATACTCATATAATATTAAAATTATTAGTATTTAATACTATATTAGTATTGTAACTTGTATTAATATCTAAAGAAAATTTAGCTGAACTTACTGTATCTGCAATATACCCAATATTATCAACAATTGAATTAATATTTAAAACATTTGGAACACTAGAAACTAAGTGAATACTATAATCATCTATATTATCACCTTGTCCTAATTGACCTGCACTATTTTCACCCCAAGCATAATAATTTGTAGAATCTTTAGTAGCGACACTAAAATTACTTCCACCAAAAGCATCAAGCCAATCTACATCAGTACCAATACGAGTAGGTGAAGTTTTATTAATAGTATCACCATCAATTCCCAAATTACCTAGATTATTGCCTCCCCAACCCCATAATTCACCATTATTTCTAATAGCTAATATAGTATTATTATATGATGATATAGAATCCCAATCAGTAGCAACACCTACTTGGGTGATTGTGTTTCTATTAGTGTTATCACCTAACCCTAACTGACCATTATCATTAATACCTGTACTAAATAATTGACCTGTACTTTTTATGAAAAAAGAATTAGTAGATGCACCAACCGCATTAATCCAATCAGTATCAGTACCGATTTGTGTAAATATATTTCTATGTGAGTTATCTCCTAATCCTAATTGACCCAGACCATTATATCCTGTCACCCAAAGAGTACCATTACTTTTAATAACTAATGAATGATTACCACCAGCACCTAATATGTCCCAATCAGTATCAGTACCTATTTGCGTAGGTGTATCCCTATGTGAAGTATCACCTAACCCTAAAGCACCAAATTGATTCCTTCCCCAACCCCAAAGAGTACCATCACTTTTAATTGCTAAAAAGTGGTCATAACCAGATATAATTTTGCTCCAATTAGTATCAGTTCCTACTTGTAATGGTATATTACTCGAGAGTACTGTTCCATCTGCTAATTGTCCGTAATCATTAGCACCCCATACCCAAATAGTACCATCAGATTTAAGGGCTATATTAGAATAAGCAAAAACAGAAATATCAGTCCAATTATTATCTGAACCTAATTGTAATTGTGTATTACTAATTATGTTGTCACCATTACCAAGTTGACCATAATTATTATTTCCCCAAGTATATATGATACCATTTTCTTTAAGAGCTAATACATGTGAAGAACCAACGTTTATTTTTGTATATTTTGTAATAGAAGTCACTGTATTATTAATTGTATAAGCTTTATTAGATATTCTTGAATCTTCTAAATATAATTTAGGTTCTTCTTTAGATAAAACTTTTTGAACAGGATTAAATGAATCAGTAGTGCTATCATCCATTAATTGTCCATAAGTATTATCACCCCATGCAAATAATGAATCATCACTTTTAATAGCTAATGTATGTGTATTACCTGCATCAATTTTAGAATATACTTCAGTACTTATTTGTATTGGTGTAGGTCTAGTATCAAATGTACCATCACCAAGAGGACCTTTAGTATTTACACCCCAAGCATATACAGTACCATCATCTTTTAATGCTATCCCACTATTACTATGCAGTTTTGTATCTAACCATGAACCTGATAATGTTATAGTTGGTACTAACACATCAATAGTATCTCCAGTACCAGTTTTATAACTTGCACTATCACCCCATGTTAATAAAGAACCATTACTAAGTATACCAGCAGATGTATAAGAACCAGCTGATATTTTTGACCAAGAACTAGAACCAATCAATGTAGGATTAGCTCTTCTTGTCCCTGCACCATCTCCTAATTGTCCAGAACTTCCACCACCCCATGTATACATATCACCATTTGTTTTGATAGCCATTGTATGATTATAACCACCTGATATTACTTCCCAATCTGTATCAGTACCAACTTGTGTAGGAGTAGAAACATTAGCATTAATAGTTCCTTGTCCTAATTGAGATTCGTTATCAACACCCCATGTATATAGAGTACCATTTGATTTAATAGCAATAGAGTGTTGAAAACCTGTACTACAATTTGCCCAATCTGTATCAGTACCAATTTGTGTAGGTGTTAAAACATCATTTGATGGTGATTTTACTTGGTAGTGGTTGTTGTATCCCCATCCCCAAAGAGTACCATTGCTTTTAATTGCTAAAACATGTGACCATTGAGCATCAATTTTTGCCCAATCTGTATCAGTACCAACTTGTGTTAATGTCAATGCGTTGTTAGTATTACCAAGACCTAAACGACCACTAGAACCTTTCCCAACAGCCCATAAAGTACCATCAGTTTTAATAATAAATGTTGCCTCTCCACCAACACTATAATCGATTAGAGACGAATCTATGACCGTTTTATATCCTTCTGTTAATCCAACATTAATACTATCACCAACAGTAACATTAGGTATAGTATCACTTAGATAATCACCATTACCATCTAAATAAACAAGTTTTAAATTGTTTGGTTTTAACTCATTAAATATCTTAGTTGGAAAATTGTCAGCATCTTCCGAGAAATAAGAAGTACTAGTTAAACTTTCTGTAAAAACATTAGTATCTGTAGCACCATCATAGTGAATAGTTGTATTGATTGTATTGGATTGATTAGTGCCAAGTGGTAGACCAAAACTATCGTTTTCACTTTTTACTGAATCACCAAAACCTAACAAATACGTTGTGTTCTTTTGTATTAGACCAAAAATAGCATTAAACGCATTTACAATATAATCTTTGTCTGTTCCTGTAATAGGAGAATTCCCGTTAGTCTCTACAAGAGTAGCACTAGTCAAATAGTTTTCAGAAGGCGTTGTATTCCCATCAAAAGATAAATAAGTGCTAATATCAATAGTTTGGCTAAGATTGTATTGTGTTCCCACATCTTCTTGTTCGGTCAAATACTCAATAAAAAACGTGATATTTGAATCAACAGGATAAGCCAATCTCAAAGAACCATGGACTTTTGTTTGTGCGAACAAATCTTGTGATATAGAGTATATACTATCTTCTAAATAAGAATTATTAACTTTGTCTAAGATAATTTTAATATTTGAATTAAAATTATCATTTTCAATATCATTGAATGCTTGTTTTAAGTTCATGTTTTGACCCGTCTTAGGAATGTACCAGGTTGTTGCAAATAGTTTAGTGATATCACTAAACTCAAAATATGTAAGTAAATCGTTCATTGTGAAATTTGGGTATTTTTTGTGTGCTTTTAGTATAGGTAGAACATTGTTTTTCACATATGTTCTTAGTCCTATAGAGGAATCTGCAGGTGTATCAAATAAGCTTGACATGGGTATCTCCACTTTTTATGTATTTATAATCCTTTTATTTAACTACAATAGTAAAATCAACCCCACCAACAACATCTCTATATCTATCTCCAGAATTATCAATTAATGTAGGTACTAATTTATCGGTAGTGTCACCTGATAACATCAACTCATACTTTCCATTTTCTCCCCAACCATACAAATCACCATTCATTTTAGTTGCAAAACTTGACTCATATCCAATATGAATACTATACCAATCTGTATCAGTCCCTATTTGTGTTAATGTGTTTAAAGCAATAGTGTCACCATGTCCTAGTTTACCACTAGTTCCATCTCCACAACTCCAAATGCTACCATCAGTTTTTAATACCATAACATACCGTCTACCCATTTTAACATCTTTCCAGTTAGTATCATTGTTGTATTTAGTGGGTATATCTCTATTTACATTATCCCCTCTACCTAATGCACCATGATAATTTTTACCCCAATTCCACAATGTACCATCTGTTTTAATAGCATAACTAAAAGATGATAATAATTCTTCCCCTGAATAAATACTCCTCCAGTCAGAATCACTCTGTACTTGTACATGTGGGGTTATATTATCAAGACTAGAATCATTGTTACCTAAAAATTCACCATTGCCTGCTCCCCAAAGAGTCCCATCATCTTTAATGAAAAATGTGTTATATTTACCAACTGAAATATCAATTATTGTAGAAGAATCTAATAATTTAAACTCTATAATATCAGTATCTACACTACCATCACCAACAGACCCATCTTTATTATCACCTCTTCCATATAATTGTCCATTTTTTATAGCCAATATATCAGGTGTTAAGTCGGAACTATTTGTACTAAGTACTTCCCAATCAGTATCTGAACTAATCAATGTAGGTATAATTTTATCTACTGTATCACCAACCAATCCTAGTTGATTGTTTCCATTTTCGCCCCAACCCCATAGAGTACCATCATTTTTTATTGCATATGTTGATACATTTGATGTAACAACACTTTTCCACGTTTCACCTATTGATATTTCTATTAATGTATTCGTGTCACTTGTTGAAGATATACCTAATCTACCATTGGCACCTTCACCTATACTATATAATGTTCCAAATATATTTGGTATACTTTCCCCTTGGTCAATTGTACCAACTTTTAAAGAGTTCTGTAATTCATAATAGAGATTGTTCATAGCAATATCAAGTTTTGTTTGTTTAATGCCAGAAATAGGCATTAATTCATTATTAATATTATAATTAATTATACCTGAAAGTATTTGGTTACCACTAATAACACCACCACCATATTTTATACTTAGATTGATATCTACACTTTGAGAACTTAAATCATAATCGTCTGTTATAACATCTACTTGTGGATTGGAATAATTTATATTAAGAGTTAAATCTTGTGTATTATCACCTTCTAAAATAGGAGTACCATTTACTAGAGCGGTTTGATACAATTCATCCATGATTGTTTGTATGTTATTAAGGGCTTGTAGTTGAGTTTCCGGTAGCTCAACTACATTTTCATTAAACACATCACCTTCGATATCAGAAAAAGTCTTTTTAAGTTTTAAATCATACGTGGTTCTTGGTATATACCACGTAGTTGTAAACAATTTTCTTATCATATCAGACTCAAAATCATTTATAAGGTCACTAAGTGTGAAATTTGGGTACTTAGAGTTTTCTTTCATATAAGGGAGCACATCATTTTTGACATGAACCCTCAAATCTAACGATGAATCTGGTGTAATATTTACTATTGATATTGTATATCCTTATGCTTTGTTTTTGACTAATATATCAAACAAGAATGGTTCCGATTGTAAACCGAATTCGTCAATGATTATAATTTGAATAGTTGTTGTCTCATCACTATCTACATTAATTGGTGGTGCGAACACAACTTTATTAGATGCCGTACCAACACTACCATTACCGCTCACTATACTCCAGACAAAAGAAAAATTAAACGAATCTTTATCAACAAATATAACTTCTAAATTTAAGTTTTCATTTTCATAAGTTTCTAATAGACCAGACTCTGTATAAATTGAAGAGATTACCGGAGTATTGTCACTTTTACTATGTGGTACATATTCTATACCTATATTATTAGATGAAGTGGTGATATCACCAGTGATTAATGATGAGTTCTCGAAAGATGATGTCTCACCTGCTCTTGTTATAATCTTAATTTGTTCAATTATATTACCATCTTTTATAGGTGGATACATATGTCCTTTTAGTACAAATGATATATTACCTGTGATTATATTATAACCTTCATCAATTTCCGGTATATCTATTGATACGGTTTCTATACCAACATTGATTGATGTAGGCTCTTCTAAGTAGTCTAACTCATTCACTTTTAGTGCGTAAGTAGGGTTAAACAAAGGAACAATTTGTTCTACAATCATAGACATATCAGTAAGTGTTAATGTTGCTATATCCAAATCAAAATAGTAATCATAAGGTACATAATTATATTGGAATTGTATTTTATCATTACCTATATCTCTTTTCACCATTTTGTATTTGTTAGTGTTTCTATCGGCACTTTTCACCATAGTACCTAGACTTAAACTCATTCTAGGCAGAACATTGATATTACCACTAATTAAATCTTCGGTATCCTGCTTACTAAAGGTATAAGCTTTATCTTTATAAGACATTTCTATAGGGACGATATAATCCCCTCTTGTTTGGTTGTATATATCAGTTCTTCTAACTTGTATATCATTTAGCATATCTAACATACTAGCCGTATACTTTTCTATTGTCCTATGATAGTAGAAATTCATCCTAGGTCTCCAAATACATTGTGTTTTTCAACAATTGGTTTTTTATCTTCTATGGTAGATGTTACATCACCACTAATGTCATCTACCGTGTATTCCGTATACACGGTAGATGTTGCTACCGTGTCCTGTGCTATTTTATCATTAGATAATGAAGTGAATACGTTGTCTAGTGCTGTTGTATCATTATAAGTAGGGTTTTGATAATCTTGGTGTGAGTTTATATAAGTATTTAATGTTAATTTAATGACATTTTTTGAATCATTAAAACTAAATAAGTTAGACACACCGGGTGTTAATGGTACAACGTCTGTAATTTCTAAAATCTTATTGGAATTGAATATAATAACATTACCTATCATCGCACCAAAACCTTTAGATGATTCAAAATCAGGTAGTAATACAATAAGAGTTTTGTAACTAATGTATATATTTGTGCTTTCTAAGTTAGATATACCAAAAGAGTTTATAATAGAGTTAGGGTCAAAGTATTCCCCTTGTTCTTCCATTTTAACTGATATAGTAGTACTATCGCTTGATAACTGTCTACTCTCATATTCCTGAAATGTTACGTTGTCGTTGAACTTAGACACTTCTAAGTATTCTACTTCTATCCCATATAGGTTGATGAGTTCATCTACCATAGAACCGTACATTTTATATTCTTTTTTCTTAGTATAATTAAAGTTAAATTTAGCCATGGACTCACTCGTTTATAACTATTTATAAACGAGTGAGGTGTGTTTACTTTGTGTGGTTTTTAAATTTTATAGTTCCTAGGGCAACCAAAACAATCAAAATAGTAGCAAATATACCCATAAAAAAAACGAAATCGCTATCGTGGTTACAAACCTTTTAGTTGTGATGAAATATCTTTACTACCATTAGGATAAAAGAGTTGCTACATTAAATCTATCATCTGTGTTATACCACATATCATATGTATTCACCAATTTAGAGAAATCATCAAGGCAACCCAAATCTTTTAGCATATGTTCAAAATATTTAAACACGATTCTAGTAGCACACATAGTATCATCAAGGTAATACCAATCATAAAGTTTGCTAGATTCTAACCCTGTTTTGTGATGGTCAAGTAGTTGTAATTTAATATCACAAAACTTTTCCATCTTGACAATAGTAGTGTCTACACGCTTGCAGTCTTCTTCTGACATATTTAAATCACTAATGATGATTTGTACCTTTGTGCCATTTTCATTTTGTTTAACAGCTTCAATACCAATAGCTTCATTTTGATTCTTCTACTAATTCTTGGTATGTCATTTTATATTCCTTCTCCTAATTATAACAACTCTAAACTTAAATCTAGATTAATTAAAAAATAGAATTGTTATACACAGTTGGAACATACAAAACAACCAATAGACAATGAAACACTCAAAGAAAGATTACAATTATAACAATTATGCTTGGTGTTAGAGATGACACAACTACCAAATCGCAACATATATCACTTAAATGTTTATGAGTTTGGGTGATTTGTTGTAATGGCACTCATAATGTCTATCATCTTCTAAGTCTCTTATAATACAATCATGATGAAAATGTCCAAAATACCATGATTTATAACGTACCTTCTTATGTTTACTTAAAGAAGTGAAAAATCTAGTTAGTGGGTCATCTACCTTATCAAAGTCAATAGATTGTGAATACGCACCATTACCATATTTTGCTACCATAGTTTGATATCCTATATTCGCGTTTGTAGTATGTGATAGTATAACATCGACATTGTAATCATGTCTTTTAAAATTTATCATAGCGTTCTTGTACTCACCAAAACTAGGAATCTCCCTACTCCAACAAATTTGTTCACCATCTCTATCAGTCTCGCCTGCAAAACTCTTATGTGTATTTGCTCCACCCATAACAAAGTATTTGATTCCATCAATTAAATATACTTCGCCACGCATTAAAAAGTAAATTCTACCTTGTGTTTTATTGTTTTTATAAGGGTGTATTACGTCTATGTATTGCACAATACCACCAAACATACCCTTCGTCGGCAGTTTATCAATCATATCCCAATTTTCATGATTGCCGGGGACTACAAAAAGTGTGAAATTGTGTTGTTTTCCTAGTTTTAACCAATCCCTTAGTAACTTATTGTCCTTTAACCAAAGTTTCTTATTGTCTTTTTCGTAGAACAACCCACCAAAGTCACCTAACTGAAATAATATTTTTTCTGATTTATTAGATGCCCAATTTTGTATTTTTGGTAAGTCTACCCTATCATGGGTATCACCACATATATAATGCTCACGATGAGATGACATTATCAAAACTCCCCCCCCTCTACAACAGAAACAAAACCGTGGTTTTTTCCATCTTTTCTATACATTTTTGACAAGTAACTACCCCCCCCAATTGGTTGTTTCTATTACTATGTTTTTTTCTACATGATGGTAATACCATCATGTGTACCGTGTGTTGTCTTCATCTTCTATTCTACAATTATATAGGTTTTCTTCATACTTGTATGTATATTGTAAAGCTTCACCATTTTGTTTAACTGTTTTAAATCTTCGTTTTCTAAATCACATTTTTTAAAAAATCTTCATAATTCATCTTCTATTCCTTCTCTTTATTTATATTCTATAATTATATAGGTTTTTAATGATAACTTAAACTGTTCTTAATGTTTTTAAAAAATGTTGGTCTCCACTACTCCAAACCAAATCATCAACTACTTCTTTTAGTACTTTAATCTTTGAAGATGGCACTTTTAATTCCAACTCTGTCCATTTTGCTTCTAGTGCTTGCATACTTCTATTTTCCATTGGTTTAAACGGCAAGTAATCATGGTCTATATATTTTGGAATTTCATTTAATCCTCTTCCCGTATTGAAAAAATCTTTGAAACTCATAGTGTTATGCATCTTTTTTCCTTCTCCTAGTTTATTAATAAGTATAACAACTTTGAGATTAAATCTAGCTTACTTAAAAATAGATTTGTCTACAAATTCTAAAGCATAACCATTTTGTTTAACAGCTTCAATACAAATCTCTTGTGTTTGCTCTTTAACATATTGTAAAGCATAACCATCTTGTTTAACAGCTTCAATACAAATCTCTTGTGTTTGTTCTTTAACATATTCTAAAGCATAACCATCTTGTTTAACAGCTTCAATACAAATCTCTTGTGTTTGCTCTTTAACATATTGTAAAGCATAACCATTTTGTTTAACAGCGATTAAACAAATAGCTTCATTTTGATCTTTAACATATCGTAAAGCATAACCATCTTGTTTAACAGCTTCAATACAAATCTCTTGTGTTTGCTCTTTAACATATTCTAAAGCATAACCATTTTGTTTAACAGCTTCAATACAAATCTCTTGTGTTTGCTCTTTAACATATTCTAAAGCATAACCATTTTGTTTAACAGCTTCAATACAAATCTCTTGTGTTTGCTCTTTAACATATTCTAAAGCATAACCATTTTGTTTAACAGCTTCAATACAAATCTCTTGTGTTTGTTCTTTAACATATTCTAAAGCATAACCATTTTGCTCAACAGCGATTAAACAAATCTCTTGTGTTTGCTCTTTAACATATTCTAAAGCATAACCATTTTGTTTAACAGCGATTAAACAAATCTCTTGTGTTTGCTCTTTAACATATTGTAAAGCATAACCATCTTGTTTAACAGCTTCAATACAAATCTCTTGTGTTTGCTCTTTAACATATTGTAAAGCATAACCATCTTGTTTTACTGCTTCTAAGTCTTTATCTACTAATTTTGTTGCTTTTAAAAATTCTTGATATGTCATTTTTATTCCTTCTCCTAGTTTGTTCCTAAGTATAACAACTATAAACTTAAATCTAGCTTAAACTAACACACTTTAATATCTGAATGAAGAAGTTTACGACCTTCATACATATTTATTTTTGGTTTGTTCATTTCATATCATTAGGAACATTTTTTTGTATAATAACACACCATAAGCACCAACTTTGATAATTATGAACCCACCTCTTTTGTTTCGACCTTATCGTAAAACCGTTTTATGGTGGGTTTACAATCTTTACGGTAAAACTCCCATGTGGCTGCTTTGGTCTCCCCACTTGTTAAAAATAATGGATTATCTAATGTACCCAAACCGACATATTTTGATAAATTCTTTGTTCTATAATCACTATAAGAGGACACCTCATATTCTTCATTCTCTACTAATTTCTCTATGTGCATGTTTTTCCCCTTTGTCATTGTATGATAACAAAATGACGTTAATACATATAACAATCATAATCATAATCATAATCACCTCTATCGCCAATATAGTGTCTATAATTTGTGTGTAATTGATTAACATTTTATTTTCCTTCTCTTTTGGTATTCCTAAGTATACCAATTGCTTTCTTAATTATACCTTAAACTTTGGTATACTTAAAATCTCTTTACCATTTTTAAACAAAATAAGACCATTCTCTCTATTGTACTTGTAGATGTTATCATCATCACTTGTTAAATTACCTTTGTCGTCATAAGTATAAGTCAAACTAACATCATTAGAATCTTTATAAGTCAATTCATTATTGTTGGCATCATAAGTTCTAGTCTCTTCATAACCATTAGATTGTTTATGATTTAATTCATTATCGTTGTCGTCATATGTTTTAGACCAAATCAAACCATCAGAATCTTTATAAG
>Ga0233440_1000829_pt1 | contig 31654 bp, 29 predicted proteins | sample SI_123_September_5_FD_182791 | JGI IMG/M metagenome (GOLD analysis project Ga0233440, IMG submission 182791) | Seawater microbial communities from Saanich Inlet, British Columbia, Canada - SI_123_September2016_120_MG | ecosystem: Environmental > Aquatic > Marine > Inlet | place: Canada: British... | reverse complement strand
TAAAAAGATGTTTAATTTACACTTAAAAGAATGTGAATTTAGATTTAATAATCGCAAGCAAAATATTTATAGAATTTTGCTTGCGATTTTTAGAAAAGAGCCTCTAAAGTTATCTTGACCCTAAAATTAATATAGTATGCTCAATAATAAATCTATTCTTGTTACTGGAGGCACTGGATCTTTTGGTAATAAATTTATTACCATGACTTTGGAAAAATATAACCCAAGGCAAATTGTCATTTATTCTAGAGATGAAATGAAACAGTGGGAAATGGCGCAAAAGTTTGAAGATGATTCTAGGATTAAGTTTGTAATTGGTGATGTGCGTGACAAAGAACATTTGTCGCGTTCACTTAATGGCATTGATTACGTAGTTCATGCCGCTGCCACTAAGATTGTTCCTACAGCAGAGTACAACCCGCTTGAGTGTGTTAAAACCAACATTAATGGCGCAACCAACCTAATTGATACATGTATTGATCGTGGGATCAAGGGTGTGGTTGCACTATCAACTGACAAAGCCAGCAACCCTATTAATCTATACGGGGCAACAAAACTAGTATCCGATAAGTTGTTTGTTGCCGGTAACGCTTATGCGGGTGATCATGATACAATATTCTCTGTCGTTCGCTATGGCAATGTTATGGGCTCTAGAGGCTCCGTCATCCCATTTTTCATGAAGCTAAAAGAAACCGGTGAATTGCCAATCACAGATCCAAACATGACTAGATTTATGATCAGTCTTGAAGATGCTGTAGAGTTAGTATGGCATGCCTTTGATGATATGAAAGGTGGTGAAATTTATGTTAAAAAAATTCCATCAATGACGATTACTGATATCGCTAAAGCAGTTAGCGAGACAGCAAAGCAAAAGACTATTGGCATCCGACCTGGAGAAAAAATTCATGAACAAATGATCGGCCTAGAAGATGCGCTACACACCTACGAGTATAAGGATCACTATAAGATTCTACCTGCTATCTATAATTGGTCTTCTGATCCAAAGCGTAATAAAGACGGAATTAAGGTTGATGAGAATTTTACTTATTCATCGGATCAGAATAAAGAGTGGATGAATGTTAAAGACTTGCAACAATGGATTGATGCTAATAGAGCCAAAATTGGCAAGATCTGATCTAACACGTGCAAAAAAAAGTACTCATTACTGGAGGGTCTGGCTTACTAGCTGTTAATTGGGCATTATCTGTCTGTAATCATTACGCGGTTACATTGTTATTACACCACAGGAAAATTTCCCTGTCAGGGATTAATACGGATGTTGCATCTTTAAACTCTTTAAGTGAATGTTTGTCTGTGTTAGAAAAGCATCAACCAGACATTGTTATTCATACAGCTGGGCTCACTGATGTAGAGGAGTGCGAGTCCAATCTTGATTTAGCACAAGAAGTTAATGTAGATTTAGCAAAAAATATAGCGATCGCCTGTAGTGATCAAGATGTTAAATTAGTTCATATCTCAACCGACCATCTATTCTCAGGTAATCATGAATTGGCCACTGAAGAAACCAAGGTTAATCCTGCTAACAACTATGCTAAAACAAAATTACAAGGCGAGCAACAGATTCTAGAAAACTGCAAAGATGCACTTGTTATTCGTACAAACTTTTTTGGCTGGGGCGCAAAATATCGACAATCATTCAGTGATTTTATTCTGAATAAATTACGCAACAACGAACAAATTGATCTGTTTTCTGATGTGTTTTTCACTCCGATATTAGTCAGTGAATTATCTAAAAAAGTGCACCAATTAATTAATGCAAACTTTAGCGGTATATTTAATGTGGTTGGCAGTGAGCGTTTATCAAAATATGAGTTTGGCATCAAGCTTTCTGAATGTTTTAATTTAGATAGTAGCTTGATTAGCAAAATTAGTATTAATGATAAGCCAAATTTAGTAAAAAGACCTAAGGATATGAGCTTGTCTAATACTAAACTCTGCCAAACACTTAATTGCTCAATTCCAAGCATTGATGAGCAGTTGCGAACTCTTAAAGAACAAGAGGATAAAAGCGCCACCAACCAAGTGGCTTTAGATATTATTCCTTACGGTAAGCATTATATTGATGAAGACGATATTCAATCTGTTGTTAATGTATTAAGGCATGGCATGCTTACACAAGGCCCTAAGGTTGCAGAATTTGAAAATAAAATCGCAAGTTATGTGGGTGCAAAATATGCAGTTGCTGTTGCCAACGGCACAGCAGCATTGCATTTAGCATGTATGGCATTAGAACTTGGACAGGGTGACGAGGTGATAACCTCTCCTAATACCTTTGTTGCAACGAGTAATTCTATTTTGTATGTAGGTGCTAAACCAGTATTTATTGATATTGATAAACAAACACTAAATATTGATACCAATCAAATTGAACAAGCAATACTTGATTCAAGTAATATTAAAGCCATTTTCCCTGTGCATTTTGCTGGGTTACCTTGTGATATGAAGCGAATAAAGCAATTAGCAGAAAAATACAATCTTACAATTGTTGAAGATGCGGCACATGCGTTAGGCGCGATATATGATGATGGTTCTAAGGTGGGAAATTGCCAATATTCAGATATGACCATCCTATCTTTTCACCCTGTGAAGGGTGTTGCCGCAGGTGAGGGCGGTATGATTACAACTAATGATAAGGAGCTTTACCATAAACTATCATTACTTAGAAGTCACGGCATTACCAAGGGTAACTTTGAGTTTCCAGGAATCAGCAAGCCGGATAATTCATTGATCAACAAGAAAGAGGCGCTTGAAGGTGGCGAACTAAAACGTTGGTATTATGAAATGCAATATCTTGGCTATAATTACCGTATCACCGACATCCAATGTGCATTAGCGATATCACAAATGGATAAGATTGATCTATTTTTGGATGCTAGAAGGTCAATTGCTAAATTTTATGACCAAGCCTTTGCAGAAGTTCCAAATATTATCCCTTTGCAAGACCATGGTAGAAACGATAGTTCCCATCACATCTATGTAGTTAGTATTGATTTTGATAAGATTGGCATAAGTAGACATCAATTTATGAAAAAACTAGCAGAGCAAGGTGTAGGATCGCAAGTGCACTATATTCCTGTTGTCAGTCAGCCATATTATCAAGATATGGGTTATAGAATCGAGCAATATCCTTCAACTAGTCAATATTATCAAAATACACTATCCATCCCTTTGTATTATGGACTAAGTAATGCAAATCAAAAAAGAATCATTTCTTTGATGAATAAATTGTTAAGCCGTAAGTATGACTAGTATGCAATCATTATGGCGAAAAAATACTCAAATTAAAAATCTGAGTAAAGCTAATAACCTATCTAAAGAATTTATCTTCCCAAGCGGAAGACAAGCAATTATGCACACTTTAAGGAGTATGAAGAGAGGGAATCGCGTTGCTGTTGCCGAGTATAGCTCACAATGTGTGGTTAATGCAGTTGCCAAATATGCAACACCCATACCGGTTAAAGAGGTTATAAAGAATAATATTAATGTTGATGCTATTATGGTTTATGAGCAATGGGGCTGGATATTTAATGACAATATTATTGATGAGGTTTTGGATAAATATAATAAAGTTATATTTGATTGTGTAGATTCTCCTGATGCACATATTAGATATAAAAATATGGATTCAGTTATTGTTAGTCTATCTAAATGTTTGGGTTTAAAGGGCGGTGCGATTTTATCGAAAGATGGAGTCTTGCAAAGAAATGAGTGCGTATTAAACGAACATCTGGGCCTAGATACTGAAAACACAGACCATATTTATATGATTAATAGCTATCTAAATACAACTAGCCATATTGGTGATTTATCAGAAGTTGATATTTTGCATGAGTTAGAAAAAGAAACACAGGATAGGTGTGAAAATTTGAAATTATTTACTAATAGTTTACTATCAGGTAACTGGAGTGATTGGATGTTCAAGGCTATCAATAATGGCTGCCCTGCAGGAATTGTACCTCTATTTAAAGGTAGGAGGATTGAGCAGCTACAAAAAATAAAAATAGATATCAAAGAGAGATTGGACATAGAGTCAGAAATATACAACTTTAACTGGAGTGGCTCACCTCTTGTCTGTGATTATCATCCTTGTATAGCCTTTCCTATTCATGGCGACATTGTTAATATTCAAGACAGCATTAAAGTGATAGAAAATATAAAAACATGATAGGTGATATTAAAAGTTTTATTAAAGATAAAGATAAAGGTAAAGATATTAGTTTTGATTTGTCAGAATGGAACTCTGTGCTAGACAAAAGTGATGATATTTTGATTGCCCATCAAAAAAGTACAGTCGATTACTATATTTCGTATTTTAAAGGAGAAAATCTATCCCTTGTCTTGTACGAAAATAATAAGGCAGTAGGAGTGTTTCCTTTGTTTGTTTGTCATGGTGAAGATGGTTGGCTAATCAGTGGAAATAGTTTAATCAAGCCATTATTTGTTAACAATATTGCAAAGAAAACCAAGAAGCGAATCGAGAAGCAATTAGTTGAGATTGTTTATGCTATCGCCAAGAGATTAGAAGTAAAGAAGATTAAATTAATTGACTCCAATATGTTGCTGTCTAATTGGTATATGTTATGGCTGGAAAAGGCGAGTAAAAGTTTTTTAACATATCAATTGGCAATAGACTTGCAGCTTTCAATTAATGATATTCGATTAGGGTTCAGAAAGAGTTATAGACCGCTAGTAAATAAAGCTTTAAAGGAGTGGGATACTAAGGTCTATGAAGGCAATATTGACGATGTTTTTGAAGAATTTAGATTGTTGCATTTGGAAGTATCAGGTAAAGAGACAAGAAGTAGAGAAAGTTGGGGTATTCAGAAAGAACAAGTAAAAAGTAATGAAGCTTTGTTAGTGACTGTTAGAGATGGCGACATCTTAATAGGTGCAGGGTTTTTTACTTATACAAAAAATGAGGGAAGTTATTCTATTGGAGCCTATAAAAGAGAGTTGTTTGATAAGCCTATCGCGCATGGTGTGCAGATGAAAGCAATTGAGGCGCTAAAAGAAAAAGGGTGCAAGACTTACCATGTAGGTCAGAAAATGACCCTATTAGATGAGAATGTTCCAACCGATAAGGAGTTATCAATTTCTCATTTCAAAGAAGGGTTTTCTGGGTATATTTATGCTCAGCCTCATTTGGAGGTCGATCTAAATGAGTAAGCTGGCATTAGGAACTGTTCAATTTGGTCTAGATTACGGCATTACCAATCAAAGTGGACAGGTGACGATAAAGGAAGTTAAGGGTATTTTAGACTTTGCTAAAGAGAATGGAATCGATGTATTAGATACGGCTTCAGGTTATGGTAATAGTGAGAAAGTTTTGGGAGAGGTTGGCGTTGATAATTACCAAATTATCACTAAAACTATCTCTCTTAAAAATGGAGTTGATAGGGTGATAGATGGTTTTTATCAATCTTTAGATGATCTTAGTCAAAAGCAAGTAGAGGGCTTGCTGATTCACAATATTAAAGATATAAAGGATAAGCAGTTTGATATGCTATTTAGTAAGTTAAACGAATTGAAGCAACAGGGTCTTATTAAAAAAATTGGCTTTTCTACCTACACACCAGGGCAGGTTGATTTTTTATTAGAAAATTTTGATTTTGATTTAATTCAGGTGCCATTTAATGTATTTGATACACGCCTTATTGATGGTGGGCAATTGAGTAAATTGAAGAATAAGAAAATAGAAATTCATGCGAGGAGTATTTTTTTGCAAGGCATACTGGTTAATCTTGGAGAATGCAATGGATATTTTTCCACTTGGAAAAAAGAATTTGACGAATATAGAGAAATTGTCGAAAAAAACGAAAGTACATTGTTAGAATATGCTATTAATTATGTCTTGAGTGTACCAGAAATTGATAAAGCTCTATTTGGAGTTAGCAATATCCAGCAATTAATTGAGATTTTTAAGTCAATTCATTCTGACAATATTATTAATGTTAAGGCATTTAGCATAAATAATATCAACTTGTTAAATCCAAGCTTATGGAAAGTATAGGGGTGCATACTTTATTATGTATTCAATTGTTAAAGATCAGACCTCTCTATGAAAGTTAATATAATTAATGAACTTAAAGAGGATAAGGAAGAGGTAGTAGATCTTTTATTTAGATCCTTTAAAACTATCACATCAAAAGATTATTTTATAGATTTTATTGACAATGTCCCGTATCAAAAATTTATAGTAGTTAAAGATGCGGATAAATGTGTAGGAGTCTTATGCTTACTTGACCGGGATATATGTATAAAGAGTGTGCATGTTAAGACTACATGGATGTCTTATATGGCCGTTGATTCAAGATATAAAACCTTTAAGATAACAAATTTATTAAAAAAGACTTTATTTCAATATTCTAGTAAGACTTCATTATTAACTGTAGGAATTGCAAGAAAGGCATTAGATGGGTATTGGTATCCGTATGGGTTTTTAGGTGCAACCAACTTCTCAGAAATACATATTGACAAATTTCCTTCTCCTAAAATAAGTACCGATTTTCTCATAAAAGACTTTAATGTAAGTGGCAGCGTTCCCTTAAGATTGGTTGAATTGTATAATTATACTTATGCTAAGATTTCAGGAAGTATAGTTCGAGATAAGAGTATCTGGCAGTATCATCTACAAAAAATTATTAATCAAGAATTAAAATTAAAATATGTAGTCAAGAAGTCGGTAATTATTGGTTATTTTTTATATAAAGAAAATAAAGTTTTAGAGGTGTTTGGAACTAATTTCTTTATTGGAAAGGCGCATAAAATTATAAGTGCTCATATTGTAGATGAAAAGTGCAATAAATTGATATATGAAATTGGGTTATCTCATCCGGCAACTCCATATCTAGCCAAGTATAATCATAGCATAAATCAGCGTTTTGCGTGGAATGGTGGGCATGTGGTAAAGGTTGAATCGGTATTATCTCTTCTAGATGTTTTACTGCCAATCATAGAAGAGAGGCTTGTTAAAGTCAGTGTATGTGACTTTGAAATATTTATAGGTGATATTAAATTTAGTTATAAAAATAAAATACTAATGTTATCAAGGGGAAGTCATGCGATTGTTAAAAGCAATAATAAACAAGATTGGATGAAAATTATATTGGGTGTTTGTGATTATCAAGAGTTTGACTTTATTGACTTAGAGGATGAAGGCTTAATAAAGCTTATGTTTGAGAATTTACACTTTCAGATACCTCTTTTAGATCATATGTAGCCTCCGTAATAGTAAAGTCTTTTATCGTGTTAAAATTTGAAAATATGAAAAAAAAATTGGATAACGTTAGACACATTGATTTAAATATAAGCACTGGAGTGTTCACTCCAACGGCCACAACTAGTAACTTGATTAAAGCAGTCAAGAGTCGAATCGAGCAACCTGGAAGCCTTTTGGATCTTGGTTCTGGCTCAGGGGTTGTTGGAATTTCCCTGTTCCTTGAAGGGCTTATTGATAATCCTCTTTATGCTTCAGATATAAGCAAAGAGTCAGTTGCATGTATAAAAAACAACTGCACTAGCTATAATATTCCTGTCGTAGTAAAAGAAGGCTCATTGTTTGAGCCTTGGAGAGGTATGAAATTTGACTACATTGTAGACGATATATCTGGAATTTCAGAAGATGTGGCTAAACTTTCACCTTGGTTTGAAGGTGTCCCCTGTTCTTCAGGGAGTGATGGTACGTATTTAACATTTCAAGTGCTTGACAGTGCAAAGAGTTATTTGAATAATGGTGGTATGTTATTTTTTCCAATTATATCTTTGTCAAATGTAGACAGTATATTGGAAAAATCTCGAAAGAGATTTAAAGTTGTTGAATTTTTATGCAGAGAAGAGTGGCCATTACCAAAAGATATGTATCAACATCTGGAGATCTTGAAAAAACTACAACAAAAAGGCTGTATTCAATATAGAGAAGCTTTTGGTATTATTATTTGCTTTACGGATGTTTACGTAGCGCTAAGTTGATATGATTGTAATTACAGGTGTAAGTGGTGGGATAGGTAAGAAAATTGCAGTAGAATTATCAAATTATGATAGTGTTATTGGTATATACAGCTCTAATAAAGTCTTCTTTGAAAGAAGAAGTATATCCACTATAAAATTGAATCTTAATGATGAGCAAAGTATTATCGAGTTTGTAAAAAACTCACATTTAACCAGAATAACAGTAATACATCTTGCAACAGTAAGTATTAATGGATTAATTGCAAATTATTCTAGGTCAAACTGGGATCATACAATCGATGTAAATATTACAGGGAATTACTTAATTACGAAACATTTGCTGCCAATAATGATTAATGAAAAATGGGGGAGAATAATCCACTTTTCTTCGGTCGTGGCTCAAAAAGGGGAAAGGGGTGCAATTGCATATGGGATGTCAAAAAGTGCAATTAGTGGCTTTTCTAGTGGCTTGTCACAGGAGTATGGAAGATTTAACATTACAAGTAATGTTTTGAGCTTGGGGTACATGGAGACTGGATTGATTGATACGTTAGATATAAAAAGTAAGAAAGAAATTCTGCGGAAAATACCTATAAATAAATTTGGTGATATTAATAGTATTGTTAATGCAGTCAAGTTTATTATAGAGTCAGACTATATAAACGGCTCAGAGATAAATATAGATGGCGGCTTTAGATAATTTTATTTTGAATTAAGAGGATGTAGTATGCAAGAAGAAGAAATTATTATTAATATAATCAAAAGTGCATTGCAAGTTGACAAGGTGACTATTGATAGTTCTACTGATAATTTAGAGGAGTGGGATTCGTTAGGGCATTTAAGTATATTGGTTGCATTAGATAGGGAATTTGAAGGAAATTTAGCAGGTATTTCTGATATGGCGACAGCTGACTCTGTTAAAAAGATAATCTTAATTTTAGATAATAATAATTTTATATAGATGAATATTGAAATTGGCAGTATTGCCTATTATCTTCCAGAAAATATAGAATCTGGATTAGAATTGAAGAGGGATAATGTTGATTGGAATATTGATAAAATTGAAGAGAAAACGGGAATAAAGACCAGGTATATTTCTAATGATGGTCAAACTGCTTTAGATATGTCAGTTATTGCGGCTAATTTTTTATTCCAGAATAAAGTAAACCCTAAAGATATTGACTTTTTAATATTTGTTACTCAGTCACCAGAGTACATATTGCCAACAACTGCTTGCTTATTGCAAGACAAGCTTGGACTAAGTAAAAGTTGTATAGCATTTGATGTTAATTTAGGTTGCTCTGGATTTGTTTATGGACTCTCTATAGGGGGGTCTTTGATTGAGTCTGGCCTAGCAAAAAGCGGACTTCTAGTATGTAGTGATACATATTCAAAGTATATCAACAAAAATGATAGAACGTGCAGACCGCTATTTAGTGATGGGGCATCGGTAACCCACCTAAAGTATTCTAGCAATCCCAGGGTTGGTCCTTTTGAACTTGGAACAGATGGATCTGGAGCAAATAATTTAATAATCCCACATGGTGGGGCTCGCGCACCAGCTCATAGTCTAAAAGAGTTACACATGTCTGGAGCTGATGTATTTATGTTCTCTATGTATGCAGTCCCAAATTGCGTCAAATCTTTACTTGATAAAGCTAATTTAGAGATGGAAGATATAGATTTATTCGTATTCCACCAAGCAAGCAAGTTCGTTATTGATAATATTGTTCGCAAGCTTAACATTCCCAATGAGAATTTTTTTGTTAATTATGAAGATGTTGGAAACACGGTATCAGCATCAATTCCAATTGCACTTTGCTCAGCAAATAAGGCGGGTATTTTAAACAAGGGAGATAGAGTTATGGCTGTGGGATTTGGTGTTGGGTATTCGTGGGGGGCTTGCATAATTGAGTGGAACGCCAATTTTTAGTTGGTTTTGTTTTTATTATAGGATATGCAGGGGGTTAAACTTTGAGTAGAAAGGGTCAGGTTTTATATAAAAGGGCTAAAGAGATTATTCCTGGAGGTACACAGTTACTATCAAAAAGGCCGGAAATGTTTTTGCCAGGTTTATGGCCGAGTTATTATAAAAAATCAAAAGGCTGTGAAGTATGGGATTTGGATGGTAATCATTATTATGATGTGGGTATTATGGGCATTGGTACTTGTGTCTTGGGTTATGCAAATAAAGAAATTAATGACGCAGTTAAAAACAGTATAGATAATGGCTCTATGTCTACACTAAATGCGCCAGAGGAGGTGGAACTAGCAGAAAAAATGCTTGAAATTCATACTTGGGCGGACTATGCAAGATTTGCTAAAACCGGAGGAGAAGCTGTTACTGTTGCATTGAGAATTGCTAGGGCGCATACAAAAAAGACTAAAGTTGCGTTTTGTGGATACCACGGATGGCATGATTGGTATTTATCAGCAAATCTTAATGATGAAGATGGTTTGTGTAATCAACTATTGCCGGGTTTAAGTACAGATGGTATACCAAAAGAGCTGAAGAATACAGCCTTTCCTTTTAATTATGGAAATTATGAACAATTTGATGAGATTGTTAATAATTTAGGCAGTGAATTAGGCGTGGTTATTATGGAAGTTCAGAGGTACAAAAGCCTTGATATTGACTTTTTGAAGTACATTAGAAAAACAACAACAGATTTAGGTATTGTTTTGATTTTTGATGAAATATCTTCTGGGTTTAGAGTGAATATTGGTGGCATACATTTATTGTATGGTATTAATCCTGATATGGCAGTTTTCGGGAAGGCGTTGGGCAATGGCTTTCCAATCTCTACTATTTTAGGCAAGAAGGCTGTTATGTCTTCTGCACAAGACACCTTTATTAGTAGTAGTTATTGGACGGAAAGGACGGGGTATGTTGCTGCGTTAAAAACGCTAGAATTTTACAAAGAAAACAATGTAATTGAGAAAATTTCTCAAACAGGTGTTTTTATTCGAAAAGGGCTTACTGATATTTTTGACAAGACTAAACTTAATATCAGCGTTTCAGGTGGGCTAGACTCTGTTGTAGCAATGGATATTCAGGAAGAAAATCCATTGCTATTAAAAACAATTTTTATCCAGGAAATGCTGGATAGGGGCTTTTTAGCATCTAATTTAATTTATGTTTCATTTACACATACACAAGATATTATTGATAAATATTTAGAAAATGCTTTAGAGGTTTTTCAACTAATTGCTAGTAATAAAGATAATTTAGGAGAGTTGCTTAAATCAGAAATTAGCCACAGTGGATTTCAAAGACTAAACTAATGATTGCTGTAATTATACAAGCAAGAATGGGATCGTCGAGATTGCCTAATAAGGTAATGAAAGAGGTGCTTGGAAAGCCTTTGATCGATTATTTGTTAGAGAGGGTTTCTATTGTAGAAAAAGTGGATCAGATTATTCTAGCAACTACAACTAAGCCAGAAGATGATAGCTTAGCAAAACATGTTACCTTGTTGGGCTATGATGTATTTAGAGGCAGCGAAGATGATGTGTTATCCCGATACTATCATGCATTTTATGAGTTCAAGCATGAACTTGAGAAGTCTAATGCAATTGTTAGAATTACTGGGGACTGTCCATTGATAGATTCACATCTTATCGATAAGGTAATCAAAGTGTATCAGGAAAAAGATATGGATTATGTTGCGTTATCTGCAGATTTTTCTGAAGGTCTAGATGTTGAAATTTTTTCAGAAAAATTATTAACGCAGGCTTTTAATGAGGCGAAACTGCCTTCTGAGAGAGAGCATGTTGCTTTATTTTTCCATAACAATAAATCATTGTTTAACATGTATCGCGTTCAGAATAACTCTGATGATTCCAACTATAGAATAACAGTAGACGAAGAGCAAGATTTTGTTGTTGTTAAGTCTATTATTGAATATTTTTCTAATAATGATTTGGCAATGAACATTCAAAATATTAAAGATTATTTAGATAATAATCCAAGTATTTATAACCTTAATGCAAATATCATTAGAAATGAAGGTTTGCAAATATCATTAGAAAAGGAGGGCTGATAATGGCATTTAAACAACAATTTAAAATTGATGGCTGTAGTATTGGTGAAGGCTGTCCGCCGTATGTTATTGCTGAAATGTCGGCTAATCATGGTAATGATTTAAATAAGGCAATAGAGATAATCAGAAAGGCAAAGGAGTGTGGGGCAAATGCCATAAAGATCCAGACTTATACGGCTGACACTTTAACATTGAATTGCAGAGCAAAAGAGTTTGAAGCGAAAGGCGCATGGGAAGGGGTATATTTATATGATTTATATTCAGATGCATCCATGCCATGGGAATGGACTCAAGAGCTTCAAAAAGTAGCAAAAGAAGAAGGGATTACGCTTTTTTCATCACCCTTTGACTTTTCATCAATTGAATTTTTAGAGAAGTTAAATATGCCAGCATATAAGATAGCTTCTCCAGAAATAATAGATCTTCCTTTTGTAAGAAGGGTTGCACAAACTGGCAAGCCAATTATTATGTCAACAGGAGGTGCCACTTTGGCTCAAATTGATGAAGCTGTGGCCATTATGATTGAAGAAAATGTTGAAGAATTAGCTATTTTAAAATGTACAAGCGAATATCCTGCACCACCAAGCAAAATCAATCTTAAAACCATGCAAAGTTTAAAAGATATATTTAAGTGCACGGTTGGACTTTCAGATCATACATTGGGAAGCGCTATTCCTATTGCCTCAGTTGGACTGGGTGCAAGTATCATAGAAAAACATTTCATTATTAGTAGAGATAATGAAACGGCCGACAGCTTCTTTTCTGCAACTCCAGAAGAATTAACAATCATAGTGAATGGTGCAAAAATGGTGCAAGAGGCTATAGGGGGTGTTAAATACCCAGTAGAAGGAAATCCTCAACGTTCATTAATTGCGATAAAAGAAGTAAAACAAGGAGATAGATTAATAAACGGGGAAAATTTCAAGTCTCTTCGACCGGGGGGTGGAATAGAGCCAAAATATCTAGGTAATGTAGACTCAAGAAAGGCAGTGAAAAATATTGAAGCAGGTACATTGCTATCATGGGACTTGATTGGAGAGTTGATATAAAAATATGAGAGATATTCGGGTGGCATTCTTTACAGAAGCTGGATATTCAAGGGGAATGGGTCACCTTATTCGGTCTTTTACTATCAGTAAAAAATTTAAATCATCAGGCGTCAAAACATTTTTATTTTTAGATAGCGATGTGCCTTTCGATGATAAATTTAAAGACATAATATATTTTTCCTGGAAAGATTTTGAGTTAATAGAGGATTATGACATTATCTTTATTGATAGCTATGAGGCCGATATCGAGGTTTACCGTAAAATTGCCAACGCTTGTAAGGTTGCTGTGTATGTGGATGATTTTAAGAGGTTTGATTACCCTAAGGGAGTTATTCTAAATTTTGCACCTGAGGTTGATAAAACTTACTACAAGCACAGAGAGGAAAAGCATGCTTACTTGCTAGGCTTAAAATATATGCCTATTAGGGCTGAGTTTGTAGATGTAGAAGCGGTGAAAAAAAAGCAAATATTTATTGTGTTGGGTGGTAGTGATACAGCGAATTTATCTTTAGAATTGATTGATAGTCTTAAAGATGTTGCGATAAAAAAACTGATAGTTTCTAACGATAATAACGTTGTAAATAACTTGGAAAATTATGAAGATGTGGAGGTTTTATATAAGCCATCAGATATGCAATTAGTTAAAGCTATGGCGAGTAGCGCTATGGCAATATCCACTGCAAGTATGAGTGCTTATGAATTGGCATATTTAAAAATACCTACTATTATTATTGCTGTAGCAAAAAATCAAGAAAAAGGTGTATCACAATTTATCAAATATAATGTTGCTAGTGATTATGTATCAATTGAAAGTAACGATTGGCAAGATGATATTGAGAATAAAACTAAGCGTATTCTTTGTCAAGATAGTCACAATATAAATCAATCAATAGATGGAAAAGGCACTGAAAATATAGTTTATGAAATTTTGGAATTAATAAAATGAAAAAAGTTTTAATATTGGGCGGCTCACACAGAGATATTCCACTCATTAAAGCATCTCAAGAATTGGGGTGTTTCGTTATAACATTGGGTGATAGGAATTATTATCTAGGACATAAGTATTCAGATAAATACTATAAAGTAAATTTCAATGATTTAGCCAAAGTTAAAGAGATTATAGAAAGCGAAAAAATTGACTATTTAGTCCCAGGATCTGGAGAAGAGTCGTATCTTAATACTGTCCAATTGGCACAAGAATTAAATATAGGAAATTTTGATAGTTTAGATGTCGCAAAACTAGTTCATAACAAATGGAAATTTAAAGAGTTTTGTTTGGAAAATTCTATTTCAACACCTGGTGGTTTTTACTATACAGATGGATTAGATTTGGATAATATAAATTTTCCAATTACTATTAAGCCAACTAATTTATCTGGGGGTAGAGGGGTTGATGTGGCCTATGATTTAACAAGTTTAAAAGAATCACTGAAAAAATCCAGAGAAGTCTCCGATGAAATATTTTTAGAAGATTTTATTGATGGTGAGTTGATAGCTTACTCTGTCGTTATTAAAAATCAAAAAATTATATATGGATTTACAGGCAGAGATGACACTTATAAAAACAAATACTTAATCACATCGGCATATCCAATAAAATTAAAAACAGTCACACATGATAAGCTACGAAATGATGTAGAGAAAATATCTGAACTTTTGTCCCTAGTAGATGGCATGTTCCATCTGCAGGTTATCATAAGAGATAACGTACCATATATCATAGATGTGACTAGAAGAATACCGGGTGATTTTTACCCATATTTAATGGAATACTGTGATAAAGTTGAATACTCAAAAGCGGTGGTAAAGTCTTATATTGGTGAGCCATTGACCAGTGAACTGATTACAGAAAAAGAGCAAGAGTTTGTAATCAGACATTGTGTAATGAGTAATAAAAATGGCACATTTAAAGAGATTCGAATCGATGAGACTTTAAAGTATAGTGTTATTTTTAGGGTTGATTTAATTCAAAAAAACACAGAAATAAACAATTTTTTAACATCTCAAATTGCTATTATTTTTATTAAACTTCCAGTGAAAGATGAAAATATTATTAATAATATTAATAGATTAATACACCCAATCGTAACTTAAATGCATAGGACAAAAAAATGAAAAACTATATTTATGGTGCTGGACACTATTCAAGCATAATAACCAAAGAATTATTAATGAAAGGATTAGAGTTTGATTTGATTATTGATAAATATACAGAAAAAACAGAATTACACGGTCTTCCTATTGTAAATTCAGCAGAGGGTTTGGACGTAAATGCTAAGGTATGGCTGATCATTAGTAGTGGAGTTATTGAAGAATTAAGAAAAATAGGGTTTTCAAATTTTATACCACTTGGTGGCGCATTAAAAGAGGCTGAAGACTGTATTCCAAAAATAACAGAAAACATGATATGGTATAGAAGCAATCAGCCGTTTGTTATAGATGAAGATAAATTAAATAATACGATAAGATTGTTGTCAAATCAAGAGAGTGTTGACACATTGAAAAATATTGTTAGCTTTAGGAAGAACCCTGCAGTTGATACATATGTAAATGGAGACACTGATACGCATTATTTTTCTAAAAATGTTCCGTGGTCAAATACTGTAGATTCATTTGATTTTGTAGATTGTGGCGCTTTTACAGGCGATACATTAACTTCTTTAGTGGAGGTTGCACAGATTTATAATAAAAAAATTAGTAGCGTCACTCTATTTGAGCCAGAAGCTAGTAATAGGGCGAAATTATTGAAAGTAGTGTCGCAACAACAAAAGTTCAAGTCGTATGTTTATCCTTGTGGCGTTTGGTCAAAAAGTACTTTTCTAAGTTTTTCTAACAGCGGAAGCTCGTCACATATTGCCAGTAACGGAGAGGGTGAAGGCGGTCATAAAATTATGTGTGTAGATATTGATAGCGCTTTAATAGGTGCCAAGCCTAACTGGATTAAAATGGATATCGAAGGTTCGGAAATAGAGGCTATCTTGGGCGCAAGAGATGTAATCATGAAATACTCCCCGGTGCTAACTATAGCTATTTACCACAAGCCATATGATTTATGGGATATTCCTTTATTGATTAATGAAATCAACCCTGACTATGATATGTATATTAGAGCGCATGGTGATTTTACAACAGAAGTTGTATTATATTGCATACCTAAGAATGGTTAATAAAAATACCAAGACTAATATTATAAAAAAAATTATAATTTTTAAAGGAAATAATTAAACATGATGTTAAAAAATAAAGTTGCAATTATTACAGGGGCTTCTCGCGGAATTGGAAAAAGCATAGCTCTGACATTTGCTCGTGAAGGTGCATCCTTGGTCTTAGTTTGCCACAAAGACGAAAATAGCCTGGATTCTGTAAAGATAGAGTCTGAGTTACTTGGTGCAAAAGTAATAAATTTAGTGGGTGATATTGCATCTAATAATTTTTGTGATGAGATTGCCTCTCAAGCGATTGAGTTTTTTGGAACGGTAGATATTCTAGTAAATTGTGCTGGGTCTATTACTCGATCAGTAACTGAAGAAATGAGTAGTGAAGAATGGCATCGCGTAATTGATGTTAACTTGCATGGCACTTTATATCTAAGTAAAAATATTTTGCCAATTATGAGAAAGAGAAAGTATGGAAAAATTATTAACATAACTTCTCAAATGGCACACACGCCACACCCAAGTGCTTCACCCAGTTATGAAGTTTCTAAATCTGGAGTGACGGCACTCACTAGGCATTTAGCTCTAGAATATGCAAAATTTAAGATATGTGTTAATAATATTGCTCCAGGCTCTATAGATACTGATTTACCTAAAAGCATGTCTAACGATCAGCGTCAAAAATTAAAAGATGCGGTTCCTATGAATAGGTTAGGAGCGCCGGAAGAGGTTGCAGACTGTGCTTTATTTTTATCAAGTGATATGGCTAGTTATATCACTGGGAGCACTATCCACATAAATGGCGGGTCGTTAATTTTATAAATTGTTAAAAATATATAATTCAACTCTATTTACCATATTATTACTATTGTGGCAGTATAATAACGAACCCCAAAGAAAAGGCTGTAGAAAACCTTGAGAATAGAAGCTTAGTGATAAGTACAAAAAAATCCAAATATTTGGACGAATTTAATTTTGTGCCATTGCTAGAGAGTGATAAGAATCGTGAATCTATAAAATTATTTATGGTTGAATAGTTAAAAAAAGAATTATGAAAGTATTAGATGTTATTAAGTTGGCAAGAGTGCAGCAATATGTAAAAAATATTTTTATTTTTTTGCCTTTGTTTTTTGCGTTAAAAATTACAGAAATTGCGTTATTTATAGATACTTTTTTGGCTTTTTTGTCTTTTTCATTAACAGCAAGTGCGATTTATATCTTGAATGACTATTTTGATATTGAGCAAGATAAAAAGCACCCCATAAAAAAAAATAGACCGTTAGCATCTGGAAATATATCGAAGGTTCACGCCCTTCTAATAATGACGTTATTATTGATATTAGGCCTTTCTTTGATGTTCTATTTATCACTAAGCGCCACCAAAATATTGGTATTGTATGTTGGAATGAATATTGCATATAGTGCTTATTTTAAGCATAAGGCAGTAATTGACATTACAATTATTGCAATTGGATTCGTTCTCCGAATTTTTGTCGGCTCTATTGTGTCTAATGTAACTTTGTCTATGTGGATAGTAATTATGACATTCTTACTTGCCTTGTTTATGGCCTTAGCAAAACGACGAGATGATGTTATTATCTACGAAAAAACTAAGAAAAAAGTTCGACAAACAGTAGATGGCTACAGTTTACAGTTTCTTGACATGGCTATGAGCATGGTGGCATCAGTTGTAATTGTATCCTATATTATGTACACAACATCAGCCGAAGTTATACATCGTGTAGGGAGCGAATATCTTTATTTGACAGCTTTGTTTGTTATTTTAGGGGTTATGAGGTATCTAATAATCACATTAGTAAATCAGGATAGTGACTCTCCTACAAGAATTATTTTAAAAGATAGCTTTATACAATTGACATTGCTTATGTGGATAGTGTCCTTTGCGTGGATATTATATTGAATGCTGGTTTTTAAGTATGTCATTTTTGCGGCGTTTTCTATACTTATTAACTTATTATTCCAATATTTTAGTTTTCAAATATATTTAGGATCTGGATCGCTCTATGTAGCTATGTTTTTTGGAACATTGGCAGGTCTAATTGTTAAATACGCACTTGACAAAAGGTTTATTTTTTATCATATTCCTAAAAATAATACAGATAATGCAAAAAAATTTATGCTTTACTCATTAATGGGCGTATTTACCACTATTATTTTTTGGGGCATGGAAATCGCCTTTGATATACTGTATGCCGACTTAAATGCTAAATATATTGGCGCCATAGTTGGGCTTACTATAGGGTACATTATTAAATACTTCTTGGATAAGAAATATGTATTTATTCATAAAGAGAGGTATACCTTATGATTTATTCGTCATGGGGTATGTACCCTAAGGCTAGGTGCGACTCTTTTAAATTTGACAAAAAGAAAGACCTTAGAGCAGTCATTTGCAATCATGACAATCTCATTCCCCGTGGCAATGGTAGAAGTTATGGTGACAGCGCTTTGAATGATAACATTATTAATGTAACACAAAAAAACTACTTTTTAGATTTCAACGAAAAAAACGGTTTACTGCATGTACAAGCAGGCGTTCTACTTTCAGATATATTAGAATATCTTGTTCCAAGAGGTTGGTTTCTGAAAGTCACCCCCGGCACCAAATTTATTACAGTGGGCGGTGCTATAGCATCTGATGTTCACGGTAAGAATCACCATATTGAAGGATGTTTCTCTGAATGCACTCAAGAATTCAATATTATGTTAGCTGATGGAAGTGTTATTGCTTGCTCCAAAGAAGTTACTCCAGAACTTTTTAAGGCTACTTGCGGAGGCATGGGACTCACAGGCGTTATATTAGATGCGAAAATATACTTGAAGAAGATAGGATCTCAATATATTGATCAAACAACTATTAAAACCAAAAACCTCAAAGAAACATTTGAAGCTTTTGAAAAATATAGAAACGAACCTTATTCAGTCGCATGGATAGATTGCCTTGCTAGAGGTGATAAGATTGGCAAGTGCTTATTAATGGTTGGCAATTTTAGGAATGATGGTAGACTTGATTATAAAATTAAAAAACAAAAAATCATCCCTTTTAACTTCCCTTTATTTGCACTTAATAATTGGAGCGTAAAGGCGTTTAATTGGCTCTATTACAACAAAGTAAAGAAAAGAGTTTCAAAGCAAGAGGTTAACATAGATACTTTCTTTTATCCTTTGGACTCTATTGGTCACTGGAATCGTATCTATGGAAGGCATGGCTTTGTCCAGTATCAGTTCATTTTGCCTAAAGAGGTAAGCTATAAGGGGCTAGAAGAGATTCTTTCGGTTATATCTAAATCAGGCAAAGGATCGTTTCTTGCCGTACTTAAACTTTATGGTAAAGTTAACGACAATTGGCTCTCATTCCCTATAGAGGGCTATTCTTTAGCGTTAGATTTTAAAGTTGAGAAGGGCCTGTTTAAGCTGCTTGATAAATTAGATGAAATTGTTGTAAAGTATGAAGGCAGAATATATCTCACAAAAGACGCGCGTGTTAGTAAAGAAGTTTTTGAAAAAGGTTACTCAAAAATAGATGTATTTAGACAATACAGAAAGGAGAATCAAATGAATGTAAAATTCCAGTCATTACAATCAAAGAGAGTAGATATATAATGGATTATGTGTTGATTATTGGCGCCAAGAGCGATATTGCTAAGGCGATAGCTAAAGAGTATGCTAAAAATGGGTACAATCTTTACCTTGCAGCAAGAAACGTAAAGGAGTTGGAGGGCTTTGCAAGTGATATTAATATCAAAATGCATAGCAAGGTTGAATTGATTGAGTTTGATATATTGAACTATGAGAATCACCAGTCTTTTTATGATAGACTTAAAAAGAAGCCTTTGGGCGTCATTTCTGCAGTAGGTTATTTAGGTAGTCAAAAAAAATCCCAATCCAATTTTTTTGAAACTAAAAAAATTATTGATACAAACTACACAGGCATCGTCAGTCTTTTTAATATTGTTGCTAACAACTTCGAAGAGAGGGGAAGTGGTTTTATAGTAGGCGTATCATCTGTTGCAGGGGATCGCGGACGAAAAAGCAATTATATTTATGGGTCTGCTAAATCTGCATTATCTACGTATCTTTCTGGGTTAAGAAATAGAATGTACCACTCTAATGTGCATGTATTGACTGTAAAGCCGGGCTTTGTGAACACAAAGATGACAAAGAACATGGATTTACCAAAAAAGTTAACTTCTGGAGTGGAATGTGTGGCTAAGGCTATATATAAATCCCAAAAAGAAAAAAGAAATACACTATACGTATTATCTGTATGGCGATGGATAATGCTCTTTATTAGAGTTATTCCTGAATTTATTTTTAAGAAAATGAAATTATAGGTAGATAGATATGAATCGAATCAACACAAGTGCACTAGTTGTAACTATTTTATTTATAGTTGTTTTTATAGCTTCAATTCAAATTTTGCAATATTCTATTTTTAAAGGCGCTTACTTCCCAATTGATGACGCGTACATTTATTATCAACAGGCGAAAAATCTTATTAGGGGGGAATTTTTTAGTTTTTCATATGGCGGAGAATCAACCAACTCAAATACATCAGTTTTGTATTATCTGATAAGTACATTAATTATGTATTTGTCTCAAACATTCTCTACCAATCTTGATGAAATTCTCCAGAATATCGTATATATAAGTGTGGTATTTAATATTTTTTACGCATTCTTCTCAGTTGTGTTATATCAAAAATTGATCAATCTCTTTGATATTAGTAAAGATCAAAGAATGTGGCTAATGCTTTCTGTTTTTACAACTGCACCAGTCGTTTTCGCTTATGTTAGCGGCCTTGAGACCGGCCTAACTATAGTAATTATTTTGACACAATTGGTTTTGTTATTAAATCAAAAGATGGCTTTATTTACCTTGGTTAGTGTTATTGCGTCCATTCATAGACCTGAAAATATAATTGTAAATCTGGCATATGTGGCAATTATAATTCCTTTTTTGCTTAATAATATTGATATAAAAGTCAAAGCCAAGGTAGCTGTGATCATATTTATTTCCACTATGTCTATTCCTTTATTGAATTATTTACTTACAGGAGATTACAGATCTGCTAGTGCAGCTAGAACGGAATTTGTAGGGTTTATTAATATTTTTTACAATTTATTTCACTTTTTCAGTGCAGGGTTTTCCAACCCCGGGGGGGTTGAGCCTTATTTTCAAAATATATTTAAATATTTTAGATATATTATTGGTTTTATTGTGGTAACCCCTTTGTTTTTTATTTTTATAAAGAAATGCAAGGGTCATTATGTCAATTTCGATTCATTCCAGGGATGCTTTAAATTTATTCAACTACACCCTAAAAAACTTATTTTATTTATTGTGGTTAGTTCATACCTACTGGCCCCTTTATTTATTGGTGGGGGCTCCGGAGAGTGGGCGAGATATCTATCTCCAACGTTACCAATATTTTATTTGATTCTAGCTAAAATATTGAATTACCAAAGAAATGCACTTATCTCCGTCATATTTATAAATATTTTATTGATAGTTCTTTATATAAATAGTTATCTTAACATGACGTCTATTTATACTTCAGTATTACATCCAGCAGCAAAACAAATTGAATTTTTAGCAAAAAAAGATGATATTGTCGCAATAGATTCGGCAGGTTTTCTATCTCACTATATCAAAGGGGAAGTTGTTGATGTTTATGGACTGGGCACAAACAGGTATATGAAAGTCCATGGTGATTTTAAAGAGGTGTATAAACTTTTAAATGCTGATAAGTTTAACTATGTAATAACCTGGCTTTCAAAAAAGCCTAAATATTATTTAGATTCGGCGCATTATTTTCAGGCTTTGAAGGGAGTAAATATTGAAGAAGTCTATAGAGTTAAAGTTGAGGCTTTTTCATATTTAGAAGAATTTCCTGAGGCTATGGTTATTTATCGAATAACCCCCCAATAAAAATGAAAATAAATAGAAGATTTTTTTTAAAGTCCATACTGGCAATAACTTTTTTTAAAAATATTCCTAGTCAAGCTATTGTTTTTAAATCAAAAAAGTATAACAAAAATAAATTATCACGAACTAGGTGGATTTTTAGCCAAAGAGATTTATGATTAAAAAGTTAAGAGAAGTTAAATCTTTTGAGCACGACTTTGTTATTATAGGAGCTGGCCCTGCTGGTATAACTGTTGCGTTAGAGTTGGAAAAATATAAAAAAACCGTCTTATTGCTTGAGGGGGGTGGATTAGAGTACTCTAAGGATAGTCAATCAATTTACAAAGGTCAAGTGGCTGGAGATGAGAATTTTAGCGTTAAAAATTCTAGATTAAGGTATTTTGGAGGGAGTAGTAATCATTGGGGCGGGATGTGCAGACCTTTTAGTAGATCAGAGTTATCAGCCTTTCCTATTGATAAGCAAGATTTAGATACGCATCTTTCTGCAGCATGTAGAATTTTAGAAATTAGTGATCAGTTTAAAGACGATATAAAAATAAATGAAAATTTTGAGAGGATTGACTTTAAGTTTTCACCGCCAGTTAGATTTAATGCTAAGTATAAAAAAAGTATTGCTGATTCAAATTATATAGATCTCATATTAAATGCAAATGTTGTAAGCATCAATGGAGTTTATGGCAAAGTAAGCAATATTGATATTTACGACCAAAATCTTAATCGTTTTAATTTAAAAATAAATAAATTGATTTTAGCGTGTGGAGGGCTTGAAAATTCGAGATTATTATTATGGAGTAAGTATTTAAATAAAGAAATATTTGACGATCTCCCGATTGGTGAAAAATGGATGGAGCATCCACATTTTAAAACAGGTGAGATAATTCTGCATAGTTCTGACTTGGAACATGTATTTGGTAAAGAAGTATCAGAATCTGGAACACATAAAGTTTTTTTACAACCGACAAAGTTGCTAATGAAAGCTAAAGACATTTCTCACGCAGGAATAAGGTTCGAATTATATCAATCCAAGAGTAAATTAAAGAGAATTATCAATGACATTTTGTGCATTAATCCAGAATATGGAAAGAAATTGGTTAATAGCCTATCAAAAAAAAATCTAATGTGTAGTGCTGAAGTAAGTATTGCGTGGGAGCAATTGCCAAAAGACAAGAATAGAATTTCTCTTGATTTTTTAAATAAAGACAAATTTGGTGTACCTCGAATTTTATTGGACTGGAGTGTTGATTATCAAGATAAAAAAACTGCTTTAGTTTGTATGCAGCAGCTTGGAAAATTATTCTTAGAGAGTAATATTGGTAGGGTTGGTATTTTTGAATATTTATATAATCAATATTCAGAAGTAGACGAAGAATATGGTGGTGCTTGTTGTGTAACTGGGGGGCATCATATGGGAGGGACTCCAATGGGGGTGACGGCAGATAGTGGGGTTGTAGATTCAAATTTAAAGGTTTTTAATGTTGACAATCTTTGGATTGGCGGAAGTTCCATATTTCCTTCTGGAGGTCATGTAAATCCAACCCTAACTATTGTGCAATTTGCCCTAAGACTGGGGCGACACCTTTCTGACTCTTAAAGAATAGCATGGTAAATTTATAGTGCTTAATTTTTTTGGAATTATGCTGCCGATTAGATTGCTTTTAATAAAAAATAGAGCGTCAAAATTAAGAGTCATAAGAAAAGGTTATAAAATTCTCAAAGAGAGGGGTGACTTAGGGCTTCTTCAAAAGCTAAGATACCAGATGTCAAGTCAGAAGATCAAGAATGTGACTGTTTTTGGGTTTCATGGGGCTAATGATTGTATTGAGTTTTCAACTCGTCAATTTTTAATTTCAAAATTTGTTAACTTTTCTTTTAATAGGGCTATTTTGTACAGTATTGGCGCCAATAAACATTTTAAGCGACCCTTGCCACGTGAGTGGCAAAATATATTAGAGTGTAACGGCATTAAAGTCAATAAATCTTATTCTTCTTTATTGTGGACTATCAATTCTTTTTATTTTTGGATTGTTGGCTGTATAAAATTAATTAAAAGCATTGCTAGCATTGCAACAATGCCTGATATTCCAGAAGGACACGTGTACTTTGACAGCTTGAGCAAGGGTGGTATTTCTAGTAATAATAGTGATAAAAATATTATAAACTGGTATTTTAGATGGACAGGACATTCTAAAAATGTAAGTACAATTTGTCATAATAATATAGATATACATTGTAAAAAGAGCGGAAAGCGTAATGTTTTATATACTGACGGACTTCCAGAGCTTAGGGGTAGGCAGATATGGATGTATGCTTTATATGCATTCTACTTATCTTTCATGAATATTTTCTTGTTAAGAATTTATGGGTGTTTTATGCTTTTTGAGGTGATTAAGTATACTAGAGTTCGAATTTCAGATAATAATAAAATAGCGAATGACTATTTATTTAATAATTCATTTGCCTTTTTGCGCCCCCTATGGACGTATGAAATGGAGTCTAAAGGTGGTAGAATTTTATTTTATTTTTACTCTACAAATAATGAACCTTTCCAAAGTAAGAGTAATTTAAAATTTGAAACTCAATGGCATTTAATTAGGTGGCCTCATTATTTAGTCTGGGATAATTTTCAGGCGGAATTTATTAAAAATTTCGATGATTTTAGCGCCTCTGTTATTATAGAAGTAGTTGGATCGATAAATTTTTCTTCTAGTGGGGTGGTGCCAAATATTCCGTTAAATTCGGTCGCCGTTTTTGATGTTACGCCATTTAGGCCGGCTTTATATATGACTCTAGGTGCCTCGCCTGAATACTATACTTATAGTATTGCTAGTCAATTTTTGAGTGACATACAGTTAGTGCTTGATGAGAAAAATGTTAATATTGCGCATAAGATGAAAAGAAATCATGCTTTTGTAGATAGAAGGTACCAGAAAAAACTTGAGCAACTTGATAAGAAAGGGAATTACATAAAAATACACCCCGACATTGATACTATACAAGTTATTAGCAAATCAATTGCTTGTATTTCAATGCCATTTACTTCGACAGCTTTAATGGCTAAGTTAGAAGGTAAACCTTCAGTTTATTATGACCCATCTGGATTGATTCAAAAAGATGATAGGGCTGCACATGGTGTTCCAGTTTTGAGCAATATTGATGAACTTCAAGAATGGGTCAAAAGCATAGGCAATGAGTAAATCGATAAAAAATAGCTCTTTATATTTGTTTCAGATCGCTATCAGTGGCGTACTGATGTTGATATTAATGCCGATTATCTCAAATTTGATGTATTCCCAATACATCATTATATGCTTACTTATAGTGAAATTTTCTACAGAAAATCTTATAGAAACTCATCATCATATTTTGAAATGATTACTTTAAATGACAATGAGTGAGGCTTAAATGTATAAACAATCACATTTAATAAGTTATTTGTATGATAAATTTTATAAAGAATTTGATGAATATTCTAATGTTACAAGTAGTCATTGGAGAGTAATAGGGGGGGCATCATGTAGTACCTAAGGGCGAAGAGTGGTTGTTAAAGGGTGTTGGATTTGGAGGATTTAGTGAAGATATAGTTATAAATAAAATTAAATATAGTTACTACAATTTACTAATCTCTTCCATGAAGCGTAAAATGAGGTGCAATGATAAGTTATGGAAACTAGGTAAAGAAGTAGCAAAAAAACAAGGGAGATTGTTTGATTTTGATTGTGCGAAACAGGTTTTAGCGATTGATTATTTACTTAAAAGACTTGATGTTGAAAATTTTAGCTCTGCCGATATTAACAGGGTTTGTGTAATTGGAGATGGGTATGGGTACATGACTTCGTTGATGTATGAATTTGAGCCTTCTCTTGAGGTTACATGTGTAAATTTGGGGCGCAGTCTAATATTTGATGTTTATTACAGTACGTTATCGTCAGATTGTAGAGTAGGGGTAATTGATGAGGGGGGCGTCAATAATAATAATAATAATATAAATTTTATTCCCGCTGAAAATTACTCTATTATTCAAAAAATAAAACAACAAGATTTATTTATTAATATAGCGTCCATGCAGGAAATGGATTTACCAATCGTAAATAATTATTTACGATTTATGCGCGATGAGAGGCATAACAGCCCACTTTTTTATTGTTGTAATAGGATTAGTAAGCGCCTTCCTGATGGCGGTGTGATTTGTTTTGATGATTATGGTTGGCGTGCAGATGACACTATTATTTTTGATGAATTATGCGAATGGTATCAAAGATATCCGAAAACCGTGCCGTTTGGATGGAGAGATTTTGACAGCCCGATACGCTATAAACTGGTGTACCTAAATTCAAGGTAATGGAATGAAAAGAGAAATAAAATTTAATAAAAATAAATATACTCAAGATAGTTTGCTTCATGATGGTAGTGTTTCACTCACTGAAAGTAATTTGAGTGATGCAATTAACAAGCTACCAATCAATGATTCTCGTGATGTATTGCAGCACACAGAAGTTCGTTATGAAGTTACCGATAAGTGCAATGCAAGTTGTATTATGTGTCCACGCGATGAACATGAATACGGTAGAGAGCACGGAATCATGGATCAGAGTTTGTATGAGCAAAGCATAGATGAGATAGTAAGCCTAGGGGCGAAAAAAGTTGTGCTTACTGGTTTTGGCGAGCCTATGCTAGATCGAAAGCTTGAGCTAAAAATTAGCTATGCTAAAAGTAAGGGGCTAAACACTTATTTTATAACCAACGGGTCAGTTCTGACTGATAAGCGTGCCAGGAGTATTCTAGAAGCCGGGCTTGATGAAATGCGCGTGAGTTTTTATGGAATGGGTAGCGACACATACAATGCTGTAATGCAGGGACTTGAGTATGAAAAAACAAAAAAAGGCTTGCTAAGTTTTCTAAAATTACGTGATAAGATAAGCCCTGATACAAAAGTTCAATTGTCCTATTTAATATTGCCGGAAAATAAAAAAGATACCAAGGCATTTCAAGAATATTGGGAGCCAAAAGTTGAGGCATTAGAGATTTGGATGCCACATAATTTTGGAGATGGAAGAAGCTATAGAGAAAGATCAGGCGGCGAAATTATTAAAAGTACATGCGGTAGGCCAGAAAGTGGGCCATTGCAAATTCAATGGAATGGCGAGGTTGTTCCATGTTGTTATGATTACAATAATAAAATAGTTCTAGGTAACGCCTTTGCTCAACCAATCTTAGAGATATTAAATAATTCCAAGTATAGGTTATTGCGAGAAAGCCACAAATCTGGAAAGTTTAATATTTTCCCGTATTGTGATCAATGCGACCAGTTATTACCGCATTCTGATGCGTTGGTTTACACTAATCGACATAATTTAAATCCAGAAGAGGCTGTCAAACTCTCTAATACTGACTTATATGACCTTGTTAATAGTAGTGAGATAGAGATAGAAAATATTTCGGATAAGTACAAGTAAATTTAAGTATTAATCATAAATAAACAGCAATGCAATACAGTATCAAATTTATACTTTTTATAAACAAGATGATGCTCAATTTTTATAGAATTTTGAAAATTTCTCAAAATCAAAATATTAATAATACTGTTGTTGAGTGTAAGGTGTAAATAAGGTGAGTATCAATTTTAATAAAAAAAAATATAAGAAACTTTATAAATATTGTGATTATTTGCTTTTAAATGATAATCCTGGTATTGATAGAGTGCTTATTCCATGGCTACATGTAGTTCGAGCTCATCCTGTATTTCTTGATAGGTATGTAAATATTTTTTCTCATTCTTATCTTTCATTCTTGCAAAGAACTGTAAAAAAAATCAAGAGTACAATTCAATTATTTCACTCATTAATCATGGGGCCGATTGAAGGAAATAGATATTGGTATGGAAATGAGGGTATTTCTAGTAATGTGGATATTCTTTTTATTTCACATTTAACTAGTATAAATTTTGCAAATGATGGAGATATGTATTTTGGAAATATTCCAGAAAAATTAGGGAATAATGGCATTTCTTCTGTAGTTGGCTTGATTAATCATACAAATACTTCATCTAAAAATATTGAATCTACTATTAATAGAAAATCGTCAAATCCTGTGGAAAAAATAGTGTTTTCAAGGTACATAAACAGCTCTAAGGAAATGAGTTTTTTTCGCCGTTTAAGAAAGGAGTCTAGGAAGTTGTATGTTTTGTCACAATCAACAAATAATATTTTTTTAAAAAGAGTTTGTCTGGCCGCATCTAAAGAGTCTATGTCTTCATCTGCAGTATCGTCTATGCGCCTATTTACACAGATTGAAGAGCTTATATCTTGTGTTAATCCTAAAGCAGTTGTGGTTACATATGAAGGGCATTCTTGGGAGAGAGGTGTATTTTATGCCGCAAAAAAAATCAATAAGAAAATATTAAGAATTGGGTATTATCATACTGCACCGTTTAAATACCAGCACTCTATAGGAATTAATTTTGGGGATGAGTATATGGCCGATGTTATACTATCTTCAGGAGTTAGTTCAAAAAACAAGTTACTAAAATATAAGAGACTAAAGGGTATCCCAATAGAGGTCTTAGGCTCAAATAGTTACCAAGTCCCACCTGTGAATATTAATCGTAATATTCGAAAGGTGTGTTTAGTAATCCCGGAGGGCGTAGTTAGTGAATGTAGAGTTTTATTTAATTTCTCATTAAGGTGCGCTATAAAAATGCCCGAGTTTATTTTTATTTGGAGGCTGCATCCACTGTTAGAATTTAAGCAAATATTAGATAAATTTTTTAATAAGCTACCTGAGAATATAATTTTATCTGTTGATAGCATTGAAAATGATATTGAAAGATCTTCATATGTAATTTATAGAGGAAGTTCTGCGATAATACGTAGCACTTCCTATGGGCTTAAGCCTTTTTATGTTAGTTTAGGCGAAGAGTTGACTGTTGATCCTCTATATAAATTAGGGCCGGAGCGTAATATTGTGGAAAACGAAGACGATTTTATTAAATCCATTTCTAATGGTCAGGATAAAGATTTTAGCGATAAGGTTGTTAAGTTTAGTAGTGGAATACTATCTCCAATCGATATTTCAACTATAAAAAAAATAATAAAATGAAAGAGTTTTTGAGCGTTGTAATTCCATCTCTTGGTGGGGACTTAGATCAAACACTAGTGGCATTAAATTCTGGAACCATTATTCCGGACGAAATTATAATTAGTCTTCCAGACAGTAGTTGCATTGTTAAAAATTGCAACGTATATCCAAATATTAGAATTATATATACTGGGCAATATGGGCAGGTACAACAAAGAATATATGGCTTTAAGCATTCAAGGTTTGATTATATTTTACAGTTAGATGATGATATTATTGTTGATGAAAGATGTTTAGAATATTTAATTAAAGCCATAAGAACGATGAAAGAAAAAGGGGCTGTGTCGCCATACTGGTACGATATTGATAATAAGCCCCTTGCCTGTGAAGAAAAGACGGGATGGGGAATGGTTTTTTATTATTGGATTATTAATGGATCCACAGGATATGCCTCAGGCAATATCACTCTCGCAGGAACCAACTTTGACGCACATCCAAATTATGCAAATATAAGCTTAACTAGAGTGGATTGGCAACCCGGTGGTTGCATACTGCATAACAAGGAGGATACTATACTAGAAAACTACTATCCTTATAATGGTAAAGCATATTCAGAAGACTTAATTCACTCTTTTTTATTAAAAAAATCCAGTATCTCTCTTTTTGTTGTTAATAGGGCTAAATGCTCAACCAAACCAAGCCCACATCTCAAAGCTACTAACGAAATGTATCGAGATTTTAAAGCAAGACTGTATTTTACTAAAATGGCCAATCTTAGTATTGTTAGAATGTGTTTGCATTATATTTTCTATATTGCAAACTCTAAAATAAGGAAGAAGGCTTGATAAAAAAAATAAACTATATTATTTTTTCATCAATTGATTGGACGACACATTGGCAAATTCACCATCAGCTTGTTAGTTCAATTGTTGAGTCAGGTGGCCAAGTTCTTTTTGTTGAAAATACGGGCGTTAGATCTCCACAGATAAAAGACTTTAGACGTATTGCTGATAGAGTTAAAGCCAGATTGGGCTCAATTCATGGGTTTAAAGAAGTTGACACTGGTGTAACTATGTTTACACCAGTATTTATTCCATACCCATATAATAAATTATCAATTTTATTAAATACTTTGCTTATATCTAAGTCAATTAAAAGGTGGATAAAAGCGGCCAAATTTTATGAACCTATATGTATATCTTTTCTTCCTACTCCAGCAGTACAAGAGATTATTAAGAGTCTAGACCCTAGTCTAAAAATATATTATTGTGCTGATGATATGTCCAGATCACTTGTAAATCCTGGCAAGCTAAAAAAATATGAAAATCAATTTTTTAAAGATGTAGATTTGGTATTTACAACTTCACATAAGATGTATAAAAAAGCTCTGCAGTTTTCAGATTCTGTTTACAATGTTCCAGCAGGCATTGATTCAAGTAAATTTCCTCCCAAAAATGCATTAACTATTCCAAGTGATATTGAAGAAATAGCACGCCCTATTATTGGTTATATAGGGGCAATTAGTGATGTCTTTGACAAAGAACTGATAATAAAGTTAGCTAACTCTTTGCCAAGTGTTAATATTGTTCTAGTGGGTCCAAAATATACAAATACCACTACATTAAGAAATATTAAAAATATTATTTTTCTTGGTGAAAGACCGCATGATTTAATGCCGAACTATATTAATAGTTTTGATATAGCATTAATTCCATATATGGTTAATGAGACCACAGATAGTGTCTATTCATGCAAGTTGAATGAATATTTATCTTTAGGAAAAATTGTACTATCAACTAACTTACAGGAAATAAAAATATTTAATGAACAAAACAATCATCTAATTAATATTGGAATCAATGCCGAAGACTTCATTCAGAAGGCTAAAAAACTAGTTGAAACATTAACAGAAGATACTGAAGAAAATCGTACGATGCGTATCAAAATTGCAAAGGAAAATACTTGGGATGAGAGATTTTCAAAGATAGATGCTACAATAAGTAGCAGTCTGAAATCGAAATCAAATAATAAGAACAATTGGAAGAAGATTTTAATTGATAAATATAAGAGATCTAATTATTTGCTTATTAATAAACTATCTCTTTTTCTTGTATTTTATTTTTTAATTTTTTACAGCCCGTTATTTTGGTTTATGGGTGAACAGTTAATCATAAAGGATTTACCGAAAAAATCAGATGCAATCGTTGTATTCAGTGGCGATGGTGAGGTTGATTATAGGAATTCAAGTTATCAGAAAAGGGCGTTGGATGCTGTAAGGTTTTACAAGGAAGGCTATGCAGATAAGATATTTTTATCCTCAGGAAGGGAACAGGCTATTGCAGATGTAGATATGATTAGACTTTATCTAGTTAGTAAAGGCGTGCCGGAGTTGTCTATCTATATACTTGAAATTTAT
>Ga0233440_1000817_pt1 | contig 31961 bp, 34 predicted proteins | sample SI_123_September_5_FD_182791 | JGI IMG/M metagenome (GOLD analysis project Ga0233440, IMG submission 182791) | Seawater microbial communities from Saanich Inlet, British Columbia, Canada - SI_123_September2016_120_MG | ecosystem: Environmental > Aquatic > Marine > Inlet | place: Canada: British... | reverse complement strand
AAACTCTTGACAAAAAACAGCGCTACCGCTATTATATTTTTTTGTAAAAAATCACCCTCAAACCGTATGGAAAATTGTCTTATTTTTACCTGTTTTCTGTCCAACGATTGGGGCTCACCTTACACTTACAGTATTAACTGAGATATATATTATGACAATACAACCTAAAATATATATCGCAGGCCACCGTGGCATGGTTGGCTCTGCAATTATGAGAACCTTACAGCAGCAGGGCCAAACAAATTTTGTAACTCGTACCCATGCCGAACTTGAACTTACCAATCAAACTGCGGTTAGATCTTTTTTTGAGCTAGAAAAGCCTGATTATGTATATCTTGCCGCAGCTAAAGTTGGAGGTATACATGCGAATAATACCTACCCAGCTGAATTTATTTATGACAACTTAATGGTTCAAGCAAATGTTATTGATGCCGCTTTTAATAATGGCGTTAAAAAACTTTTATTTCTTGGCTCTAGTTGTATATACCCGAAACTGGCAAAGCAACCAATGAGTGAAGATTCATTACTTACCGGCACACTTGAACCAACGAATGAACCTTATGCTGTTGCAAAAATAGCAGGTATCAAACTATGCGAGAGTTACAACCGTCAATATGGCGAAAGTCATGGCATTGATTATCGGAGTGTAATGCCAACCAATCTTTATGGGCAGGATGATAATTACCATCCAGAAAACTCCCACGTTATTCCCGCTATGATACGGCGTTTTCACGAAGCAAAAGTTAAGAATACACCCACGGTCATGATTTGGGGGACAGGTACACCGCTTAGAGAGTTTCTTTGTGTTGATGATATGGCTGCTGCATCAGTTTTTGTTATGAATCTGGATAACAAAATATATCAACAGCATACACTGCCCATGCTAAGTCATATTAATGTGGGAATTGGGCATGATCTTAGTATTGCAGAGCTTGCTAAAACGATTGGTAAAGTAGTTGGTTATAAAGGCCAAATTGATTTTGATACTACAAAACTAGATGGTACACCTCGCAAACTAATGGATACTACTCGCCTGAATAATTTAGGCTGGCATGCAAAAGTTAAATTAGAAGATGGGCTTGCTTTTGCTTATCAAGACTTTTTAAAAAACAATAGCTGAATATTATGATAGAAAATTCAAAGAAACAAAAAGTTGCACTGATTACCGGAATTACAGGTCAAGATGGTTCTTATCTTGCGGAATTTCTTCTTGAAAAAGGATATATCGTTCACGGCATTAAACGTCGTGCGAGTTCGTTTAATACTGAGCGTATCGATCATATATACCAAGAGCCACACATAAGTGATACGCAATTCAACCTTCATTATGGTGATTTAACGGATAGCAGCAATCTCATACGTATTCTGCAAGAGACACAACCCGATGAAATTTATAACCTAGCCGCACAAAGTCATGTCGCAGTCAGTTTTGAAAGTCCGGAATATACTGCAGATGTAGTTGCTAATGGTACACTACGATTACTTGAAGCGATCAGGATTTTAGGTTTAGAAAAGAAAACACGTTTTTATCAAGCTAGTACCTCTGAGCTTTATGGGCTTGTACAAGAAACACCACAAAAAGAAACGACTCCTTTTTATCCTCGTAGTCCTTATGCGGTTGCAAAACTTTACGCTTACTGGATTGTTGTTAATTATCGAGAAGCTTATGGAATGTATGCATGTAACGGTATTCTGTTTAATCATGAAAGCCCTCGCCGTGGTGAAACTTTCGTAACTCGAAAAATTACTCGCGGCCTGGCAAACATTAGCCAAGGATTGGAAGCTTGCCTATACATGGGAAATATTGATGCATTACGTGACTGGGGCCATGCAAAAGACTACGTTCGTATGCAATGGATGATGTTGCAACAAGATAAGCCTGATGATTTTGTCATCGCTACTGGTAAGCAGTATAGCGTTAGGCATTTCATTGAAATGTCTGCAGAGGAATTGGGGATTAAAATAAAATGGCAAGGCAAGGGTATAGATGAAATTGGTGTGATTGATTCAATCTCACCAGCTCTAAGTTCCGAATCCACTACGCTAAAAGAGAATGATGTGATTTTCCGTATTGATCCTCGTTATTTCCGCCCAACAGAAGTTGAATCTCTGCTTGGTGACCCTTCTAAAGCAAAAGAAAAATTAGGATGGGTGCCAGAAATAACTTTGCATGAAATGTGTAAAGAAATGGTTTTACATGATCTTGTGCAAGCCAAACAGCACGCACTTTTGAAAAAAAATGGTTTTGCTGTGACACTTAGTAGTGAGTAAAAATTAAAATATTTGTATGTCTATTAAATTTAATGATGGACCATCAGATTTCACTCTTAATATATTCCAAACTATATAATGGGAGCAATAGAATGAATAATATTATAAAATTATTTGAAGAATCAATTAAGGTTAAGAAGAAGCTTGTTGCAAGTGATCAGTTAATGGCTCTGGAGAAAATGGGAGTTGTGATAAAAAGAGCTATTCAACAAGGTAATAAACTTATGCTTTGCGGTAATGGTGGTTCAGCAGCTGATGCACAACATTTAGCTGCAGAATTTCTTGTTCGTTTAAGGCCAAATAATAACCGAGAAGGTATTCCTGCTATTGCTCTAGCTCAAGATATTTCAACGATAACAGCATGCGGTAATGATTTTGGTTATGAAGTTTTGTATGAACGGATGGTGAATACTCTAGGTAAATCTGGAGATGTTTTAATTGGTATTACGACATCAGGAAATTCAGAAAATGTTATTCGTGCAATGAAGGCGGCTAAATCTATGAATATAAATGTTTTTGGCTTCCTCGGAGCTGGAGGGGGAAGTGCTCTTAATATTTGTGATGAGTCTTTTGTTGTTCCTAGTGATAATACTGGGAGAATTCAAGAATCTCATATTACTGCTGGCCATGCTTTAATGGAATATGTAGAAGATCAATTAATAGCAGATGGTTATTTGCATCTGGAAATGAATTAACTCAAAATATAAATATAAAAATGAAAATGAAAATTTCTATAAATGATATAGATGCACTTATATTTGATTTTGATGGAGTGCTTACAAATAACCTTGTTCATCTTGATCAAGATGGAAAAGAATGGGTAAGTTGTAGCAGAGCAGATGGCCTTGCATTTGATGTTTTGCGTAAGCTAAATAAACCTGCTTTTATCCTCTCAACAGAAAAAAATCCTGTTGTTAGTGCGCGAGCTAACAAGTTAAAAATACAAGCGCTACAAGGGATCGAAAATAAGGTCGATACTCTTACAGGGCTTGCAGAGTCCAATGGTTTTAAGATAGAAAGAATACTTTATGTAGGAAATGACTTAAATGATTACCGTATAATGCAATTATGTGGGTATATAATATGCCCTGCAGACAGTCATGAGAAAATTAAACAAATTTCAACAGTTACACTAAAGACAAATGGTGGAAATGGTGTTGTTAGAGAATTACTAGAAGACGTATTAGGTCTTAATTTTATTGAAATACTATATACAAAGTGAGGAAACAAATGCCTATATTTAAAGTCGCTGAGATTGGAATTAATCATAATGGAGATATGTCTATTTGTAAGGAATTAATAGACGTGGCCGTTGATGCAGGCTGTGATGCTGTTAAATTCCAAAAACGAGATATTGATCAGGTTTACACGCAAGAATTTTTAGAATCACCAAGAGAAAGCGCATGGGGAACGACGCAACGTGAGCAAAAAGCGGGGCTTGAATTTGATATTGATGATTACAAAGAAATCAATCGATATTGCAAAAATAAGGCTATTGAGTGGTTTGCCTCTGCCTGGGATTTAAACAGTCAAGAGTTCCTAAGACAATTTAATTGTAATTACAATAAAGTGGCATCAGCAATGATTGTCCATGAAGATTTATTAAAGAAAATTGCTGAAGAAGGCAAACATACCTTTATTTCTACCGGTATGACTACTTATGAAGATATTGACAAGGTGGTGAATATTTTTAAGGCAGCGAAATGCCCATTTGAGTTAATGCATACTATTTCAACATATCCTATGAAGGATGAAGATGCGAACCTTAATTTGATACATACACTTAGAGACAAGTATAAATGTGATGTAGGCTACAGTGGGCATGAAGTTGGCTTGGCAGTGTCATATGCAGCTGCAGCACTTGGAATTACTTCATTAGAAAGACACATTACTTTAGACCGCGCTATGTATGGCTCAGATCAGTCTGCATCTATCGAGCCATCAGGCTTAAGACAACTGATAGGTGCTGTCAAAAAGATTGAGGTGGCAATGGGAGATGGAATTAAACGTGTTATTGATGCTGAAATTCCTATTGCGGCGAAGTTACGAGAACATCTAGATTGGGAATCAAATCATTGAGCCAGAAAAAATTAAAAAATTATATTGGTGTAATGCAAGGTCGACTTGTACCCAAATATCACGGTAGGTATCAGGCACATCCCATTGGCTATTGGCAGGATGAGTTTAGTATCGCAAAGGATGTGGGTTTAGATTGCATTGAATTTATTCTTGACTTTAATGATGCTGAATTAAATCCATTATTGAAAGGTAGAGGAATAGAAGAAATACAGTCTGTAGTAGATAAAACAGGTGTTGTCATAAAATCAATATGTGCAGATTATTTTATGGAAGCACCCTTACATTCAATTGATGAATCAATTGCAAAACATAGCCTGGAAATTCTAAATAGACTATTAGAAACAGCTTCAAAATTAGATATAACTGATATTGTAATTCCATGTGTGGATCAATCTACACTCAATGGAGCCGAAGCTGTAGAACGTTTTGTAAATCAAATTAGTAACGTTATTCCAGTGATAGAAAGCAAAAAAATTAATTTGTCACTTGAAACTGATCTTGCCCCTGAACCATTTGTTACGCTACTTGATAGACTTAATTCAAAACGTATTACTGTAAATTACGATATAGGTAACAGTGCTGCACTTGGATATGATCCCATTGATGAATTAAATGCATATGGTAATAAAATAACCGATATTCATATCAAAGATCGTGTGTTGGGAGGTGGCCCTGTAACTTTAGGTGAAGGAGATGCAGACTTTGTAAAATTCTTTAACAAGTTGAAAGAATTTAAATACGAAGGTCCCTTTATTATGCAGGCTTATCGAGATGATGAAGGTGTTGAAATATTTAAAAAACAACTAGCATGGATTTCACCGTATCTAGAAGATCTTTATGCCTGAAGTAATCGCGATTATTCCAGCTAGATCAGGGTCAAAGTCTATAATAGATAAAAATGTAATACTTCTAAATGGACATCCATTAATCGCATATAGCATTGCTGCAGCAAAACTTTCTAATAATATTGACAGAGTTATCGTATCTACTGACTCAGAAAACTATTCTAAAATTGCTTTAAAGTATGGTGCCGAAACACCATTTATGAGACCAAAAGAATTATCCACTGATATATCAACAGATCGTGATTTTTTAATCCATGCAATGGATTGGTTTAATAAAAATGAAAGTTCGTTGCCTGAATATTGGGTTCACTTACGTCCAACAACCCCCTTAAGAGAACCATCTATAGTTGATGATGCAATCAACTGTATTGTTCAAAACAAAAATTCAACATCACTAAGATCAGGGCATAAAACCCCAGAATCTCCTTTGAAGTGGTTTGTAAAGGATGCATATGGTTACTTTAAAGGGTTAATCGATAGTGATGTTGAAAAGGAAGTTTATAACTTACCCAAAGAAGCTTTTGATGATGTATATATCCCTGACGGTTATGTCGATGTTGTTAAAGCATCCCATGTAATGAATAATGAAACTATACATGGTAATAATATGATTGGATTTCAGTCACCTGTGTGCACAGAGGTTGATTCTATTGAAGAATTTGAATATATACAGTATCAATTGAATAAAAATGGTTCATCACTATTGGATTATTTAAGCAAGTGTATTGGTAAAGAGGTTTAATATGTCAGGCGGTTCTTTTTCACATATTCCAGTTAATGTTGATAGTGTAAATACACAATATCGTAAAATAACCACAGCCATACCTGTTCCCGAAAGTATTCCTCTATTGGAAAAAATGTATAGGCTAGAATCACATTCAATGCATGGCCAGATGCCAATTATTTGGGATCGTGCAGAAGATTTTCAAGTTTTTGATGCTTGGGGTAATGTTTGGATTGATTTTACAAGTACGATTTTTGTTGCAAATGCTGGTCATGGAAATAAACGTATAAGAGGGGCGTTAAAAAAACTTCTCGATAAGCCACTGCTACATACTTATACCTATGCAAGCAAAGAGAGAATTGATTACCTTGATTATTTGATTTCTAACACACCAGCACAATTTGAGAAAGCATTCCTGCTTTCCGCTGGAACTGAAGCAACTGAGACAGCATTAAAATTGATGCGTCTTAATGGACAAAAGATCGGCAAAAGAAAAGGTGGAGTAATCTGTTTTAATGGTGCCTTTCATGGACGGACAATGGGGGCTCAGATGATGACTGGAAGTATGCCTGCCCGTGAATGGATTGGCTATGAAGATCCAAATATCCATCATCTTCCTTTTCCATATCCCTGGGAAGATGGTATCAGTGACCCTAAAAAATTCTTTTATACAGCTTTAAATAATCTACTAGAAGAAAAGGGATTAGATTCTGAAAAAGATATTTGTGGAATTATGTTGGAAACTTTTCAGGGATGGGGTGGAATTTTTTATCCTAAGGAATTTGTTCAAGAACTAGTTTACTATGCTCATGAGCGTGGAATACTTGTAGCATTTGATGAAATGCAAGCAGGTTTTGGTCGTACAGGTGAACTCTTTGGTTATATGCATTATGACGTTGAACCAGATTTACTTTGTTGTGGTAAGGGAGCTAGCTCAGGACTACCTTTAGCAATAGTTTTAGGTTCTGCTGAAGTAATGGATTTACCTGATGTTGGTTCCATGAGTTCTACTCATTCAGCTAATCCACTAGTTTGTGTTGCCGGTCATGAAAACTTAAAAGCGATGCTAGAAGATGGACTCATTGAAAATTCAAAAAATCTGGGCGTTATATTTCACAAAGCATTAAATGATATTAAAAATAAGTACCCTGAACATATAAAATATATTTTTGGAAAAGGCTTGTTGGCGGCACTAGTTTTTATTGATACTAAAGGGAATTCATTAAACCAGTTATGCGACAACATTAGTGAAAAAGCAATGCAGCGTGGTTTGCTTGTAGTACATACTGGTCGAGAATCAATTAAGCTTGCTCCACCATTAAGTATTACCGAGGATGCATTACTCGAAGGTATTAACGTCCTAGATGAATGTATTCGAGATTCATTGGCAGAAAAATCATGATAGTGAATGTTAGGCACACAGGTATAGTTGTTCGTAACTTGGAAAAAATCGCGAAATTTTATCGTTCTTTAGGTTTTGTTGATGATAATAGAGCAATAGAAGAAGGACAATTTATTGACCAGGTAACAGGTTTAGATAATACCAAACTTGAATGGATTAAAATGAAATCGCCTGATGGATATTTATTAGAACTACTTCAATATCATTCTCATCCTGTAGATGAATCTGTGACAAAAGCTAAATCGAACCAGCTTGGATGCTCCCACTTGGCATTTACAGTAAATTCAATTGAGGAAACTTGTAAACAGGTTAAGTTGGCAGGAGGCTCTTTAGTAAATCAACCATGTGATGCCCCCAACGGAATGGTGAAGGTTGCTTATTGTCATGATCCTGAAGGTGTATTAATTGAGTTAGTAGAGGTGATACAAAAGTGAAAACAGATTACCTTTCAGTTGTATATGATGAAGATTCTCATCCTTATACTGATTATCCGCAACAACTTTGTAATTATTTATTTCAGTCATTTGGGCTAAAGAAAGGCATGAAAATGCTTGAGCCTGGCTGTGGACGAGGTGAATTTTTAAGTAATTTTAAAAAACTCGGATTGGATGTATATGGTGTAGACATTTCACCTGAAGCAGATACCTTTACTAATGAGTTTACTGTAAAATTATGTGATATAGAGAATGAACCTTTACCTTATGATGATGATATTTTTGATGTGCTATACAGTAAATCTTTTATAGAACATCTTCATAACCCAGGCAAATATCTTGAAGAAGCTTATCGTGTGCTTAAGCCTGGGGGGATATTGCTCACTCTCGTTCCTGACTGGGAATCTAATTATAAAACATACTTTGATGACTTTACTCATAGAACTCCATTTACTCAACCTTCGTTGGTAGATGCATATAAAATGTTTGGTTTTGAAAATGTTATAGCATATCGTTTTCGTCAGTTACCTATTGTATGGAAGTTCCCAACACTGAATTACTTTTGTGCAATAATAAGCCCGTTCATTCCAGTTAGAACAAAAAATAAATTTTTACGCTGGTCCCGAGAATTAATGCTTATTGGGGTTGGCAAAAAGCCATTGAGTAAGTAATGGATTTAGGTATAGCAAATAAAAGAGTATTGGTTACTGGAGCATCAAGTGGAATAGGTGCTGCAGTTGCGGAACGATTTTTAGAGGAAGGTGCTAAAACCTTCATTGTATCAAGAGGTTCGCCTCAGCTATTCGCAACAGAGAGTAAACTGCAAAAAAAATATGGCCTTAATAATATTATTGCTGCAACGTGTGATTGTATAGTTCCTCAATCACTTTCAGCATTACGAACTGAAATTGAAAATAGATGGGGTGGCTTAGATATTGTTGTTGCAAATATTGGTGACGGGCGGAGTGTAGCTGACGCCATGCCAACAGATGAGCAGTGGAAAAAAACATGGGACAACAATTTTGAATCAGCATTACATACAGCAAGAACTTTTCTTCCAATGCTTCAAAAATCAAAAGGCTGTCTATTATTTGTTTCATCAATAGCTGCTATGGAGGCATTTGGAGCACCAGTAGATTATTCAACAGCTAAGGCAGCTGTCGCTGCATTGGCTAAGAATATGGCTAGAAAATTAGCACGCGAAGCTCGAGTAAATGTACTTGCCCCAGGTAACGTTTACTTTCCCGATGGTTCTTGGGATGAAAAAATAAAAGATAATCCTGAGCGAGTGAAAAAAATTATCGAATCAACAGTACCAATGAATCGATTTGGAACACCAGAAGAAATGGCAGATGCAGCAGTATTTTTATGCTCTTCTCGCGCAAAGTTTATAACAGGAAGTACATTAGTTGTTGATGGCGGGCAAACAGTAGGAGTTTTTTAATTATGCTTAGAATATTAAAATCTCCTTTTGGATTAAATGCAAAGTTATTATTGTTACTGGAACGACAGCAGAATGCTATGACAGGCTTTTCGAATAGAGATGGAAGGCTAAAAAGCAATAACAATATAATGAAACTAAAGATCTAGCTTTTGAATATTTTCTCAAAACTTATTTACCTATTAGATCCAAAGCAAAGACGCGCTGCGATAGTCTTGTTATCTTTGATGTTAGTAGGAATGTTACTGGAAGTAGTTGGAATAGGTTTAGTTATTCCTGCTTTAGCTTTGATGACAGAAGCTAATATTTCTGTGCGTTTTCCTATTCTTGAACCAGTACTTACATCATTAGGAAATCCATCTCATGTGCAACTAGTTATTGGTGGTATGGCTATTCTTGTCAGTACCTTTACGATTAAAACAAGCTTTCTAATTTTTCTAGCTTTTAAACAATCTGAGTTTGTCTTTAGTTTGCAGGAGAGCTTATCACAAAGGCTTTTTTCAGGATATTTGCGTCAGTCTTATACATTTCATCTACAACGCAACTCGGCGCAATTGATTCGTAATATTCTTGGTGAGATTGGTTTATTTACTACAGCAGCTAACTCAGCCGCGTTGTTGTTTGCAGAAATAATTGTTATGTCTGGTATCTTCGTTTTTCTACTTTTTATTGAACCGTTAGGTGCATTAGCGGTGATTTTTATTCTAGGAATCGCTAGTTATATATTTTATTTTATAACTAAAACGAGAATATTGCGGTGGGGTGAATCTAGGCAGTTCCATGATGGTCAGCGAATTCAGCAAATACAACAGGGGCTGGGTGGCGCTAAGGATATTAAACTACTTGGGCGTGAAGTTGACTTTCTCAATCAATACAGTATCCACAATGCAGCTACATCACAAATTGGAAAAAAGTTGTCCGTCATGTCAGCTTTACCTAGACTTTGGTTGGAACTGTTGGCAGTAGTTGGATTGGCAGTATTGATCATTAGCATGTTAATGCAGGAGAAGCCGATGGATATGCTCATTCCAACTTTGGGATTATTTGCTGCTGCGGCATTTCGACTTATGCCTTCGGCTAACCGGATTTTAACCGCAGCACAAAGCTTGCGTTCCGCACTGCCCGCTATAAATACACTGCATGCTGAATTTAGTCTTATCAATAACAGTCGTGAACCAAAACAAACGATTATCATACAATTAAATGAAGAACTAGAATTACGCAATGTTGACTATGCCTACGAAGGTGCTTCGGTTAATGCTCTTTGTAATGTCAACCTATCCATTCAACGAGGAACTACTATTGGATTTATAGGCGAAAGTGGCTCGGGCAAAAGTACCCTTATTGATGTAATACTTGGTTTACTTTTACCCAATCAGGGACAGGTGCTGATCGATGGCTGCGACATTATGGCTGGTCAACGCTCTTGGCAAGATCAGATTGGCTATGTTCCTCAAAGCATTTACCTTTTAGATGACACACTTCGTCGAAATGTAGCTTTCGGCATCGAAGAAAATCAGATTAATGACAGGGCAGTTCAGTCCGCGATAAAAGCTGCACAATTGGAAGACTTCGTTGCAGGTTTACCTGAAGGACTTGATGTGAATGTTGGTGAACGTGGAGTAAAACTTTCTGGTGGACAGAGACAGAGAATCGGAATTGCTCGAGCTCTTTATCATGATCCCGAAGTATTGGTTTTGGATGAGGCCACTAGTGCTTTGGATACTGATACGGAGAAAGGTGTCATGCAAGCCATTTTTAATCTTAAGGGAACAAAAACTATTTTAATTATAGCCCACCGACTTAGTACGGTAGCTAGTTGCGATAAACTTTATAGAATTGAACAAGGCCGCTTGAGTTTGGAGAGGTAGAATGAATAAAGCTTTTGAAAAGTATGACTTAACTGGAAAAAGTGCACTTATAACTGGTGGCGCGGGTCTCCTTGGTGTCGAGCATGCAACTGCATTATTGCAGTGCGGTGCAACGGTTGTGCTAACGGATATTAATGAAACGGCACTTGTATCTGCACGTGATGTTCTTCTACAAAATGTTGAGATAAAGTCTGAACGTATTCTGATAAAAGTGATGGATGTTTCTCAATTAGACTCAGTACGAGCTGTAGCTGAAGAACTAACAGATATTAAAATGCGTATGGATATCCTTGTTAACAATGCTGCAATTGATCCTAAAGTGACAAGTGCTCAGGGTATTTGTGAAAGCTCTCGATTTGAAAATTTTCCTATTGAACAGTGGAATTTGCAAATTGCTGTGGGACTTACTGGTGCATTTCTCTGTAGTCAGGTATTTGGCACCGCCATGGCTCAGGATGGGAAAGGCGGCGTGATTCTCAATATTAGCTCTGATCTTTCTGTCTTTGCACCAGATCAACGTCTCTATCAAAAACATGGACTCTCGGATGATATGCAACCAGTAAAGCCTATCACTTACTCGATAATCAAGACTGGGTTAATTGGCCTCACACGATATATAGCAACGTATTGGGCGGATAAAGGTGTGCGTTGCAATGCTCTATCGCCTGGTGGTGTTTACAATGGTCAGAACGACGAATTTGTTGAGAAATTAAGCTCACTAATTCCTTTAGGTCGCATGGCAGAGCATGATGAGTATCATTCAGCAGTTCAATTTATGTGTTCGGATGCCTCATCTTACATGAATGGTCAAAACGTTGTTATGGATGGTGGACGAAGTGCTTGGTGATCATAAATTATCTTCTCATAGAGTGAAGCTGCTCCAAATATTTAGGGAATTGGTAATTTGAAAAATATTAGAATACTGATAGTTAGCAACCCGTTGACAGCAATCTTTATGAATGCACGGCTGAGTGAAGTTGAGAGTGAAGGCAATGATACAGAGACAATTATCTTCTATGAGGAAAGGCTTCTGGATTCAGGCTATAGTGAGAATTCTACAAAACGGGAAGAAGAAAATAAACAATACGCACTTTCACTGTTTAAGAACAAATACAAGATATTTTATCCAACTGAAATCTATTACAGGAATTCTACGTTTTTAAATCTACTAAAAAATCATAAGAATATAAAACAAGAACAGCTAGATAATCAATTAAAATTAAAATTATTTATCAATGAGTCTAAGTTATCCAGCGAGAATATCGTTGAAATATGGCATGGTAATACTCAGTGGCACAAGTATCTTAAGTTGTTTTTTCCATCTGCTGCCACTTTTAAATTTGATCATGGACTTACCGAGACTTTGATGTATTTTGAAGACTCTAAAAAAACATTACCACATTGTATCTATTCAAAACTCAATTTGAGAAAAATTTTTAACTATTTAGGTGGTTTGTATTTTGTGACGCCACCTATCGATACAAAGCCTAATGCTCACTTCACGCTTAACTCTAGGGAAATCAATGCAGCCCTTGGTTATGAGATAACAAAACCAATCTCTCCTAATGGAGTTCAATCAATCACATCTTTCTCTCTCAAAAAGAATATTGATTTTGGTGAAGGTGCAAGTTTAGCTATTGTATTACTGGATAACATTAAGCCTTGGGCAAAATTAAATTCTGATCATGCAGAGTACTTTAATGATTTTGAAAGTATGCTTCTCTCTAATTGTACGAATAATTTAGTGGAAAAGGGTATAAAAACCATCGTATTCAAACCAAAGCATTGGCAAGAAGAGTTCGCTCAAGATGCAATAAAAAGTTTTGATCGTTTAGGTAAATTATTTGAATTAAAATATTTTCCAGATTTTTTCGAAAACCTTCCTTTGGAGTATTTTCTTGAATCATTGAGACCCAAAATAATAATTGGTAATCTCTCATCAGGGCTTTATTATGCTAAACACTTACTTCCTAAGGTAGAGACATATACTTATGATAATTGGTTTGTGGATTATACAATGCGTAAATTTGGGACCACCTTCCCTGATTTTGAAATAATGAGACCAATACTCTACGGTAGCCAGGCCAAGTACTTTGAAAATATAAACCCCGTAAATATTTCACAATGCAAGGAGTCTATTCTTAATGATGAATAAATCGCTGTCAGGTTTGCGTATACTTGTTACCGGAGCTGACGGTTTTATAGGCTCACACTTAACCGAGGCTTTAGTCCGCGCGGGCTATAAAGTTCGCGCATTTGTACTTTATAACTCATTCAATTCCTGGGGTTGGCTGGACCACTGCTCAGAAGATGTAAGAGGGAATTTCGAAGTTTTTTCTGGAGATATTCGTGACCCGTATGGAGTGAAGGAGGCAATGAAAGGTTGTGATGCAGTGCTACATCTTGCCGCCCTTATAGCGATACCTTATTCTTATCATTCACCTGATACATATGTAGACACGAATATAAAAGGAACGTTAAATGTCTTGCAAGCTGCACGAGAGCTTGGTGTCAAAAGGGTTGTTCATACTTCAACTAGTGAGACCTACGGCACAGCACGTTTTGTGCCTATAACTGAAGAACATCCTTTGCAGGGGCAGTCACCATACTCGGCCACAAAGATTGCAGCCGATCAATTAGCCTATTCATTTTATGCATCTTTTGATTTGCCTGTAGTCATTGCTAGGCCATTTAATACCTATGGCCCACGTCAATCTGCTCGTGCAGTGATTCCAACTATAATTACGCAAATCGCTAATGGTCAGCGTCAAATTAAATTGGGTGCAGTATCTCCCACACGTGATTTTAATTTTGTGCAGGATACCGTATCGGGTTTTATCGCAGCACTTAATTCGGATCAAGGTTTAGGTGAAGTAGTTAACTTTGGTAGTAACTTTGAAATTTCCATTGGTGATACTGCCCAACTTATTGCAGAAGCGATGAATGCTGAGATTGAAATTATTACGGACGAAGAGCGTCTTCGCCCCGAAAAGTCAGAGGTTGAACGCTTATGGGCTGACAACCAAAAAGCCAAGCAGCTTTTTGGTTGGGAACCCGCCTACGGCGGTCGCGCAGGTTTTAAGCGTGGGCTAGCCGAAACTGCTGAATGGTTATCAGTTCCTGAAAATTTGCGTGGCTATAAGTCAGATATTTATAATCTGTAGATAATGTGATTATGCTAACAAGTTTGTCTGAAAAAGTTATTGAAGCAATACGCGAGGTTGTAGATGATGAATCTGCAGTTTTGCATGAACCGATTTTTACCGGAAATGAGTGGCTATATCTAAAAGAATGTTTAGATTCAACGTTTGTTTCTTCGATAGGTAAGTTTGTCGATAAGTTTGAAGATGAACTGGCAACTTTTACTGGAGCTAAACGAGCAGTTGCTGTTGTAAATGGTACAGCAGCTTTACATATAGCATTGAAACTCGCCGGAGTGAAAGAGAATGATGAAGTACTCATTCCTGCACTGACCTTTGTTGCCACAGCTAATGCTGTAGTTTATTGCGGAGCAATGCCACATTTTGTTGATAGTGAATCTCGCACACTTGGCGTTGATGCTCTAAAACTTCGTGAATATCTTAATACTCATACTAAACAGCGTGCTGGCCTATGTGTAAATTGTACTTCTGGTAAAGTTATTCGTGCACTTGTACCTATGCACACTTTTGGACATCCAGTTGATATTGATGGCTTATTGTCTGTGGCTCATGATTTCAACCTTGTGTTAATCGAAGATGCAGCAGAGTCTTTAGGTAGTTACTATCACGGACAACATACTGGTACCTTCGGAAGATTAGGAGCTCTTAGTTTTAATGGAAACAAAACCATTACCACTGGAGGGGGTGGTGCGATACTAACTAATGATATCGAACTTGCAACCTATGCAAAGCATCTGACGACTACTGCCAAGTTACATCACAAGTGGGAATACAATCATGATGAAGTTGGTTATAACTACCGTATGCCTAATTTGAATGCAGCATTAGGTTGTGCACAGATGGAACAATTACCTCAGATACTTTCTGCAAAAAGAGAATTGTTTAAGCGTTACCAAAATGCGTTTTCTCAGATTGAGGGAGTAAAATTAATTGCTGAGCCTGAGAAATGCCAAAGTAATTATTGGTTACAAACAATACTGCTGGATAATGATGAAACAAAACATCGAGACACAATTTTGAAAGAGAGCAATGAAGCTGGTTTCATGACTCGTCCGGCTTGGGTTCCGATGCATGAATTAAAGCCATATAAAGATTGCCCTCGTATGGATTTAGAATGTGCAGAGTTACTGTCACAACGATTGATTAATATACCGAGTAGCTCCGCTTTAATATGAAAAAACTGAAAATTGGATATTTTGCAGATGGACCTTGGTCTCACAATGCTTTGACTGAGTTACTATCAGATGAAACATTGGAAGTAGGTTTTATTTGTGCTCGTAATGATTCACCTGATGCTGTTTTAAAAGTTATGGCTGCTGAAAATGGTCTAAATTTTATTACGCACCCAAAAATTAACTCTTTAGAATTTTTGGATTTAATCAAAGGTTATGAGTGCGACCTGTTTGTATCAATGTCATTTAATCAAATTTTTCGCAATGAACTTATAAATCTTCCTTCCTTAAAAACTATAAATTGTCACGCGGGTAAGCTTCCTTTCTATCGTGGGCGCAATATTTTAAACTGGGCGCTTATTAATGATGAAAAGGAATTTGGTATTACTGTTCATTATGTTGATGAGGGAATAGATACCGGAGACATAATTGTACAAAATTGTTACGCGATAACAGATCAAGACGATTACTCAACATTATTAAAACGTGCATACGGTGCCTGTTCAACTAATCTTTATGAAGCTATTAAAGTTATTCAGAATGATGCAGTAGCAAGAGTCGTACAAAAAAATATTCATCCATTGGGATTTTACTGTACAGCAAGAAAAAAAGGTGATGAGTTACTTGAGTGGAATCAGCCATCGCGTGATATTTTTAATTTTGTACGTGCTATTTGTCAGCCAGGACCAGAAGCAAGGACACTTTTGGCTGGTAAAGAAATAAAAATCAATAGAGTTCAATATTTGCCAGATGCTCCTTTTTATAAAGGTATTCCTGGCGCTGTAGTAGGAGTTGAATCGGATGCTTTATATATTAAAACAGCTGATAGTTTTATTAAAGTTACGCAATGGAGTGGTTGTATTAAACCACGTGTCGGAGACCGTTTAAATTGAAAACCCTTATTATTGCAGAGGCAGGTGTAAACCATAATGGTGACCTCAAGTTGGCTAAGCAATTAATTGATGCGGCAGCTGAAGCAGGTGCAGATCTTGTCAAGTTCCAGAGCTTTAATGCAAGCCGTTTAGTTACGCGATCCGCTAAAAAAGCTGATTATCAAAATCGAAATACGAATAGTAAAGAGTCGCAGTATGAAATGCTTCGCAAGCTGGAACTCAGTACCGAGATGCACCGTGAACTCATCACACATTGTGGAACAAGTGGTGTTGGTTTTTTTTCTACTGCTTTTGATATTGAGAGCATAGACTTTCTTGAGAGCCTTGGTCAGGATCGTTTTAAGGTCCCTTCTGGCGAGCTAACTAATTTACCTTACTTACGGCATATTGGTCGACTTGGTAAATCCGTTATCTTATCCACAGGAATGGCAACAATGGGTGAGATTGAGTCAGCTGTTGATATACTAGAAAAAGCGGGAACGCAGCGTATTGATATTACAGTACTGCACTGCACAACCGAATATCCAACACCGATGACTGAGGTAAATCTACGTGCAATGCAAAGTATCCATTTAGCCTTTGGTGTTAAGGTGGGGTATTCCGATCATACATCAGGTATTGAAGTCTCTATTGCAGCAGTCGCATTAGGAGCTACAGTTATTGAGAAACATTTTACTTTGGATCGCAACCTACCTGGGCCTGACCACAAAGCTAGTCTCGAGCCGAAAAAACTTAAAGATATGGTAGCAGCTATTCGTAATATTGAAGTTGCATTAGGCGATGGTATAAAGAGACTTACTCCTAGTGAAACAAAGAACAAACCTGTAGCAAGAAAATCATTGGTTGCATTACAAAATATTAAGAAGGGTGAAGTATTCGATGATGGAAATATTACTACAAAGCGCCCTGGTACAGGAATCTCCCCAATGTGCTGGGACGAAATTATTGGGCGTACTGCACATCGTGATTTTTCAGCAGATGAGTTAATTGATCTATGACACGTAAGATTTGTGTTGTTACGGGAACTCGAGCGGACTACGGTTTGTTACGGTGGGTTCTGGAAGGTATAGAGGATGATAATGAGTTAACTCTCCAAATTATAGCTACGGGTATGCATCTGTCACCAGAATTTGGTCTTACCTATCAAGAAATTGAATATGATGGGTTTCAAATAGATCGTAAGGTTGAAATGTTAACTAGCTCAGATACCTCTGTAGGAATTGCTAAATCCATGGGGCTTGGCATGATAGGTTTTGCTGATGCTTTAAATGACTTGAAACCGGATCTGCTTGTTGTATTAGGCGATCGTTTTGAAACTTTTGTAGCTGTCTCTGCAGCTCTTGTTGCCTGTATACCGGTTGCCCACTTACATGGCGGTGAGAGAACTGAAGGTGCATTTGATGAGGCATTTCGTCATTCAATCACAAAAATGTCACACCTACATTTTGTTGCGGCTGAAGAATACCGTCTACGCGTGATTCAGCTTGGGGAGCAGCCAGAGAATGTATTTCTTGTTGGTGGACTAGGTATAGACAATATTAAACGTATGAAACTACTTGGCCGTTCAGCATTGGAGTCTTCTCTTAATTTCAAACTAGGTTCAAAAACACTGCTTATTACTTTTCACCCTGTCACGCTTGAAACTTCAACTGCGGAAGAACAGATGGGAGTATTATTGGTTGCTTTGGCCGAATTGAATGATACGCAGCTTATTTTTACCATGCCGAATGCTGATACCGATGGGAGGATAATGATTAATATGATTGAACAATTTGTTGCTCAACACGACAATGCTAGTGCTTATACTTCTTTGGGACAATTTCGTTACCTAACATGTATTTCACATGTTGATGGTGTAGTGGGCAATTCGTCAAGTGGTTTATTAGAAGTCCCAAGCTTTAAAAAAGGAACCATAAACATTGGAAATCGCCAGCGAGGACGATTACAAGCAGCAAGTGTGATTAATTGTGAACCAACTCATCGGAGTATCACTGCAGCATTAGAAAAACTTTATTCAGCAGACTTTCAAAAGAGTTTGAGTGAAGTAACCAATCCATACGGAGATGGTGGTGCAAGTGATAAAGTTGTTGAAACTATAAAGAAATATCGTATCGACAACATCGTTAAGAAGTCTTTTTATGATCTACCGATTTGTTAACTTGGAGAAAAAATAGGTGAACTCAATAGAAGAAATTTGGCGTCAAGCCATTGTTCCTGCTGAAGCTACTATACAACAGGTGGTAAGTAATCTTGACAAAGTCGCCATTAAAATTGTCTTGGTGGTCAATGTTGCAGGGGAATTAGAAGGTACGATTTCAGATGGAGATATACGAAGGGGCTTGCTAAAGGGGCTCAGCCTAGATAGTAGAATAGAAAGCGTTATTCATAGGAATGCGTTTGTTGTGCCACCAGAAATGGGGCGTGATATGGTCATGCAACTGATGGTTGCGAATAAAATCCAGCAGATTCCTGTAGTTGATGAGCGCCACCATGTTGTTGGTGTGCATTTATGGGATGATATTGCCACGGCACCAACACGGACAAACTTGATGGTAATTATGGCTGGTGGAATGGGAAAGCGACTTTTACCCCACACTGAAAATTGTCCAAAACCTATGTTACTTGTTGCAGGTAAACCGATGTTGGAGCTCATTATTGAGCGAGCGAAGTTGGAGGGCTTTAGTCACTTTGTACTAGCTATTCATTATTTGGGACAGATGGTTGAGGATTACTTTGGTAATGGTGAGCGTCTACAGGTTCAAATAGATTACCTACATGAAAACTCTCCATTGGGTACTGCAGGCGCACTCGGGCTTCTCAATCCACGCCCAGAAGCACCGTTCGTAGTCACCAACGGAGATGTGATTACTGATATCCGCTATGGCGAACTTCTTGATTTTCACATTCGCCACGAAGCTGCTGCCACTATGGCTGTGCGGGTGCACGAATGGCAGCATCCTTTTGGTGTAGTGCAAACGGAAGGCATTGAAATTGTCGGTTTCGATGAAAAGCCCGTAGCCCGTAGTCATATTAACGCTGGTGTTTATGTTCTCGCACCAGAAGCACTTAGTGTGTTGGATTCTGATGTACATTGTGATATGCCCACATTGTTTGAACGCCTGCAGGCACAAATTAAGCGAATTGTAGCCTACCCAATGCACGAGCCTTGGTTGGATGTAGGTAGAGAGGAAGATCTGGAAGTGGCACGCACAACCATATCAAAGAATTCTTTGTGAGAATTCTAGCTTTAATTTTGGCTCGGGGTGGTTCAAAACGTCTACCTGGAAAAAACATCAGGCCACTGGGTGGTAAGCCACTAATCATATGGTCTATTGATGTTGCTACAGATGTTCCAGAAGTATGTGACATTCTTATCTCCACTGACGATGATGCAATTGCTGATGTTTGCAAACAGGCCGGTGCATACGTGCCATGGTTACGCCCAGCTGAGTTGGCCACAGATACTGCAACATCAGTTGATGCAGCACTGCATGCGCTTGATTGGTACGAGGCTGAAAAAGGTGCTGTTGATGGAGTTCTTCTATTGCAACCAACATCACCATTTAGAACCAAAGAGACCCTGCATAAGGGGGTTGAACTGTTTATAAGCAACTCTCGACAATCAGTTATAGGTGTTTCGCGAACACATGCTCACCCTATGTGGACTCTCGTCCTAGATGGTGATCAACTGGTTCCTTATTTAGAGGAACACGGCTTAGGGAAACGCTCTCAAGATTTAAAAGAAGCATACTCAGTCAACGGATGTTTTTATTTAATTACACCAGAGCAGTTGCGAGCTAATAAATCATTTTTTGTATCTAAGGCTCAGCCATTAGTCATTGACTCATTTCAAGAAGAACTTGATATTGATACAGAGAAAGATTGGGAGCTTGCAGAAGGTATATTGAATAGTAATAGCAATAGTCAACTTTTAATAAAGCCAGATACTGACTCTAGTTCAAATGATGGTTTGAGTGCATCAGCAGAAGCATATTTATCAGAAAATGAGGCCGCATTATCCTTGCCAAGGCAAACTCTAATTAACACAGGTAAACCAAGGGAAGTACATATAGCTAGCCTAGGTGGTATTGCTAAGCACAAGCTCGATGATGCACTTAAAGGTCCTGTAAGATACTTAAGAGAGATTTTTCACGGATGGGAGGAAGTATCTAGATTAACTGCTCTCAAAGGATCGAAAAAAGGTAAAAAAGCGATAGTTATTGGTAATGGGCCATCCCAAGATTTAATAAGTGCAGACGCATTAGACAAATTTAATGATGCGGGCAATGATATATTTGCAGTGAATTTTTGGAATCAAAATACTAAATTATTTAGAACGCCTCCGAATTATTTAGTAATTTCAGATTCTGCTACTTTGGCAGACCCCAAAACTAATGCCGCTCTAAGGAAGAGTGTTTTAACTAGTAATGAAGCGCTGATGGAATACCTTCTTGAACATAAGAATGTTACCCTCTGTGCGCCTGTAAGTCGCATAAAATATCTTAAAAAGATCTTTGGAGAGAGTAGGGTGTTGGGTTTTATTAATACCGAAATGAAGTGGATGACTGATAATATTGACCCAAGATTTCCACGGGGTTATATATCGATGACACTTTATAAGGCTTTGGCACTAGCAATCCATATGGGGTATGAAAAAATTTATTTAATTGGAATGGATAACACATATCCGCGAGATATATTTTGTGATCATGAAAATAAAATTTTAAATTATGAGAGGCATGCCGGTATTAATGATTTTCTCATAGATCAAACCTCATTAACCCCATCAATGGACGTTTGGGCTCAAGATGTGTTTCAATTATTTTCTGATCTCAGAAGGTGTTTCTCCGGCTCCGAAGTCTTGAACCTTGATTGTTATTCTTTGACGGATGTTTTTCCAAAAATATCGAACTTAAATCAAATCGAAATATTATTAAATGAACCGTAATATTGGGTTATACTTATTAATTACCTAGCGAAATTAAAAATTAAGGAAATACTTGTGACGACATCTAATCCCTTCGGTGCCTATAGTAATTATTATGATCTTCTCTATAGCGATAAGAATTATGCAGCCGAAACTGACTACATACATGCTTTGTTGAATCGCTTTGAACTTAAAGGTAATGAGCTCCTTGAATTGGGGTCTGGTACAGGAAAGCATGGTTGTTTGCTCGTAAAGCATGGCTATAACGTCATAGGTATAGAGCGCAGTGCAGAAATGGTCGCTCGTGCTAAACCATCTAGTGGTTTTTCAAGCAGCCAAGGCGATATTCGCACTGTGAAATTAAACCGTAAATTCGATGCTGTACTAGCGCTTTTCCATGTACTGGGATATCAGGTGAGTAATGATGATATTCAGTCAGTATTCAAACGCTCGGCGGAACATCTTCGCCCGGGAGGTTTGTTTGTTTTTGATACTTGGTATTCTCCTGCAGTTTATGCTCAGCTTCCTGAAGTAAGAATTAAGAGAATGGAGGACCGCGACTGGTCAATTACACGTATTGCTGAGCCTGAAATATACTCGAATGAAAATCGAATTGATGTACGCTACACCATACACACTAAAGATCGTCAATCTGGCGCATGTCAGGAGTTTTTCGAAACCCATCCAGTACGACACTTTTCCCAGCCGGAATTGGACTTGCTCGCAATGGATGCAGGATTCGAACGAATAGCCGCAGAAGAATTTCTTACTGGTGCACTACCTAGTACTGAGACTTGGGGGGTTTGCCAAGTGTTAAGAAAAATCTAAAGAATACCAAATTAAAATAAAATTATCCTTGGTTAATAACGTAACGGAGAACCACCAATGAACTGTAGACTATGTAAAAGTCAAAATTTTTATCCATTTTTAGATCTTGGTCTTCAACCACCATCAGACCAATTTAGAACCAACGATCAAATAAATAATCCCGCAACATTTTACCCTTTAGAGGTCAATATTTGTGAGGATTGTGGTTTTGTTCAGCTTGGCTATGTTGTCCCTCCTGAAATATTATATCAAGACAACTATCCTTATGAATCTTCAACGACTCAGATGGGACGAAAGCACTACTCTGATTTTTCTGAGTCAGTTGTAGAGACTTTCAATCTTGGAGAAACTGATCTGGCTGTAGATATTGGTAGTAATGTTGGTGTATTGCTCGAAGGTTTTAAGAATCAGGGCCTCAAAGTGCAAGGTGTCGATCCTGCACAGAATATATGCGAGATAGCTGAGCGACGTGGAATTCCAACACTGAATACTTTTTTCGGCGAGAGCTCAGCTAAACAGGTTTTTGAATCTCATGGACCAGCTTCTGTAATTACCGGAACTAATGTATTCGCACATGTTGATGATTTGAATGCTTTTATGAGAGCAGTTAAATTGCTGTTGAAACCAAAAGGTGGCGTATTTGTAATTGAGGCGCCGCATTTTCTGCATTTAGTGGAAAGTCTTGAGTACGATACGATATACCACGAGCATTTATCATATATTTCTGTAGAACCTCTGATTTCTTTCTTCCGTGAATTCGAAATGGAAATAATAAACATCGAAGAGAAAGATATTCATGGCGGCTCAATTCGAATTTTTGTGTCAAATATTGGTAATTATTTGATCCAAGATAGTGTGACCAATGTTCTGGAAGCTGAGAAAATAGCAGCTTTAAGAGATAAAAAAACATTAGATGCCTTTGCTCTAAAGGTTGTAGATAATAAACAGAAGCTTCAATTGCTACTAGCTAAACTGAAAGCGGATGGGAAGCGTGTTGTTGCTGTAAGTGCACCAGCAAAAGGTATGACCTTGTTAAATTACTGCAAGATAGACAAAGAAACACTTGATTTTGTAACTGAAAAATCAGCTTTAAAAATTGGTCTTAACACTCCTGGAGGACTCATCCCTGTCTGCAGTGATGATAAGCTCCTTGAAGATGCTCCTGACTATGCGCTTTTGCTTGCATGGAACTTTGCGACTGAGATCATGAACAATAATAAAGAGTATATAGCCAGAGGTGGAAAATTTATTATTCCAATTCCTACTCCCAGAATTATATAAATACCAATATCAAATAGAATTAGGAGATACGAATGAATATTGTTGACAGTATAGTAAGTTTTAAAGATTCACGAGGAGAGATTATCGATCTCATCGAGAATAGAAATATAAACGCAGTCACTTTTATTAGCTTTACTAAAGGTGCTGTTAGAGCTAATCATTATCACAAAAAAACTACCCAGTGGAATTATTTGCTTAAAGGGAAAGTGAAATTGGTAGTGCAAGTTGGTGATGGACGAATTGAAGAGCGTACTCTTGTTCCTGGAGATCTTGTTTCAACAGATCCTATGGAAAAACATGCACTAGAGGGTATCGAAGACGCAGAGTTATTGGTATTTACTGAAGGCCCTCGGGGTGGAAAAGAATATGAGTCGGATACATTCAGACTTGACACACCATTGGTATAGATAATCGATTATTTGCTGATTAAATAGTTTTGAACACATTTAATAACTCTAAACACGTAGTAGGCTAAATTGCCTGAAGGATATAGATGAGCGAAGATAATTTTATACCAGTCAATACCCCCGTTCTAGATGGGAATGAAAAAAAGTACCTAATTGAGTGTATAGATAGTGGATGGATTTCTTCTGAAGGTCCATTTGTAGAACGTTTTGAAAAGCAGTTTGCTGAAAAAATGACTCGTAAACATGGAATAGCGGTTACCAATGGGACTGCCGCAATTGATGCTGCTGTAGAGGCATTGAACATTGGGGCAGGCGACGAGGTCATTGTTCCTAGCTTTACTATCATTTCATGTGTAAGTCAGATTGTTCGAGTGTCAGCGGTTCCTGTATTGGTTGATTGTGACCCACTTACATTCAATATGGATGTATCACAAATTGAAGCTAAAATTACTTCTCGGACAAAAGCGATTATGGTTGTACATATTTATGGCCTTCCAGTTGATATGGACGAGATTGAAGTAATTGCGACAAAATATGGTCTTGCTGTAATTGAAGATACTGCTGAAGCTATCGGGTTAACGTATAGGGGTAAGCCTTGTGGCAGTTTCGGAGATGTTAGTACTTTTAGTTTTTATCCTAACAAACATACCACTACCGGTGAGGGAGGCATGATCGCTACTAATGATGACAAGCTTGCTGAAGAATGTCGTAGTCTGAGAAATTTATGTTTTCAACCTCATAAAAGATTTGTGCATGAGCGGTTGGGGTGGAACCTTCGAATGACAAATCTTCAAGCCGCAGTGGGAGTGGCACAACTCGAAAGACTAGATGAATTTGTACAACGTAAACGTCACATGGGAAAACGATATACTGAACTGTTGACTGGTTTACCCAATGTACAATTACCGGTAGTACGAACTGATTATGCAGAAAATATTTTTTGGGTATATGGATTGGTACTTGATGCAGCAATCGGATTCGATGCGGAGGAGGCTATGAAGCGTCTGGCTTCTAAGGGTATTGGCTGTAGGCCATTTTTTTGCCCGATGCATCAACAACCAGTACTTAAGCGGATGGGCTTGTTCGAAGGGGAAAGCTACCCTGTTGCAGAACGGTTATATAAACAGGGTTTTTACATTCCAAGTGGTCTTAATTTAACAGAAGAACAAATGATCACTGTCGTGAAAGCTGTTCGAGAAACTATCAGGTAGCTTAATGATTTATTCATATTTAAAGAATAAACCAAGATAAGGTTTGGATATATTATTGAGCAACTAACTAGTTCTCGTTTAAAGCATGTCACTAAAGGCTATCTATTCCTGCAGGAAAAGAGGAGTTGGTTAAGCAATATTTTTTTAATAAATGGTATGAGTAGGCTTTTATAATATGTTAAACATAATACAAATTAAACAAAACTTTAACAAAGTATTAAACCACATCAAACCACGGGGTTTAAAATCTTTGCTACGGCGCTCAATAATGCGGATCGTAGCATTCGTGCATACTAATAGACTCATTCCTAATAAATTTATTCCTGAATCGTTAAATAAAAGGCTCATTGCGAGAAAAATCTTTGAAGGGAGAAGTATTAAACATGATCAAAGGGGTTTTTGGTATTTGCATCCAATGCCTACAAAACATGAATTAGGTTTGTACTATCAGAATACATATTGGCAAATGCGTGGTAAGGATGAGGGCATCGGGACAAGAGATATTGATCACTTTTTGCAGCTAAGAAATCTAGTGCCTGATTTTTTTAATAATGAGAAAATCACTTTTCTCAACTTTGGAGCAGGCCATGGTGGGATTTCTCATCTTATGTATTTAAATGGTCACAGTGTTATAAACGTTGAGCCCTCTGGACTTAATATGGATTATTTAGATAGTCGCTGGGTAACGGTCACGGATATCGAAAATATATCAGAATCTGTTGATTTTATTTATGGCTCGCACTCTCTGGAACATGTTGCTGACATCGATAAGTTTGAAAATATAATCAACTCTAAATTGCGCAAGGGGGGGTATGTTTTTTGGGAAGTTCCAAATTGTGAAAACCCCGAAAATGGTGGGTGTAATGGAGTTCTATCATCCCCACATACTTATTATTTTACTGTTGATTATTTTAATTCTCTTGGGTTTGAAGTGCTTATCAATTCTACCTTTAAAGAAGGAACTTTTCCGAATAAAACACTTTCTGATCGAAGTGGAGAAGTCATAAGATTCTTAGGCAGATATAGTGGGTAAAATATCGCTTGTGCGTTTTGTACTATTTGATTATTTAAATGACATAACACTTATAACTAAAAGCGTGTGGCTCTAATTGTCTAGCTGGCCTATTTAGAAAAATTACTCCTTTGATGTTTATATTAGTTTGGTATAGATAAAATGAAAATAATTGCAGTATTAGAAACAAATTGTTCAGCCGGTGGCGGCTTTAATCAAGCGCTAAGTGCGATTATGCAAATGCAGCAGATTAGCAAAGCCAATTTTGAATTTAGTGTTGTCACAAATATTGCTGAAAATGTTGAATATCTAGCAAAACTTGGGATTCAATCCAACATATTCAAATATTCCCTGTTAGATCGGATATTTCCTACTATAAGAAGTAACTGGATAACAGGACGGCTAGTCACTCGCTTCAATCTCTTAAGTAGTTTCGAGCGCAAGTTAAAGCGACTCGGTGCCGATTTGGTTTATTTTGTAATGCCTTCAGCAACATCTAATAAGCTTCAAACTCTAAACTATGTATCTACAGTATGGGATCTATGCCACCGAGATTTTCCTGAATTTCCGGAGGTTCGAAATTTTGGTGTATTTCAGAAACGTGAAGATCTTTACACAGAAACACTGGGATCGTCTATTCTCATAATAACCGAATCAGAGCAAGGCGCTGCTGCTGTCGTTAGGCGTTACGGTATTGATCGGGAACGAACACTCGCAATGCCTTTATCTCCTTCACCTTTTGTATCTTCATCAAATTCTCTTGGACTAGAGGAGGTTATGTTAATTAATAATCTTAAAGCAGGATATTATTTCTATCCTGCTCAGTTGTGGCCACACAAGAATCACATTAGAATTATTGATGCTGTAGCTCTTCTCCAGAAGCAAGGTATAATTATACAAGTTGTTTTTGTAGGCGGCGACAAGGGCTTAGCAACACACTTACGGAAACGTATTGCTTCTCTACAGCTTGAGGATCAAGTCAAAATACTGGGGTTTGTCCCCAGCTCACACATGCGCGGTCTCTATGAAGGTTGTGCTGCTGTTGTTATGCCTACTTATTTTGGGCCAACAAATATTCCACCACTTGAAGCTTGGTCAATTGGTCGACCACTAATTTATTCGTCTCATTTGTTTGAGCAAGCTGGAGATGCAGCTTTACTTGTGGATCCTGATGAAGTTGAAGCTTTGTCAGAAGCTATGAGGAAAGTACTAGACTCATCAATTGCCAATAGTCTTGTTGAGAAAGGGTTTCATCGGTTAACTCAGATTGAGGAAAACAGGAAAGAGGCTGAGCATGAGCTACTCTGCAGGCTGCGAACTTTTGAAAAGAGGCTGCAAAGTTGGAATTAGGTGACTGCTTGAAGAATGAATATTACTTTGACAGTTTAGACCTAGAGGAAGACGAAAATTTTTATGTCCAATTAGTTTTTGTAAGCGAGTTGTGAATGTTTAATAGCCAGAACATGCTAACGGGGAATCAGTAGAAAGTTTTTTCAGAGAAATTATCATATGTGAATAGTTTCGTAATCGTCACGGTTGCAGTACTAGCAGTATTTATTCACATCTTGAGTTTTGGTACATTTAACAAGTGAGTACTGATTCTGACGGTGCTTTTAGGTGTCCCTGTATGCTGCTCTAATGTTGTGGCATTACCTGAGCAAGTTGGGGATGTGGGTTTGTTGTTTGATCCACTTGATTGTAATGATATTTATACTAAAATCATGCTGTATTTAAAAAATGATCATTTAAGGAGTGAGAAGGTAATAAAAGGGCTGGCCAAAATAAAGAAATTTAATCATGTAGCATACAAAAATAAATTATTATTTGAGATTGAAAAGGCCTAAAATTATATATGATAAGTAAAAAAATCTTCACATAAAAATTAACTCAAATTGATGATTAAAAATACATCTTTAATAAAAAATACTGCACTTATATCTCTCTTTCTGGTTTCTTTTAGTATTTTTTTTGACTACTATAGTATTTTAAAAGGTCATGAATTTTATTACTCTTTAGAGAAAGATTATAATAACGGTCCTGACTACTGGTTTACAATATCAATTACTTTTATTGCTTTTGTAGCAGTATTTTTTCATATTTTTACTAAAAGTAAATTTAAAAAAAATATACTTGTCACAGTAATGTTAATGGAAGGATTTTTGTTTGCATCATTTTATAATGCAGGTTTAAATCAAGGGCTCTGGGCATTGATTAGCATACCTATTGTATTCATATATCTGCTAGAAGTTATTAAAAAAGTTAGGCTTAAAAAAGTATATATTACATTTCCACTTTATTTACATTTAATATGGGCAATTACACCTGTTTTTATTTATGCTGCCAACCCACAGAGTGAAATAATTATAAACGAACTTAATCAATTTATAGGGCTCTCTAGTAGTAGAACTACTTACGGCTATTTAGCATCTATTTCATTTGCTTTTATTGTTGTATACCGCCCAAAATTTTGGACTATTTTTATACCGATACTTCTTGTTGGAATTATGTTGTCTTCGAGTAGGGCTCCAATATTGGCGATATTAATATCTTCTTTATATGTAGTTTATTATGACAAAAGAATAAAGTATAAAAAGATAATGTTAGGAATCTTGATGATTTTAACCCTTATCTTTTTCTCCCTCTTTCTTTTCTATTCTGAAAGAGTTGCTTTGCTAGATTTAGAAGGTAATCTTACTCGGCTATTGATTTATAAGCATCATTTACAATATGCTGCTGAACATATATTGTTTGGTGCTGGTGGCCCTTATGTTTCCGATTCTATAGAATTTATTAATGGAAATATAAAATATGGCAAGTTCCCTGCGCATAATTTTTTCTTGGAAACACTAACAAGTTTTGGCATGTTTGTTGTAATTTCCTGGCTTGCGTTGTTGATTTTTTTTTGGAGTAAATTACACCCAATGGGGCGAGTATTTATGCTTATATATATAGTATATGGTATGGTGCACAATGGTTTTGGATTGAGTGTTTTAAATCCAAATATGTTTTTTATTATGTTTATTACAGTAATGACAAGTAATTTCTTTAAACAATATAAATAATGCATATAATAGCCCTTGCGACATGTCACAATCGAAAGCAATGCACGCTCAACGCGTTGATGAATTTGTATAATCAAAAGCTTCCAATTGACGTTACACTATCAATTGTTATTGTTGATGATGGAAGTTCTGATGGCACTAGTAATGCTATATTTGCTAATTTTCCCGATGTTAAAATAATACAAGGTGATGGAAATTTATTTTGGTCAGGCGGGATGCGTTTTGGCTGGGATCAATGGGTGAAAAATCAAGAAATTGATGCATTGTTAGTCTTTAATGATGATATTTATCTCAATAATAATGCAATAAGCGAGTTGATATACGTGTTAAATTATGCTCAAAGCCAATTTGGGCCATTAGTAGTAATTTCCGGTGCCTTTACTGATAAGACTGGGGAGTATTGTACTTATGGAGGGTCTAAAAGATCTTCACGATGGAATAAGATGAAATTTTCTCTTGTAAATCCTAATGGAGCCCCTCAAAAAATTGATGTGCCAAATATGAATTGCACTTTAATTTCTTCAGAGACTCTTTCTAAAATCGGTTTTTTAGCCGATTATTTTTCACATGCAGGGGCTGATTATGAGTATGGATTAAGAACATGTGAAGCCGGTGGTGAAGTCTGGATGACTGGGGGGTATATAGGTAAGTGTGATAGAAATAAAGTTGATTTAAGTATAGGCAGCAGGCAAAGATTGTATGAGTTTTTATATGGCACTAAGAGTATGTCTCCAAAAAATAGAGCAAAGTATTTTTCTCAATATGGAGGAGTGTTTTGGCCGGTATTTTGGATTTTTCCATATGTACGATTAGCATTATTAACAGTATTTGATATTGTTTTTAATAATTTTAAAAAATAACACTCAGTAAAAAAATGATCGATACAATCCAAACACTGATAATTTGATGTTTCATTCAGATCAAGGGACGCAATACTCATCTAAGACTTTTATTGATTATTGCAGTAAAAACAGTATTACCCAAAGTATGAGAAAAAAGGCAATTGCTGGGATAGCGCAGTAATGGAGCGCTTCTTTAGAAGTCTTAAAGCTGAAAGATTAAATCATCAAAGCTTTGCAAATCACTACGAAGTGGTGCAAAATGTTGAAAGTTATATTTACTTTTATAACTACAAAAGGATTCATTCAGCGATTGGGTATATGACACCCGCTCAGAAGATGGCTGAATTGGAAAAAGTGGCTTGAAATGTTTCTAAGATTAACGGATCACTATATAAAGGAATAAAGGAATGAAAAGTCTAGTATGAGGATTGGAATTCTATACCCGAGAATTTCCCACTATAGGGAGGAGTTTTTTGAGTCACTAATGAAGAATCATGATGTAAGTATTTTTTTGTATGAAAGTGCGGAGAAAAGTAAAAAAGAGAATTATAAAAATTCTTATATTTCGGCAAACTACCTCAATACATATGAAGTTTTTAAAAAGATTAGATTGGTAAATATTTTACCTATTTTAAAAAATAACTACGATGTAGTTATTTTGATAGGAGAAATGAGATCTATTTCGGTCTGGATATTGTTAATTTTTTATAGGTTAACCAAAACCAAAAGCATATTATGGGGGCATGGGATTAGTATTCATTCCTATTTAAAAGAGTCAAAAAAACTTAATTTACTTCGAGTAGTCTTTCATTCTTTATCGAACCATACCTGGCTTTACACTAAGAATGAGATGGCCATTTGGGTGAAATATATTAAGCCAAAAAGGTTGACAGTATTAAATAATACTATAAATATTGAAGAAATATTAATGAATAAGGAAGTATACGATATAAATCTTATCAAAAAAAAATACGGTATAAAGACTGAGGTAAATTTAATTTTTTCTGCGCGTTTTACAAATCCATGTAGGAGGATAGATTTACTCTTAGACTTAGTTAAAAGTATAGATTCTAGTAAGTATGGCTTTATTATTATTGGCGATGGACCTTTAAAACCAAATTTTAAAGAATTTAATAATGTATATGATTTTGGGGCAGTTTATGATAGGGAAGTGAAAAATAAGTTATTTAATATTGCTGATTTTTATTTTCAACCAGCTTGGCTCGGTCTATCAGTTAATGAAGCTCTGGCTTACGGAAAGATGATTTTAACATTTGAAAGATCTAAATCAATAAAACAGTGTGTTGAGTTTTCGTATCTAAACAATAAGAATAGCTTTGTTGCTAAAGATCTGCCAGAGTTAATTTATTTTATAGAAAATATTGATACTGAAAAAATCAAGGAGTACTCTTTATCTGCAAGAGATTATGCTACTCAAAATTTACAAATGAGTCATATGACTGAAAATGCATTAAATTCATTAAAATTTTTATCTGCCAAGGAGGGTGAGTGAAATTTTTCCTTAAAAAAATTAGAATGTTTTTTCTTTTAAAATTTAAATATAAATTGTTATCATATGGGAGTAATATTTATTTTGGTAAATATTTATTTTTACGAAGAAAGTGCTTGTCGGTAGGAAATAATATTTATATTGGCAATTACTGCCACATTTCAGTAAAAAAGGTAATAATTAAAGATTTTTCAATGTTAGCATCTTATGTTTCGATAGTAGGTGGCGATCATAAATTCAATGTAGTTGGCATGCCAATTATTAGGTGTAAAAGAGGCGAAGAAAAAGAAGTAATTATTGAAAGAGATGTCTGGATTGGGCATGGGTCAACAATATTGCATGGTGTAAAAATTGGAGAAGGTTCTATAGTTGGTGCTCAGAGTGTGGTTACAAAAGACGTGCCACCCTATAGTATTGTGGCTGGCTCTCCTGCCAAGATAATTAGGGCACGTTTTTCAGAAAAAGATGCTTCCACACACAGTCTTCAAATAAATAATGTAACTATTCAGGACTGAAAAAAAACATCAAAAAAAACTAAAAAAGTACTTGACAGGGTTTTTCATCAAAAACAGCATTTTCACTAGTATT
>Ga0233440_1000804_pt1 | contig 32448 bp, 26 predicted proteins | sample SI_123_September_5_FD_182791 | JGI IMG/M metagenome (GOLD analysis project Ga0233440, IMG submission 182791) | Seawater microbial communities from Saanich Inlet, British Columbia, Canada - SI_123_September2016_120_MG | ecosystem: Environmental > Aquatic > Marine > Inlet | place: Canada: British... | reverse complement strand
GGAACTTTTCAATATCAATCGGTATGAAACGAAAAACAAAAAGTTTGGATTTACAATTTTAACAGACGGAAAAAGTATTGTATTACAGATGAGAAAACCGAAACAACCTGATACACCTATTCGTGAATACACAGAACAACAATACGATAATTTCATCGGTATTGACCCTGGTTGTCGCGCGTTGATTACTTCTTATGATACAAATGATAAAATCATTCAAGTATCAACAAAGGAATATCGTCATAAAAGCAAAATGATATATGCCTGTAAAAAACGTGTAAGTTGGTATAAAAGATGGCAACATTATGAGGATTGGAAACTCATACCAACCATAAAAACCAGCAAAACAAGTGTAATGAAGGAATATTTCAAATATGTATTTCCACGAATGCGAACCTTTACCGAGTTTCATACAGAAAAGGGTTTTCGTAATTTGAACTTCACTTCCTATTGTAGAAGCAAAGCAACATTAGCAAAAATATGCGAACGTATAGGAGGTGGTAAGAATGTGAAAACATTAGTAGGTTTCGGTGATTTCTCACAACAACATGGTTTAGTAAAATCGCACCCAACAACCCCAATATTGCGATTGAAACGAGAACTTCGTAAGTATTGTAGGGTAGTTGGAATAGATGAATACAATACCAGTAAAACATGTTCTTCGTGTAGCAATCCTATTGAGTTATACAGAAATCGTATTCGTAGGAAAAAGAAGGGTGTTTTAGAACCCATAGCAAGAATGTCTAATATCCATAGTGTAATCCGTTGTAAAACCAACGAGTGTAAATTATGCTGTATGGATAGGGACATCAACGCTTCAAAGAACATATTAGGGTTGCTCCTCAACCAATATAGAGGAGAAGAAAGACCAGTATGTTTCAAACCAGCAAAAATTGGCGTTATACCTTGTAAGAGTGATAAGCGTCCAAAGGCGTGCGATTCGCCATTACTAACTTGTTGATTTATTTTTTGCCGTCAAAAACGGCGTTTTAAATCTTCAAGGGTGTAATAGATAAGATGACCAATTTAACGAAAATTCAGATATAGTCTCGTTAATTGTCATAGAAGGAGACGTATGTAGAGAGCGGTAACTATTAATATGGGCAGTTATCATATTTTTTTCATCAGGGGTGAGTGATTTTTGTGTAATAGACATATTTTAGTATATATGAGGATTCTATAATATATACTAAATATTTTTAACCTGCTATTATGCAGGTTAAGTAATTACAACTGTTACAATTTATAGTTACAATACGTTATTTCCAACTACCGTAACTACAATGTTTACCATAATTACCAAAAAAATTAGGCTGATACGGGGAAGGAGCCAGGAGTTCAACGTCAGGAAGTTTGCCATAATCAATGTATGACTGTGTAACCATTATGGGACCAGTAGTGCAATATATAAAGACTTCTTTTGCGGAATCACCGTTTGTAGTTTGTGCAAGTTTTATATCTGCTATTGTCATTCGACTATTGCATATATTATCAATAATCTGTTTTAAAAAAGGGTGTTTTGCCGGAGAATAGAACGCATAATTTCCAATCAACGAAAAAAAATCACTGCGTGTGATGACCGTATCGTTTATATCTTCAAGTTCAACTGGAAATTTGCAAGTGTCTGGATTTTTTAATATGCTATCCAAATTGTCATACAAGAACATATCCATGTCTAGGTATACCCCTCCATAATGGTACACTGCTAGGTAACGAAAGAAATCAATTTGTTGAATTTTGTAGCGAAGATTGTCATACGTATCTTTATATTGAGGCATGATATTATTCATGAAGTTCTCGATATCATTGTCTGTAAAGAATAAATAGTTCCAGTCTTTTGCATGTTTGCGAACACTTTCTATAAAGGGTATATATTGTATAGGAATGTCATTTGTTTTCCATGTTTGTATAATATTCATGATAGTAATATACAAACGTTGAAAATACTATATAATTTTAGCATCTAATTGTTTTCGATATTGTTTATAATTTCGTCGGGATAGTGCATGTCTTTTAATACTCTCACTCCACCTTTGATACTGGATATTCCTTTGGTTATTTTGTATGTGTAATCAAAATTATCATTTTCGTCTACATTGACTAACATTTTGTAGTTACATACATGATTAGAATCTTTGAATTTTTTACAAATTTGTTTGTAATGAGTTGTTAGGATAAAATCAACATTTTCGAACGATTCTAGATATTTCAGGAATGCGTGCCCGGATTTGACAGCTTCATCTGGATTGGTACCAGAATACAATTCGTCAAAAATACAGAAATGTCTGTCTGTACTATCTTTATTTTCATTAATGGTATCAATAATCTCCTTGCATCGTCTCGATTCTGCCTGGAACAAACTATCTCTTCCCGAAGTATCCGGAATATTCAGATAAGAGTGTATATGACTATATGGTTTCAACTTTGCAGAACTATAAAAGCCACAACCAAATTGCTGGGTAAAGATGATATTGATAAGGGTCGTTTTGATAAAAGTCGTTTTACCTGCTTTATTTGGCGCAGAAATAATCATATTTTTCTTCATATTCACATTATTCTTCACAAGTTTGTCACTCGTTATAATCGGATAATATTGGTTATCGAATTGACATTCATTTTTAGAACTGAATTTTGCAAAAGACATAGTCCCATCGCAAATGCATGCGTGTATCTGAGATAGATTATCAACATATCCGTTGAAACCTACAGAATATTGCAAACTATGTTCATATGATTTGTTTACATGAATGATATAATACAACTTCAACATATATCCAATATCGTATGCTTTTCCAATGGAGTGTTTGAATTCAGTAATACGACATATATCTTTATTTAAATTTTCCAATGTTTCGATGTGATGGCACAAATCAACGTTGAACTTGGAATATGTATCGAAATCACCAACAATTGACTTCATTGAAGTCATACTGTCTATAGAATATTGAATGTATTTCTTCAAGAACAACAGGTCATTGTTTACGTTGATTATATTGGAATAAAAACGCTTACATAAATTTACATTTTGATATATCTGAAAAATATATAAACCAAGAGTGAAGCATAAATATATTAGTTTGTCCCAGTCCAAACTACCAATATTAAAGAGTATCTTACCAATAGTATGATTTTTAGCAATTGATTTCAACGTCTCGATGTATATAGAAACGGTAATTGGAATGCCTTGTATTTTGAGTATAATGAACGGAAAGATTAGAATGAATATAGGCAATACAAAGCTAATTACGGGGGATAATAAATGAATGCACGAAAGAATCTGCAAAAAAGATTCTGATTCATTCAAATGTTTCAATATATCCCAATCCAAATAATTGTATTTCTCGTGGAAAAAAGAATTTTGTTTTGTGTTTTTCCAAATAGGTAAAATATCTTCAATATCGAAATTTTTGTCGACGATGCTTATATTTTGTTTATGAAGCTGCATTTTTTCTATTACTTTTTGCGTGTCTTTCAAAAAACCCGTATCGGTAGTATACGCAACATTCCATTTGGATAACATTTGTTTTGCAAAGCAGTTGGTTGGATGCATAGATGCTTCATATACCGATTGATTTTCATCACAGTGGAGTAATTCTAAATCGTTAGATATGATGCTGGATAATGGTTTGATATGATTTGAATCTAAATATTCAATGGGAAGTTTGAATGTAGTCTCTATTTTTACATCATTGGTCGGTTCGTCCTTCTTCTTTTGTGTATCATCCTGTCCAAGTAGACTATTTTGTATAGAAGAAATTATATTCATACAGATATAAGTTCTTCATACTATTAAAATGCAATATGAACGAAAATTACATGGTGAACTCAATCATATCAATGCTGTAATGTTTTTCGATATATTTCATTTTACGTACATCTTTTTCACAAACGAAATTAATCGCCGTGCCCTTTCGTCCCCATCTACCACTTCTACCGATTCTATGAAGATATGTATGTACATCTCCTGGAATGTCGAGATTGATTACTAAATTCACCTGTTGGATATCAATTCCTCTGGCGGTAAGATTAGAAGATATAAGTATATTATATTTGTTTGTTTTGAAATCGTTCAATGTATCGAAACGCTCATTTTTTGTTAAATTACTATGGATATGACATACAGGGAAACCATCTTTTTTCATTTGAGTATATAGATTGATGACGGTTTGGATGTCATTCACGAATATGATTGTTGAGTTTAACGACATTTTGTTGAACAAATTTTGAAGCCACTGATACTTATCTTCGTTGTTGATAGTAGCGATATAAAACTGTTCGATACCATCTAAACTCAGGTCTTCTGCTTTCATTGTAAGTTTCAAAGGATTATTCATAAATTTATTGGTTAGGTCTAGCACTTCGACCGGCATAGTCGCACTAAAAATAGCAACCTGTATCTTTTCGCCGAAATATTGGAAAATGTTATATATTTGTGTTTTAAACTCGGACATAAGCATCTCGTCTGCTTCGTCTAAAACAAAGAGTTTTATTGTATGAGCGTGTAGTTTCCGTCTGCGAATCATATCAAAAATACGACCGGGGGTTCCTATCACAATATGGGGAGTAGTCTTAGAAAAATATTCAATGTCTTCTGCTACCGATGTACCTCCGATTAACAATTTTGTATTTAGTTCATCCATGAACGTCCCTAATACCGATATTACGCTCTGGATTTGAGTAACCAGTTCTCTCGTCGGTGCAATAATAATAGCTTGTGTTTCCTGAACACTGACATCCACACATTGTAATGTAGAAATAGAGAAAGCTCCGGTCTTACCTGTCCCCGACTGCGCTTGCGCAATAACATCTTTTCTCTCGATAATTGGCAGAATCGCACGCTGTTGGATTTCACTCGGGTTTTCGAATCCATTTGCATAAATACCCCTTAATAAATTTGTATTCAAGTTCAAATCATCCCATTTTTTTATATGGGTAGTCATTATACTAATAATAGAAGGATTATATGTTTATATGACTTAAAAAAATATATAATACGATAAATACATATAGAATTTTCTATCCTTGTTTATATAGCTAGATTGAGAACATGGTAGCATATAACTTAGATAAGATATATGAGATACAAAATGCAATGGTCGAGTTTGAGTTACCTCTCGACGTACAGAACATATTGAATACCTTAATAGAAAAATTAGGTATAAACGCGTCTAAGCCTAGACAGCCGCGAAAGGAGAGAATAAAAACAACGGGGGACAACCAATGGACACGAAAAGAGCCATTTAAAGTATCCGTATTTGAAAAAAGTGAAGGAATTGACGAGTATATTGATGAAATGAGAGGCATTATGAATAAATTTACAAAAAATAATTATGAAACACAATATGAAAAATTGGTAGAATGTATTGATAAAATATGGGAGATTGAAATCGAAGATGTTACTGACAAGATAAAGCAAACCCGAATAATAGAGTGTTTTACGTTTGTTGTTAAGAATAATCGTTTTTATTCGCAGGTATATGCAATGATTTTTTCTAAATTAACAGAAAGATATATTCAGGTTGACGAATATAGAAATCATTTTCTCGATATCTACAGTGAACAAACCGAAATCTTTTCCTATGTTGACCCCGACCAGGATTACGATAAGTTTTGTGTAATCAACAAAGAAAACGAACAACGGAAATCAGTATTGTCTTTTGTGATACATGCAGTAGCTGAAGATATATATTCGTTTAATATCATTCGCGATATATTATCAAAATATTTTGCTACACTAGACTTACAAAAAAAAGAAAAGGAGATGTCCTATGCAAATGATGAAATTATTGAGAATATATTTGTCATTTTCTCGGAAGGCAAACCATTGATAATGAAAGAAGTGTCGAAATATGATTTATTAAAGCAAGTGAAAGAAGTAGCAGGATTGACTTCTGGACAAAATCCCGGCATAACAAATAGAATTCGTTTCAAATGTATGGACATATCTGATTTGTACAAATAATTTTTTTGTTAAAATCACCTATAGACATAATATTTATTCTCCTTATAATATAAATATTATGTTGATATCGTTATTGAACCCCGACGAAGTGAAATATAAGGAACATAGGAAAATAGATGCCGAAGATATAGATTATTCTTCGTATGTATATGAAACAACTTTGCATGATAAAGATATCGAAATTGTATTGGGAAAGGAAAAACATACGTATTCCAAATATGATATTGTCCATTTTTCCGTATATTTGGTTATGAATGATGCACCAGTCTCTAGGATAGGTATTTTTGAAATAAATAGCAATAAATTTATAAACAGCATTGATGAAGACGGAAGCATAGATTTAGACAAAGGCGAAATACTATTTTTTATAGATACAAAGGAATTGTTCAAATACAATGATAGTGAAGAACGTACAAATATACCAGAAGGTCAGTCAAAGGGTGATGACAGAAAAGACTACAAAATGACAGAAAACGACTATGAGGATTTGACAATAGAAGATGTGACTCGTGTAAAAACAGACGAGGTCATCAATGAAAAAGTGATGGAAACAACAAAAAACGATATATTTGAAACGATAGAAGATGCAGATATACTACCAGTACTTGATGAAGAAAACGAACATGAATCAGATTTGCTGAAAACGCAATATAAGGAATCAGTTAAGACTGGATGGATAGAGAAGCTCACTAAAAACAATCAGTTTGGTATTGTGGATAATGAAGGCGGAGGCGATTGTATGTTTGCAGGTATACGCGATGCATATAGGTATGCCGGTAAAACAACCACCGTCGATAAATTACGACAGGTATTATCAAATAGTGCAACTGAAGAAATTTACGATAATTATAGAAAGCTGTATGTAGATTTTTTGAGTGAGTCGCAGTCCATCGATAAAGAATTAAACGATATGAAAATCACGTTGAAGTCCCTTAAAAAGATGATAAGCAAAACTACTAATAAATCGGAAAATGAAAAATTACTGACAAGCATGAAAGAACAATTAGCTCAGTTTGAAAATAAAAAACAGTCGCTAAATATCGCAAACCAGATGTTAGCGGAGTTTAATTTTATGAAACAGGTAGATTCGTTTGATAGTTTTCGTACTTTTTTGAAAGCAAGTAGCTTTTGGGGAGATACCTGGGCGATAACCACGATGGAAAAGGAATTGAACGTAAAAGTAATAGTGCTATCAGAAGAGTCATTCCATCAGGGAGATGTCGATTCGGTTATGCAATGTGGACAGATAAATGACACGGATGTAGATAATATGAAGTCATTCAAGCCCGATTATTACATAATTTTATCGTATACTGGAAACCATTATAAATTAATAACCTATAAGAACAAAGGCATATTCAAATTTAGAGAAATACCCTTTGATATCAAATCGCTCGTTATTAATAAATGCCTAGAACGTAATTCTGGACCGTATTATTTAATACCTGATTTCAGACAATACAAGGAAAAAATAGGTCTCGATAGAAATACAGGACTACGAGAAGAACCGGAATTGAACCACGAACTCTTCGATAAGGATGTCACATTTATGTATCATTCTAACTCGAATAACAAACCGTATCCAGGAACTGGCTCCGGTGAAAGCATTCCTGAAAGTAAAAAAATGGAGTATTCAAAACTGAACAAACTGAAGAACTGGAGAAGAATACTAGACGATGAATGGTCATCGCCATTTACTATAGATGGTATGAGATGGAATAGTGTAAAACATTATTATCTGGGTTCTCAATACAAGAAGGGATTTCCGGATTTCAGTCGAGAATTTTCTTTGGATAGTGAAAGTGAACTCTCAAAAGATATTGACATGGCAAAATCAGTAGCAGACACAGGTAAGTACAAAAAGAGAGTATTGAGAAAAGAAGATATCACTATTGACCCAGATTTTTTTCAGGTGGGATTAAACCCACGAAATAAGACAGAGAGAGAAACTGCGTTGGAAGCGAAATATACGCAAAATTTGGATATGAAACAGACATTGATGGAAACTCAACGGGCAAAATTAGTACAGTTTAAAAGAGGAAAAGAATCCGTTGTAGATGAGCAACTAATGAGGCTGAGAAGAAGTCTACAATAATTCGATGAAATTGTAGAAAATTGACAAAAGTAACATCGCAAAATATATTTTATAAAGAAATCAAATATATTTAATTATGCAGTCGAAAATGAACAAGTTACCATATGAGATGGTGTATACCATATATGATTATATTGACTATGATACAAAAATTGTAATATCCTTAGATAGATACAAAGATGTACTTAACAAACGATACGTCTTTGAACTATTCTCCATTCAACAATTGCAACATATATACAGACACTGTGTGATAGATAAGATAAGTACTTATAATAAAGAGACGAGAAAAAGGTCCATAAAAAAAGAGTTTGTTTCATTGTTTCCACCAGCAACGTATTATAACTATATCGATGAAAATGGGATGGAGCGACATGTGTATCAAGAGCATCCGATTATCAGCATTCTAGAAGACTTTAAAAAATCAGCTACATTTGATAAAAAACTAAAGGGTACTATGCTAATCCGGGCAATTCATGGTTTCAGTAATATGTCTTCAGGTGATATCAATATTGATTATGTTTTACGGAAAGTTGCATATCAAACTATACAGACAATTGTTTATTATAAGAAAATTGTACTCCTAAAAAAACAAATCATGGCCGAAGAAAGAATCGTTCGCAGCCAATTGAGGCAAGAACAACAATTGGTCATTGCAGCAGAGAAACAATGTGAAAAAGAGAGCAAACTGGCAGCACGGGAGGAAAAAAAACGTATGATTGCATTAGAACGCGAGGAAAATAGACGTATCAAAATGCAATATCGGAAACAAGAACTAATTGCGAGCAAGCTTAATAAAGAAAAGGAAGCAAACCGCAAGAGATTCCAGAATATGAGAGTGCGTATAGAAAAAGCATTGGTAAAGAGAGATAACAAAAAAATAATTATTATACCGTATACCATGCAGATTAAAAAAATGAATTGATATTACTGTAATGTAAAAGGAGAACGTATTTTTTCACGATAAGTTTTTTTTTATAGAAATATGCAAAAAATTGATGAAAACATTTCTATTGATAGATACAATATATAAATTAAGTAGTATTATAATATCCAACGTTAATATCATGTCATTCGATTCCAGTTCACTGTTTCCTATCGATAGCACCAGGGGTGTTACCGTACTTCCAACCGAACATAACACCAGCATATACGTTCCAGTTGTCCCGCCCTCTTTGTATTTCAGTACATCAACAAGTAAGGAAATGAAGAGATTCGAGCCAAAGTACCTCAAGTACTATATCGAAAACTGTGTGCGCATCGGTAAGATTAAGCGCATTGATTTCGCAGTTCGCGAAGTCCCTAATTTCAGGACACCCCAGACGTGTGCATTCATTCATTTCGATTGTTTGTATGACAATGATGCAACTCGTATCATCTTTGATAAGTTGCAAACAAGTGGAAAATACAAAGATTTCGGTTTTGACAATGGTACGGACTATTGCAAATTTGGACTGTATAATCAGCTCGACAATAAGGCACATTTGCTTTTCAAAGTTAATCACAAGCCACTTGCGCAACGTGATGAGTATGCTCAAAATATTGACCAGGTATATGCTGCAAATAAAATTCTAACAGAAAAGTTGCAGGAAAAAGAGGAAATGGTGAGACAACTTACTGATGAGTTGGCCCGTATGAAAAGCACACTAGCAGAGTTTAGTGGACAGTTGGACTCACCAGACGCAGCATTGTATCAGCGAGTGAATGATACCAACGGTGAAGAAACCCCTATGAATATGACCATTTACCCTGAGCCAAAGGACGATAAGCCAATGACACTAGATGAGCTGATGTAATGCACATACAAAATATTTTGATTTGTAAGGTAACTAATATAATAAAAATTTTATAAAATATAATCCAACCTGATTATATTTTTTATTGGTTAGCAGAATATTTACATAATATCGTGAAGACACATGCGCAATGTGTTAAAATAGAACACATCATTTGGAGAAATATTCGATAGGTTCTTTGTATATTTTTTTCTAACATCTTCCATATCAACGAGTAAGTCCTTATTTTTGTGCAAGGATTTCAAAAAGTCGGCATATAGTTGTATTTTTTCATAAACGGATGCCATATTTTCATTATTTTTTAGAAAAACCATAGTAGAATCATTTTTTGTTTCACACCACTCGATGAATAGTTTTGAATTATACAATAGAATAGTTTTAAAGAAGTAATACGATATCACAGGGGTATTTTCTTTGTACTTATGTATCCGAGCAAATTGAGAACCCTCTGTCTGCATATACAAATCTTCATACTTCATACCGAAATGATGCAATATCTTATTGCACTGAAATAAAGAAAACATCACCTCTTTCTCAATAATAGCAGAAATATCAGAACAGATGTGATTATTGTTTTGTTTTTTTTCATTTTTATAATATACGAATACAGAATGTATAATTGTTGCCCATGTTTCACAGTAAGATTCATATAAACGGAAATCTGTGTTCAATGGAAAAATTTCGGAAGCAAAAACATCACTATAACCGTTATCAACACCAGAAAAATCAAATCCTAAATTATGAAAAGTCTCATGTATGAAGACTTTGAACCATTCTTCTTCGCGGAAGATGTGGATATTATTGTTTTTTTTACATGAATAAGTAAATGCGGAGTTGATATGATGCCTATCCATTTCTCCTGAAAAATTAGAAGGTAATAGTTTGAGAGATGATGTCATAAACATATATATATTCAAAGTTTGAGAACATGAAGAGGTGTGGTGACGAATAGCCATATTTAGCCATAAAAAAATTAAATATATTATATCATCTACATATTGGTTACTCTGTTGAGTTTTTTTATCAATAATAATCCAAATAGCTATATCTTTGTTCTGAATATTCATTTGATATTTATATAGGTCTTTTGACATATTTTGAATACTGTCTTTTATATCATCTGGATAATTTTGATAATCAGGTATACTACTAAGGTTATTATTTGGGAAGGCGACCTTTGTAAACGATATTTTTTTAGAGTAGGCCTTCCAAAGTTTATCATATTTATTTATCTCTTTGACAAGATGCATTAAGAAAGGATTTGAATGATTGCATGATTTATCTGCACTTGTATCCATGGTGATTTATATTACGTTGATATTAAAATTGACAGTAAAATCATGATTAACCTGATTATATATAGTTAGACTAATTATAATAAATATGGGGGTCCGTCATTTGAACAAATTTCTTAGACAGAAATGTAGTGATATGTCCATATCGAAACGTCATTTGCGGGAATTCCAAAATAAAACCATCGTGGTAGATACATCTATTTATTTGTATCGTTTTTCAGCAGAGGATGCACTAATCGAAAACATATATCTCCTGATTTCCATGTTTAGAAATTATAATATAACGCCTTTGTTTGTATTTGACGGTAAGCCTCCCGCAGAAAAAATGGAATTGTTACGAAGACGACGTGAAGAAAAATATATTGCGCAACAACGTTATAATATGTTGTTGGATATGTCTAAAAAACACATGAACCTGGATATTCAAACAGAATTAGACATTCTAAAAAAAAAGATGATTAAGATAAAACCCCATGATATTGAAAGGGTAAAGCAGTTGATGGAATATTATGGAGTGAATCATTATACCCCGCCAGGTGAAGCCGACGATTTTTGTGCGTATATGGTTTTATCAGGAAAGGCAGATTGTTGTTTGAGTGATGACACTGATTTGTTTCTTTATAATTGCCCATACATTCTTCGTAACTTAAGTCTCATAAATCATACAGTTATATATCACGACGTAGGCAAAGTATTTAAGGAAGTAAATATGTCTTATCATACTTTTCGAGATATTATGCTGTTAAGTGGTACAGACTATAATTTAACAGACAAGGAACTAGGATTTGACGACTTGATGAAGATATGTGAAATATATATGGATTCGAAGGAAATATCTAATTGTTACGATTGGCTGAAAATGAATGGTTTTAATATTTCCCATGATAATATACAACAAACCGCACAAATGTTTGTTGTAAATTATAATATGTATGAAAATCTTACAAAAAATATGGTAATTCAAAACCTCCCACCGAAGACACACTTGTTACACAAAGAACTCGAAAAAGAGGGATTCGTATTTTATACCAATGTAGATAGCAAACTTCCATGGAAATCTTCAATTCCAGTGTGAGATAGATTAATAGATACATCAATCCACAACTTTCCTCCCATTTTTGTCCATCGACTACAAAACATCCAATCTTCTGAAAGATAATGGTTATCTTCTACTCCACAATCAAATAACGCATATGCATAATTATTTTCATCGCCTTCTAAAAAATGTACATCGTCTATATATTTGGTGGTAGGATAAGCTTCCATCATTTTTTCAATAACGCCACGTTTTATCATCATAAATCCAGTGGCAATATGTCGAACTTCAGCTAGATTTTTTTCAATTTTGATTTCATTATTGAAATAATTAACATTATAATTCAATAGACTGTATTGAATGAGGGTTTCATCATCAATGAAATCTTTCATACTAGACTCGTTTTTTCGCTTGATTATATCATTCACAAAATCCTTATTCTGTGATATTTTATCCCAATTGTACTTTTTTAATGGATATATCCCTCCTACAATAGGTTTGTCTGCTATAACAAGTTTCACAATATTAATAGGGTCCCATGTAATATCATTATCGATGAACATAAGATGCGTTATATTCGGCATTGCCATTGCCTTTGCAACTAGATTATTTCTAGCACGAGAGACCAGACTATCATTTTTGCAAAATTCGATTTTCAGCCCAATCCCATATGATTCGAACACTTCTTTAGTTTTTATTAAACAGTATACATAATTGACATAGCACATGGAACCGTAACATGGGGTCAATATACAAACAGCTGGATTGTATGTATCGACATATGTTTTAACCTTGTCATCTAGGTCTATTTCTTTCGCTTCGAACTTATTCATATTGCGGGTATAGTTTATGAAATAATATACCTCTATATTATTTCATATTGATTTTAATCCGTATAATCGAGCTGTTTTTATGAATATAACATTATATAGTTTTTATTTGATTCGTTGTGTATATTTAGACAATAGTCTCACCAGCCTTAGCGAAGTGGGGCTTCATGTATCTCTGAAGGTTGAAGAAGGTGAGCTCATCGTCCTTCTGGACCTTAAGAAGCTTAGTAAGCTTGGCATCGGGGTGGATAATGCGACCATTGTCCTTGTTCTTAAGGCTATGCTTTACAATGTAAGCATTAATCTCCTTACTAACATCGGTTCTGGAGAGCTCAGTTCCAGACTCCTTTCCGAGGAAAGCAGCGAGCTCGTCGCTAATGCGAGCAGGCTTTACGAAGCCAGAGGGCTTGCGGTTGCCATTGCTCTGGCGCTTCTTAGCAGAAGCCTTCTGTGCAATCTTCATCTCGCGAGATACAGCCTTCTCGAGAGTCTTGAAATCACTCTTTACAGTGGAGAAAAGAGAGATGAGCTGCTGAAGCTTTGCGCTGAACTCAGTCATTCTCTGGGAAACGAGGTCAATTGGGTCCTTGGGAGCAACGGGCTCAGGGGCGGCAGCTACCATCTCGTTAACAACGGGGGCAGGAGCCTCGGCCTTCTTGGCCTTGGTAGTCTTAGTAGTCTTCTCGGGGGTCTTTGCGCTTCTTACCATTCTAGCTGATATACTATATAATACGGCAGTTTTTTAAGTTATTTAACAGCATATATATATATATCGTCACTTTTAAATATTGTAATGCGTATCTTCCTGCGAAATTTATTTAATTTATATAAATTTGAAAAAGAATATTTAGGCTATAGATTCATATAACCATGGCATAGTTAATCTAGCATTCGGGCTTACCAATGTCAATGCACATAATGCGTGCAATGCTCCTATTTTTCTATATTCAATGTCCATAGACGAATATACCAAATTTTCGATTACAATAAGACATGCTTTTTTAATCTGTTCTGATGTAATGGTATCATGATAAATTTGTCTAGGAAATATTCCGGCAAAGGGATTATAAAAAGGACAAATGTTATTTTTAACAGTGAATGACAATTGCCCTCTATATGTCCAAATATCGTATAAACATCTATACAATCTTACGTATTGTAGATGTGACAATGTGTTGAACCATGCACTGCTTGTATAATTACCCAGATTATCAATTTCAACAAATAATCTTTCTACTCTTTCGTTAATAGACAATGTTCTTATTTCATTCAGAAAATTATATCGCTGTGATAAATCATATGTCATTTCTCTTCTACTTATTGATGATAGAGGGGGGTTGTAATTGTCTACTGTACTCATTGTTGTTATCGTATTTACATTGCGTCTCGTTACTCTTCGTGTATGATTTTTAGGAAGATATGGTTCGTTCTCCTCTTTGAAATGTTTATTCACAAAACATGTACAGTTGTATAGGGTTATAATGTCATTTTTAACAGTTTCCGTAAATGCACATCTATTGTATGGGTTTTCCATTTTACGATTTGTTTTGATTAAATTAATCAATGAGACAACATTGAAACCATATACAAAGTCTTTTTCGTCTTTGTAGCTAAAAAAAATCTCAAATGGAATTTCATGGATATCTTCCATAGTGACGAAATCTGTACTGTTATTGCACAAATCTCTATTCATAACAGCAGGACCTCGTTTGTTCACATAGACCATATTTTGTTTCATTCTAACAATTGACTGTATTAATATGGTGGCTTTGATATTTATAAAAAATTCTGCCAGGCGTGCAATTAGTATGGGTTTTGTACCAGTAACCTTCAATTTGTATTCTTTGCAAGTCTGTTTTAAAACTGGATGTTTTAACTTTTTTAGGTCTATGTTCCTTTTCGTAAATTCCTCATATGTCATATATCTAGGACTCTCCTTTGTAGGTTGGTTGTATTTTTTCGATGCAGTTGTAATAATTTTAGACATACTGAATGTATATATGCAAATATTTCTATATTGAATATAGTTATATTATAATTACCGAGAACGCAAATATGCAGATATATATAAAAATCAAAATAATAACAGAGAATCGCTTACTAAAATTGACTTAAAGGATTCCCACTATATTATATACACAATTATAGTCTGTCTATTGAAAAATGTCTAAGTCTACACCTGTTGTTTTGAACGTTACCGAATGGGATACCTCCAATGTTAGGTATATGCAGCCAAAGGTCAATGACCGTGGTGCGAAGTCCATTGCATTGATTAGCACGCAAACTAATCGGTCATTGCATATCTCTACCCCCATGATGATGACATGGGGAATTGCTGATTTCGTGGATGAGAAAGGCGAGTCTGATGGCAAGTTCAGCATGTCTCTCAATTTCCCAAACGAGGATTATCAGACAGAGTCTACTACCCACTTTCTCAGTAAGTTGAAGGATTTTGAGAATCAGATTTTGGATGATGCAGTCAAGTATAGTGATGCATGGTTTGGCGAAGTGCTGTCACGAGAGGTCGTGAAGCACAATTTCTTCCCCTTTATCAAGTATAGTAAGGATAAGCTCACAAAGAAGATTGACCTATCCAAGCCGCCGTCTATTCGCGCTCGTGTGCCTAACTACAACAATAAGTGGGATATCGAGATTTATGATACTCAACAGTCGTTGGTGTTTCCCAGTGATAATGAGAATCAGGCACCCATGGATTTTGTACAGAAGCTCAGTAAGGTTGCATGTGTACTACAATGCGGTGGTCTTTGGTTTGGAGGCAAGGGATGGGGGCTCACCTGGAAGGTCAAGCAGATTGTAGTAAAGCCTCGCGAGGTAGAAAGTGTATTTGGCAGGTGTCATATTAAGCTATCTGAAGACGATATCCAGACAATGGAGGCTCCTCCGGTTGACCAGGAGAGTTCACCTATCCATAGTGAGCCCAAGGCCACTGTTGAAGTTGCTGATAGCGACGACGATGATGATGATGCCGCAGCTGTAGCCGAGCCTGAGGTAGAACCTGAACCCGTACCTAAGAAGAAGGTAGTAAAGAAGGTAGCGGTTGCTCCAGCACCTGTAGATGAAGAGGAACCTCCCGTAGTTCCTAAGAAGAAGGTAGTAAAGAAGAAGGCATCTGCATAGTTATAGTCTATAAAAAATAATACCAGGCAACTAATAAAAATACAAATAAAAGCATATTATGAAGAGAAAAAAGTAATGTATATGAATAACTCATTTTTAGCCCATTAGTAAAATAAAATAATTTAAGAAAGATAATTTATAATCTTTTTTTATGGATTTCAAAATCTATGTTTATATGTCATAAAAAATGATATATAAACATATCTTCGTACTTTATCTATTTTCTGTTCAATATTTATTAATGTTGGCAAAATCAATCAAAATTTTGAATATAATCAGAAAACGTATTGTGAACCCAACATCCCTATCATGTATTGCAAATTGTAATTTATCTATCGAAAATAAACGAATTATCACACTCTCGCCTGGTGGGTTGAAAGGGTTCTATGTAATGGGCATATGCAAATATATAAAGCAGCATTATGATTTATCGAATTATATATTTTCAGGTGCATCGGCAGGAGCATGGAATTCACTTTTATTGTGTTTCAGGGGGGATATATCCGAATTGCAAAACTGTGTATCAGATATAGATATACAGACTATCAATGATTTGAATACTATTGAACAGACTATAAAAATGAGAATAATATCGAATTATACAGATGATGATTTTGAATTAGATAAATTGTTCATAGGTACAACTGTATATGAAAAGTTAAGGTTGAAGAGTGTAGTCTATACCGGGTTTGAAAGTCTGGAAGATGCTGTCGATTGTTGCATAGCAAGTTCTCATATCCCGTTTATTACTGGTGGTTTCAAATGTCATTATAGAGGATTAGCTACGTTTGATGGTGGGTTTAGCGAATATCCGTATGTAAATGACTCGTACTCAGATTTACATATAACACCTAGCATTTGGAAATCTCGTAAAACAATGGTAGAAAAATTAGCAGCGCCAGACGTCAGGTTGTCAGACATTACAACGTTATTTTCAAAAAAAGATTATGAAATGGATACACTCATAACCAGTGGATACAATGACGCCGTCAAAAACAAAGAATATTTGGATGAAATATTATTGCGTTTGAATAAACTTAAATAACTATGTTGAAATAATTATATTATGACTATATCAAAAATTATAGTTCAAACCTCTCGTGTCCCTCCACAGCAGTATATTGTAGACATGATAATGGAATATTCGCCTGGTTGGCAGTATCAGCATTTTGACGACAAACAGGTGATAAACTTTTTTCTTTCCAATCCATTGAATGAATTCCCATATGTTATTCAGAAGTTTTTTTCATTCAGCTATGGAGAACATCGGGCAGATTTATTTCGTTATTACTATTTATATGTAAAAGGAGGGGTCTATTTTGATACAGATGCTATGATTGAATGCAATATAGACAATATTGTAAAGGAATATGACTATTTTTCAGTAAACTCAACTTATTTTCCTGGTAGTATTTTTCAGGGCTTCATCGGGGCTTCTCCTAGACACCCTATTATTTACAACGGGTTAAAAGATATATACAACATTGATAACAGTGAATTAATTGCAAAACCCGAGAACTTTCATGATATTTGTCGAAATATGTATAAATTTGTAAATGAATTTAATGGTCCTGGTAAAATAAAATTGTATAAAGAAGTGTATTCTACACCTGAAATAGCAGCGGTTATTGATACAGAAGACAATAATAAACTAGTACTCAATCATTATCATATCAAAAAAGTCATACCACCAAGAGGTTAAATATAACTGGTCACAATAGAATCATTGTTTTTATTTATCCATGTTGGCGGTAGTGCTTTCTCTTCCGTATCTATATAATTGATTTTTGTATGTTCTTCTACCCCTCCTATTTTTTCATATTGATAAACAAGCGGATTTTTTAATGCATATACATTTAAATATGGTTGTATTTGTGCAGTATATATGTCCCATATTGTATTTTTGTAATATCCTTCTAACATGCATTTTTGCATTAACAATAAACCTCGAATTGAACAGATAATAATACCATGCAATGATAGCATATTGTAAATACGAATTATGTCTTCGTTTATATGTGTAAATCGTACGTCGTTTCTAGCTGTTGTTCTATTCATTCCACACCTACTTAATCCTATGTACAAGATATCTGTATCATCAGGGATTTCAATACTAGTTGGAAACTGTCTATATTTTTTGACGTCATCTTCAAAAATTATAAAAGGTTGGAATGGTAGCTTTCTATCCTGTTTTTGACATGCCATGTCCAGAATTTTACTGAAACCACTAGCGCCAGATTTACATTTGCCTATATTTGGAATCGGATTCACTTCTGTTAAATTGTACCCTTCAAATTCTGTCAGCATATGTTGTTTTCTCGTTAAATTGTCATAAGTCAGAAAGTAATACTGTATGTCGTTCAGATTTATTTTCATGATATACACATGAGAAGATTAAAAAATATTTTACAACACGAATTCCACACTTTATTCCACTGTAACTACTTTTGCTAGGTTACGAGGATAATCTGGATTGAAATTATATCGCAATGCCAAGTAGTAACTCAAAAATTGCAAGTATATATTTGCTAACACTCCGCCGAATATGTGATTTTTTTCGATATACAAAATGTTCTCGGTTGGTATGTTTATGTTTATATATCTGTTTGGTTCATCTGTAATGATGATAATGCTGGCCTTTCTAGTTTGTATCTCATTAAAAGCATTCATTGTTTTTTCTCTATATCTGTCATCTGTATCAATGATAATAATTGGCAATCCATCTTCTATTAGTGCGAAAGGACCATGTTTCAATGCAGATGTAGAATATCCTTCTGCATGCTTGTAGGCAACTTCTTTTATTTTTAACGCACCTTCTTTTGCAACTGCTTCGTTTGAAGATTTTCCTAGAATGAAGATAGATTGATAATTATCGAATAGAGGGAGTATCTTATTTATATTTGTTATTATGTTCTCGAATAGTAACTCTACATGATAGGAAAATGTTCGTAAACAACCGATTGTCGTTTGTCGTTTTTGTATACATGTACCTTTATTTTGAGAAAACCATATAGCAATCATGCTCAATACGACACATTGATTTGTAAAGGATTTAGTAGACGCCACTGCGTTTTCTCTACCTGCATTCAAATATACTCCGCAGTCACTTTCTCGTGCAATCATTGAATCATGTACATTTACTACACCTATGGTGAGTAAATCGTATGATTTTGCTATGTCTATACATCTATGTAAGTCTTTTGTCTCTCCAGATTGAGATAACAATACTACTGCTGTAGCCCCGTTCTTTGGAATATCATTGACATTGAATTCTGCACCATCTATACACATAACCGTGTCGAAAATATCAAACTGTTTAAATAAATCCAACGACCATAGCCCCGCATGAAAAGATGTTCCACACCCTAATAATATCAAATGCTGAATATTACCAAGCTGTTGTTTTGAATTATCCAAACCACCCAATTTTACAGAAACGTTGGTGTCTATCCTTCCTCCATTATTCAAGGCTTTCTCTATACAATCTGGTTGGTCGTATATTTCCTTTATCATCCAATGCTTGTGATTTTCAGGCAATTCGCTATCAGCAGCTGTCAAATTATCATTTAGTTTGTACCGTTGCATGTTATTCGCATAACTAATCTTATTATTTGTAATTGAAATTGCAATCAAATCATTGTTATCGAGAACAATATATTTTTGAATATATTTACCAAATGCTATACTTTCACTGGCTACCATTATATATTCATCTTCTATGCCTAATAACAGCGGTGAACCATTTCTAGCAACCCATATTTTGTCGGGATAATCTACATGCATGATACATAATGCCCACGTACCTTTCAATAAAGATAATGTTTCCTTAATAGCTTTGTTCACATCAAACCCTTTGTCTAAATACATACCAATTGTCACTGCAATCACTTCTGTATCTGTTTGCGATTGCAACTCATATCCGGAAGAAACGAGAACCTTCTTCAACTCTCGATAATTTTCAATAATGCCATTATGTACTAATGAGATGCGTCGTTTAGAATCGCAATGTGGATGCGCGTTTGTGTCGTTTTTTTCACCGTGAGTTGCCCATCTAGTATGTCCAATGCCTAGTGTGGAATAGGGCACCGTCTCAGTTTTTGCAAGTAACTCTATAGCACTCGATGAATCGGTAGACGCATATTTGGTTATATCTAACCTGGCACCATCAATTACGGATATACCAGCAGAATCATACCCTCGATTTTGTAACTTTTGTAATCCAGTCAATAGGTACTCTCTGCAGTTTCTATTACCTAAATATCCTACGATTCCACACATATATATTATTCAAATTATATATGTTGATATTTCAACCGAATTACAATACAATATGTAAATTTACAATAAGGTCGCTTATTTTACTTACATCATAAACATCTGTTAAGTTCATTTTGGGTATACCCTTATTGCAGTATCTTATTGTCTGTTTTTTTTTTAGTTTCAGGTTTTCTATTATGATTGGTATATTACCAATAGACAACGTAACCGTTTTTTTGTCCCACAATTCTTTCATATTATATGTAGCATTTACTATAATATTATTCCTCTCGTCAATCTCTATATCTGGTGGCAGCTCAGGTAGACAACTTACATATAACTGATTAGACGAGGTGTCAAATATTAGTTCATCGTGCCATAATGGAATATAGTATTGTGTCCCGTGGTAATCTAATTTGTAAACTTTATGTTCGTATAGGTCAACTAATTCGGGTCTTATGATAATTCGTTCGTCATTATCTGTTTTTTCTCTTATCATTTCTTTTAATTTATCTAAAAATATATTTTCGTAATGAAAAGCAGTTTTGTATTTTACCAATAATTTGTACGTTTTGATAAGAGTTTCTTTGTCTAGAGTATTCAAAGTATTCATTGCTTTATCTTCACATACTTCCATGATTTTGTTAACTACAGGGCGAAGTATATTATAACTGGAATCTTCTTTTGATAATGTATTCATAAATTCATATAAGAGAGATATATAACTAGGTATAGTCTCAGCTTCGGGGTCATCTGTTGTTTCATCTTCTAGTATGGCATCATCGTCCATATATCCCTCGTACTTCATTAAATATTCATACGCAGAATGAATTTGTTGAAATTTAGAAGCAGCATCTTCGCTTTTATTTTTGTCCGGGTGGTAAATAAGTGCTAGGATACGATATTGTTTTTTTATGACCTTTTCATTACATTCGGTTGTAGTATCGATTTCTAAATGGTCACATGCTGTTCTATAATTCATGAAAGCCCCGCACTTTATTTGTTATATAATAGAAAATACTCTCTAAATGATATATTGGCCTATAGTTGTTATTATAGTATTTCAAAAAGCTATACATATTTATGCATATATCAGAGATGTCTTTTTTATCTAGATGCATATTATGAATTAAATAAGACAAAATGTACCATATACATTCTATGGTATCTAGATTGTAAGTGAGTATATCATACAACGTATCTCTTAATGATAAATAATCAACATCTTTTTCAATGATAATAGCTTCTATTATCTTGTTGCACACAATATTGAAATTGTCGTCAGGTAAAATTTGCGTTTGGTTATTATTGGAAAATAATAAATCAAAGGACCGTAGCTCTTTTGTATTTGTTATCCCCGACACATCTATGGACTTCACCAAACCAATTATATTCTTTTTTTTTGCATTATCAACAATTTGTCGGGGTTTGGATACTCTATTGAGAATAGATTCATTATCCAAAGGAGTAGTAAAGTTTTTTAGGTTGGTTGTAGCAATAGTGGAATACTTCTCTTTCGATGGTCGCTCCACTTTTACAACATTGCATACATCTAATATTTTGTTAGGTATGAAACTAATATGGTCTGTTATCAATATGAATTTGACAATGATGGTCGTCTGGTTATGATTATACTGTTGAATATAACTATAAAATGTTTCTAACAATTCAGAATGTATCATGTGAAAGTTTTTACATACAATAATGCCTACCTTTGATGGTTTGACTGATATTATATCTATTACCTGGGAAAATATTTCATGCCACAATGTTTTTGAATAACAACCTAACATTGACATATCAATTTCGTAATGAATATCACTGATTTTATATTGATAACTTTGTTTATCAGTAACGGCTGTTATTTTTTTTTCATATTTGAGTTTGCTAGGACTATATTTTTCCAGTATGCGTAGGGTTTGTGTATACTTACCAACACCTGTTGGACCATAGATAATCATCTGTTTCATATCATATATTGAATCTGGAAAACTAGAGATATACTTATCTAGTTCCGGATGGATATTATACTCACTACAGGAATGTATATATTCTTCAAAGGTAGTTTCGTAATACTTCATGGCTACTATGTATATAGAACATAACTATAGTTTTTATACGCATTTGTACAGAAATATTATGGCATAGGAATTTTATATTGTTCACATAACCATTCCACCAACGTATCTACTTCACAATTTAAATAACCATGAGGGTATTTTTTTACGTCCAGAAACTGCGGTTTTTTCATATCTGGTCGTTTATAAAATACATACGCACCGAATTTTCCTTTCCGTATTGTCATAACATTATTCAATTCGCGCAGAATATCAGGATTTTTCTTTGTCTTACTGTCTAAAAATATTGTGATGCTCTCTATTGTAATGTCTGCTATAGGAATGTCTATGGATTTCAAACTTTCTTTATTTGTCCCCCATTCTGCATAATATCCATACTGGCCGTTTTTTATGTGAATGTCTTCTCCCTGGTATTTTCCGATAAGTTGCGGCTTAGGTAATAATAAATCATCCAATGTATATTGTTTATTTTGTAATTTTTCGATATCTACGTCTATTTCTTTGTTTCCTGGAAAATATTCTATTTCACCATTGTCTAATGTATGCCGGATGACTGGCCCATATTTGTCGAATATGAATTCATAACCAGGTTCGATTTCATACGTCTTTTTGTTAATATTTTTCAAAGTAGGGGACATTGTCTTTATCTGTTGATAGCAATCCTTACATATCTGCTCCCAATCAACTATTTTTTTAGATGATATCATATCTAATTGTTCTTCCATATTTTTTGTGTAATCATAAGAAAATAATTCATGAAAATGTGTTGTTAAAAACTCAATCGCGATTAGACCGATTGGCTGGATAATCAGCTTTCCTTTTTCTACTCCAAATGTTTTTTCTGTTATACTTTTTTGTATTTTTCCACATGCCAGATTAAAATTACTACATGTCAATGAATAACCCGAAGTATCTGTTTTTTTTACATACCCGCGTTCTTTGATAGTTTCTATGATACTAGAATAGGTAGACGGCCTTCCTATGCCTAGGCTTTCGAGTTTGTTAACTAAACCTGCTTCTGTATAATAACTATGATTTGATGTTACTGTTAAACTGCTTGCTATATTGTTATATTTAACACTATCGTTCTGAGAAAGAGTGTTTAGATACAGCAATAATGCGGTCCCTTGCGTTTGTTGTTCGGTTAAGTCTGTATTTGACTGTACGATTTTCCAACCTAAACTTTTTGGTATTTCAATGTCTGTATAATATTCATTCTTGTCAGGAGCTGATATGTGGATTTTGGTTTGATTGTAAGATGCATTCGTCATACAACTTTCGATAGTGGTTCTCCATATTAGTTTATATAATGTATTCAATCTATTATTTTCACAGTTTGGTATTGTCTTCAACTCGATTTGAGTAACCCTGATTGCTTCATGTGGGTTTTCGCTATTTGTATTCATTAACCGTTCAGTATCTCCCAGTAAATCTTTAGATTTAAATTGTTCTGCAATGTAAGTGCTCATTTTTTCAATAAAATCTTTTGAATATAAAGCACTTTCAGTCCTCATGTAGGTAATATAGCCCCCCTGATATAGCTGTTGACACAATGACATCGTTTCCTTGGGAGACATGTGCAACTGACTAGAGGCAGTTTGCAACAACCGAGATGTATGAAAAGGTTTAGGCGGGCTTTTGGAAATGACCTTTTGAGAACCTATTGATAATTTATGCATAAAATGAACAGTCTTTTCCAAAAATGCTTCCACCTGAGTATCTTCTGTAAATTCTGTTTTTAATGTAAAGGATATGCGTTTTTCAGTAAAGTCTCCAACTGTTTTATAGTATTTATTAAGAGTCTGGGTATCTCGTTCTTTTTCGTTTTCATATATCAGTTTCAGTGCAGGCGTTTGGCATCGACCAGCCGACAATGAGTTGTCTTTGTTGTTATATAAGTATTTCCATAAAAAGGGCGAAACTTTGTATCCTACGATAACATCCAATACCTGTCTAGCCTGTTGAGCATGCACAATGGACATATTGATAGTAGTCGGGCTAGATACCGCTTTGACAATGGCAGACTTAGTAATTTCATGGAATATGATTCTGGGAGTTGTCAGCGGCAAATTAAAGAGTTGACATATATGCCATGCTATCGCCTCTCCCTCTCTGTCATCGTCTGTCGCCAAAAACACGTTTCTATCTACAAATTTTGATATAGTTGACTTCATCTTTTCGATATGGTCTTTCTTATCAGATAGAATCGTAAACGTCGGTAAAAAAGTGTCTTTGGTATCTATTGCCTTCTGCCCTTCAATTTGTCTCAGATGTCCTTTTGACGCAATGCAACAATAATCTGGTCCTAGATAGTGTTCGATTTTTGCACATTTTGACGGAGATTCAACTATAATTAGATAGGTGGCATGTGACAGATTTTTAGATAGTATCGTACTGGTGACGGTATTTTTTTTTCGATAATATTTTGGAGGCATTCTTAATAGGTATAACATGATTTATTTATCTGCCTTTCACAATAATATAAAGAGTCTAATAGATATAGCACAATAAAAAATACAATGAAGAAATATTACACACCCACAATCGATTGGGATTTGTTGGGCGAAAACAACCAACCAAACGACTGTGTATATGAAAGTTAAAATCAGGTTACGTGCACTTACATGTACCATAAAAATGATTGATACTGCAGCAAACGTGGTGAGATACTTTTTGCGACCTATAGCAAATACACTTTGTTGGGAGTCGGTTTCCGATGTATCTGAATACTGAAATGTAAACAACAGAACTAGATTTCATTGTGAATATTGAAAATTGACATAAATAATACACTAACATATATGTCAATAAATATCAATTTTTATGAAACGATTTCAGATTTATATCAATAATAAGGAATATTCATCTTGGGAATTCAAAAATGTTCACAACGAAGACGTCATTGACACTGATGAGTATTCGTTCCTCAAAAACGTTCATCCATTAAAGAGTAAACTATTCAGTCGAGATATCTTATGTTTCGATGAAGACAATGTTATGACAGTAGAGCGGTCGATTTTGAAAAGTGTAGATATCATAGCAGGTGTATTATTGTTAGATGGGAATAAAACCTACGGGCGTACGGATAACAATAGACGACTACTTTACCAATGTATACCAGATGACAAATATCTGCCCACCTTTTTGATACCTTATGACATGAAGATAGGATTTTCTAAAAAAAATACAAACAAATATGTCATATTCAAATACGACCATTGGAAGGATAAACACCCTCGAGGTACGTTAATAAATGTATTGGGTGATGTTACCAGTTTGGATGTTTTCTACGAGTATCAATTATATACTAAAAGTCTACATGTTTCTCTTACGCAGTTTACAAATAACACGCGAAGAGTGGTAGACAAAGTTCCTTATTCACAGCATATAAACAAAATGCTACACAACAAAAACTTCAATATAATTGATAAGCGCGAGAAACAAGTCATTACAGTAGACCCACATAATAGCACAGATTTTGATGATGCATTAGGTATAGAACCCATATATAGTGATGAGAATATGCAAACCGGTTGGACGGTGTCTGTCTATATTGCAAACGTATTTCTTTGGTTGGAAACATTGGAGTTATGGGATACATTCAGTCATCGCGTGTCCACCATCTATTTGCCTGACAGAAAACGACCCATGCTACCGTCCATTCTTTCGGACAATTTGTGTAGTTTGCATGAAAAACAGGATAGGTTTGCATTTGCAATGAATGTCCCGCTCACCATGTCTGGAGAAATAGACGAGACGATTGATATTACATACGAAAATGTGTTAATCAACGTCTACAAAAACTATAGATATGAGGAGGTAGATTTACTGTATAAAGAGGGCATATATAGCAAACTATTAGATATTTCATATAAAATGGATGATAGAATACACAATAGTCATGATGTTGTTGCTCACTGGATGATTCTTATGAATGCTATTACTGGAATCAAAATGTTGAATTCTAAAATTGGGATTTTTAGGTCGGTTATTTGTACGAATGAAAGCAACCTATCACTGGATAAATATAGTTTGAAGCAGGACACGAAAAGAGTTATCGTCAATTGGAACAATGTTTCTGGACATTATATCAACTATCATGAAGATGCAGTCATTAATCATCAGTTGTTAGGAATCAATAATCATACATATTTATCGCAACACATTAAAGGAAAAAACATTCTCCCGTATGTTCACATTACTAGCCCAATAAGACGGCTTATTGATTTACTGAACCAAATCATTGTATACAGTCATTATGGACTTGTTACTAACATTACAAAAAAGGCTGAGCAATTCTTAACCAATTGGATAAGTAAACTTGATTATATAAATACTGCTATGAGGTCGATAAAAAAATTACAAAATGACTGTACATTACTCTATAATTGCATTTCTAAACCAGTATATTTAAATAACCTACACACTGGAGTAGTATTTGACAAAGTTCGTAGAAATAATGGGTCATTCAACTATACCGTATATTTAGAAGACTTACATATTATGTCTAGATTGACCTCGCATATAGATTTATGTGATTTCAGTCTTAATAAATTTAAACTGTACATGTTTGAAGGTGAACATAATATAAAAAGAAAAATCAAATTACAACTCGTAGAATAAAATAGTTTGTAAAACCATATAATAAAATCTTTTGTAACATATATAACAATGATGAATTTGTTTTTTCTTTTTATGCTACCACTCGTAGCATCCAGTAGTTTGATGGATAGATTCGAAAGATGGAGTGAAAGATTCCAACATATGTATAGTAATGACGAACATAGAAGTCACGTATTTTCTATTTGGGTAGAGAATGATAAATACATTGATAATGTAAATGCTATGAATTTGACATATACTCTTGGACATAATTATTTTTCCGGGATGAACTCTGACGAGTTTCGCGAATACAACGGACTGAATTCGTTTGATGTAATTGTACAACCTCCTAGTATCAATAGATATGATGTAGAAAAGGTTGTATGTGTAGGTAAATGTCTCAAAAGACGTACTACTGCTTCTGGTAACGGAAGGCGCACTACTAACGTAGTGAATGTAGCGGGTGAAACACTCGAGTGCGTAAACGGTTGTTTGCAGTTAAATAAAAATAATCGTAGAACTAGCACTCCCTCTTCTATAAATTGGGTAGAAAAAGGAGGTGTTACTGGAGTAAAGGACCAAGGACAATGTGGGTCATGTTGGAGTTTTTCTACAACTGGCGCATTGGAAGGTGCCTATTTTGTAAAATATGGAAGGTTACCTGTGTTTTCTGAACAACAACTTGTAGACTGTGATAATTTCCAACATGGAGGCAAAGACCATGGTTGCAATGGAGGTCTCATGGATAATGCATTTAATTGGATTGAAAAGAACAATGGTCTATGTTCAGAAGAATCATACCCCTATGTTTCAGGAACAACCAAATCTGCAGGCACATGCCAAACGACCTGTAGCAGTATAGAAGATAGTGCCGTACTTAATTATGTAGATGTAGCTAAATCATCAGATGACGCTATGATGTCTGCATTGACTCGACAACCGGTGTCTATTGCAATCCAAGCCGACCAAAAGGATTTTCAGTTGTACCAAACTGGTGTCTTTACTGGTGAATGTGGAACTGGTCTCGACCACGGAGTACTAGCTGTTGGGTATGGAAGTGAAAATGGAGATGACTATTATCTAGTAAAGAATTCGTGGGGTACTGTTTGGGGTGATAATGGTTATATCAAACTAGGACGAGGAGCCCAATATAACAATGGTCAAGGACAATGTGGTATACTTCTTCAGGCAAGCTACCCCGAGCTATAAATAAAATATATACCTATATTAGCCATGGTTGGTACGAGTAATCCCGATTGTGGGGATGAAATGGGAGTTCGAATCTCTTAGATGGCAAAGGTTTAGAAATATATTGAATTATACCTTACTAATTTGAAGTAATAGTTTTTAGTGTAATATAATGTAATCACATATTATATTAACATGTTTTATGATATATTTATTCTTGATTTTTTGAGAGAGAACTATCTGTCGCTTATATTTTATCTCTTTATCATATTTTTCAACTTCCCCCTTGAATCAGTTGCATTGCCAAGAATTTATGGTATTCTATTTGATAAAATAAAGGTGTTCAAAAATGAAAATTTCACAGACGTGTATGCAAACATTATGAAGATGAATTTATCAGGGTCAATTAGCTCCATATTCATCATCTGGACAATTATTATTGTTACTTATGGAATCAAACATCATTTAGAATCGTCATTGGTTCCTGGATATATGAATTACATAAGAAAAGTTTTATATGAACATACTATCAATGCATACAAAGAACAATACACCGATGTTAAAGCAGGCGAATACCTGTCTAGAATGTTGGAGCTTATGCGAAACGCAAAGGACCTTTTCCAATATTCTCTAGGTGGTTTTTTACCGTACATGATTTCAATGTTATTTTCTGTAGCTTATTTGTCCTATAGTGATTTCAATATTGGAAAAATCCTTATTGGTTCTTTGGTAGTAGTATGTATTATTTGCTATTATGGCGGCGTATACCTGATTAATAAAGTTGGCGAAAGAGAAAATTATATGAATGAAGTTGTCAACCAGGGTATACAAAATAGCATAGATAACCTCATGAATATATATATTAATAACGAGTCTGAAAATGACATTAACACGAATAAAAAAGTAGAGGATAAGGGTAGAGATTTAATGACTCATATTATGATTGTTCAAAATATAATTATCACACTAAGTAACGCGATTGTATTACTGGCTTATTTCTCATCTTTATATGTATTGTATACCTATTTGAAGACTAGTAAGATTTCAACCGCAAAAATCATCGCCTTTATTTTGATTTTAGGTAATATTTTGAGTGATGCATTTGATATAACTAGCGGCTATATACACAACATCATCTATAAGTTAGGTATCATAGATGCGGCACAACCTTTCATGAAACAAATATTCATTGATAAAACAGAGCGAGATGTTACAGATGTAATCAACAAAGGCGACATTAGATTCAAAGACATTGTTTTTCGCTACGATGAAAATTCAGAAGATGTTTTGTTTAACGAACTCAACCTGAAACTTACTGGTGGTACTAAAATTGGTATCATGGGACGGTCTGGGTCTGGTAAAACTACGTTAATGAAAATGCTAGTAGGATTGTACAAACCAGAAGAAGGAGAAATATCGATTGATGGTGTAGACATTAATGTAATGAACATTGACTATCTACGAAGTCACGTGAATTATGTTAACCAACGTACACAACTATTTGAGGAATCTATTTTATACAATATGAAATATGGTAATAATATATCTGATGATGAAATATTGGAAAAACTTAAAAAATATAAATTAGATGAAGTATTTTCGGATTTACCCGGCGGCGTGACTGCGAATGCAGGATTAAACGGTGGAAATCTTTCTGGTGGTATGCAAAAATTGGCTATTTTGATGCGTGGTATATTGAAAGGGGGTAATATTATAATATTGGACGAACCTTTGGCTGGTTTGGATAAAAAAACGATTTCTCGAACTATTGATATGATAATAGAAGAAACGCAGGGTAAAACTTTGTTAGTGATAACACATGATAATTCCATTTTACCTTATATGGATAGAGTCGTTGATATCAACAATGCATAATTGCCACGCTCGTGAAAAATGCAAACATAAAAAAATGAAAAGTAAAATGTATAAAAACGTATAATTTATATATTTTAGATGTCGTCTACATCAATGCTCGACTCTTCAATTTTGAAGATTGATGCATTTGATTTTTTATTTGTTTCGTCGGTTTCTTCGGTATCCACTGCCTCATTTGTAAAATCTATTCCATATTGATTATCGTCGGCAGCAGCATCGCTTGTATGTGTATTCGTCAACTGCATCCTGATTACATACTCGATACCGATACCTGGTTTGTTTTTGAGTTGATTGATTTCATTGTCCTCATATATACATAAAATATCGCAGTTTTTCAATGTAGATTCCCAGTCTCGCAGTCCAACTAGTACAATAGAGTTAGACACTATCTGATTGTGCCTTTTTTGTCTCCCTCTGAACTTATTGCGGATATGTCCAATCAAACGTGTCGACTTTTCCCCGATATATACTTCACACATACCATTCCCCAACATCTTTGATACATATGCAAATTGTTCTTCTTCACACTGTGGAACACGGACATGTGCCGAAGAACCACCACTACTTTGATGCTTTCTAGCAAGACCTTTTGTTTTTGTACCACCAGTCGTATTTCTTACCATACTTTAATCGCTGTTATTTACTTATATTATTGATATTATTGTCGTCAATTTTTTTATGTAAATCATTCATATCGAATACTGTACTAGACTCATCTGACATATAACTCGCGAAATCACTGAAGTTTCCTCTGGAACAAAAAATATATTGACATTGGCTCAATAAAAGACAATCGATTACACTATAAAGACCTTTTAGGTAATTGGATGTGTCTTTCTTTCCGAAATGTATAGACGAGCCCTTGTTATCGTCGTATATTAGTTGAACGTCATCATTTTTTGATTTACTAAAACGAATGGTTCTTAGGTCCAATGATTGACCACTGGTACATGTATCACTTCTAATATCATGCTCATTTGTGATAAATTTGTCCTTCAACTTACTTTTCATAAATTCTATAAATGGGGCTTCGTCTGAGGTTCCATATACTACATAATTGGTAACATTTAATTCGTCCATTTTTGAATAAATCATTTTTAGTACGTTGTCGTATTCATAATGGATTGGATGTCCTTCATTTGTAGTTCCAGTAGCATATTTATCTGTTCCTCTATAATGAACTCCTACTCTTATCGTATCGCCTGTATTTTTCCAGAAATCGTTACAATAATCTTTAATATATGGCAATGGACGTAGAAATTTTTTACATGTATCTTTTACATTCCTCCCCATATATATTGTGTGAAATCTGTTGTATGTAGGCCGAATATACATATTTACCGTTTTCTCAGCAATAGGTTGCAATTGCGGTGTCCTATTGCGCATAGTACGTCTTCCAAAATTCATAACTCGTCTATTTGTTTTGGAATATTGTATTATTTCGTCTTTTTGCAAAGGGTTCAGTGAGATTGGGTCTTCAAAATAATAGTTCCACCATGACTCAGGTAAATTTGACGGGTCATAATATGAATTTGATGCGTATAACCCACCTCCATGGTCTAAGACTGGTATTAAGTTATGGTCAATTGATAATGCGATTCCAGTTACAGCGATACGAACACACCACCATAATCCACCAAAATACGCTGATATATTTGGTATAATGCAATATTTATTGTATTCGGTAATAGTTGTATATGGACAGTCTACGTGTTCTGGTACAAATGTTACTGCATTATACACGGTGTAATTATCATTGTTGTATACATCTATGTCTATTTCATATACGTGTATAGGTTGGTTGATATGATAGGATAAAGTGTATTCCTTGTCTTTTTCTAAATATATTTTTGTTTTTGTGTCGACTTTTTGACGTGCAAAAAAAGCATCGCCTGAATCATTCATTATACCTGTACAGTAAACTGGAGCACAATATGTATATACACACTCGTTTCCCGATTGAATTTGAATATGGAGGTCTTCTTTATGGTTCGAATTTAAAGTAAATGATAAAATGTAGGTGTCTGTTGTTGTAACTGAAAATGGAAGGATATTGTTAGATAAATCACATAATTCCGCCGTAATTTTCATTTTACTAAATTAAGTCTATACATAAAAAAAGGGTTTTTTCGTTATTAGTAGATTTACAGAGGATAAATTATATTATTAAAGTTTAACATCAATGAGAAGTAGATTATTAGCAGTAGCAGCAGAAACGATATTAGCGACGTTGTCGTTGTGAATAGGATGTAGATGTAGAGAGGAAAGATAAAGTTTAAGGAAAGAAGAAAGGTGA
>Ga0233440_1000802_pt1 | contig 32467 bp, 77 predicted proteins | sample SI_123_September_5_FD_182791 | JGI IMG/M metagenome (GOLD analysis project Ga0233440, IMG submission 182791) | Seawater microbial communities from Saanich Inlet, British Columbia, Canada - SI_123_September2016_120_MG | ecosystem: Environmental > Aquatic > Marine > Inlet | place: Canada: British... | reverse complement strand
AAAGCAGAAAAGGGTAGAGGCAGGAGAGAATAACAATGCCAAATGTAGTTGAAACAAAAAAATGGGTCATGTCAAATATTGGCAACAATAACAATAAAGTAAACAGAGGATTTTGATAAACTTTCACGAATTTAAATGTGGAGGTTTATTATGAAAGAAACTGGTATTTACGGGATAAAATGTTCAGATAATGGCAAAATGTATGTCGGGAGTGCTGTTTGGATCAGCAAACGATGGTCTGGTCATCGTTGCAGATTAAATAACAATCAGCATCATAGTCAGCACTTACAAAATTCTTGGAACAAATACGGAGAAAAAAGTTTTATTTTTGGTATAATAGAACTATGTGACAAAAGTGATTTACTAAAGAGGGAAGAATTTTGGATAGAATATTTTAAAGCATTAGATAGAGAGTTCGGATTTAACGCTTTAAACGCTGACAGAAAAAATATGTCTGAAGAGACAAAAAAGAAGATTTCAAAATCTTTGAGAGGCACAAAAAGAACAGAAGAAACTAAAGAAAAAATGCGTCAAGCTCAACAAAACAGAAGTAAAGAATGGCGCAATAAAATTTCTTTAGGTAAGAAAAATAAAAAATTCACAAAAGAACATAAGCAAAAATTGTCTAAAGCAGCAAAGAGACGATGGTTTTCTATAAAAAAAGATAAGACTGAAACATCCTCATTATGGTCAGAAGAACACAAAAGAAAAATGAGCCAAGCAAAAATTGGAAAAGTCCCTGTCTGGTCGCTCAAAAGTGTATTTTGTGTAGAGACTGGTGAAGTCTTTGATGGTATAGTCAAGGCGGCTGAGAGATTAGGGGTAACTGCTTCAGCAATATCAAATAGTATTAGAAGAAAAAGAAAATGTAAAAATTACACTTTCTGTTTTATAGAGGAAATTACAAATGCCCAACGTGGTAGAAACTAAGAAGTTTGTTTTGAGTTCTATTGAAGTGAATTCTAATAAGGTTTGGCAATATACTTTATATGATAATGACGATGTTCTATGCGAATGGGGGAGAGTCGGTAAAGGTATGCAAAGTAAGACCTTCTCTGGTGTTGGACTGCGTTACGCTGAAAAGAAAGCCCGAGAAAAAGAGAATAAAGGCTATCGTGCGGTAGCTACTTTGGATAGTGGCGGATCTACGTCTAGTAAAGTTGTTGCTAAAGGCAATCTCAAAGATATTGCCAAGCGACAGATTCAGTCTACTAATCCAGTTGTTGTTAAGCTTATTGAGTATCTTACCGATGTAAATGCTCATAATATCTATGATGCAACTGGTGGTAAGATTACTTTTGATGTTGATAGCGGTCTTTTTAAGACACCGTTAGGCATTGTTACCAAAGACAGTATTGATGAAGCCAGAAAGATTTTGGCTTCTCTTGGCGATGCAGTAGCAAAGCAAAAGTTTGGTCTTTCTTCTACTAGGCGTCATGTAGAAGATTACCTTATGCTTATTCCCCAAGAAGTAGGCAGAAAGCTTACTGTTGAGGGGTTCTTGCCTGACCTTGCGGCTGTCCAAAAGCAGAATGATGTTTTGGATGGTCTTGAATCGTCCTATGCTTCTGCAATGTCTGGGGCTAAAGATGACAAAGGCAAGAAGGTTGTTGTCGCCGAAAAGAAGCTTTTCAATGTTGCTATGGATGTTGTAACTGAAGGCAAAGTTGTTGATCGGATCAAGAAACTGTATGGACAGACTAGAAATAGAATGCATGTTTGTCATTCTTTGAAGGTCCATAGGGTCTATTCTGTATCAATCGCTTTCATGCTGGATGCCTTCAATGCAAAGGGTAAGAAGATTGGCAATGTAAGAGATTTATGGCATGGAACTAGGGCTAGTAATTTGCTGTCTATCCTTAAAGGTGGTTTTGTAATTCCGCCGTCTAATGCTTCTCATTGCACGGGGCGAATGTATGGAAACGGCGTTTATTTTTCTGACCAATCCACTAAAAGCTTGAATTATGCTTATGGATATTGGGGCGGCTCAAGAGATAGCAACTGCTTTATGTTCTTATGTCAAGTTGCTATGGGTAAAGAATATATCCCAGCTACTTATGGGCGCAGTTTCCCTAAGAGCGGTTACAATTCTACTTTTGCGAAGGCTGGAAGAAGCGGCGTACAAAACAATGAGATGATTGTTTATAAGACTAATCAAGTCAATCCGGTTTTCTTGATCGAGTTCAAAAAGTAATCTCCCTGAAAATCGAGCCATTTTTGAGAGTAGTATTATGAAAATGACAAAAGATATTGAAGCTCTCTTGGATTATTGCCAAGATGACAGAGAATGGGAAAGCTTTTGGGAACAGATTTGCGATAATGGTTCTGACGCACTGACTAATGGAGAGAATCTTTATTTTCAACGTCGTAAAAATCCCATTGACAATGAAGCAATACAAGAGTTGATGGAAAAGGCTGCAATGGACCCGAATCAAAATCACATATGGGCTATAGCTCATAGAATTAGAAAGGAATTGGAAAATGGATCAAACGACTAGAGACAAGATTGTTGAGGTTATTGAGGGCTTTGTCAAGGCTGATGAGATGTTCTCGGCTTTTGATGTTACGTCCGTTCTGCGTAACACTCATGGGTTGACGGTCAAGCATTACGAAGTCAAGAAAGTTGTTCATGGAATGTATGATAATTGGTCGGTTGGCGCCGATGATGATTATCTGTTTGATGGTTATGGTCGGGCTTTGTCTTGCTTGGCTAACTATAATACGTATGTTTACTATCCGCAAAGTAAGCATCCGAATGATTATGATCCTGATAATCTTCAGTCTGCACCTGCCACGGCCCCTGTTGTGGCAAGCACTAATGCTATAGCACCGACGCCGGCACCGGCACCTGCTGCTCCTATGAGCGGGCCTGGCTGCAAAGTAGATCAACGAGGTAGGCTTTTGATTAGGTCTGCGTTGGTTAAGACGATGGGACTGAAGCCTGGTGATACGGCTTTTGTCAATGTCGGGACTAGCAAGTTGGTTGTTTCCGCACCGCCGTCAATGACCCCTGTTGCAATGAGATATATTGTGGATAAGGACAACGCTATTCGGATTTCCAATAGGATTCTCCGCAAGGTTAATCTTGGGAGTCACCAGAACGTTCTGGTCGTTGTCAATGGTAACACGTTAGTTGTTGGCTAATAAAAGGAAACTGCCATGAAAGAGCCGATTTGTTGGAAATGCACGAATAAGATTTGCGAAGACAATGAAGATGGAGCAATGAAGCTTGTTGGTTGCAAGGCAGAAGCCAAGATCAAATGTTATGAAGATGCAAAGGAATTGTGTCCTTTGATTCAATAGTAAAGTATAGTGTGAGTTGAGTTCGATTAACTAGGACAGACCCTAGGGTAAAAACATACGAAAGCGTTATTGGCAATAACGTGGCTCCATAGTTACAGTGCAACAGTATGGCCGACGGGGAGATCGAGCAATTTTTCTGGGTGTAGTTCAGCTTGGCAGAACAAAAAAAGGAAAGAAAATGTATAAAAAAAGAATTTCGTTGTATATGGCAATATTGATTGTTTTTTCTTTTTCATCTGTTGTTTTAGGTGAAGATGCTAATATTACTCAGTATAAAGCTGAAATAAAGATGCTTCAGGCTGCTATAGCATCTCGTGATGCCAAAATTGAAAAATTACAAAAAGAAATAAATGATAAAAATTTAGCTAAGTATTTAGTTGTTGATACAGTTTTAGCAAACAAATTGAAGGCTTCTTCGATACCAAACGCCCCAGACAAAGGTGATGAAATTTTGGGTATCGGCCCAGTAGCCAATAATAAATACCCAGAATTATTATTGAATGGCAGATTGCAAGAACTTTTAACGACAACATCTACTAAAAGCTTTCAGGTCATACAAAGATATAAAAATGGTAATAAATTTTTATGGAAATCGCATCGAGTTTTGATTATATTTTCACCTGATGTACACGCTCCTTTAGTTTTTACTCATGCGGGAGTTCTTTTTAATGTTATAGGTAATCCCGAAGCTCATATAATAATGAAGAATGTATCATTAAAGTCTGTAGCTGCTTATGAAGTATCTATTGCATGTTTTGATCGTTTTAAGAAACCTGTAACAGGAATGTTTGGAAAGATCAATATTGTTTCTGGTATTTCTCAAACTACAATTGAAACTGGAGAAAGTGAACGGTCTTCTTGGACGCTTCACGGCCACGAAACAACTGCTAAAATCATTATAACCTTAGACAAAGTTAAGTTTTCTGATGGTTCTGAATGGAAGCCTGCAATTGGGAATCCTGTCACTGCAATTGGAACTAGTAAAAAATAATATTATCACAGTCCCTGACTGCGGAAAATATTTTATATATAATAGTATCTGGGTGTGGCGCAGTTTGGTAGCGTGTCTGCTTTGGGAGCAGAAAGTCGTAGGTTCGAATCCTATCACCCAGACTTAGAAAGGGAAATAAAAAGAAAGGGAAATAAAATGAAATGGTTTATTATAATCTGGTTGATTTGTGCTTTAGTATCATATCCATTGTACAAACACGTTGCCACCAAGGATGATTTGAAATGGACAGAAGGGCATCGTATTGGATGTTTGGCTATGTGTATAGCATTTGGCCCAATCAACCTACTCGTACTTGCAATTATTTATACAATTGATTATGTAGCGACTTTCAACAAAGAAGCCAGTTGGTAGCAAAATGAATAAAGACGAATATACAGTAACAGTTCAGGTGACTCAGCCTTTGTCAAGGGATGTATCTGAAGCTGTTCTCAAGTTTCCAAGCGAAGTTCAAGTAGAAGATGCTTTGCAAAAGGTATTTGAATCTTATGCTGCTTCATGGCAAGAGGAACTTGGGGAAGATGCAAAGATAAAAGTTATTGATGTTCAGATTGATGATGAGCCGGGGGACAACAGTGTCAACCCAGAAGTATTAAGAGATTATTTGGAAATGATCGGTTTGGCAAAAGAAGTGTTGATGTCTAACACTGCCAGCCTAGAAAATAAAAATAAAGCTTTTGAATTGATATTAAGGGTCTATAAGAAATATCCTAATATCCTTGTCACAGAAGAAAGCATAGATGTAAAAACAAAAGAATGTGGAACAATTCCCATTCCCAGAGAAGCTTATAACAAGGTTGCTGTGGCTTTGAATTCTGGAACGAATAAGATTCGATGCATAAAGGCTTTACGTGCAATGATGACTGATATGCATTTGAAAGAGGCAAAAGAAGTTGTTGAATTTATTATGGAATCTACTGCTGTGGCAACAATATGAAAATGTATCATGCTTCTAAATCACCGAAGTTAGATATTGACGGAATAAAAATAAATCAAAAAACTCTAAATTCTTTTTATCCTAAAAGTGACTACATATATCTTGGGACTTTAAGATACATATTGTCTCAGTATTTCCAGTATACTCCTAGAGGGAAATACTTTATGTATGAAGTAGATGTAACTGATATCCCATTGTTCGATTTTAATTTTATCGGGCAAAAAAGAACGTCGGTTAAAATTTCCCCTGAAAATGTAAGGAAAATTTGTGCGTATAGAGTCGGATGGCCTGAGACAAAGAAAAAAAGGTTTAGGAGAATCAGAGATGAATGATGCTAATGCTATCCGAGGCATTTTTATGCATAGAATGATTAGGCATATTGCCAAAGCTCATTCAACATTTATCTCTATTAGTAGAGAGAGTTTATATTCATTTGATGATCTTGCGAATGCTAATTATACAAAAATAGAAGATCGCCTAATCAGTTTAGGCTTTCTGAGTCTACCAAAGAAATTTAACTAGAAAGGAATTCAAAATGGTAGCTTCTTTTATTCTCGTGATGTCGTGGTTTGTGTTGATTGCACTGGACCTGTTCATGCAAGGACTGATTGTTAGTATTGCATGGAACGTCGTTGTCCCTGCTGTCGTTGGTTCCATGTTTGGAGTAGAAGCCCCTGAGATGGGGATTGCTGTTGGCGCAGCAATTGCTATGTTTATGGGTATCTTCAAAGCCCAGTCTTATAAGCAAGATACAAAAGGCATGGAAATTGATGAAGTGACTACTTATCTTTGGGGAACTGCTATCGGTCGTTGGATTATTGGTTTTATCGGTATCGGTCTGATGGCTCTTGCAGTTGCGTTTATCTAGTTCTCCCTGAAAATAAAGGATTTTTTGCGAGAGGTAGATATTACCCTCGCAAGAATCCTTTATGGAGATAGAAATGTTTGAAACAGAACAACTAGAAAAACTCAAAGAACTCAAAAAAATGCTTGACAAGGCGAGTTTTGTGATGCATGACTCCCCGACCATCGAGCTACAAACCGATCCTAATTCCGATCCTCTTGTTATGTTTGATGGGCTTTTGGGTATCTATTATGCTCAAAATGCAGTAACTAAGAGAACCCTCTCTGGTGACATAACAATTGATGGTTTTGTTATAACGGAATTTCATTACTATTCTGGTGATAGAGAAACGCCTCCTGATGTTGATGAGGCTGAAGTTTATGCCAGCGATAGACTTATGGATATCGTAAGATGGGCTATGCTAAAGAGATATGAAAACATGTTGGATGGAACTCTTCAAGGTATAGAAGAAGCGGAAATGGACCTAGAAGAATCCATCGGCGATATCATGCAAGAGTTTTTGGATAAGGGCGAGACTCAAGAATAGTCCCTGTAAAATCTACAACAATTGAGTGAAGATGAAAGGAACTTGCCATGAATGATTTATATCCTACTTTGGTCGTAACGTCTTACAGTAAACACAATTCGGTTGAGAAGATTACGAAGGCATTGAAAGATGCTCCTCAGCAGAAATGTAACACCCCTGAAGCGATGGCTGGTAAAGTCTTCGAAATGCGTTACAATGGCAAGGGGCCAGTAGGCACCTTGAGTGAGTATTTTATTCATGGTAATATTGCTTCTGCCTTGATTATGGTTGAGGATGGAAGCGTGATGGTAGAAAGACAAGAAAACGGCGAATGGGTCGCTGTTGATACCAAAAAAGGGTAAGAAAATGAATCATGTTTTTAATCACAGGCGTCCGCATTTGGATCGTAAGGGGAATCTCCGCGTTCCGAACCGTAAGGTAAAGACTTTCAAGGTCGGTGAGAACCTTGTTCTCACGAGGGACGTTGATAGTTCTCGTACTGGCAGCGTTATGGAAGTTGCCAATGTCGATCAGTTTCCTTTTGTCGTTATGAAGCCCGTCATTATGTCTTGGAAGGGCGGAAGTATTGACAAAAGCAAAAATCAATCTCGGTTCCATTATGTTTTCGATATGAGGAAGGACGTTTTTGTCCGAGCCACGAAAGCATACATCGATCATCTTAACGAACATGCGGTAAACTATTCGTAATATCGTCGCACCGATAGTTGCAACCACCATTAGTTAAGAAAGACATAGTATGCCTAAGAAGAAAAATATCAATCGGCAAAAGGGTCGCCAAAAAAGTTACAAAAGATTAGCTGATTTTAAGCCAGAAGAAGTTCTTCCCTTGACTTCTTCTGGTGCTGCTCCTAGAGAATTTGTTATAAGAGGGGAAGCTTTCAAAGTTAAAATGGCTTCAGCCCGCTATTCATGTTTCAAAAAGAGTTTAGCTTGTGTTACATGCGGTATTGTTGGCACCAAAATGATTTTGGAATTGCCCCCGAATACAAATATTCCGCATTTCAATCTGTATGCGGTAGACGATCAACAGCAATTGATTCTTATGACAAAGGATCATATTATTCCTAAATCAAGAGGCGGCAAAGACTCCCTGAGAAATTTTCAAACAATGTGTACAATCTGTAATTGCGAAAAGGCAGATAAGATATGAGAGAAATTAGGACAATGAGCGTTGTTGTTGGTTCTGCTGCATGTGATGCTAAATGCCCGTATTGCATTAGCAAAATGACAGGCATTAAGGACCACCAACATTGTAGCAATATTCATGGTAGGGCGCAATGTTTTTGCCAGAAGGAAAATAAAATGAGATGGATTAAGTATAAACAACATTGGTCGCATAGCGTAGACAAAAGGTGGACATACATTGAAGTCCCTGAAGATTATAAATTTACTGAGGCTGGCGAATTTCTAAATGACACTGGCAGACTAAGTAATTTCTCTGACAAATGGCGAAAAGTAGTGTGGCGACGGGTTTACAAGTTGCCTAAAGCTATTCTCGATAAAGAATTAGAGTATGCTGAAGACGGAGTAAAATATGCACAAGAAAAAGTTGCAGCACTGAAAAAAATGCAGAAAAAGTCTCCCTGTAAAAAAGTAGAATAATGATACAGCGTAGAGAAAGGGACTAATCTATGCGAATTAAGATACCTACAACAAGTTATCATATGGCTCCTGCTAATAAAGAAGTCCATAAGATCAAACCTATTGGGGAACTACTGCGTAGGTATATCGCAGAAGCTATCTCCGCAAATCCTCATGCCACTATTGTAGATCCTTTCGCAAGAAATGCTACATTGGCAAATTTCACCAATGATATCAGCCGAGATACAGATGCGGCTTTTCATATGGATGCTGCCGATTTCTTAGAGTTTCTGTATCAACAAGGGGTAAGGGCCGATGTTGTTATATTCGATCCACCTTTCTCAGCTTCTCAAAACGCCAAAGCTTATAAAGTCAAGGAAAAAGGTACAAGACTCCAAGATACCATAGTCAGATGCAAGCAGATTCTTCCTAGATTAGTAAGAAATGGGGGAATTGTTATTACAACTGGTTGGACTGCTAATGGAGTTGGCGATTGGAGAGGCTTTGATAAGATTGAATTCATGACTGTCAATCATAGTTATAATCGCTATGCTACTACTTGTTTAGTCGAAAGAAAGGTTTTCGAGCCTATCCATGTAATTTGGAAATATTTTGAGGCTGATAAATGTTCTCAAAGACATGATAACAATTGCGACAAAGCAAGAGAAGAGTTGGCAGACTCATATTTTAAGATTCCCTGAAATTAAGCACAAAATCAAAAAGAGCAACTGAAAGGGAAAATATGTCAATTCGTAGCGAATATATGGGGGCACAACTGTCTGGTAAGATCTTGTCAACGGTTATTGATGATGTTATCAGAGTTATCAAAAAGTCAAGAAAAAAGTTTGATGCTATCGCCTTTAGGGGAATGAGTGGAGCAGTAGTAGCTCCTGCCGTAGCAGCTAAACTTGGCAAACCTTTGATTCTTGTGAGAAAAGATTGCGAAAACTCTCATAGTAGTTCTATGGTAGAAGGTTGCGAAAAAGACCAATGCGAATATATCATCATTGATGATTTTGTTTGTTCTGGGGCTACTATAAAAGCCACAATCGATATGATTGATGAAGAATTCGGGGGCGGCTATAATTATTCTTGCGTAGGGGTTTTCTTATATTCTCCTGGGGGAAAAACAGAACAAAGAGTAAAAGAAGTCCTCAGACACGATCACAATTTAGAACTTTACGTCAAATTCTGTCTCCCTGCAAAAAGAAAAGAAATTCGTGTGGGAGATATCGTTATGAATAGTTGGAGTAGATTCATAGTCGAACATATTACTTTGGCCGGGGCCGATATACCCTCAGTCAAGGTTCTGGAGAAAAACGAGTCTATTGAGATACATGGTGAAGGCGGTTTAAGATATCGGTTAAGCGAGATAAGCTTCGAAGGAGAAAAATGATGTCGAATGTTTATGTTGTTATTAGACATAATCAAACTGGCCGATGTTTTCTTCTTGATCGGCGTTATTTCTTGATTGATAAGGATCATTATTGCAAGAATGTCCCTGCCAGCTATTGTCAAAAAGATGAAGAATGGATACCTTCGTTTGTTTGGCAAAAGCCTTTATGGGCCAGACACATGAAGGCAAAGGAATTTACTGCGTATTGGTATGATCCTCAAATAGCCTTGGGATAACAAAATGATTAAAATCGGCGACGAAATCCATACTCGTTTCGGTAGAACTGAGATAGAACAAATGCAGATCACCGATTATCCTCGTACAAAGTGCGGCACTAATGTTGATGAAGTAGATGAAGATGACATTAGGGCCAATAAGGTGGTTTTTATATTGGCTAATGGGCATTGGTGCTATTCAGATCAGGTATATCTTCCCTGATAAAATGAAGGAAATTGTCATAGTAAAACGAAAGAAGGATTATTATGGCTAAGAAAAAGAAACTTACGGAACAGCAGAAATTGGTCAAGTCCCTGCGTCGAGCGGCCAGAGAGGCCGAATTAGACGTTGTAAGGGCGTCAGGACGACTTCGTTCCAATTCCTGGGGCGGAAAGCCTTCCAACAGAAAAAAACGTCGTAAGGCCAAATTGGACCTACACAAAGGCGACTGCTGATCATATCCCTGCAATAACTCGTAAAATGCTCATGAGTCAATCGCTCATAGAAGGAGAAAAACGATGAAACGCTCTGCAATGCTCACTATGGTTTTGTTCTCTATTGCTCTTGGTGGTTGTGCCGGTACGCATCTTGAAACAGGCAAAGGGGCCTGGCTCACCTTTACGTCTTCTACAACCCTAGAGGTTATGAAGGCTCCTGTGACTCATTCAATGGGCCTTGGCGAAACTGCCAATATCATTGCTCGTAGGGAACCGAATAGTCCGATGGGACAAGAGGCCCCTGCTGGAATGGTAGCTATCAATATACCCACCGTTTCGTATGAAGATGAGAAAAAGACCCCTGAAAAGACGTACAAGTATTACGATGAACAAACGCAAACGCATAAGATCGTTCCTTGGGATGAGTTGCCGGCTGAGTATAAGAAGGCATATGCGTCTTCCAACTCTATTCCGTCTACTTGGTAATCCCTGTAGTTTGATGTTGAATTCCTAATGAGAACAAGAGCTAGATTGACTGACGTTGTAATCCTGGCTGGAAGATAAGCCCTCTTGTTCTTTATGCGCCTATAGCTCAATTGGCAGAGCATCACACTTTTAATGTGGCGGTTCCAGGTTCGAGTCCTGGTGGGCGTATTTTTCTGGGCGGAAGTTATTTGGCATAACAGCATCCGGAAAGTAGTCCTAGGAGATTATTGCGTCTGATCGTCTAATGAGTGGCTAACTGTGCAACACTACTCTACCAAAGTTTGATCGACTTACCAAGGGTATCAGATTGCATGGAAGATACCTGGCATTAGGCCAGGAGACCAGGGTTTAATTCCCTGTAAGACAAGGCAATATCGTAATGCTTTCGGAAGAAGGTCGCGGGGTTCGATTCCCAGCCCGCCCATTAAAAATTGGAGAAAATCATGAAAGTCAAATTCAACACAGACTGCGAAATTGAAGTCATCAGTAGCTATGATGAGGCTCTTGACGATGTTGAGGGTTCCACCGAAATAATTCGGGCTGGCTCTAAGCTAGATTTCGATGTTATCGGCCATCCTGAACGTTTTCAGGCAGGGAAAGGGTTTGTAGAAGATAAAACTCTTGTTAATGTCCAATTCCCTGATGGAAGCGTAGCTTTCGGAATCAGTACAGAATGGTTTGACGAAACGAACAGCGACGAAGTTCCTTGGTACAATGTCCCTGGCGGTCCTATCCCTGATAATATCACTGATAAAGAATGGGATGCACTGGTGAATCCAACAAAAAGGTAAATAACAATGAAATCCAGAGATAAGGCGATTGCAATTGTTTCGATGTGGGTCGGAGCGGCGGTTGGTAGCATTTTTCTTGCCCATATGGGAGTGATTGCGTTTGCAATTGCTTTCGTTGGTACGATTGTTGTTTCAATAGAAGACTAATATGATCTGCTTACGATGTGGATATTGTTGTCACCGAATGTCTGTTATGATCGTTGATGATCCTAGCAAAGGTATAGCACAAGATAATATTATCCACCATAATGGTCAAGGTCAACCATGTAAACATCTACAAAAAGATGGGGATCAATTCTCTTGTTCAATCCATGATAAAGATTGGTACGATGAAACTCCCTGTTTTTCGCATGGACAAATGGAGAAGTCTGCCGAAACGCCTTGTAGGCTCGGTAAATATATGTTAGCTAATCCTAACATATTAGCTCACGCTCTGAAAGGAAATGAAAATGGCTCACTTGCTCGAAGAAGCTAAAAACGTTGGTATCTTTATTGTATGCTTGACTTTAACTCTTATCGTTTTTATGTTGATCTCTACTTTGGGCGATGGAGAAGAAAATATTACCCCTGAAGAAGCCTCAGCAAATCAATATGTAGAAGATACATACGGAACGGGAGCTTTGTATCCTCCTAAGCCTAAGCCTCCTATCCGTTATGCATCTAAACAGCAACCAATAGATAATAACCCAAAGATTGACAATTACCCTAGGTACGTCAATCCTAAGCGTTTTGGTCAAAATGAGTTGAAAACTATTGTCGTCGCTGCGAATCGTAACAAATGCGGTGGAGATTTGTTTTTAATTCTTTTGGCTATTCGTAAAGCCGAAAATGGACGGCCTGGCTTAGAGTTCGGAGTTTTACATCCAAGAGCAATCAATACCAATTTGGATACTCAAGCTGGCTGGGCTGCTGCTACTGTAGTCAAGAATTATCAAAGATGGTTAATTCTGACAAAAGCCTGAATTTCATTACCTTCTTAGGTAATCGGTATTGCCCCACAACTGGTAATTTATCAGCCGCTGAACGTAGGCTAAATGGTAACTGGATTGGAAATGTCACGAAGTGGTACAAAATTTTTAGGATTGAACATGAAAAAACTGTATCGTCTTAAAAATAATTAAAGGATATTTATCTCTTTTCTCGGAACAAGTTTCTTAGAAAGGAGATAAATATGAAAATATGTGAAGTTAAAGAGTGTGATAGGAAAAGTTTTTGTAAAGGATATTGCACTAAACATTATCAAAAATGGAAGAAATACGGTAACCCTGAGTATATCAAAGACTTAGGAAGACCCAAAAGTGGTATAAATTTTGTATGTAAGGAATGTGGAAATACTTTTTATCGTAGTCCGTCTGAGATAGAAAAAGCTAAGAAACATAATAGTGAATGCAAATTTTGCTCTAAAAAATGCGGTTATGACCACTCTAGAGGAAAACAAAAAAAGATTGTTCCATTAGAAGAAAGAGAATGGAAACATAATCGAAAAGGATATCTTTCTACAACTGTAAGAGGAAAAACTGTTTTACAGCATAGATGGATTATTGAAAAACATTTAGGCCGTAAACTAAAAAAAATCGAAATAATTCATCATCTAAATGGAATCAAAGATGATAATCGAATAGAGAATCTTGCAGTATGTACAAATACTACTCATCATTTATTCATTAGGAAACTGAAAGATAGGATTAAGGAATTGGAAGATCGTATTCTCTCCCTGTCCTAAAATAGAGTTTTGTTAAAGGCAACACGAAAGGATAACAAAATGTACGGAATTATTATCGGTATCATAATCGTGGGAATATATATATTATGGACTGAGTTTGGATTAAGAGATTGGACAGGTTGGATTTATATTAAGAAGTTTTTCGCTAAGGTCGGTAGAGGCTTGAAGAGAGTTTTTACTAGCAATTTTTTCCAACAAGTGGTTTGTATATGGGTTTTTTCTATTGTGTTGGAGATCTGCACTGGCCTTCAGTCTTCGCTTGTGTCTTGGGAATGGTGGGTTATGACATTCACGTTCCTGTTTTTTGCTGATTATGCCTTCCCAAGAGCGGAAGAACAAAAAAAAGTAGAAGATAAGGCCGACCAAAAAAGCGTCCCTGAAGATAAGTAATCTTTTTGGGAAATGAGTAAACCATAAGAAAGGAAACACAAAATGGCGTATTCTCAGAAGTTGAAAAATGTCAAGAGGGTTTCGCATTGCGAGCCTGTCAAGGGTCATATTGACCAGTCTAAGGGGCAAGTCGAGGCTTCCCTGTCCCAGAACAAGAAATCTGGTAGGTTTGACTTGGCTGTCGATGGCAATTTCGTCTACAGCGGGCCTTTCAATTTGGCTCTCGGAGTTGCGAAAAACCATGATGTCGTTTGGGATACGGAACCTAAGCTAGAATGGAAGCACGTTAAAATTTAACAGGGGGAATTTTCCCCATAATTAGAAAGGGTAAGAAGATGAAGGTCATTGGAATTATGTTTGCAATCGCGTTGTTCTTGGCGGCGATTGGCGGCGGTCTGTATGTTTGTATCTACCAAGGTTGGGTTTTGGGTATCGTCGGCATCATCGAAGCGGCCAAATGCGAGCCGGTCGAGTCTTGGGGTGTCGCTTGGGGCGTCGTTAGGATCGTTTTCGCTAACGTCGCTGGAGCAGTCGTCTTTTGGATCGGCGCCGCCATCTCTGGAGCCATTGCTGCTGCGTCCTCCGCAAGGTAGTCCCTGATCTACAGTATCAAAAGGGTAGTAATATAGGCAAGACAGCTTATGTTACTACCCTTTTGGGGTGATGCAAACAATAAAGAAGTAAAACATGAAACACAAAATCAGAATGATTAAGTATATATTTCTGTTTTCTCTTGCACTATTGTAGAAAGGTTGATACAATGAGATTCCGAAGTATGATTATGATAGGCTCCATGTGGGCTGCTGCTGTTACGATATGTTCAATGGCTGGAACTATTGGAGTCTGGGCTTTCGTCCCTGCTGCTGTGGCTACTATTGCTATAGTTTGCACTGACGCAGACAACCGAAGTTCTTGAAAGAGTGGTAAGAAAGGCTGATATAATGTCTATTGGAAAAGGTATCGCAATTTGTGGTATATGGGCTACTATTCCGCTTGCTATCTACTTTGCTGGTCCAATAGGTATTTGGTTGGGCCTTTTCGCAATGATAGCAACTTGTCATATGCCTGGAAAATAAAATGGATATTAAAGAATTCAATAAATCAACATTCTTCTTGTCGAATTTCTTTCCGTCGAAAATTACTTTTTGCGGAAAAGAATATCCGTCAGTAGAACATTTCTATCAGGCTGTTAAAGCTACTGATGAAGAAGACCATGATGCTGTCATGGAAGCCGAAACCCCTGGCAAAGCCAAGAAAATCGGTAGACAGATAAAGATGAGAGATGATTGGGAATTCATCAAGCTAGATGTAATGTGTTTAGCTTTACGTATGAAGTTCTCTGATCCTAGCCTAAAGCAACAATTACTTTTTACTGGCGATGCAGAGTTAGAAGAAGGCAATACTTGGGGCGATAAGTTTTGGGGTATTGATTTGGTTACTGGCGAAGGCGAAAACATGCTAGGTAAAGCTCTTATGGAATTAAGGAAAGATTTGAGAGGCTGAAAAGTCTCTTTTTTTGTACAAATCTGTTAAGCATTTTCTACGTTTCTTCAGGGGAGAAAAATATACTCTATGTTATCCCTGATAAACGATTGTCTTTTAAGTAAGGCAGACGAGGAAAGGACAACAACATGAGCGACAACAAAGATATGAGGACGTTTGTTGAAACAGTTTTGTTTGCTCTTGAGACAAAGCCTCCGAAGTCTAGTAAATATCGCAGTATACCGAGCGATTACGAGATTTCTCAAGACTTGGCTGTTGACGTAAAGGCTAGGCTGTTGAGTCTGACCCCTGTTGAGTTGATTGATTTTATTATGTCTGTCAAATGGGTTTTGTTCTTGAACGGACTAGAGCATCGGCTGTCGAAAGTCCTGAGAGCCTTGAAAGATTTTTTTGCAAATGAGATCATGGGAAATAGTTTCCCTGATAAATAACCCAAAAATGGGTAATGATGGCGGCAACAGGGCCGACCACAAACTTGAAAGGATGTAATCATGACGGATGCGAACACGACGGATGCGGTTGAGGCGGTTGAGGCGACGAATGAGGCGGCTTCTTATGACGTTCGCCAGCGTAACGGCAAGAAGGGGCCTGGCAAGCATGTTGTCACGGTCGCTACCAAGGGCGATGCCGAGACGATTAAGGGCATTCTGGAGGGCGAGGCCGAGGATGGCGTCCAGACGATCATCAAGGCCAACCAGGCGGTCGTTATCGTCACGGTCGAGGACTTCAAGGCCGGCCGCGAGGCTTACGCTGCCAAGGAACAGGCTCGCAAGGATGCCTTGGCGTTGCTGTCGCCCGAACAGCAGGAGGCTTTGGGCGTTACGCTGTAACGTCCCAAACGGCAAGAGTTTAGGGGGAAGGGCGTACGAAAAGCCCTTCCCCCGCCAGTCTTGTAAGGTCTGTTATTCACTTCTCCCTGTTTTTCTATCTGCTATTTGTTATGTCTAACTGAAAGGGATAACAATGGAAATCTACAAGGCTCAGATCATTGCGGCAAAACTGATGGCAAAGCATGGTATCACTTGCCCGCTCAAAATCTCAAGAGGCAAAAAGACGTTAGGAACATGCCATTGGAAATACGGCAAAGGTGGCATACCGGAAGTTAGCCATATCTCCCTGTCACGCTATCTGATTTCTCTTAACGGAGAAGAAGAAGTAAGGGAAACCATATTGCATGAAATCGCTCATGCTTTGGTCGGTTATAGTCACGGGCATGATAGAGTCTGGAAACTCAAAGCGATGGAGATTGGATGTACCCCACATCGCCTAGACTTCAAGGCCAAAATGCCAGAAGGTAAGATCGCCGCTGTTTGTCCGCGATGCAAGAAAGTTGTGGGACATCGCCACCGGCGTAGTCAGAATATGCATCGTCACGTTCACCGTGGTTGCGGAACTCGGATTGTTTGGGTAAACAACAATCAGAGAGAGATTGACAGAGCAATGCAAATGCCTATCCCTGAGAAACAGCCCACTACTCCATTAGAGCAGCTTCATGCTTTGTTAGCAAAGCCACACAGGTTTGTCAGAACCAATCCACCTGCGAGAACGGTTGTAAAAACCAAAGCCCCTGAAAAGGTAGATGATATTGTAAACTTGTAACGATCAAGCCGGCTTGGCGGCATGGCAGACGCTGTGAAGTAAGGCACTGTAGCCCAACTGGCAAGAGGCAACGGATTTAAAATCCGTGGAGTTTATTCTCCGTGTGGGTTCGACTCCCACCAGTGCTATTAAAATTTCCCCCTGAAAATGTAGAAAAGATTGGTAAGAGTATGCTAACAGAACACCAAATATCCTACACAAGAAATCGAATCGCCGCAGAACACTTAGGTCTGATACGTTTCGATTATAAATGGAGATATATTCCGACAGATAAAAGCGGCATGAATTTTGTTTATTGTAGGAATCGGGCAGATGCTCTTGAGCTTCTGAACTTTTGGACTGGTGGGGATTGGATATATAGAATACCAGTCGCTTAAAAATTACTATTTTCTGTATGCAATGGGACGAACGAAACGAGGTATTTTAAAAAATCACTTAACTAAGGAGAAATGCAATTGGGCGATATTTATATTAATAATTCGGGTAAAGATCAAAAACATGGGGGGTGTCTCCCCGCTATTCTTTCATTTATTATCCCTGGTTTAGGTCAATTATTGGCTGGGCATCCAATTAAAGCGATTTGTCATTTTGTTGTGGCAGTAGCTCTTTGGTGTGTTTTAATGGGGTGGATTATCCATCTCTATTCTGCCTGGGATGCGAACAGATAAAGTCCCTGAAACACAACCAACAAATCCATAGAGGTAACTTAACCAAGGAGCCTCAACATGTATAAGTATTTCAAGAGAATCAACGACAAGAGGGTCGCATTCTTCAACACCACGAAATGCGAGACTTGCGGAGCTATCATCCAAGCTCCCAACTCAGCTAATGGTATCACCAAAGAAATCCCTAAGTTTCTGAGGATGGGCATGGTAGAGTGGATTAAGCCGCTGCCAGAGGAAGGCTACTACAGCGAAGAAATGGGACAAGAGGCTTGCTTCAATTGCGGTAAGTAGTTCTCCCTGAGATAATACACGAAATCGATTAGAGATGAAGGGGACTAACAATGGAACTTAAAGATTTTCGTAAAGAACTAAAATCTTGTGGGTTTAGGGTAAAAACTGAGTCATTGTCTATTGGTCGTCATGCTACTATAATCCGGATTAGCGATAAACAATCTATGCCATCGATTTTCTCCGGCGAAGAGCATCGTCAACAATGGATTAAAGCTATTGCAATTAAATCAGAAGCCAAGGGGAATCTTTGGGATAAAGGTGAGAAAATCTATACCTGATTAAGTAGTTCTCCCTGAAACAACACACGAAATTAATACTTAACGTAAGAGCAATAATATAAGCTACTAATAATGAAAGGAGCTAGTATAATGCGTTAAGGACAGCCCGATAAGGATACGTTTGGAGAGTATCGTTTGAAAATCCTGGGCCAAAATGGAAACTCTCCCCTGTCTCAGTAAGATCTTTTATTCATAGCTGTCCCTGAGTAAAAGAAAATAGATTGAGATAGGGCCGGTATATGGGACAGCACACGCCCCTGTAGTTTAATTGGCAAAACAACACCGTATGTCCAGAATACATAATGATTATGGGAAGCTAGAGACTGGACCTCCCTGCCTTCCAATAAAGAAAATGTATGATGGTGGAGTTTCGGGTTCGAGTCCTGCCAGGGGTATTACGTAACATTGAAAGGAAAAATAATGTTCACGATAGCAGTTGTTGTTTACTCAATCATGTTTCTTTTTGGCTGTATGCTGTTTGCAGTCGGGAGTTGCATTCTCTTTGATGAAAAAGAGCCGAATGGACTGGCATTAGTCCCATTCCTGTTTGCAGTATTGTGCTTTGTGACCCCCATCTTAATGCTCACAACTCATGTATGGGAAAATGGTTATAAGTCTGGCCAAGTTGATGCACTCAATGGCGAGATTTATTACGAACAAAAAGAATCCTCTAACAATGATGCTTGGGAAAAGAAGGAATAATAAAATGGAAGAATTTGCAATGAGTTGCGCACTTGTTGTCGTAACTTTGGTCACGTTGCTTCTTGTTGGCGCAGTTTTGGATGGTCAAGAAATTTCCGAGTCTCAATACGATTCTCTGAAAGAATGGCAAGCAGAATTCCCTGAACTCAAAGAAAAAATCGAAGATGCTTTGAACGATGGAGAAGTTTCGAAAATAGAGTTTAGGCGTATTGAACGATATAGAGAAGGTATCGAAAAAAAGAAAGAGATACTGACGGATTAAAAACTCCCTGAAAATAGAAAGGATTTACCATGTTAGGGCTAGGAATTTTCTTCATCATTTTGGCGTTGCTTCTGGTATTGTTATCCATGACATGCGTATCTGCTCCGTCTGATGACGGTTGGGGACTTGTGTTTTTCGTTATTTTTCTTATGGTTACTGCTGGAGCGTTTGGATGCTTTACAAATATCGCCTGGCATGAAGGATATGATAAATGCGAAAAAGAGAATGGTTCCCTGATTTTAGCAGAACAAAAGGGATACGTTAAAGGGCAAATAGATGCCTATAGAAGCATAGTCAAATCGGAAACAACTAAGGAAGATGAAAGTGGACAATGATTTTAAGAGGCTCTCTAAGCGAGCCAGGAAGCAAGGCTATACTTTCGAGCGTTGCGGTAAGATGTTCCGTCTGAGCAGCAAACGACACGCTCCAGACGGCGACTATATCGAATATGAGTATCTTAACGATGCTATCACTGATCTTTCCCTGATTAAAGCGGGAATAAACCCTCTTCTGTAGGCAATCAACAACCAACATAAAGGGTAAGAAAATGGCTCATGGCGAAAACGATGCTTGTATGACTTGTGACCGTCCGACTTGCGATGGATGCCCCTACTTTTGGGAGGAGCCAGATTCTTATGATTCTTTTGACCTTTTCTTGGATCAGGAGTTCCAGCACGATCTCCCTGATATTGAAGATTAAATCATTACGAGTAGAAAGGGAACAACAATGAAACTTTTGACCAAAGCACTCAAAGTTAAGATTCCTCCGCTGTATGCCAATGAGAAAAAGTCTCTTGAAGAGACTATGGCAGTTGTCAAACTCTTCACCCCTGATGGGAATTGGACTTGGTATATCACCGAATTCGACGGAGTTGATAGGTTTTTCGGCTTGGTCGATGGTTTCGAGAAAGAATTGGGGTATTTCTCGTTGTCGGAACTGTTGAAGTTACGCGGCCCGATGGGCCTCCCTGTCGAAAGGGATATGTATTGGACACCGAAGAGCCTAAAGGAACTAATGGGCTAGAAAGGTTTTATCATGTTATCAATTGCATTATTCGCTTGGGCTGCGATATTCATAATTATTCTTTGCTTGTTGGCGTCATTAGATAACAACTTTATCTCTACAAGCATTAGAGGATGTTTGATTTTTTCCCTTCTAATACTTGTCCCTCTGTTGTGCCATGACATAGGGAATGCCAGAGAAGAATACGGCCACAAACAAGGTTACAAGCAAGGGCAAATTGACGCAATCAAAGGTGATATTAAGTACCAAAAGGTCCACGAAGAGAAGTGGGAATTGATCCCTGAAAAAGAGTAGAAAATACAGATAGGTAACACGAAAGGACAACAAAATGGGACTGATATTTTTCTTAACAGCTTGTACGGTTATTTCGATGGGAGCCTTGGCTGGATGCGTAAGCAGTCTGGTTATGATTGATAATAAAGAACTCAGAATAAACGTCGTCGCTGGGGCGTTGCTTGCTTTGAGCGTTTTGATGATTTCTGTATTGCCGGCGGCTTATTTATCGGGCAAGGCAGATGCAGTTAAATCTATGGTCCCTGTTGCACAACATTTTTACGAGGAAGGGCATACTGACGCTACAAACGGTAAGCCAAATAAATATCGCGCGACAAAAAGCGAGAAACTCCCTGAAGAAAACGACAAAAATAAAGAGTAGTATAACGAGTTGAGCTTAATAAAGCTCCTGCATTGAATTTTTCGTTCCTACCCTATGATACAACGAAAAATTATGCAGAGGGAGATAGTACCAACTTCTATCTCCCTGACTCATTTTTTACAAATCCCTATCCTTGAAAGGATATAACAATGCGATCAACTTTTTACGCCATTATCAAATTGACTGTTGAGCATGAAGGCGATATGGAAGATGCCCGGCGAGATGTTGGTTCTGATGCTGATTATCATTTCAGCTTTGACAATGGCAAAACAAAAATTGTAGATACAGAATGGTCAGATATAAGAACAGGAGATGAATTGTGATTATTAAGGTTTGGTACAGCGACGAAAGCGTGGGAGAATATCATTCTATCGAAGAAGCCCAAGCCGATATTCTCGAAAATTTGACAGGTTGCGATTTTGCTATCTCTGTCGATAATGTCGCAGAAGTGGACGAACACGATAGAATTCTCAAAACTTACGGCTGTCAATGGGGCGTGAAACTTATCAATATCTAATTCTCCCTGAAAAAGAATCTGGTATTGTATAGGGTAGTCCTAACAAAGAAAGGTTACAAAATGAGCAAGACAGCGACTATTACTGCGAGCGAACAACTCTTTATCGACACTTCTGGCCAGCAGACGGTTATCGCCATTGATGAGTCTCAATTGGTTGCGATGCTGCGGGCCAACAAGGGCGCCAATTTCGTAACGGTCGTAACCAAAACCGATCCGAAAATGCGGAAAACTGGCAATCCGTTTGTCGGCAAGATGTTTAAGGTTTCTCGCGTTAATTGCATGATCGGCTGGAGTTACGCCAACTCGGTCAACAACCAACGCCAGCGAGAAGGCAATACCGACGTTTTCGTCGCCGAGCCTCGAAAATGGGGAACTCGGATCGACGGTACGCCGCTGATCGAGCATAAGGGACAATTCTACGTCGAATTGAAGGTCGAAAAGTCCCTTGACGCCAAGTATATCGGCCTCGACGGCAAGGAATTGGACGCTGCGACGTTGGCCGATGCAAGGGAATTCTTCAGCAAGCCGCGACGGGCGGCAACGCAACAGACCGACAAGGAAATCATTCTCCGCGACTATAAGGTCGCCAGCATCGTAGCGATTACCATGAACAAGCAAGCGTATATCGTTCGGCGGTAAGGGGAGCCGTTTCCCCTGACCAGCAAGCGAAAATTGAAAAGGGTAATGCTAAAAGAGAGCAGAGGACGCAAAGGACGTACAGTTTAGGGGAGAGGAAGCGATGCCTGTTAAGCTAGACACCTCGGCATAGAGCTTCCTCTCCCCGACATAGCAAGGACTAAAAAGACAAGTATCTTGGTACTTTTAACAAAAAGTTAAAATACTAAACAAACAAGAGAAAATCTTCTACGAAAATTGATAAATAATTTTTGTCCTTGTCTCCCTGAAAACAAGTCAGAAATCGTAATAAGATGTCAGCAAGGGCTAAGGAAAATTCCTGATGGGGCTTACAGCGGAGTAAGCCTCGCCCTTGCATTTTTCTTAAAAATGAATTTAGGCCAAGGGCAGGCATAGTCCTGTTGCGGCAAGTCGTTATTGGATATGCAAAGGTCGCTGGTTCGAGTCCAGCTATCTCGGCAAAGCCGGGATATAGCTCAGTTGGCAGAGCGCTGACAAGTCCAATACTTGAGCCTAAAAGGGAGAGCAATCGTTGCTCTGTCGGCCAATTATGAGCGTCGGCAGAGTTACCTAACCATAGAGGTTAGGGGCGATTGATTGCAAAAACGTTCGGCCCTCTCTTTTGCGATAGGGGGCTGAACGTTCTCTCTTATCTTATATATTCTCCCTGATTAGAAAAACAAAAATGGTTAGGGTATGAGAATAGAAGAAGCGATTAAAGAGTGGAAAAAGAAAAAAAGACGTATGGGCTGCGTTTCGGCTGCTAATTGGTTCTGTACTAGGGTTAAAGGTTTTCATCCTGAACGTTTGGATAGGTACACAAAAGATGGGGAAGTGTATCAACATGTTGTGGCAACTAATGGAACGATACGGATAGATTTTGCTCCGTATGCTGATGTTCCATCTCCCTGATAAAACAATTGAAATCATAAAAGGTAGTCGCAAAGGACAACAACAAAAACCTTTTTCTGGGAGAAAAGACAATGGCAAAGCAAAAGAAGGCAAAGAAGCGTAAGGTCGCCAATATCAAGTTGGGCATATCGGAAGTTTTTTGCCCCCGTTCCGCTCTGAGAGTTATCAAGCATAAGCTCAACGGCCCGAAAGCCAAGGGCAAGACGTTTGACGTTATCAATATTCTTGTTGACGGCAATGCTCGGCTTTCCATCCTCAAGCTCGCCCGAACGGATGAGGATACGCCAACGTCACGCCGATACGCCGTAGAGGGCCTTGGGCGGCGGTTGGTAGGGACTAAGGGCAGTATGATTGATGAGGCGGCGACCCGCCTTGTTCTGTAACAAGGGGGCTTAAAACAAGCTGGAGGAGGGTAAGGGAAGCTGAGAAATTGGCTTCCCTTATTTTTTCGCCTAAAATAATCTCCCTGACAAATCAAACAAAATAGTAAATAACGTTATGCCAAGAAGATCAATAAACTTTCTAGTCGGCAATGGAGTAAACCAATCAGACCGAGATGCGTTTTTCGGCCCGATCCCTGATACAGATGAATGGTTTACATTCGTTGTCGTCGGCGATGCTTTTTGGTCTGACTTGCTTGTGGCTGCTGGACTTTACCCGTCGAAAAGTCAAGCCAGAAAACAAGGATGGCACAAACCAGTCAAACATGGTTTTGATCATTTCTTTTTTGGCCTGGCGTCTAAGTGGGATGAAGAAGACCACTGCTATTGGGTCAAAGAAGCCAAGTTGATTATTACTCCCTGATACAACAATCAAAATGATAAAAGGTAGTCGAGAACGAAACCCCTTTTCAGGAGTCGAAAAATGGACCGTCCCAAGTATCCCTACAAGACGCCGACCGATCAGCAACCGAGTATGGACCAACTGGAAGAATGGATGTTTGACGGCGTTTGTGAAGCCACAGACGGTTGCATGGTCGAGCCGGACGGCTGGTGCGAACACGGCCACGTTTCCTGGCTTATCCATGAAGGCATTATGTAAAAACGTCAAAGGGGAAGGCTTGGGAACACCTGAGCCTTCCCCTGTTTTTTGCCCGAAAAAGGAAATAACCATGACAAGACAAGAAGCCCAAGCAGAGTTCTGCCAAACAATCAGACCTTCAATCCTGAAACAACATGGCAGAAATGACAGACCAGCAATGAGGCAAGCATGGGTCATTTTTCTTGACGATCTTCACAGAAATGATCGTATAACGGACGATCAAGTAAATAACTGGTAAACCCCTGAAGAGGATATCAAAATGTCTAAAGCTACGATCAATATTCAAGTTAAGTTTGCCAAAGAAGTAGACAACGACCAATTCCATCTGTTCGATGTTGCCCCTGCTCGGATACCAGCTATCGGAGAAACGTATATCGTACAGTTCCCTGGTGACACGCTGGCTTTTGGTAAGGTCACAGACATTGTTAGTTCTGTCGATCATGATGGCGGGCATACGCTCGTAACTATCAATATCGACAACAATTAGCATCCCTGAAAATGTGACAAGTATAGTAAAGTATGGTTAAGAGAGATAGTAGAAAGGAAACTATGCCTCCCTGACAATTAACATAAAATTACTAAGTATACTATAGAGAAGAATGTCAAGTATAATTTGCTAACCCACGAGGAGAAAAGTCATGCTCTGACAACTCTAAAAAATAAATAATAAGAGATTGCGATTAATTATGGTTTTGAGAAGGGAAGTCGGCTCCCTCGGGGTAGCAATTGCGGCCGGCTTCCCTTCGTATTTTTCCCCTGCACAAAGAAAGAAAAAAGAGAAGTAATATGAAAATGACAAGTTTCTACAAACGACCGTCGAACAATTGTGGGACTATCACTGGTTTCATTAACCGTGATGGGGCTAAGTTGTTGGAAGTCGATGACTTGGGAGAATTCCACACCAGTTGTTGCTGGGGGTTCGCTCCGTCTGTCGGCGATGCTGTTGAAATGTTCGTGCATGAAGATCCCAAGGCGAAAAGCTGTTGGGTTCTCAGAAAAAGGAAATAAAAATGAAATTCGACTTGACGGCCCCGGCCTGGATGTTTATCGCTTGGATTCTGTCGTTTGCTTACCTTCTGGTGACCAAGTTGGCAGGTGTCCATGCTTTCACATGGTTTGTCGTTTTGTCGCCTCTGTGGGGCTTTGGTGGCCTTTTTATGGCTGTCGTAATCCTATTGTTTATGATTATTCTCTATAAGCTAGGCAATAGGTAACTTCCCTGAAAAGACGCGGAAAAAGGATAATCTGTATGGATATGAAATACATTGTTGTTGAGTTGTTTACCGATCAATTCTCCGTTGTTGTCTTCTCGGCTGACTTAAACCATGCCGCAATGGTTCCTAGCAATTGGGACCAATCCCTAGTAAGATCGGCCGGCTTCTGTCGTATTATGGCCGGCGAGATAGACCCAACAGAAAAAGAATTAGAAAGAGGAATTATCGACCCCCAAATCAAGTTGGTTGTCTCTTGTTGGGGAAAGTCTGTATCTCTCAACAAAGAAAATCACGCCGATGATGAATCCCTGATCCTAAAAGAACTAAAGCGTTGGGATAGGTATTAAGATACTCTCAAAGGAATAATGCTATGACGATTGCTATTCTAATCGGAGCTTTAATCGGCATATTCGCTGTTGGAGCGTGGGCCGGCTACTGTCTTGGCCGCGATGTTTCAGAGAAAATGTTATTCCAGGCTTTAGACAAAGTTTTTGATAAGCAAGCTAAAGAGAACAATTCCCCTGAAGAATAACAACAAATCTCTTCTGGTCGAAAGGAATAAACGATGAAAAGTATGGTATTTTTGTGGTTCCTCGGTATGTTCAATTTTTTCAGCGGCATTGCCAATGCTGTTTTTGCTATTCATTCTGCTTCATGGTTTAATGGGGGAGTATGTATTTTCAACATGGCAACGGCACTTTTTACCTTTGCTGTCTTGAACAATGTCTATAATTCCCTGAATCCGACGATATAATTATTAACGGTAGGCTAACAAAGGAGATAAAGCCATGACCGCAACGCAACTCAAGGAATCGGGACTTCTCACCAGCAAGACGGATGCCGCCCTTCGCTACGATCTGACGAATGCCGAACGCGAGATTAAGCGTTATACCAAGGGGTCGCTCGGTTACAACCACTTCGCCGACGTTATCGACCTGATCCAGGAGGAACAAGCTCGGAGGGGCTAACCCCCCTCCAGCCGCACCGGCCCTTAGCTCAACAGGTTTAGAGCAGCGTTCTCATAAAGCGTCGGTTGCTGGTTCGAGTCCAGCAGGGCCCAGTTTCCCTGACGAATAATATTCAATTGTAAAGATCGAAAGGATAAGAAAATGATTCGATATACTCTTGATGACGAAATTCGTAAGCTCTGGAATGGGGAACATGGCGAGGCTCTGCGATATACTCCACTGCCTGCTGTCAATCATCATAAAAATGAACATCGTTTTATAGATATTTTAGGCTATCATTCCAAGACTGACAGGCTTCTTAGGGTTAAGGTCCATTTTCCTAATGGCGATATTTTCGAGGGTTGTGTCTCTCTCGATTTTGTTTCTTTGCATCATGTGGACGAACTTTTCGACGGTCGGTTTAACTCAGATCAAGCTATAGTTTCTCCCTGAAACCATAACAACAATCGTTAAAGGCAGAAAGGGAATAAACAATGAGAACTTTTTACTTCAATACTGGCGTTCGACCAGAAAACTGCGACGGCAAGCTGTGGGGCAAGCAAGTTTGGCGCGGCGGCGTGAAGCAGATTCCCTACGATTGCGAGAATGTGCCCGCTGGAGCCGTCGAAATGTTTTTGTGCGACGACCCGAACCTTCCAGACGCAGAACTGGACAACGTAATTGTGCGTAAGGTCCATAATAGCGATATGATTTCCGATTATGCCTATTTTCGGCTGTTGAAAAAGTTTCCCTGAACAATCCCAAACAATAACAAAGGGTAAGAACGAAAACCCCTTACAAAGAGGAAATGAACAATGAACAGCTTTACCATACAAGCGATGGACTTGAGCCGAAGCATTTTGGTTTGCCCTTCGGCGTCGATGACCCGCGATATGCGGGAGCAGGCGTTGCGAGTTTTGGAAGAGGGTCATCTTGCCAATCAGTCGCTTATCGTCATCGCCGATTTTTCCATCGAACGCGACGATCACGCCAAGATGCAGCATCTTGTCAGTTCCGGCCGCAAGATTCCGGCAATCAAGTATCTCCGTCACTTGACGGGCCTTAGTTTGCGAGATGCAAAGAACGCGGTCGAAAATAAGATGTTTTTCCTTCAGCCGAACGAAATTGTCGAACCGCCGGCGTAACAATATCTAGGGTCGCAGCAAGGTTTAGAGGGATTCCCGGCCTTGTTGCGGCCCGGATTGGTGTTGCCGAGAGTCCCTGACCAGAATGATAAAATTGCTACAGAATGGATTGAGCATCCAAGCAAAGACCTCTTTATCTCATACAACGTTTGGTTGCGGCCATGAGATAAATGTTTTTGCGAAAAGGAAAGGGGCCTGAAGGCAAGCGGGCAGAAAGTGACGGAGTAGTTCCTTTCACCCTTTCCTCTTTTTTATTGGGTTGTGGCGGAATTGGCAGACGCGCCGCCGGAGAGGCGGTTGAAGGGTTGCGCATCCTTCGTTTGTAGGTTCGACTCCTACCGGCCCAGTTATCCCTGAATAAGTAAGGAGTTTTCATATCAGGATGAAGCATGTACGTTTTAGAACAGAAGATGGGAGAGGAACAATTGTCAAGACAGAACCTAGATACGGTTCTCCCTGCCCGTCTGTTGTCTATCTTGTCTCAGTAGGGAAAGAAGCCAGATGGTATTATCCAGATGGCAAAAGATTCCCGGCGAAGAAAACAAACGGAGATAAAAATGCTTAAGTCACATTTTGCCAACGTTGCAGGAATAAAGGTCGAAAAATTTGTTTTCGATCAAATGCTCCCTGATGGCTCGCCAGATGTTCCAACAGATAGAGAATGGCGTAGAACACAACTTGCCGATATTATCGAACGAGAAACAAGAATCGGCGACCGACTGCAAGACCTCGACGACTTGCAGATATCGGTTAGTAACCTTTCTGATGCTTTGGATGATTTTATCAATGCTCTCGGAAAGACTCCGGTGCCAGCGAATCTTATGCAAAAATTACTCCGAGCACAAACAAAGGCCAATGAAAAGGCTAATCAGTAACGTTCCCTGAAAAATAAATCAAAATAAAAAAAGCCGAAAGGATCTGGGAATGACTCCACTAGAAAAAGGACTGGCAATTTCCTTAACGATTGTCTTTTTAGGGATTATCGACTTGATTTGCTGGTTGAAAAAGAATCCCTGAATAAAAAACGCAAAAGGGAAAGAGTAGAAAGGACAAACAATGGATCAACTCAGAGAATGCTCTTGCGGAACACTGACAAACAACTTCCGCTGCCCCGATTGCGACAAGCCCGCTTACCCGCTCTGGACTGTTCACACCCCGTCCGGTCGCTGCGTAGGTTACGTATCCGGGGTAGATGCGAAAGATGCCATAGACAGCATCCAGCTTACTTCTAAGTTCGATAAACACATGGCTTTACAACCCCGGCCCAGCTACAATACACCGGAACAAGGGCCGCTGGGTTGATTTTCGTCCCTGAATAAAAAACTCAAAAGGGAAAGAGTAGAAAGGACAAACAATGGCAACGATGCCCGGAAGGAAAAAAGGACTCGGAAAGATATATCATAGATATATTCACTCTGGCCCTGGTGGTTGGCATTGCCCTTGTTGTAATCCTTGGAGAACTTCTGTCCGGAAAATGAAAACCCTTGCCCGAAGAAAAGTACGACGGGCTATGAAGCAAAGACTCCCTGAATAAAAAACACAAAAGGGAAAGAGTATGAACGAAACAATCCAACAAATTGCAGACCAGTACGCCGGCGAAAGCTGCTTACTGAACGATCAACCAGCTATGATCGCTGGAAGACTCCACGACTTCGCTCATGTTGTCGATATTGAAAGCGGAGCCAGCTATGAGTGGGCCTGGCCAACTGTCAAACGAATTATGGAAAGAGATAAGAAATTCAGAGTGGGATAATATCCCTGTAAATAAGAGGATAAAGAGATGGCACTAGCAGGATTGATTCTTCTGATTGTCGGTCTATGTACTGGCAATATGGTTATGTGGGTTATTGGGCTTGTTTTGATGTTTTGTGCCGATTAAATCCCTGAAGAACAAACATAAAAGAAATAGACTGAAAGGGAACAAACAATGGAACTCATGACAATCCTCGATGTTGTCCTTGCAAGTCTGTTAATCATCGCTGGTCCCGGCGGCATGATCTTGCTCATTCTCTCTGTATGGATGGATCGTCGGCGAGCCAATTCCCTGTTATAACCCTATCTATTGTTTACTACCGAAAGGGAATAACAATGACCGACAAGAAGCAAGAAGAACTCCTACAGACTCTCGCTGAAGCCCTTAACGTCATCGCCAAGGAATACGGCGAACCCGCTATCCTCGGCCAAGAAAAGGGTTTCGAACGTCCCACGCTCTGTTGGGATGGACCTTTCGAGTGGATCGCCTGTTTCGGCGGAACGTCGATCTGGGCTGGCGACACCGGGCGATACGGTATGCCACAAGAGCCAGTCTTAATGAGAGCAATCGAACAAGTCAACGCTGCTGGAGGCATGATCGAACCCCTGAATAACTGCCAAGTATGCGTTTATGAGGCATAAGGAGAAAACAATGGCTTTGATAATACTGATTGTAGCTTTTACCCTACTGTTCACCGCCTGCATCGTCGGTAAGATGGGCTGGACAGCTAACCGTACAAGAATAAAAATAGGAATAGTTCTCTATCTTACTGCTCTTTGCCTTTTCATCAGCAATTTTATCTGGTTTCTTTAGTCCCTGAACAAGAATAAAAAATCGCAAAAAGAGAAGTGAACAACAATGAAGAAAACAGCTTTCACGTTGATCGAGCTTATCATGGTTATAGGCTTTGCGTCTTTTGCTGTTGCTGGCGCTGCTGTTGTCGTAGCCCTGCTATTCTTTATTCCCTGATAAATAACGATCAATCATAAGAGACAGTAGAGAAGGGTTTATGTTCCCGAGAGTCAACTATCGGCTCTGGCGAAAGAGAGTTGGATTGTCCCGTATTGGCCTGTAAAAAGGATATGGAATCGCCTTTTCTCTCTTTCCCTACTATCTCCCTGATAAATAACGGTCAATTGTTAAGGGCAACAAAGGAGCTACAAAATGAACACTTCCCGAATTATGAACGCCCTTGAAACCATGACCGCCGACGCCTTGGAAGCCCACCGGAACGAAGTCCTGGCCTCTACCGCCGACCACAACGAAAAAACTTGCACAAAATGCGAAGAACTTGCCGAAGCTGATGCAATCCTGAACGCCCACGACACCGGCGACCGGGGGACCTGGAAGGATACCAACAGCGTCCCGGACCCCCTTCCGGAAGTCCCCTGCCCCGCTTGCAAGTCCACCCGGGTACTCTATACCCTGAATACCCGGACTGGCGATGCCAGTTGCAAATGCTCATCCTGCCGGAATCGCTGGCATACGACGATCAAGTCCTGATCCCTGAAGCGTAACGGTCAATTGTTAAGGGTAGCGAAACAAACCTCTTACAGAAGGAATCGAAAATGCCCGAATCACACGAGACTGTCTGCGACCACGACGACTGCGAAACTTGCCCCTTCCATCTCTGCACGGACAGCGAAGAGGACGGACTGGACGACTAGAACCATAGTCACAGAGGCGAGAAGTCGCCCCTGACCTCCCGAAGATGTAGCCCAATCGACTAGCAAAAGCTAGGGGCTACATCTTTTTTTATTGCATTTATTTTTCGCCCCCTGAAATAAAGCCAATAATTAAAGAAGGCAGAAAGGGTAAGACAATGGCTAAAGTTGGACTCTGCACACTAGACAACGGACAGCAATTCACTCTGTTGGATACGATGGGCAATAAGCACAAGCCCACGATGGTCTGGACGGTAAAAGAATCCATAAGGGTCTATGGGCAAGCTGAACGGCATACGCTCTGCCAAAGCTCACTGACTGGCCTACACCAAGCCTTCCCTTGGGCAATGGACGTTTACCCTTTCCCTGAATAAACCTCTGCAATTGTTAAAGGCAGAAAGGATATAATCATGTGGGACTTCTTGGCAACCATCGCTATCATTATCGTCTATTGGAATTTTGAGGAAAATGTTTTTATTCTGAAACTCAAAGCGTTAAGGTTTTTGGATGAACTCAAGCAATCCCTGAACAAATAGTCGCAATTGTTAAGGGCAGAAAGGGATCAGACAATGACAAAAGGCGAATGGCGACAAGAAATAGAGCGGCTCTGGGGCAGCAAGATAGAGCATAACGGACTGATCAATGGTATGGTCCGCACCGCCTCGATCATGGGACTGACGCCAACACAAGCCGTCGCCAGAATGAAGAGGAATCTGGCAGAGTATGCAGAGCGGCAAAAGGCTCGGTTCCCCATTCGCAAGCATCCCCTGACGGTAGCAGCACAAAAGAAAAGAGCAGAACAAGGGAAATCCTAATGAACAATGAACCTTACGAGTCGCGTTGTCATCAATGCGGCACAGAAGAACAGCAAGCTTGGCTGTATCAATGCCAACGCTGTCACGCTGAAGTTTGCGTTGACTGTATCGACAAGCAAGGCCATTGCCTGGCTTGTCAGAACGAAATTGAGCAAACCGAATCTCCCTGACACGACAGTCACAAAAGAAAAGAACAGAACGATAGCGAACCTAATGAAAGGGTAGAGCCATGCGGTAGGCCGAAGAACTTTACGAACTGTTAAAAATTATAATTAATAAAAACCCTAAGAGCGAGGAAGGTTAATAGCCTTTCTCGTTTCACATATACCTATAGCGGTAAATAGTTGGGATATGTTCAGGGAAATTTTCCTGTGTGCCACCCCCCTACCCTACCCTGTTCATATATAGTAACATCCATATATACTAATGGATACCTTGATTTTCCATCACACCACACAAACTTTTTTCCAGCAAATTCAAATATTAAATATTTTATTTATCCGACTCATCCGACTCATCCGACTCATCCGACATATTAAACATATTAGCTATTTCTAATATTTTCTTAGCTACATGATCTTTATGAAATAAAGTACAATTAGAGCAGTCCCAAACTTTAGTTTGTGATTCATTTTTAATAAAGTGGCCTAGTTTATTATTTTCGCAGGGATAGATAGGACAAAAGCAGAGCAGGCAGTTTTCCAATTCATTTTTTTCGTGGCAAGGATAATGTTTACAATTTTTATTAATCATTTTATTCCTTTGCTTTTCTGTGCTTTTCTGTGCTTTCCATTGTATACAATATTGTTGTTCTATAGTTGGTCCTGTGGGATCATCTTCAGTTTTTCTGGTTGTATTCCATTTATTACCGCAAGTCTGGCAATAGCGAGGACGATGTTTATTAAGTTTTCTATGTAGCCAATCGTGTCCTCCCCAACTATACAATTGAGCGAATTGATTATTATGATGTATCCAACGACAATAGAATTCTCCCTTTAATCCTCTTAGGAAAGGAAGTACAACTCTATCTCTAATACATTTATATGTGGACTTATAATATTTAAAATAGTTTATTATGTATGTAATTTGATTTTTGATTTTGATTTTAAGAGAACGTTCGGATGTACAGTTATCCCAAAAAGCTTTATTTTCATTTTCTTTTTGTTTAATATATTTTTTGGAGA